>Ga0209797_10000394_pt1 | contig 21676 bp, 26 predicted proteins | sample DOMMetBare3Fresh_2_FD_187472 | JGI IMG/M metagenome (GOLD analysis project Ga0209797, IMG submission 187472) | Wetland sediment microbial communities from St. Louis River estuary, USA, under dissolved organic matter induced mercury methylation -... | ecosystem: Environmental > Aquatic >... | reverse complement strand
GCGACGTCCTGCTCACCGGGACGCCGGCTGGCGTGGGTCCGCTGACGGCCGGCGAGGAGGTGTCCGTGACCATCGAGGGGATCGGCACGTTGACGAACCGGGTGGTGGCGGCGTGACCACGAGCGGCGTGCGGGTGCGGTTCTGCCCGTCCCCGACCGGCAACCCCCACGTGGGGATGCTGCGGACGGCCCTGTTCAACTGGGCCTACGCCCGGCACACCGGCGGGACGTTCGTGTTCCGGATCGAGGACACCGACTCCTCGCGAGACTCCGAGGACAGCTACCGGCAGCTGGTCGAGGCACTGCGCTGGACCGGTCTGGAGTGGGACGAGGGCCCCGAGGTCGGGGGGCCGTACGCGCCGTACCGGCAGTCGCAGCGGCTGGAGGTCTACGCCGACGTCGCCGCCCGGCTGGTCTCCGCCGGGTACGCCTACGAGTCCTTCTCGACGCCGGAGGAGGTCGAGGCCCGCCGACGGGCCAGGGGTGAGGACCCCAAACTGGGCTACGACAACCACGACCGCGACCTCACTGACCAGCAGAAGGCCGAGCTGCGCGCCTCCGGCCGGCGGCCCGTGCTGCGGATGCGGATGCCCGACCGCGACTGGTCCTGGGACGACTCGGTGCGCGGGCCGATCACGTTCGCCCACGAGCACGTGCCCGACTACGTCATCGTCAGGGGCAACGGGGAGCCGCTGTACACGCTGGTCAACCCCGTCGACGACGCGCTGATGGCGATCACCCACGTGCTGCGCGGCGAGGACCTCCTCTCGTCCACCCCTCGCCAGATCTTCATGTACGAGGCGCTGGCGGGCCTCGGGGTGACCGACGGCACCGTGCCTCGCTTCGGGCACCTGCCGTACGTGATGGGTGAGGGCAACCGCAAGCTGTCCAAGCGCGATCCGCAGTCGTCGCTCAACCTGTACCGGGAGCGTGGGTTCCTCCCCGAGGGTCTGATGAACTACCTCGCCCTGCTCGGCTGGTCTATGGGTGAGGACCGAGAGATCTTCTCCCTCGCCGAGATGGCGGCGGCCTTCGATCTCGGTCGGGTCAGCGCCAACCCGGCCCGGTTCGACCTGAAGAAGTGCGAGGCGATCAACGCCGCGCACCTGCGCAGGCTCGCGCCCGACGACCTGGCCCGCCGCCTCGTTGGCCCGCTCGCGGCGGCTGGGCTCGTGCCCGACCCACCGACGGTCGACCAGCAGCGGCTCATCGCGGCGGCGGCCCCGCTCGTCCAGGAACGGATGGTGACGCTCGGCGAGGCCGCGGGGATGCTGGGCTTCCTGTTCGTCGGTGACGCCTTCGCGGTCGAGCCCGAGGCCGCGGCTCGGGCGCTCGGCGAGGCGGCCGCACCGACGCTTCGTGCCGCGGCCGAGTCGGTCGCCGACGTCCCGCACTGGACGGCTACCGAGCTGGAGAGCCGACTGCGCTCGGCCCTGGTCGACGGGCTGGGCCTCAAGCCCAAGTCCGCGTTCACGCCGGTCCGGGTCGCCGTGACGGGTCGGCTCGTGTCGCCGCCGCTGTTCGAGTCCATGGAGCTGCTCGGCCGGGAGGTCACCGTCGGTCGGCTGCGGGCCGCGCTCGCCCTGGCCGGCTGAGCCGATGCTCCCGGCGGCGGTGCTGTTCGACGTCGACGACACCCTGCTCGACACCCGACGGTCGTTCCGGGAGGGGTTGCAGGCGTTCCTCGGCTCACGCGGCCTGCCGGTGTCCACCGCTGTGGTCGATCGGGCGCTCGCCCGCTGGGTGGCCGACGAGGGCGGGCACTTCGCGCGGTACACCCGTGGCGAGATCGACTTCGCCGAGCAGCGCCGCCACCGCTTCGACGACCTGCTCGCCATGCTCGACGAACCCCGCCTCGACGACGCCTCGGCCGAGGTGGCGGAGCTCGCCTACCGCCGTGGGTTCGAGTCGGGCTGGCGGCTGCACGACGACGCCCTGCCGTGCCTGGACGCCCTCGCCGGCCTGCCGCTCGGCGTCGTGACCAACGTCGACACCGCCTACCAGTCGGCCAAGCTCGACCGGGTCGGCGTGCTCGACCGGTTCCGGGTCGTCGTCGGCGTCGACCAGGTGACGGTGGGCAAGCCCGAGGCGGCCATCTTCCGACTGGCCTGTGCGCGGCTCGGTGTGCCGGTCGGCGACACCGTCTATGTCGGTGACCAGCGGGCCGAGGACGCCGAGGGGGCGCGGAACGCCGGGCTACGGGCCATCTGGCTGGACCGACGCGCCGACCCCACGCCTTCGCCGGACGGCGTCCAGCGGATCGCCGGGCTGGCGGATCTCCCGGCCCTGCTGACCTGACCCGGCACCGGCGCACGCGGGTCTCGAAACCGCCCGGAGCGGGCCCCTGGCGTTTGGAGCGCCTCTGGCGGATCGGCTATCCTCGCCGAGCAGGTCGAGGTCCCTGCATGCCATTGGGGTATGGGGTAATTGGCAGCCCGGCGGATTCTGGCTCCGCTAGTCTAGGTTCGAGTCCTGGTACCCCAGCGCGAGTGGTCCGCTCCGAAGGACCTCCGGTACGATTCCGGCCGCCGGTGGATCTCGCCGGTGACGCACCACCAGGCCCCGTTGTGTAGCGGCCTAGCACGCCGCCCTCTCAAGGCGGTAGCGCGGGTTCGAATCCCGTCGGGGCTACCTGGCTGCGAAGGCCCCTCCTCGCTGGGAGAGGGCCTTCGCAGCGTGAGGGTGCTGCCCAGGTCAGCCGCGGGTGAGGGCGTCGCTGAGCCGCTGCGCGGCGGCCAGGACGGCCGGCGCATGCACCCGGCCGGGCGTGCGGGTCAGCCGCTCGATGGGTCCCGAGACCGAGACCGCGGCCACGACCCGACCCGAAGTCCCACGCACCGGCGCCGAGACCGACGCCACGCCGGCCTCGCGCTCAGCCACACTCTGCGCCCAGCCCCGTCGGCGCACGGCGGCCAGCGTGGTCGCGGTGAAGCGAGCCCCGGCCAGCCCTCGATGCATCCGGTCCGGGTCCTCCCAGGCCAGCAGGACCTGCGCGGCCGATCCCGCCTGCATCGACAGCACCGTCCCCACCGGCACGCTGTCGCGAAGGCCCTGCAGCCGCTCGGCCGCGGCCACGCAGAGGCGTTGGTCGGCCTGGCGCCGGTAGAGCTGAGCGCTCTCGCCCGTGACGTCGCGCAGCCACGCCAGCACTGGTCCGGACGATGCGAGCAGGCGGTCCTCCCCTGCGGCCGCGGACAGCTCAGCCAGCCGTGGGCCGAGCATGAATCGCCCCTGACCGTCGCGGGCTACCAGACGGTGGTGCTCCAGGGCGGTGGCGAGCCGGTGCGCCGTGGGCCGGGCGAGGCCGGTGGCTTGGACGAGACCGGCGAGCGAGAGAGGGCCCGGCTCGAGGGCGCCCAGGACCGCAGCCGCTTTGTCAAGGACGCCTACTCCGCTAGAGTTGTCCATGGAGCGATACTGGCGTCTCGGATAGTGAGAAGCAAGCCGAGCGGGGCCTGCCGGTGGAGGAGAAGTCATGGGACGCACGCTGGCCGAGAAGGTCTGGGAGTCGCACGTCGTGCGTCAGGCGCAGGGCGAGCCGGATCTGCTCTACGTCGACCTGCACCTGCTGCACGAGGTGACGTCCCCGCAGGCCTTCGACGGTCTGCGTGCGGGGGGTCGCCCCGTCCGCCGGCCGGACCTGACCCTGGCCACCGAGGACCACAACGTGCCGACGCTGGACATCGACCGGCCGATCGCCGATCCGGTGTCCCGGGAGCAGGTCGACACCCTGCGGCGCAACTGCAGCGAGTTCGGCGTCCGGCTGCACAGCCTGGGCGACGTCGAGCAGGGCATCGTCCACGTGGTGGGGCCGCAGCTGGGTCTGACCCAGCCGGGCATGACGGTCGTGTGCGGCGACTCGCACACCAGCACGCACGGCGCGTTCGGCGCCCTCGCCTTCGGGATCGGCACGAGCGAGGTCGAGCACGTCCTGGCCACGCAGACCCTGCCCCTGCGCCCGTTCCGCACCATGGCGGTGACGGTCGAGGGTCGGCTGCCCGCAGACGTGACGGCGAAGGACCTCATCCTCGCCGTCATCGCGAGGATCGGCACCGGCGGCGGTCAGGGTCACGTCATCGAGTACCGCGGGGAGGCCGTCCGGGCGCTGTCGATGGAGGCCCGGATGACGATCTGCAACATGTCGATCGAGGCCGGGGCCCGCGCCGGGATGATCGCCCCTGACGAGACGACCTTCGCCTTCCTCGACGGACGGCCGTATGCGCCCGCCGGCGCGGAGTGGGACGCCGCCGTCGCGTGGTGGCGAACCCTGGCGACGGACGAGACTGCGGTGTTCGACCGGGAGGTCGTTGTCCAGGCGGCCGACCTCTCGCCGTTCGTCACCTGGGGGACCAATCCCGGGCAAGGGTCCCCGTTGTCCGGCGTCGTGCCGGATCCGGCGTCGTTCCCGCAGGAGTCCGACCGGGTGGCCGCGCAGCGCGCCCTCGAGTACATGGGACTGAACCCCGGTACGCCGCTGAGGGACGTTGCCGTCGACACGGTGTTCGTCGGCTCCTGCACCAACGGTCGGATCGAGGACCTGCGGGCGGCCGCCGACGTCATCCGTGGTCGACGGGTCGCCGACGGGGTCCGGATGCTCGTCGTTCCGGGCTCGGTGCGCGTTCGGCTGGCTGCCGAGGCTGAGGGCCTGGACCGCGTGTTCGTCGACGCGGGGGCGGAATGGCGCCATGCCGGGTGCTCCATGTGCCTCGGCATGAACCCCGACCAGCTCGGCCCGGGAGAGCGCAGCGCGTCGACGTCGAACCGCAACTTCGAGGGACGCCAGGGCAAGGGTGGGCGTACCCACCTGGTGTCGCCGCAGGTCGCGGCCGCCACTGCTGTCGTCGGGCGGCTGGCCTCGGCGACCGACCTGGACTGAGAGGGCGAGCATGCAGCCGTTCACCGTGCACGCGGGTCGGGTTCTGCCGTTGCGGCGCAGTAACGTCGACACGGACCAGATCATCCCGGCGGTCTACCTGAAGCGGGTCACTCGCACCGGGTTCGAGGACGGGCTGTTCGCGGCCTGGCGCGCCGACCCGGACTTCGTGCTCAACCGGCACGAGTTCACCGGAGCGACGATCCTCGTGACCGGCCCTGACTTCGGCACCGGCTCGTCGCGCGAACACGCGGTTTGGGCGTTGCAGGACCACGGTTTCCGGGTGGTCATCTCGTCACGGTTCGCGGACATCTTCCGGGGCAACTCGGCCAAGGGTGGGCTCTTGACCGTGGAACTGCCGCAGGACGTGGTGGAGGAGTTGTGGGACGTCGCCGAGGCGGAGCCGGCGACCGAGGTCACCGTCGACCTGGTGCAACGACAGGTGAGCTGGGCCGGGCGTTGCGTCGGCTTCGACCTCGACGACTACACGCGCTGGCGCCTTCTTGAGGGGCTCGACGACATCGGGCTGACCCTGCGACACGAGAGCGACATCACCAGGTTCGAGCAGAGCCGGCCGTCGTTCCTGCCTCGCGTGCGCCCGCTCTCCTAGCGGGTAAGCACCGAAAGGTCTTTCGACACAACGGTGCTCGTGACGTCGACATGTTTGTCATGGGGTGTCCCGACGCAATAACGTCTGTACCGATCCGGGCAACGGCCCGGCACCCGGACTCCCGGAGGGGAAGCAGTGAACAGGACCGAGCTGGTCGACGCTCTGGCTACACGCCTCGGCGTGAACAAGAAGGATGCGCAGGCCGCTGTCGACGGCGTCCTCGACGCCATCCAGCACGCGGTGGCCCGAGGCGAGAAGGTGGCCATCACCGGCTTCGGCATCTTCGAGAAGGTCGAGCGGGCCGCGCGCACCGCGCGCAACCCGCGCACCGGTGCCACCGTGCGGGTGCGCAAGACCTCCGTGCCGAAGTTCCGCGCGGGCGCTGACTTCAAGGCGTTCGTGAGCGGCACGAAGAAGGTCGCGAAGGCGCCGGCTCGCCCGGCCGCCCCCGCGAAGGCCGTCGCCAAGAAGGCGGCGCCGGTCAAGCGGACCGTCGCGAAGAAGGCGGCGCCGGCCCGCAAGGCCGTCGCGAAGAAGGTCGCTCCGGCGCGCAAGACGGTGGCGAAGAAGGCCGCTCCCGTCCGCAAGGCCGTGGCGACCAAGGCCGCCCCGGCCCGCAAGACGGTGGCGAAGAAGGCCGCGCCCGTCCGCAAGGCGGTCGCGAAGAAGGCTCCGGCCAAGCGGGCTCCGGCCAAGAAGGCTCCGGCTCGCCGGGTGGCCAAGAAGGCCTGACCCAGGACCGTCGACGACGTCCCGGCTCCCCTGGGGAGCCGGGACGTCGTCACGTCTGCGGCGACTGCCCGCCGAGGCGGCCGGCCACCGCCAGGCTCAGTGGGCCGAGGCCGAGCCGTTGCGCGTCGTGCAGGTCCACCTCCGTGTCGACGTCCCGCCGCACGCTGGGGATGTCGGCCAGGGTCAGCTCGACACAGCCGTTCGCGCGGTGGGCGGCTCGGGAACGGCGCCCGAACCTGGGCTGGAAGTCTGCCGGCTCGCGAGCGAGCAGGACGGTCGTGCCGATCCCCTCGGCGTCGCAGACGAACGAGCACCGGTGACGGTTCGCCTCGGCCAGCACCGACGCCAGCTCGGCCGGTTTGAGCGCAGGCAGATCCGCCGCCAGCGCGCCGACACCGGCCGCAGGCCGGGCGGACCGGGCCGCTGCGGCGCCGTACAGCAGCGCCGGGTTGAGGCCGGCCGCCGGCGAGTCTTCGATCACGAGCGCGCCGAGCGCCGTCATCTCGTCGCGCACGACCGGCTCGTCGGTGACGACGACCACGCCGACCCGAGGAACCGCAAGGGCTGCGGCGACCGTGTCGCAGGCGAACGCCAGCGCGAGGTCCTCCCGCCGTGCCCCGGCCACGCGACGCAGCCGGGTCTTGGCGATGGCCAGCCGCTTGACCGGGACGACCAGCATCCAACCGACTTCGTCCGAGGCGGTGTCCGGCACGGCTCCCGATCCTGCCAGTCGCCTGTCACACTCGGTCCCTGCGACCGGAACGACGACGTGAAGGGACGAGCGTGGCGCGCAAGCGGGTGGGCTTCTGGTACCGCCTGGCGGTCGTCGTCCTCAAGCCGCTGCTGCTGCTGGTCGCCCGGCGCGACTGGCAGCACCGTGACCGACTGCCACGGACGGGCGGGATCGTCGTGGTGGCCAACCACACCTCACACCTCGACCCGCTGGCCGTGGCGCACTACCTCTGGGACAACGACCGCCCGCCCAGGGCGCTGGCCAAGTCGAGCCTGTTCGGCGTCTTCTTCGTGGGTCGACTGCTGAGGGGTGCCGGTCAGATCCCCGTCTACCGCGAGACGACCGACGCAGGGGCCAGCCTGCGTGATGCCGTCGACGCGGTGCGCCGAGGCGAAGCCGTGCTGGTCTACCCCGAGGGGACGATCACTCGAGACCCGCGGTTGTGGCCCATGCGGGGCAAGACCGGGGCGGCGCGGATCGCCCTCACGACGGACTGCCCGGTCATCCCGGTGGCCCAGTGGGGACCGCAGGCCGTCCTGGCGCCGTACAGCAGGCGGTTCCGGCTCTTCCCGCGCCGGACCTTCCACCTGGTGACAGGGGAGCCCGTCGACCTGGACGACCTGAGGGGCCGACCGTTGACGGCAGAGGTTCTGGACGAGGCCACGGACCGGATCATCGCGGCGCTCACCGAGCTGGTCGCCGGGCTGCGCGGTGAGGTGCCGCCGACCGAGCCATTCGACCAGCGCACGATCGCTGCGCCGCGCTTCGGCGACCCGAAGCTCCCCTACGAGCGGCTGGACGACGAACCGCGTCGACACCGGAGGCAGAGATGACACGTGCAGCCGTCATGGGCAGCGGCTCGTGGGGGACCGCCTTCGCCTCGGTGCTGGCCGACGCCGGCACGGACGTGACGATGTGGGCCAAGGACCCCGTGCTGGCCGAGCAGATCGACAGCGCCCACGAGAACCCGCGCTACCACCCGGGGATCGGCCTGCCGCCGTCGATCCACGCCACGACCGACCCGGCGGCCGCGATGGACGCCGCCGACTTCGTGGTCCTGGCGATCCCGTCGCAGACGCTGCGGGAGAACCTGGCCCGCTGGTTGCCGTTCGTCCCGGAGACGGCCGTCTACGTCAGCCTGATGAAGGGGATCGAGCTGGGCACGGGTGAGCGGATGAGTGAGGTGGTGCGCGAGGTGGCCGACGTCCCGGCGGAGCAGGTCGCCGTGGTGTCCGGGCCGAACCTGGCCCGCGAGATCATGCAGCGCCAACCCGCTGCGACAGTGGTCGCGTGCACGAGCACCGAGCACGCTGCGCGCCTGCAGCAGGCGTGCCTGACCGACTACTTCCGGCCGTACACCAACACCGACGTGATCGGTGCCGAGCTCGGGGGGGCCGTCAAGAACGTGATCGCGCTGGCGAACGGGATCGCGGTCGGCATGGGCTTCGGCGAGAACGCCCAGGCGTCGCTCATCACCCGGGGGCTGGCCGAGATGACCAGGCTCGGCGTGGCGATGGGCGCCGAGCCGCTCACCTTCGCCGGCCTGGCGGGGCTCGGCGATCTCATTGCCACCTGCTCGTCGCCGCTGTCTCGCAACCGAACCGTCGGCGTCGCCCTCGGCCGCGGGCTGACCCTGGAGGAGGCCACCGCCGAGGCGAGGCAGACCTGTGAGGGGGTCAAGTCCGCCCGACCCATCCTCGAGATGTCCCGGGCCAGAGGCGTGGAGATGCCGATCACGGAGCAGGTCGTCCGGGCGATCCACGAGGGATGCCCTCCGGGGGAGATCGTCGCCGCGCTGATGAGCCGCGGCGCGAAGTCGGAGCAAGCCGCGCGCTGACGGGCGCCCGGCGGCTCGTCAGGTGCCGTCCAGGGCCTGGCGCAGGTCCGCCCACAGGTCCTCGAGGTCCTCGATGCCGACGGACAGCCGCAGCAGGCTCGGGTCCACCACCTCGGCCTCGCCCGGCCACCGGCGGCGCCGTTCCAGGCTGGACTCGACCCCGCCCAGGCTGGTGGCATGCACCCAGAGCCGGACCGCCGCGGCCACGGCGTCGGCCGCCGCAGCGCCCCCCTCCAGCTCGACCGCGATCATCGTCCCCGACCCGGGGTCGCGGACGAGCGACACGGCGGGGTGGGTGGCCAGACGTCGGGCGAGCTCCCGCGCGTTGGCTGCGGCCCGATCGACCCGCAGAGCCAGCGTGCGCATCCCGCGCAGCGCCAGCCACGCCTCCATCGGACCGGGAATCGCACCGTGCAGGCGTCGGTGGTTGTCGAGGCGCGCCAGGAGGGCGGGCTCGCGGGCGACGACCGCCCCGAGCAGGACGTCGGAGTGTCCGGCCAGGACCTTCGTCACGCTGTGCACGACGAGGTCCGCGCCGAGGTCCAGGGGGCGCTGGACGAGCGGCGTGGCGAACGTGTTGTCGACGACGAGCAGCGCCCGGGCAGCGTGTGCGGCCGTGGCCGCTGCAGCGATGTCGGCGACGTCCAGCCGCGGGTTCGTGGGCGACTCCAGCCACACCAGGTCGGCGCCCGGCACGGCCCCGGCCACCGCCGAGGGATCGGCGATGTCGACCCGGCGGACCGCCAGCCGGCCCTGCTCGACCCGCTCGGCGAGCAGCGCCCTGGTTCCGGAGTAGGCGTTGTCGGGGGCGACGACGGTCGCCCGCTCCGGCAGCAGGGACAGCGCTGCCGAGACGGCGGCGAGGCCGGAGGCGAAGGCCAGGCAGCGGCCGCCCTCGAGCACGCCGAGCGCCTCCTCGAACGCCGTCCACGTGGGGTTCCCGTAGCGGCCGTACTCGACCTCGCCGCCGGCGTGGTAGGTCGACGCGAACGTGACGGGAGGGCCGAGCGGGGCGTCCGGGTCACGGGGCGGGCGTCCGGCCACCACCGCCTGGGTCGCGGGGGCGTACGACGGTCCGTGCTCGGCGGTGGCGTCCACGGCGCCCAGTATCGCGGCCGGTAGGGTCCCTCGGGTGAGCCAGCCGGCGGGAGACGACCCCGCGTCCCGCCGACCCACGGTGGCGATCGTCTTCGGCGGTCGGAGCAGCGAGCACTCGATCTCCTGCGTCAGCGCCGGCAGCGTGCTGTCGGCGATCGACCGGTCCTGCTACGACGTCGTCCCGGTGGGCATCACCCCGCAGGGCCGCTGGGTGCTCGCGGCAGACGAGCCGCAGCGCCTGGCGATCACGGGCGGCCGGTTGCCGGAGGTCGACGCCGCCTCGTCGACCGTCGTGCTCGCGGGCGACCCGACCTCGCAGGGTCTGGTGGTCAGCGAGCCCGGGCAGGTCCCCCGCGCGCTCGGCGACGTGGACGTGGTGTTCCCCCTCCTGCACGGGCCCTACGGCGAGGACGGCACGATCCAGGGCCTGCTCGAGCTCGCCGGAGTGCCGTACGTCGGATCGGGCGTGCTCGCGTCCGCCTTGGCGATGGACAAGGCCGTGATGAAGGTGGTGCTGGCCGCGGCCGGGCTGCCGGTGGGCCCCCACGTCGCGCTGACCGACCGCGAATGGACGGCGGACGCCACAGCCGCGCTCACCCGGGTCCGCGACCACCTTGCGCTGCCGGTGTTCGTCAAGCCCTCGAGGGCGGGTTCCAGCGTCGGCATCAGCAAGGTCGCCGACTGGGCCGACCTGCGGCTCGCCGTCGAGGCCGCCCGGGTCCACGACCCCAAGGTCGTCGTCGAGCAGGGGATCGCCGGCCGCGAGATCGAGTGCGGGGTGCTGGAGGCGGCCGACGGCCTCGGCACGGAGGCGAGCGTGTGCGGAGAGATCCGGGTCCACGGCGACCACGAGTTCTACGACTTCTCGGCGAAGTACCTCGACGACGTCACCGAGCTGGACGTGCCGGCCGACATCCCGGCGGAGACCGCCGAGCGCGTGCGTTCGCTGGCCCGCGCGGCCTTCGCTGCGCTGGGCTGTGAGGGATTCGCCCGGGTCGACTTCTTCCTGTGCCCGGACGGGTCGGTGGTACTCAACGAGGTCAACACGATCCCCGGCTTCACCCCCGTGTCGATGTTCCCGCGCTTGTGGGCGGCCACCGGTGTCGACTACCCCGCCCTGGTGGACCGGCTGGTCCGGTCGGCCTTGCGCAAGCGACGGGGCGCGCTGCGCTGACGCGGGTCAGTCCTGCGCGGGCACCGCAGCCGTCACGGCCGACGCCAGGTCGACCAGCGGGTTGACCTCCGGCGGGTAGGCGTCGGGGACGCTGACCTCGACGTAGGCCACCCGTCCCGTCGTCGTGAACCGCCACCCCCGAGTCAGCGGCTCGGCCAGCCAGGCGACGTCGTTGACGACGCTGAGGTCCGACGTGCTGGTGAGCGCGCTCGGGCGTGGCACCCCGCAGCGCAGCTCGATCGCTGGGTCCCCCCAGGCCGCGGTCGTGCTCGACGACGGACGCGTCGGGCGGCGCTGGTGGCCGTCCAGCACCTGGGGCAGGCGACCGGCCAGCGCGGCGCAGGCGGCGGCCGCCGGGCCCTGCGGCTGGGCCGGGTCGACGGGGACCGCGGGGGAGCCGCAGCCGGTGACTCCCGGGAGGACGCCCAGCGCAACGACCGTGAGGAGCGCCGGACGCCGGCGGTGGGTCAGAGGTGGACGACCGGGCAGGTGAGCGTCCGGGTGATGCCGGGGACCGCCTGGACCTTGGCCACGACCAGCTTGCCCAGCTCGTCGACGCTGCTCGCCTCGGCCCGCACGATCACGTCGTAGGGCCCGGTCACGTCCTCGGCCATGGTCACCCCGGGAATCTGGGCGATCTCGCCGGCCACGTCTGCCGCCTTGCCGACCTCGGTCTGGATGAGGATGTAGGCCTGGACCACCACGATCGTGCCTCCCGAGGACGTCTGGCTGATGTCACGGAGGCTATCGCGTCAGGGGGTGAGTGGCGATCAGCGGGAGTGGCAGCGGGCAGCCGGCGACGGTCGGACAACTCGGCGAGTTCCCCTTGATCAAGGCGTTGATCGCGCGCCTGCCGACCACCGCGGAGGTGATCCTCGGACCGGGTGACGACGCCGCCGTCGTCCGCGCACCCGACCGGCAGGTGGTGGCGAGCACCGACCTGCTGGTCGACGGCGTGCACTTCCGTCGGGACTGGTCCTCGGCCGAGGACGTCGGGCACAAGGCCGCGGCGCAGAACCTGGCCGACATCGAGGCGATGGGCGCTCGCCCCACCGCGCTGCTCGTCGGGCTGGCTGCCCCCCCGGACCTGCCGACCGCCTGGGTGCTCGCCCTGGCCGACGGGCTGGCCGCGGAGGCGAGCCTGGTCGGGGCCGCTGTGGTCGGGGGGGACGTGGTCGCCTCGGAGCGGCTGGTGGTCTCGGTGACCGCCTTGGGGACGACCGAGGGCCGGGCACCCGTGACACGCGGAGGCGCTCAGCCGGGCGACGTCGTCGCCGTCACCGGCCGGCTGGGCTGGTCCGCGGCGGGACTGGCCGTGCTGTCCAGGGGGTTCCGCTCGCCGCGGATCCTGGTCGAGGCGCACCGCCGCCCGCATCCGCCCTACGGCGAGGGGGCGAGAGCCGCAGGGCACGGTGCCAGCGCGATGATCGACGTCTCCGACGGGCTGGTCGCCGACCTGGCACACGTCGCCGAGGCGTCGGGCGTCCGCGTCGACCTCTCCACGTCGGCGCTCGTCGTGGCCGACCCGCTGCGCGACGCCGCGGCCGCACTCGGCCGGGACCCGCTGGAGTGGGTGCTCACGGGCGGCGAGGACCATGCGCTGGCGGCCACCTTCCCGCCGATGCCGGGGGCGCCGAGCGGCTGGACCGTGGTCGGTCAGGTCCACGAGGGCGAGGGCGTCCGGGTCGACGGGGCAGCGTACGAGGGTCCGGGCGGCTGGCGGCACTTCGACCGCTGACCGGGTCGGTCACAGCCCGAGCTCGGCCCGCCACACCCGGATCGACTCCATGGTGACGGTCATCCCGTCCAGCCGCATCGCGGCCTTGACCGCACGGAAGCGCAGGAGCAGGCCGCCGTACGTCGCGGTGTCGCCGTCTGGGTTCATCAGCCGCCTCCTCCCTGTCGAGAGAGAGGCTGGAGCAAGCTCCGGCGATACAGCGGGTGCCGGCCGAGCCGGTCAGTCAGCGGGTGACTTTGCCGGCCTTCAGGCAGGAGGTGCACACGTTGAGCTTCTTCGGCGTGCGGCCGACCATCGCCCGGACCGTCTGGATGTTGGGGTTCCAGCGGCGGGGGGTGCGCCGGTGGGAGTGGGAGATGCTGTTGCCGAAACCCGGCCCCTTGCCGCACACGTCGCAGTTGGCAGCCACGGTCGACGCTCCCCAGTCCCAGGTGGTTCGGTGCCTCGCTCAGGCGCCGGGCCGGCGCCGAGGGCCCGGGACACCCCGGGCGACCCCCGCAGGCTACCGGAACCCCGCGCTGGTTGGCGAACCGCGCGGGCTCGCCCGGTTACGCTCGCCCGGACAGCGGCGACGGAGGTCACGGTGGCGACGGAGTGGGTGGCGGCCCAGGCGCTGGACGCGGCAGCCGTCCGCGCCTGGTGCGAGGAGTGCCTGGCCCGCCTCGGGGCGGCCCGTGAGGAGATCGACGCCCTCAACGTCTTCCCCGTGCCGGACGGCGACACCGGCACCAACCTCTTCCTCACGATCGAGTCGGCCGTGGAGGAGCTGCGGTCCCGCCCCGCCGACGGCGACCTGCCGCGCACGATCCGGGCGGTGACCCACGGCGTCCTGCTCGGCGCCAGGGGCAACTCGGGGGTGATCCTCAGCCAGATCATCCGCGGAGCCGCCGAGGTCCTGCTCGCCGGCGGCTCGACCGGGCCGTCCGGCCTGCTGCGCGCGAGCCTGCGTCGGGCGAGCGAGGCGGGCTACCAGGCGGTGGCCCATCCGGTCGAGGGCACGATCCTCACCGTCATGCGGGGGGCGGCGGAGGCCGCCGAGGCCGAGGCCTCGGACCGGCTGGACGACGTCGCGCGGGCCGCCGCGCGCGGTGCCCACGAGGCGCTGGAGCGGACCCCCGAGCAGCTGGAGGCGCTGCGGCGGGCGGGGGTCGTCGACGCCGGGGGCCGCGGGCTGACCGTCGTCCTGGACGCCCTGGTGCAGGTGGTCACCGGGGAGCGCGTCGACCCAGGGCCGCTCAAGCCTTCCGGTCAACCACGCGTCGTCGCGGCCGAAGTGGTCAGGCCCGGTGGCCCGGCGTTCGAGGTCATGTACCTGCTCGAGGCCGACGACCACGCCCTTCCGGTGCTGCGCGGCGAGCTGGAGCCGTTGGGTGACTCGCTGCTCGTCGTCGGCGGCGACGGGCTGTGGAACGTCCACGTCCATGTCGACGACGTCGGGGCGGCCATCGAGGCGGGCATCCGCTGCGGGCGGCCGTATCGGATCCGGGTGACCCATTTCGGTGAGCAGGTCGCCCACCAGCGGGCCGGGCGCGACGGTGGCACGCGGGCCGTCGTGGCGCTCGCCCCCGGTGAGGGCATAGCGCTGCTCGCGGCCGAGGCCGGGGCCACCGTCGTGCGCGGCGGTCCCGGACACCGCCCGTCGACGCGGGAGGTGCTGGAGGCCATCCAGACCGCGCACGCGGGCGAGGTTGTCGTCCTGCCCAACGACCGCGACACGCTGCCGGTGGCCGAAGCTGCGGCCGAGTACGCCCGGGCCGCCGGGCTGCGCGTCGCGGTCGTGCCCAGCCGGGCGTCGGTGCAGGTGCTGGCCGCGCTGGCCGTCCACGACGCCGGCCGCCGGTTCGAGGACGACGTCGTCGCCATGGCGTCGGCGGCCCGGGCGACCCGGCACGGCGAGATCACCCACGCGTCCCGTGAGGCGCTCACCTCCGTCGGAGTCTGCCGGGCCGGCGACGTCCTCGGCCTTCTGGACGACGACGTGGCGTTCATCGGGTCCGACGTCGAAGACGTGGCCCGCAGCCTGCTGGACCGGATGCTCGCTGGCGGCGGCGAACTGGTGACCGTCGTCCTCGGCATGGACGCGCCACCGGGCCTCGGGCCGGCCCTGGAGGAGCACCTGCGGCGCTCCCACCGGGAGGTCGAGGTCGGGGTCTTCGATGGCGGGCAGGAGCACTACCCGGTGCTCCTCGGGGTCGAGTGAAGCCCGCCCTCATCGACCAGCCGGTGGGCGCGCTCATCGGCGACCGGACCGCTCGCGCCCTGGGCAACGACCTGGCGATCGAGACGGTCGGCGACCTGCTCCGGCACTACCCGCGCCGTTACGCCGAGCGTGGCGAGCTGACCGACCTCGACTCGCTGCAGGTGGACGAGCACGTCACCGTGATGGCCGAGGTGGCCTCGGTGAAGGCTCGGGCGATGAAACAGCGCAAGGGCACCGTGCTGGAGGTCGTCGTGACCGACGGCCGAGGCGAGCTCACGCTCACCTTCTTCAACCAGGCCTGGCGGCAGCGCGACCTGCGGGTCGGCCGCCGAGGGCTGTTCTCGGGCAAGGTCGGCGTCTTCAACCGCAAGCGGCAGCTGGCGCACCCCGACTACGTGCTCGTCGCGGACTCCGCCGACGACCAGGAAGCACCGGACGCCGCGGAGGCGGCGATGACGTTCGCGGGGTCGCTGATCCCGGTCTACCCGGCGTCGGCCGCTCTGCCGTCCTGGCGGGTGGCCAAGTGCGTGCAGGCGGCGCTGGACGTCATCGGGGAGGTGCCCGACCCGCTGCCGGACGAGGTCCGCAGGGATCTCGGGCTGGTGGGCCTGGGCGAGGCGTTCCGGCTCGTGCACCGGCCGGCAGCCCGCAGCGACGTGGCCCGGGCCCGCGAGCGGCTGGTGTTCGAGGAGGCCTTCGTCCTGCAGGTCGAGCTGGCCCGTCGGCGCGCCGCGTCCGCGGCGCTGCCGGCCGTTCCTCGGATCGCCGGCGAGGGTGGCCTGCTCGATGCGTTCGACGCCCGCCTGCCGTTCACGCTGACCGACGGCCAGCGGACGATCGGTGAGGTGCTCGCCGCCGAGCTGGCCCGGACCCACCCGATGCACCGGCTGCTGCAGGGCGAGGTCGGGTCGGGCAAGACCGTGGTCGCCGTCCGCGCCATGCTCGCGGTCGTCGACGCCGGCGGTCAGGCCGCGCTGCTCGCGCCCACCGAGGTGCTGGCCCAGCAGCACCACCGCTCGATCACCGAGCTCCTGGGACCGCTGGCGGAGCGCGGACTGCTCGGCGGCTCGGACACCGGCACCCGGGTGGCGCTGCTGACCGGATCCCAGGGGTCCGCAGCCCGCCGTCAGGCGCTGCTGGACGTCACGAGCGGCACGGCCGGCATCGTCGTGGGTACCCATGCGCTCCTGCAGGAGCACGTCGAGTTCTTCGACCTGGGTCTGGTGGTCGTCGACGAGCAGCACCGCTTCGGGGTGGAGCAGCGTGCGGCACTGGCCGCGAAGGGCGCCAAGCCCCCCCATGTTCTGGTGATGACGGCGACCCCGATCCCGCGAACGGTCGCGATGACCGTCTTCGGGGACCTGGAGACCTCGACGTTGCGCGAGCTGCCCGCCGGCCGTTCACCGATCAGTACGCACGTCGTGCCTGCGGGGGAGAAGCCGCACTTCCTCGAACGGGCGTGGCATCGGCTGCGGGAGGAGGTCGCCGCGGGGCACCAGGCGTACGTCGTGTGCCCGCGCATCGGTGACGCTCAGGGCGACGACGGGCTGGAGGCGGTGGCCGGCACGGAGGGCCCAGGCTCGGCCACGCCGGGCCGGCCGCCCCTGGCGGTCCTGGAGGTGGCACCGACGCTGGCCGAGGGCCCCCTGTCCGGACTGCGACTGGCCGTCCTGCACGGCCGGCTGCCGGCGGACCAGAAGGACGACGCGATGCGGCGGTTCGCCGCCGGCGAGGTCGACGTCCTGGTCGCGACGACCGTCGTGGAGGTCGGGGTCGACGTGCCCAACGCGACCGCGATGGTCGTCCTCGACGCCGACCGGTTCGGGGTGTCGCAGCTGCACCAGCTGCGCGGCCGGGTCGGCCGGGGCTCGGCGCCCGGCCTGTGCCTGCTGGTGACCGACGTCCCCGATGACAGCCCGGCCGCCGAGCGCCTGTCCGCGGTGGCCGCCACGCTCGACGGCTTCGAGCTGGCCCGGCTGGACCTGGAGCAGCGACGGGAGGGCGACGTGCTGGGGGCGACCCAGCACGGCCGGCGCTCGTCGTTGCGCCTGCTGTCGGTGCTGCGGGACGAGTCGGTCATCGTCAGGGCCCGCGAGGCTGCCTCGGCCCTGGTCGCCGCGGACCCCGAGCTGAGCGAGCACGACGTGCTGCGCGCGGCGGTCGCGTCGCTGGTCGACGCCGAGCGGGCCGAGTACCTGGAGAAGGCGTGACGCGGATCGTCGCTGGCCTGGCCCGAGGCCGACGCCTGGCGGTGCCGCCCGGCTCGGCGACCCGCCCCACGTCCGACCGGGCCCGCGAGGGCCTGTTCTCCACGCTCGAGGCGCTGTTGGGCACGCTGCGGGGGCGGCGGGTGCTCGACCTGTACGCGGGATCGGGCGCGGTCGGCCTGGAGGCGCTCAGCCGAGGGGCCGAGGCCGTGCTGCTCGTCGACTCCGACCAGCGGGCGCTCGCGGCGGTGCGGGCCAACGTCGCCGCCGTTGGACTCCCCGGTGCCGAGGTGTCCGCGGGCCGGGTCGAGCAGCTGCTCGCACAGGCGTGCCCCGGGCCGCCCTACGACGTGGCGTGCCTGGACCCGCCGTACAGGGTTCCGGCGGACGAGGTGAGCGCCGTGCTGTCCGCCCTGCGTTCCGGCCGCTGGCTCGCCCACGGCGCACTCGTCGTCGTCGAGCGCGCGTCGCGCGACCCCGAGCTCGCCTGGCCCGACGGCTTCACCGCCGACCGGGACCGCCGATACGGCGAGGCGACGCTTTGGTACGGTCGCGCCGCCGACCCCGCCAGCGAGGAGTGAGTGTGCGCAAGGTCGTCTGCCCAGGATCGTTCGACCCGGTGACCAACGGCCACCTGGACATCGTGGGCCGCGCCGCGAAGCTCTTCGACGAGGTGACGGTCGCCGTGCTGGTCAACAAGGGCAAGGAGGGGCTGTTCACCGTCGACGAGCGGATCGAGCTGCTGCAGCAGGTCACCACGCCGTGGCCGAACGTCCGGGTCGACAGCTTCCACGGCCTGCTGGTCGACTTCTGCCGCGACCGGGGCATCCCGGCCATCGTCAAGGGCCTGCGGGCCGTCAGCGACTTCGACTACGAACTGCAGATGGCGCAGATGAACCTGCGTCTCGCCGAGGTGGAGACGTTGTTCGTGCCGACGAACGCCGCCTACAGTTACCTGTCGTCCAGCCTGGTAAAAGAGGTTGCGACTCACGGGGGTGACGTGTCCGGCCTGGTCCCCGAGCTCGTCGCCGAACGGCTGTACCAGCGCCTGGCCGCGCGCTAGCGCCCCGAATCGACCGAGGAGCCCTCAGGTGGACGTGCACGACAAGCTCGAGGAGATCGTCTCCCTGGTGGAGGGCGCCCGGGCGATGCCGATGTCCGCGTCGTGCATGGTCAACCGCGGGGAGCTGCTGGCGCACCTGGACGAGCTGCGCGAGCTGCTGCCCCAGGACCTCGATCTCGCCGACCGGCTGCTGGCCGAGCGTGAGCACGTGGTCGAGGAGGGGCGGGCGGAGGCCGAGCGGATCGTGGGTGTCGCCCAGGCCGAGCGGCTGCGACTGGTCACCGAGACCGAGGTGTACGCCCAGGCCCAGCAGGAGGCGGCCCGACTGATCGCGGAGGCGCAGGACGAGGCCGAGGACATCCGCGCCCAGGTGGACGAGTACGTGGACGGGAAGCTCGCCACGTTCGAGATCTCGCTCAACAAGACGCTGTCCGCCGTGCAGCGCGGGCGCGACAAGATCCGCGAGCGGCACGAGTCGTTCGCCCTCGGCGACGACACCGGGCCCTTCCAGCCGATCGGGGACCGCTGAGCCTGGGCTCGTGGGTTTGGGGGCGCGCAGCGCCTCGGCTACGCTGACGCTCCGGTCTCGTCGGAGGCCGTGGTTCGTCGTGCTCACCGGAGGTCCAGCTGTCCCGGCTCGACCCGCGTGCGCCGTTCGTCGTGGACACCCGCGACCTCGGCCGCCGGGCGGGCGCCATGGTCACGCTGCACCGTACGGTCCCGGCATCGGCGAACCTCGGTACCGACGTGAGCGGAGTCCCCGAAGGGGCCGACATCGATCTGACGATCAGGTGCGAGTCGGTCGTCGAGGGGGTGCTGGTCACGGTGGTGGCCCGGATGCCGGTGCACGGCGAGTGCGTGCGGTGCCTGGACCCGATCGCCGAGGCGCAGCAGGTCGACGTCCTGGAGCTGTACTACTACCCGGACCAGGCTGTCGACGACGAGGAGGCTGCCCGGCTGGAGGGGGACCTGCTCGATCTCGAGCCCGCGCTGCGGGACGCGGTCGTGCTGGCCCTGCCCCTGCAGCCGCGCTGCCGGGAGGACTGCCCGGGGCTGTGCCCCGAGTGCGGGGCTAGGCTCGCCGACGAGCCGGGGCACCAGCACGAGGCGGTCGACCCGCGGTGGGCGGTGCTGCACCAGCTGAGCGGTCGCGCGGACGACGCGGCCGACGAGACTAAGGAAGAGGACTAGTCGTGGCGGTTCCGAAGCGGAAGACCTCGCGGAGCAACACCCGGTCGAGGCGCGCCAACTGGAAGGCCGCGTCGGTCACGCTGGCGAGCTGCGACCGGTGCAAGCAGCCGAAGCTGCCGCACACGGCCTGTCCGACGTGCGGGACGTACAACAAGCGCCAGGTGCTGGCCGTCTGACGGCGGTGACTCCCGTGGCCGACCAGCAGGTGACGCTGCCGACCGCGGCGGCCGTGCTGGCCGAGCGGCTCGGGTTCGAGGTCTCCGCGCCGCTGCTCGCGATGGCGTTGACCCACCGCTCGTACGCGTACGAGAACGGCGGGCTGCCGACGAACGAGCGGCTGGAGTTCCTCGGTGACTCCGTCCTCGGCCTGGTCGTCACCGACACGCTGTTCCGCACCCATCCCGACCTGCCCGAGGGGCACCTCGCCAAGTTGCGCGCGGCCGTCGTCAACGCCCGAGCGCTGGCCGACGTCGGGCGCAGCCTCGGGGTGGGGGAGTTCATCCGGCTCGGCCGGGGCGAGGAGACGACCGGCGGGCGGGACAAGTCGTCGATCCTGGCGGACACCCTCGAGGCGCTGATCGGGGCGGTGTACATCGATCGCGGCCTGGGCGACGCCTCCGCTCTCGTCCACCGGCTGTTCGACCCGTTGATCGAGGAGTCGGCGGGCCTGGGCGCCGGCCTGGACTGGAAGACCAGCCTGCAGGAGCTCACCGCCTCCCTGGGGCTCGGCGTCCCCGAGTACGCCGTCGAGGAGGCCGGGCCCGATCACGCCAAGACGTTCCAGGCCTCGGTGCTGGTCGGCGGGGCTCCGTGCGGCTTCGGGTCCGGTCGCAGCAAGAAGCAGGCTGAGCAGGCGGCTGCGGAGGGCGCCTGGCACCACCTGGGCGGGGTCGAGGCCGGCGCCGACAGCGGCGACGCCGTGGGCTGACGTGCCCGAGCTGCCCGAGGTCGAGGTCGTCCGCCGGGGTCTCGGCCGGTTCGTCGTCCACCGGCGGGTGGCGGCTGTCGACGTGCGGCACCCGCGGGCGGTGCGCCGTCACGCGGCTGGTCCGGTCGACTTCGCGGACCGCCTGACCGGCCGCACCGTGCTGGCCGCCCGGCGGCGCGGCAAGTACCTCTGGCTCCCGCTGGACGACGGCAGTGCCCTCGTCGCGCACCTGGGGATGAGCGGCCAGCTGCTCGTCCAGCCGTCGTCCGCCGGGGACGAGACGCACCTGCGGGTCCGGATGACCTTCGCGGACGGCGGGCGCGAGCTGCGTTTCGTCGACCAGCGGACGTTCGGTGGGCTGCACGTCGAGGCGACGGAGGGGACCGACGGGATCCCGCGGTCGGTGGCGCACATCGCGCGGGACCCGCTCGATCCCGAGTTCGACGACGAGGCGTTCGTGCGGGCCCTGCGCCGCCGGAACACGGGGGTGAAGCGGGCCCTGCTGGACCAGACGCTGCTGTCCGGCGTCGGCAACATCTACGCGGACGAGGCGCTGTGGCGCACCCGGCTGCACGGTGAGCGGCCGACGCGCACGCTGCGGCGGACGGACGCGGTGGCGCTGCTGGCCGCCGTCCGGGACGTGATGACGCTCGCGCTCGCGCAGGGCGGGACGTCCTTCGACAGCCTCTACGTGAACGTCAACGGCGAGAGCGGGTACTTCGAGCGGTCGTTGACGGCCTACGGTCGGTCCGGCGAGCCGTGCGCCCGGTGCGGCGCCCCGATCCGGCGGGAGGCGTTCATGAACCGGTCCTCGTACTCCTGCCCGGGCTGCCAGCCCCGGCCCCGGCCGCGGCGGCGCCCGTGACCGATCCGCCGGCGGACCCGCCGACGGCACGGCCGGCCGGACCGCTGCCGGGCGCCGGCGACGTCCGACTCACCGCGTGGGTGCGCGGCCGGGTCCAGGGCGTGGGCTTCCGCTGGTGGGTGCGCGCCCGGGCCCTCGAGCTCGGTCTGGTCGGCTCGGCCGTCAACCTCGACGACGGCCGGGTCGAGGTGGTGGCCGAGGGGCCCGAGCCCTCGTGCCGGGTCCTGCTCGAACGGCTGGAGGGACCCGGCACGCCCGGCCGGGTGGCCGGGGTCACCCACCGCTGGTCGACGGCGCGCGGATCGGCGGACGGCTTCGCCGAACGCTGACCGAGGGATCGCCGCATCGGTTACCCTCCGCGGACCAGTCAGACCGACCACGGGGGATCGTCCATGCGCCGTCTCGTCGCCTTCGTCAGCGCAGTGGTG
>Ga0209797_10000393_pt1 | contig 21700 bp, 19 predicted proteins | sample DOMMetBare3Fresh_2_FD_187472 | JGI IMG/M metagenome (GOLD analysis project Ga0209797, IMG submission 187472) | Wetland sediment microbial communities from St. Louis River estuary, USA, under dissolved organic matter induced mercury methylation -... | ecosystem: Environmental > Aquatic >... | reverse complement strand
GGAGCGGGGAGTCGACATCCATGCCGTCGGACAGTACGGCTGGACCGCGCTGCATGCGGCGTCCTACCAGGGCTTGACTGACGTCATTCAATTCCTGGTCAGCAAGGGCGCCAACGTCAACGACATGGACGCTTTCGGGCAGACGCCCCTGAGCATCGCGCTCGCCGTGCTGGTGCAGGATATCGGGGCCCGCCGCCTGCAGATCCCGCGCCGATACCGGCGTGACGTGGCCGAGCTTCTGCTCAAGCTGGGTGCCACGCCGCTCGACAAGTCCGGCGTCGTGGTCGTCCTCCAGCGCACCGGGGATCTGGAGCTTGGGCGGGAAGCCACTCAGGAATAGCTTCTGACGAGCACCGCCACGGTGCTCGCCAGCTTTGACGTTCCGCGCGGGCCCCGGCGTCCTTGAAGGACGATGAGGTCCGCGCAACTACGTTAGTGGGAGAGGTTGCGGCGCTGTCGCCTTGACCGATCCCAAGCGAGCCGGCACGGGCACGACCGCCGCCAGAATACGGTCGACCGAGCACGGATGGAATCTACAAACTGAGAGGTCACAGGGAGTGTTGCGTCATGATGAAGGTGAGGTGGTTCGCAATTGCGGGAGCGTCGGTGCTGGGCTTCGCTCCTGTCTGGTTCACAAGCGCGCAGGCCCCGGCCCAGCAACCTTCAGCCCAGGAGCCGTCCCTCGCGCTCTACTGTCGCGGCCCGCTGAGCACGTTCAGGACAGAGGGCGGGAAGGTCATCAAGACGCCCTTCAAGTGGGCGAAAGCGGCAGCCACTAAGGAAAATCCAGGCGCTGGCGAATGTGCGTGGGCCGATCTCCCGATCGAGAAGCCGGGCGGCGACAGCGTGATCCTGGGCAACCTTGGGCCGTTCGACAATATTCCCGTGGGGACGATCGGAAAGGTTTGCGTCACCAAGGCCGCTGGCCAGAGCAACGATCTCATCGTCCGTCAGATCGTTCGCCAGCTTGGCCATGAGACGTCGCCGTTTCACCGACCGCCGTTCTCCGCCGACGGCTGCCCGAGCTGACGATCCTGGCTGGCATTCATGTGGCGGCGATCGCCATGGATGGGTCGGAGCCATGCGCCAAGCCATACGCCATATGTGAAGGCATGCATTGGTGCAGGCATCCATTGGTGCAGGCATGATGGCACGACCTGACCGGCAACCTTGGGCATGGCAACCTTGGGCATGGCAACCTTGGGCATGAATGCGAATGCGCAATCGTCTTGCTGAGCGCCGCGTCGATACGCCGTCCATGCACATTGAATTGCTGGCTCGCATCTGCATCGCCGTCATGATCGCGGTCTCGGCGCTCGTGGCCGCTTCGCCTGCCATTGCCGAAAAGGGCAAGCTGCGCGAGCGGCTCACGCCCGAGGTGATGGCGGTGGTCTTTCCCGGCGGCGCGGAGCGGCTCGGTCCGGAGGAGGGCACCCCGGGCGCGATCGCGGTCTACCAGGGCGACAAGGTGGCCGCCTTTGTGTTTTCGACCCTCGATATCGTGGCGGCGACCGGCTATTCGACAACGCCGTTCGACGTGATCGCGGGCGTCGATCTCGACGGCCGCATCACCGGCGCCAAGGTGGTGTTCCACAACGAGAACTATATTGTTCACGACAAGGTGCGCCAGCGCCTGCTCGACACCTTTCTGGCGCGCGAAGCCGGCCGGCCGCTGCGCGGCGTGCCCGCCAACGCGCTGGCGCCGGACTTCGTCGCCGGTGCGACCATCAGTGCGCGCGCCATGCGCGCCGCGGTCCTCGCGACCGCGGCATTGGTGCTGCGCGGGCGCGTCGCGCGCGCCGCGGTGACGGTGCCGACCCTCGATGTCGAGAGCTACAGCGCAAAGTCGTTCGACGAGTTGCTCGCCGAGGGCGCCGTGGTGCGACGGCGGGTGACCTCGGGCGAGGTTGCGGCGGCGCTGGCCGAGGCGGGTGGGTCCAATCCCAGGCTCGAAGTGCCGCTGCGCAGGAGCGACGATCTCTATATCGAATTCACGACGGGGCTGTTCACGCCACCTGCCATCGGCGGCAACCTGATCGGCCTGCCAAAATTCGAGGATTACAAGCGCGAGATGCCTGGCGGCAGCCAGGCCATCTTCATCGCCTCCAACGGCCCTTACGATCTTCTCGGCACCAAATATTTCCGGGCGTCCGAGGGCCACCGCTTCGATCGGCTGCGGCTCGTTCAGGACGGGCGAACGTTTGGCTTCGTGCAGGACGACTATACTTATGCGGCGGGCTTCCGCGGCCAGCAGAATGCAGGGGTGTTCGCGCTCGCTGCCGACAAGGGCTTCGACCCCGTGAAGCCGTGGCGGCTGGAGCTCCTGGTCCATGGCGGGGGCGCCGCGTCGGCGACGGTCGCGTTCGGGCTCGACTACACGGTTCCGAGCGCGCTTGTCCTCATGCCGGCGGAGCCGGAGCCAGCGGCGGTCGCCCCCTGGGTCGAGGCCTGGAGCGATGCCCGGGTCAACGTTGCAATTCTGACCGTGCTCCTCACGGTGCTCACCTTGATCTTCGTATTCCAGGCGACGCTGGCGCGTCATCGCCTGGCCCATCGGCTGGTGCGCAACGGCTTCCTGGTGATTGTCCTGGTCTGGCTCGGCTGGACCGCCGGTGTGCAGCTCTCGATTGTCCATGTCATGAACTATGCCATGGCGCCGTTCAAACACTTCGATCTCGGCTTCTACCTGGCCGAGCCGCTGATGATCATCATCGCGCTCTACACCCTGGTATCGCTGGTGCTGATCGGGCGTGGCGTGTTCTGCGGCTGGCTGTGCCCGTTCGGCGCGTTACAGGAGTTGCTCGGCCAGGTGTCGCGTGCGCTTCGCGTGCCGCAATGGAACCCGTCGCACGCGCTCGAGCAGCGCCTGTGGATGGGCAAGTATATCGCCGCGGCCGCCGTCCTGGTGCTGGTGATGACGGAGATCGACCCGACCGGCGCCACCATCGAGATCGAGCCGTTCAAGACCGCGATCACCTCGAAGTTCACGCGCGCCTGGCCTTATCTCCTTTATGCCGGCGCGCTGCTGGCGATCGGGCTGTTCTCCGAGCGCGCCTATTGCCGCTTCCTGTGCCCGCTCGGCGGCGTGCTCGCTGCGCTCGACCGGCTGCACCTCGTCAATCTGCTCAAGCGCCGTCCCGAATGCGGCAGTCCCTGCCACCTGTGCGAACGCTCATGTCCGGTCCGGGCGATCGAGCCATCGGGCAAGATCAACTCCGCTGAGTGCTTCCAGTGTCTTGATTGCCAGGTCGAATACTATGATGACAAGCGCTGCCCGCCGCTGGCGCAGGCCTTGAAGGCACGCCGCGAGGTCAAGCCCGTGGCCGTGATGGTGGACCATGCCTGACGGCGAGCACGCGTATCCTGTCGGCGTGTCCGATCGCGTTCGTGCGGCGTCACCTCCGACGCGTCGCCGGGCCTTGCGCATCGTGGCGGCGGTGGCCGGCCTGCCGCTCGTGATCGCGGTGGTGCGCGCGAGCGCGCCGAAGGGCGAGCTGCATCGCTGGCAGGGCGACGTGCTCGGCGCCTGGTCGGAGTTGGTGTTGTGGCACACCGACGCGGAGTTCGCGCAGCGCACCATCCGCAAGGTGCGCCATGAGATCGCGCGCTACGAGCGCATCTTCAGCCTCTATCGTCCGGACAGCGAGATCGCGCGCCTCAATGCGGCCGGCCGGCTCGCGAGGCCGTCTCGCGAGCTGCGCGCGCTGGTCGAGGACAGCCAGCGTATCGGTGCATTGAGCGAGGGCGCCTTCGACATTTCGGTGCAGCCGTTGTGGCGGCTCTACGAGGCGCATTTCTGGTCGCAGAGCGACATCCAACAGGACATCGCGGCGCGCGCGCGCGAGGTTGCGGAGACGCTCGTTGATTTTCGCCGGATCCACAGCGGTGCGGCCTCGATCGGTTTCACGCGACCCGGCATGGCGATCACGCTCAACAGCGTGGCGCAGGGCACTATCACCGACGCCATCGCCGACCTGTTGCGCCACGAAGGCTTCGAGAGCGCGGTCGTCGATCTCGGCGAATTTCGCACGCTCGGCCGCCATCCGGATGGGCGTCCCTGGCGGCTTGGCATCCGCAACGGCGCGGGCGGCGCTGGCCGCATGATCGAGCTTGCCGACATGGCGCTCGCGGTGTCGGGCGGCTACGGCACGCCGTTCGAGCCGAGCGGGCGCTGTCACCATATCTTCGATCCGCACACCGGCGCGAGCGCCAACGGCCTCGTCGACGTGGCGGTCATCGGCCCGCGCGCGACGGCCGCGAACGCGCTGTCGACCGCGATCTGCGTGGCCGGCGAAGCGCGCGCGCCGATGTTGCTTGCGGCCTATCCGGGGATGCAGGCGATCCTGACGCGACTCGATGGCAGTGCGGTGACGGTCACGGCGGAGGCCACGGGTTGAAGCACGTATAGTTGGGAGAGTACGAATGCTTGAGCGGATCTTATATTCAGCTGAAGCGCCTCTTCGGTGGAGCGAACGCCTTTCCGCTGTACGCTTCACACGCGCATGCCGGATCAGCCTTTTCATGATGGGCAATTAGCGAAGGCGCTTCTTGGCAAATGCTCGGCCGGACGCGGTCTTCAGATAACGCTCGAATTCAACGGCCTTGTGTTCATCTGCAAACGCAACATAGGAGACCAAGCGCCAAGGCTTGAACTTCGCTGTGTGTGGTGACCGCCCAGCGTTGTGCGCCGAAAAACGTGATCGAAGGTCGTCCGTCAGTCCGACATAGGTCTCGTTCGGATGATCAATGCTTTGAAGTAGATAGACGTACTTCATCTGCTCAACGCCCGTCTTCGCCCTGCGGGCTTCGACGGGCAGACTTCGCCACTTCGCACGAGAGAACCGAAGGTGGCTTGCCAGCCGTAGCCGCGAAGCGGCGAAGGCTGGTGGGCGCTGTAGGGATTGAACCTACGACCTCTCCCGTGTGAAGGGAACGCTCTCCCGCTGAGCTAAGCGCCCGACCAGAGGCCAGGATTTAAGGCAGGACCGCCGCGAGCGCAACTGTCCTGCAGGCGCAGGAGCGCGCCGCGTTCACCGCCTCATTTCTTTCTGTCGTCCCCCCACCCCCGACCCCTCCCCACCCCTCCCCACCACTCGCAAGCGCTCGCGGGGGGAGGGGAGCGGAGAGGCCCGTCGTGTCTCCTTTGAGAGTGTGCATGTTTGAGAGTGTGCATGTTTGAGAGTGTGCATGCCCTGCGCGGGGACGCCGCGGAGAGAACCCAACCACCCGCGATCCGCCTACACCTGGCTCGGCGCTACCACCCGCGGGCGGGTCTGTAGCGCGCGGATGCGGTCGGTGAGCGAGCCCTTGTCGCCGCCGCTGGCGCCGTTGCCGGCCGCGCCGTTGCCCGCCGCCCGCGCGCTCTCGGCGAGGATCGCCTCGATCGGATTGCCCGGCCCCTCGATCAGGCTCGTCAGGCGCGCCACCTCGGCGGCGACGTCGCCGATGCGATCGCGCATCACGGCGTTCTCCGCGCGCTCGGTCGCGAACGCGGTCTCGGCCTCGCGCCGCTTGGCCTCGATCTCGCGCAAAAGCTTGACGCGCTCGTCCTGCGCCTGCTTGAGCTGGCTCTCGAGCAGCGTCTTGTCGGCGCGCAGGCTGTCGATCGCGGCCTTGCTGCGGCTTTCGGCTTCGGCGAATTCGGCGCGCACGTCGGCCTCTTTCTTGGCCACGGCCGTCGTTTCGGCGCGCAGCTGCGCGGCGGCGTAGTCGCGCTCGCCCAGGAGGCGGCCCTGCTCGTCGGCGCGCGCGTTGAGCTCCTGCACCCGGCGCTCGAGGATTTCGGCTTCCGTGGTCTGCGCCAGCAGCTGGCGCTCGAGCTCGCTGACGCGGTTGCCGAGCGCATCGGCACGGCCGCGCTCCTCGACCAGAAGCCGGCCCGAAGCGTCGGCCTCGGCCGTCTTGGCGCTCAGCCGCGCGTTGATGTCCTTGGCCTCCGACTCGTAGGCCTCGATCTGGCCTTGCAGCGCCTCGACCTGGGCGCGCAGCGCGCCGAGCTCGACCCGCTGATGGTCGGCAGTCCGCGCGGTGTCGTCGAACTTGCCGGTGAGGTCGCCCATCTGGGCCTTGGCGCCGGCGATCGACTGCTCGGCCGCTGCGAGCGCGGCGGTGCGCGCGGCGAGCTCCTTGCGGGTATTCTCCAGGTCTTCGACCAGCTGCTTCTCGCTCGCCTCGAGCGCGTACATCGCCTCGGTCTTCTCGTTGAGCTCGATCCTGAGCCGGCCGACTGCCTCGCTCTTCTTGCCGATCTCGGCGAGCTGCGTCGTGGTCTTGGCCTTCATCTGCTCGACGCTCATCTCCAGCCGGCGCGTCGTCATCGCGAACTCGGCGCGCAGCTGGTCCTTTTCGGCCTGGATCTCGGCAAGCGACATCGGGGTCACGGCTTCGAGCCGTCGGCGCGTCAGCCGGACGGCGCGCGCATGCACGAGCGGGATCACGCCGATGACCAGGAGGCCCGCGACCAGGAACCCGATCCCGATGAACATGATCGGTTCAATCATGCAACGACGCGCCTCCTGAACATTCATTCATCGTGTAGCATCTACCACACGCGCTCGCCGCCCGCACGCGTCCGCATGCGCCGCGTTTGCTTTATCCGCACCGACGGTTCCCGGTTCCGCTTTGCTGGTACCGGGGTCAGAACGGGTTCCAAGTCGCCGATGGCGTGAATTTCAGGTAGCCAATATTGGCGCCGAGCCGAAGGCCGACGCCGGAACGAATCGGCACCACGACGATATTGTCCGCCGCCAGCGCGGTCATGCCGAATCCGCCAATGAAATAGGCCGAGCCGTCGATGCCGCCGAAGCGCTGGTAGACCGCGTCGGTGCGCGGCAGATTGTAGACCAGCATCATGGTACGCGCGCCTTCGCCGCCCATATCGAAGCCGACCGACGGGCCCTGCCAGTAGACGCGCAGGTCGCCGGCGTTGCGGGTATAAAGCGTGCCCTCGCCATAGCGCAGCCCGGCCACGAACGCGCCGCTTGCTTCCTGGCCGAGGATATAGCCGTTGGGCTGTCCCCAATTGCTGATGGCCTGCTCGATAATCTGCGCGAGCCCGCGCGACACCTCGCCGAAGAACCTGTGGCCGGCGTTGACCAGCTCGCCCGGCGGGTAGCTCGAAGGCTGCTGCTGTGCAGCCAGGGGGCCCGTGCCGATGCCAAAGAGGACAAGGACCAGGGCCAAGGTCCGAAGGACCATGTGCATCGTGTGCTCCATCGCCTGTTCAACCGCGTGCGGGCTTAACCGCTCCGTCACGCCCATAACCTAACTTTACGGCATCAACGCAATCGAATCGCCATAGGATTGGCAATACTATGACCGCGGCACAAAACCTGAGGAAAGCTCCTTTTGTGTCTGCGCTCGTGGCCGCTTTGGTCACGTTAACCTTAACCCCCCCACCCGGGGCCGCCACGACCGAGCGCGTGGTGGTCGACCGCCATACCGGGCTCGCGATCGGGGGGTTCGACCCGGTGGCCTACTTCGTCGAGGCTGACGCCGTGCGGGGAAAAGGGGACTTCGAGCACACCTTTACGGGGGTGGTCTGGCGCTTCCGCAACGAGGGCAACCGGGCCGCCTTTGCGGCCGATCCTGACGTCTACATGCCGCGATTCGGCGGCTATGACCCGGTCGCAGTCGCCCGGGGGGTTGGGGTGCCGGGCGACCCTCGGCTCTGGCTGATCGTCGAGCGCCGGCTCTATCTCTTCTATACCCAGGAGGCGCAGGCGGCGTTCGGCGATAGCCCCAAAGGCGTCATCGAGGCGGCTGTGCGGAACTGGCCGGCGGTCCAGCTGACGCTCGCGCCCTGATCACCCCACAAGCCGGGCCGGCGCCGAGGGGTCGCCCCAGGCAATGAAGCCGTCGACCAGGAAGCGCTCCTTCGTCATGGCATAACTGAGGGGCGCGCCCTCGGGCGTCGTGACGAGCCCGCCCGCCGCGGTCACGATCGCTTCGCCAGCCGCCAGATCCCATTGGTGGACCTGTGCCAGGCGGGGGTAGATATCGACTATGCCCTCGGCCACCCGGCACAGCTTGAGGGCGGAGCCGCTTGCTCTCTTTTCCGTCGGCGGCAGTCGTGCCAGGAACGCCTGGGTGCGCGCATCGAGATGCGAACGGCTGATGGCCGCGACGGCGCCGGTCTCTGGCCAGGGGCGTGGCCGGATCACGCCGCGCTCGGTGGCGGCTTTGGCCTCCGCGCCGGGCGCAAGCGCGAGCCGCTCGGCGCCTTGCGCGCTTGTGCGCCAGATCATCCCGAGCGCGGGCGAACCGATGAGGCCGAGACGCGGGCGGCCGGCGGCGACCAGCGCGACGTTGACGCAGAACTCGTCGCGGCCTGCGACCAGCTCGCGGGTTCCATCGAGCGGATCGACCAGGAGATAGGTATCGCCGGCCAGCTCTGCGGTTGCGCCGGCTTCCTCCGACACGACCGGTACGCCCGGCAGTACGCGGGCGAGGCCATCGAGGATCACGGCCTCGGCAGCCTCGTCGGCCGCGGTGACCGGAGACAGATCGGCCTTGTGGCGCGTCGCGAGCGCGCCCGCTCGGGCAGTCAGAATAGCCGCGGCCGCGCGCGAGACGATGCCGGTGAGCGCGTCGATCAGGGACTGATCTCGAACCATGTCGCGCATTGCGCCGTCCTGTTCTCTCGCCTTGGCAGAGCGATGAGCCGCGGTGTATCACACGGCCGCGCCGTCGCCACGCTGTTGATTCGTGATTCGGCTGGCGTTCTCACCCATCCGAGAGGTCCTCATGTCCGCCTCCGTTACGCTCGAACCGCTCGAACTTGCCGCGCTCCTGTGCTCGCGGGTCTGTCATGACCTGATCAGCCCGACCGGCGCCATCGTGAACGGACTCGAGGTGCTGGAGGAGGACGGCGACGAAGAAACCAAAAAGTTCGCCCTCGACCTGATCAAGAAAAGCGCCAGGACGGCATCGGCGCGATTGCAGTTCTGCCGGATCGCCTTTGGGGCCGCCGGCTCCGCAGGCGCGCAGGTCGACACCGGCGATGCCGAGACGATGGCGCGCGGTTTCATGGAGGACGAGAAGACCAAGCTCACCTGGAACGTGCCGCGGGCGCTGTTGCCGAAGAACCGCGTCAAGCTCCTCTTGAACATGCTGGTGATCGCGACGCAGACGATCCCGCGTGGCGGCACGCTCACCGTCGATGCGGTCGGCGAAGGCGACACGATCGGCTTCCGCATCGTGGCGGCCGGTCTCAATGCGCGAATTCCCCAGCACATCCCCATGCTGCTCGAGGGAGCCTCCGAAAGCGGCACGGTCGATGCGCACGCGATCCAGCCGTTCTACACCGGCCTCCTGGCGCGCGCCTGCGGCGTCGGCGTCGGTCTTACGGCTGAACTTGACACGATCGTGGTGGCGACGCGATGAGGCACGCGCCGGTGTTCGCTGCTTGGCGCGCGTTCCGATGAGAGTGAATTGCCGAGTCTCCGCCGTTCGTCCCCGCGAAAGCGGGGACCCAGCGCGAGACAAATCGAAGAATCAGAACAATTGGCCCCTGGCTTCCCGCTTCCGCGGGAGCGAACGGGGCAACCGCGGCGCCGCGTCCGGGCGCACCACCGGAAAGTCACGACCCACGACCTTGTCGAGCCGGATCCAGGTCGGGACTTGCTGCGCCAGACGGCGGTCGCCTTCGACCGACAACGCCTTGCCGGCGAGATCACGCCAGTGGGCATGGCCCAGATAGACGGCGACGAAGTCGGCGATCCGGCCGCGAAAGACAAGATCAATCGGAAAACCGGGATCCTTTGCGCACACGTCGACGCCGGTCCGTTCGAGCACCAGCCACATGATGCGGAACCTGGTGCGTGCGGCCGGGACGCCTGCGAACTCGAAGCGCACGACCACACGCCGGTCCGGCAGTGCGCCACGATCCGCGCGCTTGCGAAAGCCCCACATCAGGAGACTGGGATCGAGATCGCTCGGCTTGATGCGGTCGCGGGCGTGCACCAGTCCCCACTGACCGAGCGCGCCGACCGCCGAGCGGAACGCATCGCCGGCGGGCGTGAGCCAGTATTCGTGGCCGGCGCCGTCGGCGCGGGCACGCCGCTCGATGATGCCGTGATCCTCCAGCTCGCGCAGGCGCGCCACCAGCACCGCGCGCGAGATCAGCGGCACGCCGCGATGGATGTCGTTGAAGCTGTGAACGTCGGCCATCAGCTCGCGCAGAATGAGCGGCGTCCAGCGCGTGGCGAACACTTCCGACGCCTTGGCGATCGGGCAGAACTGACCGTAGTGCGTCTGCATGGGCGCCATTCAACCATCCCGATGCGCCGCCGGCCAGTTCGAAAAACAGACTTGAGCCGGAAGGACCCCGGGCGCACGTCATGCCGCACCATCTCAATCGCGCGGTGAAGCTCAGGAGGCTCCTATGCTGGCACACTGGCATTGTTTGCGCGTCGCTGCCGTCCTTGCGTCGTTGGTAACATGCTCCGCATCGGCCCGCCCCGATGAGATTTCCGTCTGGAACACCAGAGCCGAGGCCATCGCGGCCGAGAAGCGTTTGCTGCCACCGCCGAACGCGCGTGGTATGGCGATGCTTCATGTCGCCATGTTCGAGGCGGTGAATGCCATCGACCGGCGATATGCCCCGTACAAGCTCAAGCTGACCGCCGACCGCAATGCGTCGAAGGATGCCGCGGCTGCCGCGGCGGCGCACGACGTGCTTGTCGCGCTTCATCCCGATCAGGCCGCGATCATCGACTCGGCGCTTGCAGCCTCGCTTGCCAAGATCGCCGACGGCGAGGCCAAGACCAGAGGGATCGACATCGGCCGGCGCGCTGCCACGGAGATCGTGGCGCTGCGCGCCAGCGATGGCTCCAACGCACCGGAGAGCTATCGCCCGTTCACGAGCCCTGGGGTCTATGTGCCGACAGTGATTCCCGTCAGCAGCACGTACGGCAAGGCCGCACCCTGGGTGATGGCGAGCGGATCGCAGTTCCGGCCGGCTCCGCCGCCCGCGCTCGACTCGGCCAGGTGGACGAACGACCTCAACGAGATCAGGGAGATCGGCGGGCTCCACAGCACCAAGCGCACGCCTGAGCAGACCGCGATCGGCCGCTTCTGGTTTGTGACGGGGCCGCAATCCTGGAATCCGATCGTGCGGCAGCTCGCAGCCATGAAGAAGCTCGACATCGTGGACAGCGCCCGCTTGTTCGCGCTGATCGCAATCGCCACGGATGACACCTTCATCGCCGTGTTTGACGCCAAGTATCATTTCAATTTCTGGCGCCCGATCACCGCGGTGCGCAACGCCGACCTCACCGGCAACAAGGCGACGCCGCGTGATGCCTCATGGCTGCCGCTTGGCGACACGCCGATGCATCCGGAATATCCGTGTGCGCACTGCATCACCTCGGCGGCGGTGGGAAACATCCTGCAGAGCGCGTTCGGCAATGACATCCCGCAAGTGTCGATGACCAGCCCGACCGCCCCGGGTGTCACGCGGACATGGACCCGCATCACCGACTACACCGAGGAGGTCGCGGCGGCTCGCACCTATGCCGGCTTCCATTATCGGTTCTCCAACGCGGCCGGCCAGGAGATGGGCCGACATATTGCGCAGCTCGCGCTCTCCACGCAGTTGCGCGCTGGAGGGGGGCGGGAGGGGCGTTAAGCTTGTGCGGACTGAGAGCGCCTGCGGAACAGACACATGTCATCTTGGCAAGCCCCACAAGATCAATGGTCCGCAGGCGAGTCCTACGAGCAATATATCGGGCGATGGAGCAGGCTGGTCGCGCACCGGTTCGTCACCTGGCTGGCATTGCCGCCTGCGCTGCGCTGGCTTGACGTCGGCTGCGGGACCGGAGCGCTGACGCAACTGATCCTCGCAGACGGCGCGCCCGCGTCCGTGCTGGGCCTTGACCCGTCCGAGGGCTTCATTGCCTCTGCGCGTCGCCGGGTGATCGACGCGCGTGCGAGTTTCCAATCTGGCGCGGCCCAGGCAATCCCGCTCGCCAATGCGTCCGTCGATGTCGCGGTCTGCGGCCTCGTGCTGAACTTCACGCCCGATCCGGCGCGGGCGCTCGCCGAAATGGCGCGGGTGGTTCGCCCCGGTGGCATGGTCGCCGCTTATCTGTGGGATTATGCCGGCGGCATGCAGATGCTGCGCCTGTTCTGGGACGCTGCCACCGCGCTTGATCGGAATGCGCTTGCGCTCGACGAGGGCCGCCGCTTTCCGATCTGCCGCAGCGATGCGCTGCTCGCGCTCTGGCGGAATTGCGGCTTCGAACAAATTTCGTGTTGCGACATCGATGTGCCGACCGCGTTCGAGTCCTTCGATGACTATTGGTCGCCATTCCTGGGCGGGCAGGGACCAGCCCCGACCTATTGCGGCACGCTCGTCGAGGGGGTGCGCGCCATGTTGCGCGACCGGCTGCGGGCGACGCTACCGGTCGCGGCGGACGGCAGCATCGCGCTCGTGGCACGTGCGCTTGCGGTCCGCGGCGTGCGTCCGGGCCTGCCAATTTCCTAACGCAAGCTTAATGCATGCCAATTAAATCTGCGGTTGTGCAACTAAAATTAAACCGTTTGCCAACAGAGTACCCAGCTGCCGGTGCAGTGCATTGGCGACGCGTTGTGGCGTTGCAAAAGTATTGGTCATGGACGAGCTACTGCGGGATTTTCTCACGGAGACGCACGAGAGCATCGATGTCGTCGACGTCGAGCTCGTGCGCTTTGAGCAGGAGCCGAATAACGCCCAGATTCTCGGCCGCATCTTTCGGCTGGTTCACACCATCAAAGGCACCTGCGGCTTCCTCAATCTGCCGCGGCTGGAAGCGCTCACCCACGCCGCCGAAGCGCTGATCGGCAATTTCCGCGACGGCGCCCCTGTCACCAGCGAATCGGTCAGCCTCATCCTGACCACCATCGACCGGATCAAGGTCCTGCTCGATGAGCTTGAGCGCAACCAGGCCGAGCAGGCCGGCAACGATCAGGATCTGATCGAATTGCTCGGGCGTGCCGCCGCGCGGGTTTCCGGTGCCGCTCCGGCTGCGCCGGAGGCGCAGCCGCCGGCTTCCGCGCCGTCGGCAGCCGCCGAGGCGCCGGCGACAAATGCCGGCAAGCCCGCGCGGCCAAAGGCGGACGCCGCGGCGCGCCCCTCCGAGGAGGGCGCCGACGGCCTGGCTGCCCGCAAGTCGATCCGCGTGCACGTCGATACGCTCGAGCAGCTCATGACCATGGTGTCGGAGCTGGTGCTGACCCGCAATCAGCTGCTCGAAATCGTGCGGCGCCACGAGGACTCCGAGTTCAAGGCGCCATTGCAGCGCCTCTCCAACGTGACCGCGGAGCTGCAGGAAGGCGTCATGAAGACGCGCATGCAGCCGATCGGCAATGCCTGGCAGAAACTGCCGCGAATCGTGCGCGACCTCTCCAACGAGCTCGGCAAGCCGATCGAGTTCGAGATGCATGGCGCCGAGACCGAGCTCGACCGTCAGGTGCTCGACCTGATCAAGGATCCATTGACGCACATGGTGCGCAACTCCGCCGATCACGGGATCGAGCAGCCGGCCGCGCGCCAGGCCGCCGGCAAGCCGGAGAAGGGCACGATCCGCCTCTCGGCCTGGCACGAAGGCGGTCACATCATCATCGAGATCGCCGACGACGGCCGTGGCCTCGACGCCCAGCGGATCAAGGCCACCGCGGTGGCGCGTGGGCTCGCCAGCGAAGCCGAAATCGAGAAGATGCCGGATGCCCAGGCGTTCAAGTTCATCTTCGCGCCCGGCTTCTCCACCGCCAGCAAGGTGACGAACGTGTCCGGCCGCGGCGTCGGCCTGGACGTCGTCCGCTCCAACATCGATCAGATCGGCGGCACCGTCGACGTCAAGTCGGTTCCCGGCCGCGGCACGAGCTTCGCGATCAAGATTCCGCTCACGCTCGCCATCGTGTCGGCGCTGATCGTGGAGGCGGGCGGCGATCGTTTCGCGATCCCGCAGCTTGCGGTGGTCGAGCTTGTGCGCGTGCGCGCGAATTCGGAGCATCGCATCGAGCGTATCAAGGATGCCGCGGTCCTGCGCCTGCGCAACAAGCTCCTCCCGCTCGTCACGCTCAAGAGCATGCTCAAGGTCGCCGAAGGCGGCGACGACACGAAAAGCGCCTTCATCGTCGTGATGCAGGTCGGCAGCCAGACCTTCGGCGTCGTGGTCGATGCGGTGTTCCACACCGAGGAGATCGTGGTCAAGCCGATGTGCAGCCGGCTCCGCAATATCGCGCTGTTCGGCGGCAACACAATCCTGGGCGACGGGTCGGTGATCATGATCATCGATCCGAACGGCCTCGCGAATGCGATCGGCAGCTCGGCCGCGGCGCAGCATGCTGCCGAGAACGCGCGCGAGATCGAGCAGCGGACCGAGGATGCGAGCAAGGAATCGCTGCTCGTGTTCCGCGCCGGCTCGCCGCAGCCGAAGGCCGTCCATCTGTCGCTGGTCACGCGGCTGGAAGAGATCGATGCCAAGACCATCGAAGGCGCCGACGGCCGGCTGATGGTTCAATACCGCGGGCAGCTCATGCCGCTGGTGCTGGTCAACGAAGACGTGCGCATCAAGGAGAAGGGCGTGCAACCGCTCCTGGTCTTCGCCGACGAGGGGCGCTCGATGGGGCTGATCGTCGACGAGATCGTCGACATCGTGGAGGAGCGGCTGCGCATCGAGCTCGCGAGCCAGCGCCCGGGCGTGCTGGGATCGGCGATCGTCAAGGGACAGGCCACGGAGGTGGTCGACATCGCGCACTACCTGCCGCTTGCCTTTGAAGACTGGCTGGCCTGGGCCGGCGGCCGGACGGATCGCTCTCCGGTTCGCGTGCTGCTGATCGACGATGCACCCTTCTTCCGTAACATGCTGGCTCCCGTTCTCAAGGCCGCCGGCTATGCCGTCACGCCCGTTGCCTCCGGCCAGGAGGCGCTGGCGCTCTTCGAGGGCGGTGAGCGCTTCGACATCGTGGTGACCGATCTCGACATGCCCGGGATGGACGGGTTCGACTTCACCGCGGCGGTGCGAAGCAACCCGCGCACGGCCGCCGTCCCGGTGATCGGGCTCTCGTCGCTGGCCTCGCCGGAGACGATCGAGCGCGGCCGCAAGGTTGGCCTGCACGACTACGTCGCCAAATTCGACCGTCAGGGGCTGATCGCGGCGCTCAAGGAGCAGACCGCGGAAGTGGATCGCGCGGCATGAGTGACCGAATGAGCCCGACCGATAACAACATCGAGTACGTCACCGCGACGATTGGCGGCCAGCTGTTCGGCCTGCCGATCTCGGGGGTGCAGGACGTCTTCATGCCTGAGCGTCTCACGCGCGTGCCGCTGGCCGCGCCCGAATTCGCCGGAATGCTCAATCTGCGCGGCCGCATCGTCACGGCCATCGACATGCGGCTGCGGCTCGGGCTGCCGCCGGCCGAGGAGGGCAGGCCGCGCATGGCGATCGGAATCGAGAGCAAGGGCGAATCCTACGGCCTCCTGATCGATACGATCGGCGAAGTGATGAAGCTGCTGGCGGCGAGCCGCGAGGGCAACCCGGTCAATCTCGACGCGCGGCTGACGCGGGTGTCGGCGGGCGTGCATCGCCTCGATGGCAGTCTTCTGGTCGTGCTCGATGTGGATCGGGTTCTCGATGTGGGTGCCCACGCCGAAGCGGCGTGAGCGGACAAACGGTAAGACGGACGGTGAGCGGCAACGGCGATTACGGTCGCCAGAAAGAAGGAAGTTATGAAAACCTGCTTGGTCGTTGACGATTCAAGCGTCATTCGCAAGGTGGCACGGCGGATCCTCGAAGGGCTCGAGTTCGAAATCGCCGAGGCGGAAGACGGTGAGCAGGCGCTCGAAGTCTGCCGCGGCAAGATGCCGGACGCGGTGCTGCTCGACTGGAACATGCCGAAGATGGACGGCTATGAGTTCCTGCGCTCGTTGCGCAAGATGCCGCAAGGCGACCGCCCCAAGGTGGTGTTCTGCACGACCGAGAACGACGTCGCCCACATCGCCCGGGCGCTGCACGCAGGCGCCAACGAGTACATCATGAAGCCGTTCGACAAGGAGATCGTCGAGGCGAAGTTCCAGGAGGTCGGGCTGATCTGAGCCCGGCCGGCCTTCTCCTGGCGTTCCGACGTACCCTTTCCGTGGCGCTCGTGTTGAGCTCTTAGCGTGTCGTGATGAACATCACCGTCGCTCGTCCGCCCTTGCGTCCCGCCGCCGCGCAGAGGTCCATCCGTGTCATGGTGGTCGACGACGCCGTGGTGGTGCGCGGCCTCATCGCTCGCTGGGTCGAGGCGGAACCGGGGCTCGAGGTCGTGGCCGCGTTGCGCAGCGGCCGCGATGCGATCGCCCAGATGGAGCACGCCGACCCGGACGTCGTCATTCTCGACGTCGACATGCCCGACATGGACGGGATCACGGCGCTACCGCGCTTGCTTGCCGCCAAGCCCAACCTGGTGGTGATCATGGCGTCGACGCTGACCCGCCGCAACGCCGAGATCAGCTTGCGGGCGCTGGCGCTGGGTGCCGCCGACTATGTTCCGAAGCCGGAAACCACCCGCGAGGTCACCACGTCCGAGTCGTTCCGTCGCGATCTGGTCGACAAGATTCGCGCGCTCGGATCGGGTCGCAAGCGCGCACTCGGACCGCCGGCGGCGGTGCCGGTGACCGCGCCGGCCGTCATCCGGCCGGTGGCGCCGGCCAGCGAGCCTCCATACGCGGTGAGCTCCGACCCGGCGGTGGACGGTGACGATGCCATCAAGTTGCGTCCGTTTCCGCCGATCTCGCCACGCGTCCTTCTCGTCGGCGCTTCGACCGGCGGACCGCAAGCGCTCAACGCGGTCGTCGGCAAGCTCAACCGGGTGATCGACGAAGCGCCGGTGCTGATCGTGCAACACATGCCGCCCACCTTCACGACCATCTTTGCCGAGCACCTGTCGCGGGCCAGCGGGCGGATCGCGCGCGAAGGGGTCGATGGCGAACTGGTGCGCGCCGGCCAGATCTATATCGCGCCGGGCGGCCGGCACATGCGGGTGGAGCGTCGCGCCGGCCAGGCCACCATCGCGATCGATGATGGTCCGCTCGTCAACTTCTGCAAGCCCTCGGTCGATCCGTTGTTTGCCTCGGCGGCCGACGTGTGGGGCGCGAAGTGCCTTGCCGTCGTTCTTACCGGCATGGGTTGCGACGGGACCAACGGCGCGGCCGCGCTGGTTTCCGCCGGCAGTGCCGTGATCGCGCAGGATGAAGCGAGCAGCGTGGTCTGGGGCATGCCCGGGTCGGTGACGAACGCCGGCTTGTGCTCCAGCGTGCTGCCGCTCGATCGCATCGCCCCGACGGTGATACGCCTCTTTTCAGGGAGCCGGATGTGACACCGCTCGAATATGACTATCTGCGGCGGCTCTTGAGGGAGCGATCCGGGCTGGTCCTGTCTCACGACAAGCAGTACCTGGTCGAAAGCCGGCTCATGCCGCTTGCCCGCCGGGCAGGCGTCGAAAGCCTGTCGGACCTGATACACAACCTCAAGCGGCTGAACGCGGAGCCGCTGATCGTGGACGTGGTCGAGGCGATGACGACCAACGAGACCTTCTTTTTCCGCGATCGTATTCCGTTCGATCATGTCCGGGACACCGTGATGCCGGCCCTGCTGGAGGCGCGCGCGGCGCAGAAACGCATCCGCATCTGGTGCGCCGCGGCCTCGACCGGCCAGGAGCCTTATTCGCTGGCCATGGGCCTCAAGGAAATGGGTGCCAGTCTCGCCGGCTGGCGGGTCGACATCCTGGCCACCGACCTCTCGACCGAAGTGCTGGAGAAGGCCAAAGCCGGCGTCTACAGCCAGTTCGAGGTCCAGCGCGGGCTGCCGATCCAGCTCCTGATCAAGTATTTCACGCAGGCCGGCGACTGCTGGCAGATCTCGCCCGAGATCCGCGCCATGGTGCAGTTTCGGCCGTTCAACCTGTTGAATGATTTCGCGCCGCTCGGCACGTTCGACCTCGTGTTCTGCCGCAATGTGCTGATCTACTTCGATCAGGACAGCAAGATCGGTGTGCTTGACCGTCTGGCGCGCCAGATCGAGCGCGACGGCTACCTCGTTCTGGGCGCCGCCGAAACCGTGGTCGGCCTCTCCGACCAGTTCAAGGCGCATCCCGACCGGCGCGGCCTCTACCAGCCGACCGGCAAGCCCGCGGCTGCCATCGCTCCGCGGCGCGCGCTCGCGAGCGGATTGCGCTAGTGCCCTGTTTCCGAAGTTCGTGAGTCGTTGCAACACCCCGTGACACGACCTTCAGAAACAAAGGCGCACTAGGTACTCAATTAGCGCTCAGATCTGAGGGTCGCCTTCGAGGCACGACGGAAAACATTTACTCACAATGAGCCTTTGGCATTTGACCCAAAGCAGCCCGTCGCGCGCTAAATCGATTCACGTAACGCCCGTCGGAATACTTCAGTCCTAGGACCATTGGATCTGCGCTGCTAGATACAGGTGCGTATCAGAAGTCCACAGTTGTCGCAGCATTTTCATATTGCGCCAATTCTTTTAGCGATCGATCGGCAGTACATCCGGCTGATTTACCGCAAGCGTCGATGCGACCTAGATACGCACGCGCACAAGCGAGGCGCGAGCAGCCCAGGAAGAGAAACGACAATGTTCGCCAGGATCGCTCTTGTGGCCGCCGCGGCGGTTGTCTCTTCTCTGCTCGGCTCCCGCAACGTTCGCAGGTCCCACGGACCAGCGCATCCCCGAGCCGACGTGCTTCCAGCACGCGACCGGCGAGCGGGGCTGAAGAGCCTGACGTCCATCTTGGCCGGCTGGGTCGTCAAAATCGCTCAGCCGGCGACACCATCCGTCCCCTCGGCTGTTTTTGGAAACGATCTTGTGGGGAGAATGAAGATGCGCGGCCAAAAAGAAAAGATCTCGCCCGCTGCGTCCACGGGTCGCGTCGAATTTCTGCTTGACGCAATGACGGCCCTGCTGATGGTCTTCGCGGCCGCGCTCGTGCTCATCCAGGCCAGCGCACGGTATGGAATACCGGCAGATCAACTGAACTCTCTTGTCCTCTTGGGCAGCTAGCCGCTTTTGAGCTCGTTCAATTTACGATCACAGACTGCCCGCTTCAGCATGTCGGCTCCTGTGAACCTGCAAGCTGACGCGGTGCTTCGCAATCCACTTGCGAAGTGTCGCCAGCGTGCTTTCCAGCACCTCGGAGCCGGGCACGATCCGCAGTTGCTCGACGTCCGGTGCGCTCATTGCGGAGCGAGATCGCCGTGCCAATACGCGGCCGTCACTCCTCCATCCATCAGGAAGTCGCTGCCGGTGACCCACCGTCCGGGCCCATAAGCAGCGCCGCGCCCCGACAGTTCAGATCTCGTCTGGAGTGTCAGCGCGCCCAGCCGGGACACCTCGATCATGTGCCTATACCCTGCCCCGTGGGGCCCAGTGCCCCGTTTCCGAAGTTCGTGATACGTCGCGGCAACCTCTGACACGAACTTCGGAAACCAAGGGGCACTAGCAACTCTATGATTCTAGTGCCGCTTTTCGATTTGAAGTTCCTGACCGAGTTTGCCGCGCGTGGTGCAGGAACTTCAAATCGGCGGCACTAGGCTGATCGTGTTGATCCACCACGCTTGCCCCAGCGTACCGCCTCAGCCATCACACGCAGCGAGCTCCCGCGCTTTGAGATTTGGTACGCGTGAAGAGAATCCGTCACTTGGTCGAGCTGAAGGAAAGGAGGACTGAGCAACTCTTCCACTGGTGTTGTCACCAAAGCTGTGTTTTGTTTCGGGGTTAAAATCCGCGACGTGCGGTCTCTGTCGGGGCGCGAAGGCATTCGCGGCCTCAAATTGGCGTTTTTTTCCTCTGGCGTCCGGAAGCCCATTCCTGGCTCTATAGAAACTATATCACGCGCTTGGTACGATTTTGGCATGATCGGCTCTCGTTCCAACTCGCGCGCCAACGCAAGCACGACGAAAGAAGGTAGGCATGGGTAAGATATCGAGCGCGGTTGCAGGGCTCATGATCTTGATGGCCGCTCCGCAGGCAATCGGCCGCGCCGAGCAGTCCGTGCCCCCCGTCGTCGGCGAATATGGACCATGGGGATTCGATCTTACCGGCATGGATTCTTCGACCAAGCCCGGCGACGACTTCTTTCGATATGCCAACGGTGCCTGGTATGACCGCACGCGCATCGCCCCCGATCGCGACAGCAATGGGGTTGACAGGATCTTGAATGATGTCGTGGAGCTTCGTATTCGCGATATCCTCGAACGGGGCGAGGATGGCGTCGAGGCTCGCGCCCGCGCGGATGCTGCAAAGATCGGTGCCTTTTATTCAGCTTTCATGAATGAGGCCCGTGCGGAGACCCTCGACGCGCAACCGATCAAACCGCTTATTCAAGAGCTCCGCGCGGCAGTGTCGCGAGATGATCTCGCCGGACTGATGGGTGCATCGCCTGGAACATTCTTCAGCTCGATCTTCAGCATCTCGATTGATGTCGACGCCAAAGCGCCGGACAAATACGTCGTCTCGATTGGTCAGGGCGGCCTTGGCCTTCCTGATCGCGACTACTATCTGACGCCGCAATTCGCGGACAAGAAGGCGGCTTACCAGGCCTACGTTGCACAAATTCTTCAGCTGATTGACTGGGAGGCTCCGCGTCAGTCGGCTGCCGCGATCCTGGCGTTTGAAACTGCAATCGCGGCGGCGAGCTGGACCGTTGCCGAGCAGCGCGATTCCGAAAAGACGTATAATCCAACGAGTGTGGCGCAACTCGCGCAGACTGTTCCATTTCCATGGCGCAGGCTGTTGGAGGGTGCAAATCTCCGCGACCTCGAGCGCGTGGTGGTGCTGGAGAATACTGCCGTCCCAAAGATTGCGGATCTGTTCGCTCGGACGCCGGTGGACACGCTCAAAGCCTGGCAAGCCTTTCACCTCGCGGACTCGGCCGCCCCGTACCTCTCAAAGCGTTTCGTAACCGCGAATTTCGATTTTCGCGGCAAGACTCTTGGCGGGGTACTCGAAATTTCGGAGCGCTGGAAGCGGGGGGTGAACACCGTCAACGGCGCCATGGGAGAAGCGATCGGGCGGATCTATGCGGCGCGCTATTTTCCGGTCGAAGCCAAGGCAAAGGTCGAGGCATTGGTCGAGCAGCTCCGCCTGGCGTTGAAGGGCCGCATCGAGCGGATCGGTTGGATGAGCCAGGAAACGAAAATCAAAGCGTTGGAAAAGCTCGCACGGTTGAACGTCAAGGTCGCCTATCCGGCCAAGTGGCACGATTACTCGACCCTGGAGGTTCGGCCTGACGAGCTTGTCGGTGATCTGCAGGCGGCTGGCCGATTCGAGTGGCTTCGAAAAGTCAATCGGCTGACTTCGCCTGTCGACCGCGATGAATGGATGATGACTCCGCAGACGGTGAACGCGTATTACAACCCCAACCTGAACGAGATCGTCTTGCCGGCGGCGCAGCTGCAGCCTCCTTACTTCGATCCTGCGGCGGACCCGGCGGTAAACTACGGCGGTATCGGCGCTCTCATTGGCCACGAGCTGACACACGCGTTCGACGACGACGGGCGCAGGTTCGATGCAGCCGGGGTGCTCTCCGATTGGTGGACGCCCGTTGACGCCGAGGAATTCAAAGCACGAGCCGAAGAGCTCGGTCGGCAATACGACGCCTTCGAGCCCTTTCCCGGAGTGCATGTGAACGGTGATCTGACTATGGGCGAGAACATCGCCGA
>Ga0209797_10000391_pt1 | contig 21701 bp, 15 predicted proteins | sample DOMMetBare3Fresh_2_FD_187472 | JGI IMG/M metagenome (GOLD analysis project Ga0209797, IMG submission 187472) | Wetland sediment microbial communities from St. Louis River estuary, USA, under dissolved organic matter induced mercury methylation -... | ecosystem: Environmental > Aquatic >... | reverse complement strand
GTCGGGTTGCGCGCACCTGCCTGCGCGGGTGACGCGGCGATGAAGCGGACCGCCTCACGCAAGGCGCAGCTTTATGCGCTCGGCCAGACTGGGTATTGATCTGTGGCAAGCATCGCCGGGACCAGGCGAAGCGCGATGCGCAGGAGCGACGCGTCCCTCAGATCAGCTCGGCGTTCAACGCTTCGAGCGCGGCGGCCCCGGGGCAAAGTTCCGCCTCGCCCAGGCGATTCAACGGGATGTCAACCGTGTTCAGGTGTTCGTGCAGATCGTCGGCTGACGGATCGACGAAAAGCAGGCCGGTCACGATCTCGCCCTGCGCCTGATGCGCGTGGATATGGCTGATCGCAGAGAGCCGGTCGCCGGCGTCGTAGCCGGCATCGAGCTTGCGCAACCGCAAGCGACTGCCGTCGTGCTGCGTGATTTCGATCACATCGCCGGGATCGTAGGATGCGGTGATCGTGTCACGTTTCGGCATGAAGTCGAGCCGGTTCACCGCGTCGTTGTGCGCGCGAACGTAGTCGTAGCTCTTGGTACTGCCGGGATGGTTGTTGAACGCCACACACGGGCTGATCACATCGATCAGCGCTGCGCCCCGATGACTGAGCGCTCCCTTGATCAGCGGCACCAACTGCTCCTTGTCGCCGGAGAAGCTGCGCGCAACGTAGGTGGCGCCCAGTTGCAGCGCCAGCGACACCATGTCGATCGGCGCATCGCGATTGATCGCGCCGCGCTTGGATTTCGAACCCGCATCAGCAGTGGCCGAGAACTGGCCCTTGGTCAGGCCGTACACGCCGTTGTTTTCGCAGATGTACGTCATATGCACTCCGCGCCGGATCAAGTGCGCGAACTGCCCCAGCCCGATTGACGCCGAGTCGCCATCGCCCGACACGCCGAGGTAGATCAGATCGCGGTTGGCGAGGTTGGCGCCGGTCAGCACCGAGGGCATGCGCCCATGCACGGAGTTGAAACCGTGCGAATTGCCGAGGAAATAGTCGGGCGTCTTCGATGAGCAGCCGATGCCGGACAGCTTGGCGACGCGATGTGGTTCGATCGCCAGTTCCCAGCACGCCTGCACGATGGCGGCCGAAATCGAATCGTGCCCGCAGCCGGCACACAGCGTCGAGATCTTGCCCTCGTAGTCGCGGCGCGTCAGGCCGAGCCGGTTTTGCGGCAGCGTGGGGTGGTGCAGCGTGGGTTTGGTGAGGTAAGTCATTTTGAGTCGGGCGTCGGGGGTCGGGAGTCGGGAGAATTCAATCCCCGCCGGAATTGCGGGTTCGATCTTGTCCACCGGCAACAGCGCGGAGACTCCCGACTCCCGACGCCCGACTCCCGACTGCTCTTTCGGCAATCGCCTGCACGATGAAACGCGCAGTGATCGGCGTGCCGTCGTAGTGCAGGACAGGCACCAGGCGAGCTGGGTCGACCTCCAATTCGTTGACAAGCAAGGAACGCAACTGGCCGTCGCGGTTCTGCTCGACCACGAACACGGTGTCGTGCTCGGTGATGAACTGCGCGACCGAATCCGGAAATGGAAATGCACGAACCCGCAGGCGGTCCATGTGCACGCCCCTGGCTTCAAGCGCGCCAAGCGCTTCCGACATCGCCGGACTGGTCGAGCCGTAGTAGATGACACCGAACGACGTCCGCTGCGCGGCGCGCCGCACGATGGGCTGCGGCACCAGCTTCTTCGCGGTGGCGAACTTCTTCAGCAGCCGCTCCATGTTGTAGACGTAATCGGGTCCGGCCTCCGAATAGCGCGCATAGGCATCCTTGGTGGTCCCGCGCGTGAAGTAAGCACCCTTGGTCGGATGTGTGCCGGGCAGCGTGCGCCACGGGATGCCGTCGCCATCGACATCGAGATAACGGCCGAAGAATCTCTTGCTGGCATCGAGCTTGTCGGCCTGCAGAACCTTGCCGCGATCAAGCCGCCGCGCTTCGTCCCATTTGAGCGGCGCGCACAGGCGATGGTTCATGCCGATGTCAAGATCGCTCAGCACGAAGATCGGTGTTTGCAGCCGGTCGGCCAGATCGAGCGCGGCGGCGGCGAACTCGAAGCACTCGTGTGGGTCTTCCGGAAACAGCAGCACGTGCTTGGTGTCGCCGTGCGACGCATACGCGCAGGCAAGCACGTCCGACTGCTGCGTTCGCGTCGGCATGCCGGTCGATGGCCCGCCGCGCTGAACATCGATGATCGTCGCCGGGATCTCGGCAAAGTACGCCAGCCCGATGAATTCGTTCATCAGGGAAATGCCCGGACCCGAGGTGGCGGTGAAGGCGCGCGCGCCGTTCCACCCGGCGCCGATCACGATGCCGATCGACGCCAGCTCGTCCTCGGCCTGCACGATCGCGAACCTGTTCCTGCCGGTTGCTGCGTCGACGCGATACTTGCTGCAGTACTTCTGGAACGCCTCGGCAAGCGACGACGACGGCGTGATCGGATACCACGCGCACACGGTCGCGCCGCCATAAACGCAACCCAACGCCGCGGCGGCATTGCCCTCGATGAAGATGCGATCGCCGACCGCGTTGCGTCGCTCGACGCGCAGCCCGAGCGCATCGCGCAGATCGCGACCGTGCTGCATTCCGATCGTGAACGCCTCGAGGTTCGGCTGGATCAGCCTGTCCTTGCCCTTGTACTGCTCGCCGAGTAACTGCGCGATCACCTCGGGCTCGATGCCGAGCATCGCGCACAGCACGCCGACATACATGATGTTCTTCAGGAGCTGCCGTTCCTTTGGATCGGCGAACTTCGTGGTGGCGATCTCGGTCAACGGCACGCCGATGACGTGGATATCAGTGCGGAACTTCGACGGCAGCAGACTCTTGGTGCTGTCGTACAAAAGGTAGCCACCGGGTTCAATTTCCTTGATGTCCTTGTCCCAGGTCTGCGGGTTCATCGCGACCATGAGGTCCACCCCGCCACGCCGCCCGAGATAACCCTGCTCGGTCACACGCACCTCGTACCAGGTCGGCAGACCCTGGATGTTGGACGGAAAGATGTTGCGCGGGCTGACGGGCACGCCCATGCGCAGGATGCTGCGCGCGAACAATTCATTGGCGCTGGCGGAGCCGGAGCCGTTGACGTTGGCGAATTTGATGACGAAGTCGTTGACCGCTTCGAGGCGCTTTATCCGCGGTGCGGCGAGGTCTGCCTCGAGCCGGCCCTGATCGGGTGCGTTCATCACGCTGCCTTCCTGTGCGGCGTGCGGCACGCATGCCCGGCGTGCGTCACGTCGAGCAGGAATTTCTGCATGTCCCAGGCGCCGGTCGGGCAGCGCTCGGCGCACAGGCCGCAGTGCAGGCACACGTCCTCGTCCTTGACCATCACGCGACCGGTCTTGAGCGACGTCGAAACGTACAGCGCCTGTGAGGCATTGCGCGCCGGTGCCCGCAGGCGCGGGCGCAGGTCCGCTTCAGCGCCGTTGGCGGTGAAGTTGATGCAGTCGGTCGGGCAGACATCGACACAGGCATCGCACTCGATGCAGGTCGCGGCGTTGAAGATCGTCTGCACGTCGCAATTCAGGCAGCGCTGCGCTTCCTTCCATGCGGTGGCGCGGTCGAAACCCAGTTCAACCTCGACCTTGATGCTTTTCAGCACCTGGTTCACGTCGCGCCAGGGCACCTTGTAACGCGCATCGGCTGCCACGTCGTTGTCGTAGCTCCACTCGTGCAGGCCCATCTTCTGCGATACCAGCGTCACCCCCGGCGCCGGGCGCACGCGAACATCTTCGTGGTGCAGGTATCGGTCGATGGAAATCGCCGCATCGTGGCCATGCGCCACAGCCCAGATGATGTTCTTCGGACCGAAGGCGGCATCGCCGCCGAAGAACACGTTGGGCAGCGAAGACTGCAGCGTGACCTTGTCCAGCACTGGCATCCCCCACTGGTCGAGTTCGATGCCGGCATCGTGCTCGATCCAGGGAAATGCGTTCTCCTGTCCGACCGCAATCAGCACCTCGTCACATTCGACAATATGTTCCGGCTCCCCGGTGGGCACCAGTTCGCGCCGCCCCTTGGCGTCGTACGCTGCCTGCACGCGTTCGAACGCCATTCCGATCAGCTGTCCTTTGCGGTGCAGGAACTCCTTGGGTACGAGGTAGTTCACGATCGGGATACCCTCGTGCATCGCGTCTTCCTTCTCCCACGGCGACGCCTTCATTTCCTCGAAGCCGGAACGCACGATGACCGTGACCTGCTCGCCGCCGAGGCGCCGCGACGTGCGGCAGCAGTCCATCGCGGTATTGCCGCCCCCGAGCACGATCACGCGTTTACCGATCTTCGTGACATGGCCGAAGGACACTGACGAAAGCCAGTCAATGCCGACGTGGATGTGTTCGGCTGCCTCCTGCCGGCCGGGAATCTGCAGGTCGCGCCCGCGCGGTGCGCCGGAGCCGACGAAGATTGCGTCGAAGCCGTCAGCGAGCAGGGATTTCATCGAATCGATGCGTACACCGCCGCGAAAATCCACCCCGAGGTCCAGAACGTAGCCCGTTTCTTCGTCGATCACTTCTTCCGGGAGGCGAAAGCGCGGAATCTGCGAGCGGATCATTCCGCCCGCCTTCGGGTCGCTGTCGAACACGGTGACCTCGTAGCCTAGCGGTGCCAGATCGCGCGCCACCGTCAGCGACGCCGGCCCGGCGCCGATACACGCGATGCGCTTGCCATTCTTCTGAGCCAGCAGCTTCGGCAACCTCGACCGGATGTCATCCTTCAGATCGGCGGCGACGCGCTTCAGCCGGCAGATTGCGACCGGCTCAGGACGCTCGGACTGCGCCTCCTCGACACGGCCGCGGCGGCACGCTGGCTCACACGGCCGGTCGCAGGTGCGGCCGAGAATCCCCGGAAACACGTTGGACTTCCAGTTGACCATGTACGCGTCCGAATACCTGCCGGCAGCGATGAGCCGAATGTATTCGGGCACCGGCGTGTGCGCGGGACACGCCCATTGGCAGTCAACAACCTTGTGGAAATAGTCCGGGTTGCGGATTTCAGTTGCCTGCAACGGTGTCTCCTTCCGTCGATGGCGCTCTTGCGGCGCTTGATCGACCGAGTCTACGCCGCGGCTGTTGCGCAGAATGGGGAAAGCCCTGTGTTTTCGCTGCTATTTCAACGGAGTATCGCGCCTTGGCTGCACCCGCCGGTGGTAGCATCGACGCCCTCGACGCGTACCGCAGGCCTGTTCTGCTGGGCGTTCTGTCGAGACGCAGATCGCGGCGCCGGAATCCGGCGTGTCGGTCCCCGGACTTGAGGATCGCCACGGTCCGGACATCTTTGACGAGAAGCTCGTTACGCAAGGTGAGCGCCATGATGAGACAGTTCCAGGTCAACTCGTACCTGTTCGGCGGCAACGCGCCGTATGTCGAAGAACTGTACGAGAAGTACCTCGACAATCCTGCCTCGGTGCCCGACAAGTGGCGCGCGTACTTCGACCAGATGCAGCTGGTCCCGGCGGCCGATGGCAATCCGCAGACACCGGACGTGGCGCATGCACCGATCGTCGAGTCGTTCGCACAGCGCGCCAAGGCCGGCACCCTGCGGCCCGCGGTCGCGCCGACCGATCTGTCGGTCGCGCGCAAGCAGGTGCATGTGCAGTCGATCATTGCTGCCTATCGGTTCCTGGGGGCGCGCTGGGCAGATCTGGATCCGCTGAAGCGCCAGGAACGGCCGCAGATCCCCGAACTGGAGCCGGCCTTTTACGACCTCGCGGAAGCAGACATGGATATCGTGTTCTCGGCCGCCAACACGTACTTCGGCCAGGAACAGATGACGCTGCGCGAGATCGTCAAGGCACTGCGGCAGACTTATTGCGGCACGATCGGCGTTGAGTACATGTACATCTCGGACCCGGCCGAGAAACGCTGGTGGCAGCAGCGGCTCGAGTCGATCCGCTCGACTCCGAGCTACTCCGCGGAAAAGAAAAGACACATCCTCGACCGGCTGACTGCCGCCGAAGGCCTGGAGCGCTACCTGCATACCAAGTTCGTCGGTCAGAAGCGCTTCTCGCTTGAAGGCGGTGAAAGCTTCATCGCGGCGATGGACGAGATCGTGATGCACGCCGGCGAAATGGGCGTGGAGGAAATCGTGATCGGCATGGCGCATCGTGGGCGCCTGAACGTGCTGGTCAACACGCTCGGCAAGATGCCGAAGGACCTGTTTGCCGAATTCGAAGGCAAGGCTGCGGGCGATCTGCCCGCCGGCGACGTCAAGTATCACAACGGCTTCTCCAGCGACGTGACGACTCCGGGCGGGCCGGTGCATCTGTCGCTGGCGTTCAATCCGTCACATCTGGAGATCGTCAATCCAGTGGTCGAGGGGTCGGTCCGCGCACGGCAGGAGCGCCGCGGTGACCACAAGCGCGAAAAGGTGCTGCCGATCCTGGTGCATGGCGATGCCGCGTTCGCCGGCCAGGGCGTGGTGATGGAGACGCTGAACCTGGCGCAGACGCGCGGCTACCGGACCGGCGGCACGGTGCATGTCGTGATCAACAACCAGATCGGTTTCACCACCTCTGATCCGCGCGACTCCCGCTCGACGCTGTATTGCTCCGATGTCGTCAAGATGATCGAAGCCCCGGTGCTGCACGTGAACGGAGACGATCCGGAGGCCGTCGTCCTGTGCGCGGAGCTGGCGATGGACTACCGGCAGGCATACAAGAAGGACGTGGTGATCGACATCGTGTGCTTCCGCCGCCTTGGCCACAACGAACAGGACACACCGGCGGTGACGCAGCCGCTGATGTACAAGAAGATCGGTCAGCACCCAGGCACCCGAAAGCTCTACGGGGATCGGCTCATCACGCAAGGCACGCTGAAGGCAGAAGAGCCGGACGAGATGGTGAAGGCCTTCCGCGCTGCGATGGACGCGGGCCGCCACACCGTCGACCTGGTGCTGACCAACTACAAGAGCCAGTACGCGGTCGACTGGTCACCGTTCCTTAACCGCAAGTGGACCGATCATGCGGACACCGCCGTGCCGATGGCCGAGCTGAAGCGGATGGCCGAGCGGATCACGACGGTCCCGGCCAATTTCAAGCTGCATCCGCTGGTTGAGAAGGTGGTGGCCGATCGGCGCGCGATGGGCGAGGGCAAGCTGCCGATCGATTGGGGCATGGCCGAGCATCTGTCGTTTGCTTCGCTGGTGGCAAGCGGCTATCCGGTGCGGATCACGGGGCAGGACTCGGGGCGTGGCACCTTCACGCATCGGCACGCCGTGCTGCATGACCAGAATCGTGAGCGATGGGACGCCGGTGTCTACGTGCCGCTGCAGAACGTGTCCGACAAGCAGGCGCCGTTTCTGGTCATCGACTCGGTGCTGTCGGAAGAAGCGGTGCTCGCCTTCGAGTATGGCTACTCGTGCGCGGAGCCGAATGCGCTTGTGATCTGGGAGGGACAGTTCGGCGATTTCGTGAACGGAGCGCAGGTCGTGATCGACCAGTTCATCTCCTCGGGAGAGGTGAAGTGGGGCCGACAGTCAGGTCTGACGCTGATGCTGCCGCACGGCTACGAGGGGCAGGGGCCGGAACATTCGTCGGCGCGCCTGGAGCGGTTTCTGCAACTGGCGGCGGACAACAACATGCAGGTTGCGCAACCGACCTCGGCGGCGCAGATCTTTCATCTGTTACGGCGCCAGATGATCCGACCGTTCAGAAAGCCCCTGGTGATCATGACGCCGAAGTCGCTGCTGCGGAACAAGGAGGCGGCCTCTTCACTGACCGATCTGGCGCGCGGCGAGTTCCAGACCGTCATTGCCGACGGCAGTGCGGCCGACGCGAAGAAGGTCAAGCGCATCGTGTTGTGCTCTGGAAAGGTGTACTACGACCTGGCCGCAACGAGGAAGGATCGCGAGATCGACGACATGGTGATCCTGCGGCTCGAGCAGCTGTATCCGTTCCCGCACAAGACGCTGGCTGGCGAGTTCAAGAAGTACCCGAATGCCACCGAGATCATGTGGGTGCAGGACGAACCGCAGAACCAGGGTGCGTGGTTCTACGTTCAGCACCATCTGCTCGAGAACATGAGCGACGGACAGAAACTCGGCTACGCAGGGCGCGCGGCGTCGGCCTCGCCCGCGGTCGGCTACTACGCGATGCACAACGAGCAGCAGAAAGCGTTGCTCGATCAGGCGTTCGGAAAACTCAAGGGATTCGTGCAGGTCAAATAGGCCGCGGACCGGACGCGTGCGCCGGTCGCGGCTGCCTGCGTTGGAGCGGACGCGTTGCGCCGCTCAACTCCGGCGGATCTACTCAAATTGAATCGCTAAGAACACTCTAGAGAACAAAATGGCCATCGTTGAAGTCAAGGTTCCTCAGCTGTCGGAATCGGTCGCCGAGGCGACTTTGTTGCAGTGGAAGAAGAAGCCAGGCGACGCGGTCGCGATCGACGAAATACTGATCGAAGTCGAGACCGACAAGGTTGTGCTCGAGGTTCCTGCGCCGAGCGCCGGCGTGCTGTCGAAGATCGTCAAGGTCGACGGCAGCACGGTGGTTTCGGGGGAACTGATCGCGACGATCGATTCCGAAGCAAGGGTCGCTTCCGCGGCTGCGTCGGCGCCTGCACCGGCGGTTACTGTTGCACCGAAGGCCGCCCCGCCGCCCAGCGCAGGTGGTGTCGCGATGCCCGCCGCGGCCAAGATGCTCGCGGACGCTGGAATGTCGGCGGCGCAGGTGGCCGGGACGGGCAAGGACGGCCGCATTCTGAAGGGCGACGTGATTGCGGCGAAGGAAGGTGTGAAACCGGCAGCCTCGCCCGCGCCCGCACCGGCACCGGTGCGTCCCGCGCTGCCTGAAGTCAAGGCCCCGCTCGACCTGAGCGCGCTCGCGGATCGCCCCGAGCAGCGCGTGCCGATGTCGCGCCTGCGCCAGCGCGTGGCGGAACGCCTGGTGCAGTCGCAATCAACCGCCGCGATTCTCACTACATTCAACGAAGTCAACATGCAGCCGGTGATGGAGCTGCGCAACAAGTACAAGGACAAGTTCGAGAAAGAGCACGGCGTCAAGCTTGGCTTCATGTCTTTCTTCGTCAAGGCGGCGATCGCGGCACTGAAGAAGTACCCGGTCGTGAACGCGTCCATTGATGGCACCGACATCGTCTATCACGGCTACTTCGACATCGGCATCGCGGTGGGCTCACCGCGCGGACTCGTCGTGCCGATCCTGCGCGATGCGGACCAGATGACTTTCGCCGGCATCGAAAAGAAGATCGCCGACTTCGGCAAGCGCGCCGGGGAGGGCAAGCTGGGACTGGAGGAGCTCACCGGCGGCACGTTCTCGATTTCCAATGGCGGCGTGTTCGGCTCGATGCTGTCCACACCGATCATCAATCCGCCGCAGAGCGCAATTCTCGGCATCCATGCCACCAAGGAGCGCGCAGTGGTCGAGAACGGCCAGGTCGTCGTGCGGCCGATGAACTATCTCGCGCTGTCGTATGACCATCGGATCATTGACGGTCGCGAAGCGGTGCTGTCGCTGGTGGCGATGAAGGAGGCGCTCGAAGATCCGGCGCGCCTGCTGCTCGAGGTATAGGCCGGGGAGAAAGACAGCAATGAGCAAGAGTTTCGACGTCATCGTGATTGGAGCCGGCCCGGGCGGCTACATCGCCGCGATCCGTGCTGCCCAGCTTGGCTTCAGTGTGGCCTGCATCGATGAATGGAAGAACGCCAAAGGCGGCGCCGCGCTGGGCGGCACCTGCACCAACATCGGCTGCATTCCATCCAAGGCATTACTGCAGTCGTCAGAGAATTACGAACATGCATCGCATCACTTCAAGGACCATGGGATCGAAGTCAGGGAACTGTCGATCAACCTGGCGCAGATGCTGGCGCGCAAGGACAAAGTGGTGAAACAGAACAACGACGGCATCGCCTTTCTCTTCAAGAAGAACAAGGTGACGTTCTTTCACGGCCGCGGATCGTTCGCTGGCAAGAGCGACAACGGCTACGAGATCAAGGTCAACGACGAGATGATCGCCGGCAGGCATGTGATCGTGGCCACCGGTTCGAATCCGCGTGCGCTGCCGGGCGCGGCGTTTGACGAGAAACTGGTGCTCTCGAACGACGGTGCGCTTGCGATCCCCGAAGTGCCCAGGCGTCTGGGCGTGGTCGGTGCAGGCGTGATCGGGCTGGAGATGGGATCGGTGTGGCGGCGGCTGGGTGCGGACGTGACCGTGCTGGAAGCGCTGCCGGCCTTCCTCGGCGCGGTAGACGAATCGATCGCCAAAGAGGCGCAGAAGGTATTCACGAAGCAGGGACTGAAGATGCACTTCGGCGTCAACATCAGCGCGGTGAAGACGGCGAAAAGCAGTGTCGAGGTCCAGTTCACGGACAACGCCGGCGCCGCGCAAACGCTTGCCTGCGACAAGTTGATCATATCGATCGGCCGCGTGCCGAACACGACCGGGCTGGGCGCCGACGCGGTCGGGCTGAAGCTCGACGAGCGCGGCTTCGTCGCCGTCGACGACGACTGCCGCACCAACCTGCCGGATGTGTGGGCGATCGGCGACGTCGTGCGTGGTCCGATGCTGGCGCACAAGGCGGAAGAAGAAGGCGTGGCGGTCGCCGAGCGCATCGCCGGGCAGCATGGTCACGTGAACTTCAACACGATTCCGTGGGTGATCTACACGTCGCCCGAAATCGCCTGGGTCGGCCAGACGGAGCAGCAGTTGAAGAGCGCCGGGCGCGCGTACAAGTCCGGATCGTTTCCATTCGCGGCCAACGGTCGCGCGCGCGCGCTCGGCGATACGACCGGAATGGTGAAGTTTCTGGCGGACGCAAAGACCGATGAGATTCTCGGCGTGCACATGATCGGACCGATGGCATCCGAACTGATTTCCGAAGCCGTGGTCGCCATGGAGTTCAAGGCGTCGAGCGAGGACATTGCCCGCATCTGCCACGCGCACCCGTCGCTGTCGGAGGTGACCAAGGAAGCGGCGCTGGCGGTCGACAAGCGGACGCTGAATCTGTGAACCGTTGCTCGTGATCCGCGCTCCGCGGCTCGTACGCGGCGGTCGGGCTTGACGGATCTCTGAGCACGGATCGCGCCGATGCCTTTCCGTTCCCATCTCGACGCCGCCCTGGCCGAACGGGGCTACACACTCGACCCGGCGCAGATGCAGGCGGCCGATCGGCTGCAGCGACTCGCTGAGGAATGGACCCTCTACAAGCACGCGCGGCGAAACGCGTTCCTGAAGCTCGTCAGTCGCCCGGAACTGCCGCGCGGCGTTTATCTGTACGGCGGCGTGGGGCGCGGCAAGAGCTTCCTGATGGACTGCTTCTTCTCCGCCGTGCCGCTGCTTCGCAAGACGCGCATTCATTTTCACGAATTCATGCGCGGGACTCATCGCGAGCTTGACGAACTGAAAGGCACGCAGGATCCGCTGGACGAGGTGGCGCGCCGGGTGGCGCATCGTCATCGGTTGATCTGCTTCGACGAGTTCCACGTGTCCGACATTGCCGACGCGATGATCCTGCATCGACTGCTTGTGCGTCTGTTCGATCTTGGCGTCGGCTTCGTGATGACCTCGAACCATGCACCCGACGCGCTCTACCCTGAAGGGCTGCACCGCGACCGTTTCCTGCCGGCGATCGAATTGCTGCAGGCGAGGCTCGATGTGGTCAGGGTCGACGGCGGAATTGACTATCGGCGGCGGGCGCTCGAGCACATTCATGTCTATATGACACCGCTGGATGCCGAGTCAGACGCGCACATGGAATCATCGTTCCGCGAGCTCGCCGAGACAGAAGACGACGACCCCGTGCTGCAGATCGAGGCACGTCAGATCCGCGCGCGCCGTCGCGCAGGTGGCGCAGTGTGGTTCGACTTCGCGGTGCTTTGCGGTGGCCCGCGTTCGCAGAACGATTACCTGGAGATCGCGGCGCAGTTCCACACCGTTCTGCTGTCCAACGTGCCGCAGATGTCGGCGGGCCAGGCAAGCGAGGCGCGCCGTTTTACCTGGCTGGTGGACGTGCTGTACGACCACGGCATAAAGCTGATCATTTCAGCGGAGGCGGCCCCTGAAGCACTGTATCGCGCGGGTGCGCTTGCAATCGAGTTTCAGCGGACGGCGTCGCGGCTGATCGAAATGCAGTCACGCCGCTACCTTGAGGCGCCGCGGCGTGCCGTGGCGACGCGGATCTGAAGCGCATGCTGCGAGCGCTTGTTCTCTTTGCTGCTTTATCGGCCCTGGCGTCCGCGGCGGACAGTCCGCTGCAACGGGATCTTCCGAGCGGTTCGATCCGGACGCGCGAGCAGGCGGCGAGCGCTTCACTCGCGGCGCGCGCCCGGGCTGAGTCGATCGATCTGGCATACAAGGCCGAATCCGAACGGTGCGCGACGGTCGTGCTGGTGAAACGATGCCTGGGCAATGCGCGCAGGATCCGTGATGTGGAACTGCGCGAGGTCGAGCGGGTCAATCGCGAGGCACGCGATGTCGTGCGCAAGCTCGATGCGCAGGAGCGGGCCGGTGCGCGGGCGGCGGAAGATGCGCGGCGCGCGGCGCAGGCACCGGCAAAGGAGCGGCAGGCGACCAGATCACGCGAGGCATATCAGGCGCGCCAGAATGCGGCCGAAAAGCGCAAACCGCAGAGCGCGCCGTCGGTCAAGCAACCGCGGACGATGCAGGGCGCGCCAGCGCCACAACTCAGCGCTGCCGAGCGGGAAGAGAACGTGCGACGCCTGCAGGAGAAGCAGCGGGCGGCGGCCGAGTACGCCAAAAGCAAGGCTGCAGAACGGGCGGCCAATGAACTCCGACGTGAACGGCGACGACAGGAAAGGCTTGAAGAAAAGACGCGGGCGGCGGCGGCGCGTACGAAATGACCGGTACTACGCGGAACTGGTGTCGCCACTGCCGTTCTTCGGCGGGTCTTCTTCGAACCACAGCGTCGCGGTCGGCAGTCGCTTGGGAGGCTCGGGCGCCTCGAGCTTGACGATGGCGAGCGCCATGTTGTCGCCACGCGCCTGCGCACGCGCGCGCGCGATGCGCACGATGTGCTCCGACGCTTCGCGCGGTGTCAGGCTATGCAGCAGCGACCCCAGTTCCGGCTCCTCGAAATACGCCCACACGCCGTCGCTGCAAAGCAGGAACGCGTCGCCGACGCGCAACTTGCTGGCTTCATCGATGACCAGGATGGGCTTGTTGGACACGCCCAACGCGCTGATCAGGACGTGTTTCATATGACGCGCGGCGTGTGCCGCCTGGTCGGCCTTGCCCGCTGACTGCAGATGCGCGGCGTAGGTCTGATCAGACGTTCGGTGCACCAATCGCCCGCCCCGAAAGAGGTAAAGCCGGCTGTCGCCGGCATGGGCCCAGATGGCATAGTCCTTGCGCACGATCAGGGCAACGATCGTGCTGTGCGGTTCCTTTTCACTTGACAGCGCAGTCAGGCGGATAACCGTATGCGCCTCGGTCGCGATCTGCTCCAGCAACGCGCGCAGACCGCCGGCGTCGCCTTCTGCGACCTCGTGAAACACATGGTGGGCCGTGGTGATCACCTGGTCGGATGCCATGCGGCCACCACTGCGTCCGCCCATGCCGTCGGCCACGACTGCAAGCAGCGCGTTGGGATGGCGTTTGCTGGTGATCAGCGCGACGCGATCCTGCTGTTCGGGGCGGTCCCCGATGTGCTCCGCCGTACAGGCGGTGACCTTGAAGCGGGACATTGGCGGGTGCAAAGATTTCGGGGCGAGTCTAGCGGCGACACTTCATTCCGACGCGCGCCGAACGGATGAACGGCCCTGTTAGCATGTATCAATGCTGGAGCCAGAAAGTCAGGCGGAGGGCGGGATCATGGAGTCCGAGGAGATCAAGCGCCGCATCATCGAACTGCAGGTGGAGCATCGCGATCTGGACGAGGCGATTGCCCGCATGGCCGAGCAGGCGGGTATCGATGAGATCCGGTTGCGCCGACTCAAGAAACGAAAACTGCAGATCAAGGACACGATCTACATGCTGCAGATGCAGCTCGTGCCCGACATTCCCGCGTGAGCGGGAGGCCTGCCGCGTCGTCTGAAGCAGACGTACAACTCGCTGCGGTACGCCGCCGCGTCGCCGCGGCATTCGAACCGGGTGGCGACCTGTCCGGCTCGATCGCGGGGTTCGTTCCGCGCGCATCGCAGCGCGCGATGGCGCTGCGCATCCTGGATGCAATCGCCGAGCGCGGCACGTTCGTCGCCGAGGCCGGCACGGGTACCGGCAAAACCTTCGCGTATCTGGTGCCTGCGCTGCTTGCCGGCGGAAAGGTGTTGGTGTCGACCGGTACCAAGGCATTGCAGGACCAGGTCTTTCGCAAGGATGTCGCCACGCTGACGCAGGCGCTCGGACTGCGCATCGAGTCCGCGCTGCTAAAGGGCCGGCAGAACTACGTCTGTCTGCTGCGGCTGGCTCGGACCGAGGCCGAGGGCTTGCTTGCCTCCCGCCAGGATGTTGTTCACCTGCGTGCGATCACCCGCTTTGCACGACTTAATGCAAGCGGCGATCGGTCCGAGCTGGCCGAGGTGCCGGAGAACGCGTCGATCTGGCCAACGGTCACGTCCACGCGGGAGAACTGCCTGGGGCAGGAATGCGCGCGCTTTGACGATTGCTTCGTCTACAAGGCGCGGCGCGCGGCACAGGCGGCCGACCTCGTGGTCGTCAATCACCACCTGTTCCTGGCCGACCTCGCGTTACGTGACGACGTGCTACGCGAATTCCTGCCAAAGGTCGATACAGTGGTGCTGGACGAGGCGCACCAGTTGCCGAAGATCGCGGCTGATTTCTTCGGCAGTGGCTGGACGCTGGCGCAGTTGACCGATCTCGCGCACGATGCGCGTGCGCTGGGGCTGCATGCGGCGGCGGACGGAGCCGAATGGATTTCGCTGACCCAGTCGATCGAATCGGCCGGTCGGCACGTGCGGCTTGCGATCGCTGAGCGCGGCATTGCGCCGGGAGCGCGCGCAGCGCTTGACCGCCTTCCCCGCCTGGACGAACTGCGCGGTGAGATTAGCCGTATCGATACCGCGCTGGCGGCGTTGGCGGATGCCGTGAAGACCAACCAGGGCCGCGATGACGAGCTGGATGCGCTCGGCCCGCGCATCAGCGGGTTGCGGCAGTTGATCAGCACCTGGATCGAGCCCGAATCAAAGCCCGAACCCGCGGAGACCGATGGCAACGAGTTCGTGCGCTGGGTCGGACTCACCGCCCACGGTGCGCAGTTCCAAGCCACGCCCCTGGCGCCCGGGGAGACTTTTGCGCGCCTGCGCGAGCAACAGCCGCAGGCATGGATTCTCACCTCGGCGACGCTGACGCTGGCCAACTCGTTTGAGCCGTATCTGCAGGATATCGGCCTGCCGCGTGCGCAAGCGCAGCGCTGGGACAGTCCGTTCGATTTTGCGCGGCAGGCGCTGCTGTATCTGCCGCAGTCAATGCCGAGCCCGCTCGCGCGTGATTTTTCCGAGCTTGTCGCCGATGCCGCCTGGCCGGTGATCGTCGCGGCCGGTGGCCGCACATTCATGCTGTGCACGACGCTGCGCGCGGTGGAGCGTGTCGCCGAGCAACTGCGGCGGCGCATGGCAATCGACGGCACCGATCTGCCGCTGCTGGTGCAGGGAACGAGCACGCGCACCGCCCTGCTCGACGCCTTTCGTCAACTCGGCAACGCGGTGCTGGTCGGCAGCGTGAGCTTCTGGGAGGGTATTGATGTGCGCGGCGAGGCGCTGTCGCTGGTCGTGATCGACAAACTACCGTTTTCGCCGCCGGACGATCCAGTGGTGGAAGCACGCATCCGCCGCCTGCGCGCGCTCGGCCGTAATCCCTTTCTCGAGTATCAGTTGCCGCAGGCCGTCACATTGCTCAAGCAGGGCGCAGGGCGATTGATTCGCGATGAAAATGACCGCGGCGTGCTGATGATTCTCGATGACCGCTTACTGACAAAGCCGTACGGCAAGACCGTGCTCGCGAGCCTGCCGCCGTTCTCGCGCACGCGGAAGGAGGAAGAAGCCTGTCGCTTCTTTCGTCGTGATCCGTGATCTGTCACTCGTGAATCGTGCGTTGCGGATCACGAATGGATCAGCGCGAGGCAGAAAGATAGCGGCTGTTGGGGAAATTGGTGCGCAGCACGCGCTCGGTGTCGGTGCGCAGCGGCTCCATGCCAAGCGCGCCGTACGAACGGATCAGGATGGAAAGCGCTTCTTCAGCCGCCGGTGTGCCCTGGTAGTCGCGCAGCGCACCTTGCGCGCGCTGGATTGCCGCGACGTGGGCGCCGCGCAGCATGTAATAACGCGCCACGTTCACTTCGCTTTGGGCCAGCGCGTTGACCAGGAAATTCATCCGCGCGCGCGCGTCAGGCGCATAGCGGCTGTCGGGAAAGCGCGTGACGAGGTCCCGGTACGCATCGAATGCTTCGCGCATTGATTTCGGATCACGTGCGCTGGGGTCCATGCCGAGCCGCTGGCCGAACAGGCCGAGGTCATCGGAAAACGTCGACAGCCCCTTCAGGTAGTGGACATAGTCGGCGGTCGGATGATTCGGGTTCAGCTTCAGGAAACGATCTGCAGCGGAGATCGCCTGCGCCGATTCGCCTTCCTTGTAGTAGGTGTAGGCAATCTCCATCTGTGCCTGCTGCGCGTAGCGGCCGAACGGATAGCGCGCTTCGAGCTTTTCGAGCCAGTTACGCGCGGCCTGCCAGTTGCCGGCGGCCATTTCGCTCTGGGCCTCTGCATATAATCGATCAGCATCCCACTTTGCCGATGGATCGCGGTCGGTAGTGCCGCAGGCGGTGAGCAAAGCAAGAACGCCGGCTGCGATCAGGCCGGCGACCCATCTGAACATGGTTTCACCGGATGTCGAGCGCCCGTTTATTGAGCGCTCATTGGTAGCTCCGTCATGCGCGCGAGGCCGATTCACAGTGTTGAACACGCTTCAGTTGTCCGGTTGTCCCTTAGCGGCCGATTATATCGACGCGCCCCGATGAGCGATGCGCCGATCGTCGAAGAGCCCGATGATGCGGATGCGTCAGAACCGCCGCAGCGATTTGCCGTGACATCGGCGTACAGTGGGTTGCGCGTCGACAAGGCGCTGGCGCTGCTGCTGCCGGACGTTTCACGCAGTCGCATCCAGCAGTGGATTGAGGCCGATGCGATTCGCGTCAACGGCATTTCACCACGCGCGCGTGATGCGGTGATCGAAGGCGACGTCATCGAGTTGACGCCGCCGCCGGCAATCGATGCGCTTGCATTCGAGCCCGAGACGATGGCGCTCGACATCGTCCACGAGGACGACGCCATCATCGTGGTCGACAAACCTCCCGGACTCGTCGTTCACCCCGGCGCGGGCAACTGGTCCGGCACCCTGCTCAACGGACTGCTGGCCCACGACGCAGCGCTGGCCCGCGTGCCGCGCGCGGGCATCGTGCATCGACTTGATGCCGATACGAGTGGACTGATGGTGGTGGCGCGGACGATCGCCTCGCACACCGAACTGGTGCGGCAACTGCAGGCGCGCAGCGTGTTGCGCGAATACTGGGCGATTGTCGTCGGTGCTGCGCCGCTGGCTGGCGCGATCGACGCTCCGATCGGCCGCGATCCGCGCAATCCGGTCAAGTTCAAGGTCAGCCAGGCACCGTCCGCCAAGGAGGCGCGAACGAACTTCCGGCGCATCGAATGCGTCGACGCGGGACGCGTTCAGTTGTCCTGGCTTGCGTGCCGGTTGGAAACGGGCCGCACGCACCAGATTCGCGTTCATCTCGAATCGATCGGCCATCCGTTGATCGGCGATCCACTGTATCGCCGAGGGCGTCCCGGACCGGCCGCCGGCGCTGGGGAAGGCGACGCGGCATGGGTGCGGTTTCCGCGCCAGGCTTTGCACGCCTGTCGCCTTGCGCTGACGCACCCGTCCAGCGGCGAGCGAATGGTCTGGTTTCGGCCGCCGCCGCCTGACATGCGACGATTGATGCGTGCCGCCGGATTTGCCGCGTGTGACCGGCCACGCGAGGTATTTGATTGACGCGCGCCGCGCTGCATCCGGATTGGATCACCCCGGACTGGAAAGTGTCGACGCGGGTTCGCGCCTTCGTTACGACGCGCAGCGGTGGCGTGTCGGCCGGTCCGTTCGGCGGGCCGGACGGCGGCGGTGGCATGAACCTCGGGCTGTCGACCGGTGACGATCGCGAGCGCGTGCGAACAAACCGAGGACTGCTGCGGTCTGCGCTGCCAGCCGAGCCGTGCTGGTTGCGCCAGGCGCACGGTGCGGCGGTTGTCGACGCATCGAAGCCCGACGATCTGGTCGAGGCCGACGCCGCGTTCACCAGCGAGCCGAACGTGGTCTGCGTCGTGTCCGTTGCCGACTGCATGCCGGTCTTTCTTGCAGAGCGACAGGGGCGCTGCGTTGCGGTTGCGCACGCGGGCTGGCGCGGACTGGCGGCGGGTGTGATCCAGAACAGCGTCACCGCCATGCGGCAGCAACTTGGCGAGCGCGAAGCGCACATCCTTGCCTGGCTGGGCCCGTCGATCGGGCCGGCCCGCTTCGAGGTCGGGACGGATGTCCTGGAAGCGATGCGCGCGACGCTGCCTCGTGCCGCGGAGGGGTTTATTCCGATCGCAGGGCGAAAGTTCCTTGCCAGCCTACCGGCACTGACGCGGCAGGCGCTGGCGCAGGTCGGCGTCGAGGACAGCGGTGGGGGAGGTCTGTGCACCTTCAGCGATGCCTCCCGTTTCTACAGTTTTCGGCGCGACCGCGTGACGGGTCGGCACGCCGCTGTCATCTGGCTGGAACGATAATTGGCCCGCTCGGAACGCGACGATGCCAGAATAGCGTCGTGGCGGTTTGACATGCCACGCGATCGATAGCGAGAATTCACCGAACTCACCGTTCGCGCAGCGCGCGGACCCAACCAAAGTTCGATCCGGGAGAGACATCTATGGTGACGCGTTCTGCGCGCAAATCAACCCGTTCGCGCTCGCCCGCGAAATCGGAGGTCGGCTCGACGAGCGCAGGTGCATCGGCGGCGCCTTCCGAGGATCTGCCCGACGCGGGCAACCCCTGGCTCAATTGGTGGTCGTCATTGGCGTCGATGGCGCCGGCGGGTGCCGAGTTGCCGCGCATCGGGATTGCGCCCGAGCGCGTACTCGACCTGCAGCAGAGCTACATGCAGCGGCTGGGACAGATGTGGTCCGATTTCATGGAGCATCCCGACAAGGCTGCTGAGCCGATCAAGGACAACCGCTTCGCCGACACGGCCTGGCAGCAGAACCCGCTGGCGTCCTTCTACGCGCGCACGTACTTGCTGAATTCGGAATTCATGAATGCACTGGCCGATTCGATCGATGCCGATCGCAAGACGCAGCGGCGCGTGCGCTTTGCCGTTTCGCAGTGGGTCGACGCAATGTCGCCGTCGAATTTTCTCGCCCTGAATCCGAAGGCGCAGAGGACGCTGATCGAGACCAAGGGCGAGAGCCTGAAAGCGGGAATGAAGAACCTTCTGGCCGACATCCAGAAGGGCAAGATCACGATGAGCGATGAGAGCGCCTTTGAGATCGGCCGCAATGTGGCCACCAGCGAAGGCGCAGTGGTATTCGAAAACGAGCTGATCCAGTTGATTCAGTACAAGCCGCTGACGGACAAGGTGCGCGCACGGCCGTTCCTGATCTTTCCGCCGGCGATCAACAAGTTCTACATCATGGACCTGCAGCCCGAGAACTCGTTCGTGCGCTTCTCGGTCGAGCGCGGCAACACGACGTTCCTGGTCTCGTGGAAGAACATTCACGCCGACCAGGGCAAATTGACCTGGGATGACTACCTCGAGAAGGGGCCGCTCGCGGCGATCCGCGTCGTGCGCGAGATCTGCGGGCTGGCGGGCAAGAAGGACGGCAAGATCAACGTGCTCGGTTTCTGTGTGGGCGGGACAATTCTTGCCAGCGCATTGGCCGTGCTGGCGGCGCGCGGCGAACAGCCGGCGGCCAGCCTGACGTTGATGACTTCACTGCTCGACTTCGAAGATGCGGGTGTACTCGAGGTGTTCATCGACGAACAGCATGTCCGCATGCGCGAGCAGCGGCTGGGCAAGGGCGGAGTCATGCCGGGCAAGGAGGTGGGCAACACCTTTTCGATCCTGCGCGCCAACGATCTGGTGTGGAATTACGTGGTGAACAACTACCTCGAGGGCAAGCAGCCGATGGCCTTCGACCTGCTGTACTGGAACGGCGACAACACCAATCTGCCGGGGCCAATGTATGCCTGGTACCTGCGCAACATGTACCTCGAGAACAATTTGCGGGTGCCAAAGAAACTGAAGTGCTGCGGTGAGCCGGTCGATCTGGGGAGCATCAAGGCACCCTCGTACGTGTTTGCCGCAGTCGACGACCACATCGTGCCGTGGAAAGCCGGCTACGCGTCCGCACGACTGCTGACCGGCGCTGACAGCGTACGCTACGTGCTGGGTGCAAGCGGTCATATTGCGGGCTCGATCAACCCGGTGTCCAAGAACAAGCGCAGCTACTGGACCAATCCATCGCATGTATTGCCGGCCAACAGCGAGGCGTGGCGCCACGGCGCGACCGAGCACCAGGGCAGTTGGTGGGCCGACTGGGATAAATGGCTCGCGCAGTACGGCGCAGGCACAGTGGCAGCGCCGAAGAAGTTCGGCAGCGCGCAATACAAGGTGATCGAGGCGGCTCCTGGCCGCTATGTGAAAGAAAAGGCGTAGGAGAAACCAATGACCAAAGCGGTGATCGTCGCTGCGGCCAGGACCGCGGTAGGAAAATTTGGTGGGTCGCTCGCGAAACTGCCGGCATCGGATCTCGGCGCGCTGGTGATCAAGGAAGTACTGGCGCGCGCCAAGTTGCCGCCCGAGCGTGTCGATGAAGTCATCCTCGGCCAGGTGCTGGCGGCCGGCGTCGGACAGAATCCGGCGCGACAGGCCCTGATCAAGGCCGGACTTCCGGTTGCGGTCCCTGCGATGACGATCAACAAGGTGTGCGGCTCGGGCCTGAAGGCGGTGATGCTGGCGGCACAGGCGATCGGCAATGGCGATGCGGAGATCGTCATCGCCGGCGGTCAGGAGAACATGAGCCTGGCACCGCACGTGCTGATGAATTCGCGCGATGGTTTCCGCATGGGCGATGCCCGGATGATCGACAGCATGATCATCGACGGCCTCTGGGACGTCTACAACAAGTACCACATGGGAATCACCGCGGAAAACGTGGCCAAGCAGTACAGCATCGATCGCGCACAGCAGGATGCGTTCGCGCTCGCCTCGCAGGCCAAGGCGGCCGCGGCACAGGACGCGGGCAAGTTCAAGGACGAAATCGTCGCCGTGATGATTCCGCAACGCAAGGGCGATCCGCTGGCGTTCGACACGGATGAGTTCGTCAATCGCAAGAGCAACGCGGAAGCGCTGTCGGGCCTGAAGCCGGCGTTCGACAAGGAAGGCACCGTCACTGCGGGCAATGCATCGGGGATCAACGACGGTGCGGCCGCGGTGGTTGTGATGTCGGAGGCGCGTGCTTCGGCACTGGGTCTCACGCCGCTGGCGCGCATTGCATCGTTCGCTTCGGCCGGCGTCGATCCAAAGATCATGGGCATGGGGCCTGCACCAGCCTCGCGCAAGGCACTTGAAAAAGCGGGTTGGAAAGCCTCTGACCTGGACCTGATGGAAATCAACGAGGCGTTCGCGGCGCAGGCCTGCGCGGTGAACAAGGAGATGGGCTGGGACACCAGCCGCATCAACGTCAATGG
>Ga0209797_10000390_pt1 | contig 21737 bp, 22 predicted proteins | sample DOMMetBare3Fresh_2_FD_187472 | JGI IMG/M metagenome (GOLD analysis project Ga0209797, IMG submission 187472) | Wetland sediment microbial communities from St. Louis River estuary, USA, under dissolved organic matter induced mercury methylation -... | ecosystem: Environmental > Aquatic >... | reverse complement strand
CACCCGGGCCCCCGGCGGGGTAGACAGGGGTGACCCAACCGGGCAGGGGGAGTCCGATGCGTGCCACGCAATCCATCCGCCCTGTTCGGCGCGGGCTGGTGGTGGCGGCGGCCCTCACCTCGCTGCTCGCCACCGCGCTGCCCCCGGCGCTCGCCGGGGGTCGGGCGCCGATCCTGTTCGGCGCGGCGGTCCAGGTCCGCTCGGGCGAGAGCTACGCCCAGGCGCTGACCCGCTCGGACGCGACGTTCGGCGGCCTGGAGATCAGCCGGGTGTTCTACGGACGCGCGCCGGAGGCCTGGCCCGGCAACGCCGGGCTGAGCGGACGGCCGGTCGTGGTGTCCTTCGGCTACCCGCCGGCGGACGTCCTGGCGGGTCGGTACGACGCCGCGCTGCGCGGCTGGTTCGCGGCCGCACCCACCGACCGCGAGGTCTACTGGTCCTACATCCACGAGCCCGAGGACAACATCGCGCGGGGCCAGTACACGGCGACCGCCTACCGGGCCGCGTTCCGTCGGGTCGCCCTCCTCGCTCGCCAGGCCGGCAACCCCCGGCTGCACGCCACCATGATCATCATGTGCTGGACGGTCACTCGCTCGGGCCGTGACTGGCACGACTACTACGCGGGGGACGACGTCGTCGATGCCATCGCCTTCGACTGTTACAACTGGGGCTGGCGACAGCAGCGCTATGCCACCCCCGACGAGATGTTCCACAAGGCCGTGGCGATGGCGCACGGCCTGGGCAAGCCCTGGGGCATCACCGAGTTCGGCAGCATCAAGATGTCCTGGGACACCGACGGGAGCGCCCGCGCGTCCTGGCTGCGCAACGTCGCCCAGTACTTCGTCGCCCTGGACCCGCAGTTCGTCATGTACTTCGACGTCCAGCTGAAGACCGACTACCGGCTGCTCGACGCGCCGTCCCAGGAGGCGTGGCGCGAGGTCGTCACGACGTACTGACCATCCGGCTCGGCCCTAGCGGTCGAGCAGGCCGGCCAGCTCGGTGGCCCAGTAGGTGACCACCAGGTCGGCACCCGCCCGACGGATCGACAGGACCGTCTCGAGCATGGTGCGCTCGCGATCCAGCCAGCCGCGGGCGGCCGCAGCCTCGACCATCGCCAGCTCGCCGGACACCTGGTAGGCGGCGACCGGAACGTCGACCGCGTCCCGCACCTGGCGCACGACGTCCAGGTAGGGCAGGGCCGGCTTGACCATGACCAGGTCGGCGCCCTCGGCGACGTCCAGGCGCACCTCGCGCAACGCCTCGCGAGCGTTCGCCGGGTCCGTCTGGTAGCCGCGACGGTCCCCCCACTGGGGCGCCGACTCGGCCGCCTCACGGAACGGCCCGTACAGGGCGGAGGCGTACTTCGCCGCGTAGGCGAGCACCGCGACGTCCTGGTGTCCCGCCGCATCGAGCGCCGCGCGGATCGCGGCGACCTGGCCGTCCTGCATGCCGGACGGCGCCACGACGTGCGCGCCGGCAGCCGCCTGGGCCACCGCCACCGCCGCGTAGCGGGCCACCGCGGCGTCGTTGTCCACCGCCCCCTCCGCCGTGAGCGGGCCGCAGTGTCCGTGGTCGCTGTACTCGCACAGGCAGAGGTCGGCGACCAGCACGGTCGCGTCCCCCAGGTCGCCGGCCAGGTCGGCCAGCGCCACCTGCACCACCCCGTCCGCCGCATCGGCGCCCGACCCGTCGGCGTCCTTCACGGTGGGGATGCCGAACAGCAGCAGGCCGCCCACCCCGGAACGGACGGCCTCGTCGGCGGCCCGGCGCAGCGACTCCCGCGAGTGCTGGACGACGCCCGGCATGGCCCCCACCGCGACCGGTTCGGTCAGCCCCTGCTTGACGAACAGCGGGAGGACCAGGTCGGCCGCCGCGGGCCGGGTCTCGGCGACGAGCCGGCGCAGCGCGGGGCTGCGACGCAGCCGACGCGGCCGCTCCGCAGGGAAGCCCACGACGGCTAGCGGGCCCGACGGCGCGAGCCCGGCCGGCGCTGCGACGGGCGCCACACCGTCTCGCCGTGCTCGAGCGCGGCCAGCCGCTGGGCGGCGCCGTACTCCGCCAGCGCCTCGGTGAGCGCCGGCACCGACGGGTCCGCAGCCAGCACGTCGACCCGCAGGCCGTGCTCCTCGGCCGTCTTGGCCGTCTGCGGGCCGATGCACGCGATGACCGTCGTGGGATGCGGCTTCCCGGCGATCCCGACCAGGTTGCGCACCGTCGACGACGACGTGAAGACCACCGCGTCGAACCCACCGCTCTTGATCGCGTCTCGGGTCTCCGCCGCCGGCGGAGCGGCTCGCACGGTGCGGTAGGCGGTGACGTCGTCGACCTCCCAGCCGAGCTCGATCAGCCCGGCCGACAGCGTCTCGGTGGCGATGTCCGCCCGCGGCAGGAACACCCGGTCGATCGGGTCGAACACCGGGTCGAACGGGGGCCAGTCCTCGAGCAGCCCGGCGCTGGACTGCTCCCCCGTGGGCACGTGGTCGGGCTGGACGCCGAAGGCACGCAGCGCCGCCGCGGTCTGGTCGCCCACGGCGGCCACCTTGACCCCGGCGAAGGCCCGCGCGTCGAGCCCGTACTCCTCGAACCGTTCGCGCACGGCTCGCACCGCATTGACCGACGTGAACGCGACCCACAGGTACCGGCCGGAGACCAGTCCCTGGATCGCCCGGTCCATCTGCTGCGGCGCCCGCGGGGGCTCGACCGAGATCGTCGGCACCTCCTCCGGCACCGCCCCGGACGCCCGGAGCCGGTCGGACAGCACCCCGGCCTGCTCCTTGGTGCGCGGCACGAGCACCCGCCAGCCGAACAGCGGCCGGCTCTCGAACCACGGGTGGTCGCCCCGCTCGGCGACGACCTCGCCGATGACCAGCACTGCCGGACCGGCCAGGCGCGCAGCGCGGACGTCGGCGAGGAGCCGGTCCAGCGTCGAGACGAGGGTCTGTTGGGCCGTCGTGGTACCGGCGCGGGTGAGCGCGACCGGCGTCCCCGGGGCGCGTCCAGCAGCGCACAGCCCCGTCACCACGTCGGTGAGCACGTCGAAGGCACCCAGGACGACCACGGTGGTGTGCGAGCCGGCATGGCGCGACCAGTCGACCTGCCCGCCGGACACGTCCACGACGTGCACCTCGCGGCTGCGCCCCGCGGTCAGGGGCACGCCGGCGTAGGCCGCGACCCCGGTGGCGGTGGACACCCCGGGAACCACCTCGAACGGCACCTTGGCGCGGCTGCAGGCCACCGTCTCGTCGCCGGCACCGAAGAGGGCCGGGTCGCCCAGCACCAGGCGCACCACCTGACGGCCGGCGCGAGCCGCCTCCAGGGCCGGCTTGACCCGCGCCGCCGCCGCGAGCGGACGCCCGTCGTCGGCGCGTCCGACGGCGACGAGCTCGGCCCCCTCGGCCGCCCGGCCGAGGACTGCGGCGGGCACGTCCACGTCGTGGACGACGACGTCGGCCGCCGCGAGCAGCTCGACGGCCCTCAGCGTGAGCAGCCCGGGATCACCGGGACCGGCCCCGACGAAGGCGACTCGGCCGACGGGGCGCGTCGGCCGCTTGCGGGCGGAGGACGAGGTGCTCACGGGACGGGAACCCCCAGGGGACCGTGGGCGCCCTCGGCGAGGAGGTCCTCGGCGAGGCGGCGCCCGAGGGCGTCCGCCTCGACCGGGGCGCCCGTGATGGACAGGCGGAGCAGGCGGCTGCCGTCGACCGCGACGACCACCGCCCGCAGGAACAGCTCGGTCTCGCCGAACGACGGCTCGCTGACGTCGGCGAGCGCACCCACGGGGGCCGAACAGCCCGCCTCGAGGCGGGCCAGCAACGACCGCTCCGCGGTGACGGCAGCCCTCGTCGAGGCGTCGTCGAGCGGGGCGAGGACGGTCAGGAGGTCCGTCCGATCGGCGCGCACCTCCACGGCCAGCGCCCCCTGACCCGGGGCGGGCAGCATCTGCATCGGATCGAGCACCTCGGTCGCCGCCTCGGGCCGACCGAGCCGGATGAGCCCGGCCTGCGCCACCACGACGGCGTCCAGCTCGCCGCGCTCGACGAAGCCGAGCCGGGTGTCCACGTTGCCGCGGATGTCGACCACGTCGAAGCCGTACCCGAGGGCGCGCAGCTGGGCGGCCCGACGCGGCGAGCCGGTGCCGATCCGCGCGCCGGTGGGCAGCTCGAGCAGGACCATGCCCTCCCGTGCGACGAGCGCGTCGCGCGGGTCGGCCCGCACCGGGACGACGGCGAGGGCGAGGTCAGGGGCGGGGGCCGTCGGCAGATCCTTCAACGAGTGGACGGCAAGGTCGACCCGCCGGTCCACCACGGCGTCGCGCAGGGCGGAGACGAAGACCCCCGTCCCGCCGATCCGCTGGAGCGGGGCCATCGACCGGTCGCCGTCGCTTCGGATCTCCACCAGCTCGACCGGCTCGCCCACGACGGCCTCGATGTCGCGGGCCACCTGGCGCGCCTGGGCCAGCGCCAAGGCGCTGCCGCGGGTGCCGAGCCGCAGGCCGCTCACGGTCGACCCTCGTCGACCTCGACCGGGTGCAGGTCGGCGACGGCGACCTCCCGATAGCGGACCGGATCGAGGTCGAAGAGCGCGTGCAGGGCCTCGGCGTAGGCCAGTCCCTCCGGCTGCGCGGCCAGCTCCTTCACCCGGACCGTCGGGGCATGCAGCAGCTTGTCGACCACCCGGCGCACGGTCCGCTCGACCTCGGCCCTCGCCTCGGGTGACAGGTCGACCAGCCGGCCCTGCAGCCGGGTCAGCTCCGCGGCGACGATGTCGTCGGCCAGGCCGCGCAGGGCCACCACCGTCGGGGCCACCCGAGCGGCCTGCCGCTCGGCCAGGTACCGGGCCGTCTCCTCCGCCACGATGACCCGCACGGCCTCCAGGTCGGCCGCGTGCTCGTGCTCGACGAGCAGGCTGCCGAGGTCTTCGAGGTCGACCAGGGTGACCCGGTCCAGGCCGTGCACGGCCGGGTCGATGTCGCGGGGCAGGGCCAGGTCGAGCAGCACCAGGGCTCGACCACCGCGCGCGGCGTGCGCCCGGACGACCACCGCCTCGGTGACGACGAACCCGGTCGCCCCGGTGCAGGAGACCACCACGTCGGCCTCGCGCAGCTCGGCCTCGAGGTGGTCGAAGCCGAGGGCACGGCCACCCACCGACTCCGCCAACCGCTTCGCGCGCTCCGCGCTGCGGCTGAGGACGGCGAGGTCACCCACTCCGGCGCGGCTCAGCTGGGCGGCCGTCAGCCCGCCCATCGAGCCGGCGCCCACCACCACGGCACGGCGCCCCGCGAGCCCCGACAGCGCCCGGTCGGCCAGCCGCAGGCCGGTCGCCACGAGCGCGGACCCGGCGCGGTCGATCCCGGTCTCCGCGTGCGCCCGCTTCCCCACCCGCAGGGCCTGCTGGAACAGCTCCCCCAGCGTCTGCTTGGCCGTGCCGGCGTCACGGGCCACCCGGAAGCCGTCCCGCACCTGGCCGAGGATCTGGCCCTCCCCCACCACCATCGAGTCCAGCCCACAGACCAGGTCGAACAGGTGCTGGACGACGCGGTCCTCGTAGTGCACGTACAGGTGCGGTCCCAGCTCCTCGACGGTCAGGCCGGCCGTCCGGGCGAGCAGCGTGGTCAGCTCGCCCACGCCGGCGTGGAACGCCCGGACGTCGGCGTAGGCCTCGATCCGGTTGCAGGTCGAGACGACCACCGCCTCGGCGACGTGCGGCGCCTCCGCGGCCGCGCGGGCCAGGTCGGCCAGCCGGTCGGCCGGGACCACCACCCGCTCGAGCAGGGAGACCGGCGCGGTTCGGTGCGAGAGGCCGACGACCACGACGCTCATCCGGCGACCCCCACCGCGGACTTGCGCTGCTCGTGGAACGCCAGGATCTGGAGCTCGACCGCCAGGTCGACCCGTCGGACGTCGACGCCGTCGGGGACGGCCAGCGGTGCCGGCGCGAAGTTCAAGACGCTGGTGACGCCGGCCGCGACCAGCCGCTCGCAGACGCCCTGGGCCGAGGACGCCGGGGTCGCGATCACCCCGATCGAGGCGCCCCCCTGGCGGACGACCTCCTCCAGCCGGTCCAGCGACTGCACGGTGAGGCCACCGACCTGCTCACCGACGCAGCCCGGGTCGACGTCCACGAGGCCGACCACCCGGAAGCCCCGGCTGGCGAAGCCGCCGTAGTGGGCCAGGGCGCGACCGAGGTTGCCGACCCCGACGATGACCACGGCCCAGTCCTGGGTCAGGCCGAGCTCGCGGGCGATCTGGTAGTGCAGGTAGTCGACCTCGTAGCCGACCCCCCGGGTGCCGTAGGACCCCAGATGGCTCAGATCCTTGCGCAGCTTGGCCGGGTTGACGCCGGCGGCCCGCGCCAGCTCGTCGGAGGACACCATCCGCACGCCCTTGTCGACCAGTCCCGAAAGCGCTCGGTGGTAGACGGGCAGCCGCGCCACCGTGGCCTCGGGGATCCCGCGCGCGGGGGTTCCCGAGGGCTGGCGGCTGGTTCGGCTCACGATGGGGCGGCTCCTGGTCGAGGTCCCTCAGCCCCGGGGGCTTGGGCGACCCTCACGGCCGAGCGTAAGCGCTTGTGAACGTGCGCACAAAGTCGAGCCGACGCCCGTCCCACCCGGTGAGACAGGGCGGGTCCGTGGTGGCTCAGCCCTCGGTGACGGTCAGCGTCGCCCGGACGCCCTGGGCGTCGCCGTCGGGCTTGCAGGCGGTCGTGTAGCTGCCGGCGTCGAGGCTGACGTCGGCCGTTCGGGTGACCCCGGGCCCGACGTGCTCGACCTCGCCGACGACCTTCTCGCCGTCCCCGTACACGTAGAACTCGGTCTCCTTGGACCCGGTGTTCTTCACCTCGAACGACCACCGGCCGGCGGCGACCGAGGTCGTCGACAGCGTGCAGGCCGTGTCCCCCGCGGTCACCTGGACCCGGCCCTTGACCGGCTCGGAGGAGCAGGCGGCGAGAGGCAGCAGGCTCGCCACGGCCAGGGACAGGGCGGACAGCCGAAGCGGCAGAGGGCGCAGGGCGCGCGGCATGGACGGGCTCACTCTCGTCGGGGTCAGGCGGTGGCCGGCGCGCTGGCGGCCGGGGAAGCGGGAGTCGGCACCGGCGTGCGGGGTCGACGCAGGAACAGCACGAGGCACGGGACGACGTAGGCGACCCAGGCCACGGCCTCGAGCACCGTCGTCCGCGGAGAGAAGTTGAACATGCCCTTGAGCAGGGTGCCGTACCAGGACGAGGGTGGGACCTGGGCGGTCACGTCGAACGCCAGGGTGGTCAGCCCCGGCAGGTCGCCGGCCTCCTGCAGGTCGTGGATGCCGTAGGAGAGCACACCCGCGGCGACGAAGATCAGCAGGAACCCGGTGACGCTGAAGAACCGGCCGAGGTTGAGCCGGATCGCGCTGACGTACAGCCCGACGCCGAGGGCGACCGCGGTGACCAGCCCCAGGGTGAAGCCGAGCACCGGGGACAGGGTCGACCCGGCCGCCTGCGCAGCGGCCCAGAAGAAGACCGACGTCTCGAGCCCCTCGCGGGCGACGGCGACGAACGCCATGAGCACCACCGCGACGCCGCCGACGGCGATCGCCGCGTCCAGCCGTCCGCGGAGCTCGGCCGCGATCGTGCGCGAGGCCCGGCGCATCCAGAAGATCATCCAGGTGACGAACGCCACCGCGACCAGGGACATCAGGCCGCCGAAGCGCTCCTGACCCTGGAAGGACAGACTGGCCGAGGTGAACTGAAGGATGGCGCCCACGCCGACGCTGAGCGCCACGGCGACCCCCACCCCCGCCCACACCATCGGCACCCGGTCGCGCCGGCCGGTGCGGACGAGGTAGGCGATGAGGATGCTGACGACGAGCGCGGCCTCCAGGCCCTCGCGCAGGCCGATCAGGTAGTTGCCGAGCACGGCCGGGCCCCCTCGCGTGGACTTAGGTTAGGCATACCTAACCTACACCTACTGAACCTCACCCGGGCGGGGCCTGTCAACCGAGCAGGGCCGCCCGCAGCCGGCGCTCGTCCACCCGCCAGAAGTCGTGCTGGCGGCCGTCGACCAGGGTGACCGGGATCTGCTCCGCGTACTGCTCCAGCAGGGCGGGGTCGGCCGTGATGTCCCGCTCCTCCCACCCGACCCCGAGGTCGGCGCAGACCCGCGCGACGACCGGCCGGGCGTCGTCGCACAGGTGGCAGCCCGGCTTGCCGAGCAGGGTGACCCGCACCCGAGGCCCGGACGCCGACGACGCCGATCCCGCGGTCAGGACGCCGCCTCGCGCAGCCGGCCCTTCGCCACCTTGCCGGTGGCCGAGTGCGGCAGGGTGTCCACGACCTGCACGATCGTCGGCCACTTGAAGCGGGCCAGCCGGGTGGCGACGTGCGCCATCACGTCGTCCGGGGTGACCGACCGGCCGGGCTGCGGCACGATCAGCGCCTTGACCGCCTCGCCGGAGTAGGGGTGCGGGACGCCAACCACGGCCACCTCGGCCACACCCGGCAGGCTGGCGATGGCGTCCTCGACCTCGCGCGGGTAGACGTTGAACCCGCTGACGATGACCATCTCCTTGCGCCGGTCGACCAGCACGAGGTCGTCGTCGTCGTCCAGGTACGCGACGTCGCCGGTCGGATACCACCCGTCGGCGTCCGGTCCGCCGGCACCGTCCGGCCAGTACCCCGAGAACAGGTTCGGGCCGCGGACCCAGATCTCGCCGGGGTCCCCCTCCTCGACGTCCTCGCCGTCCTCGTCGACCAGGCGCAGCTCGACCCCCGGCAGCGGCTTGCCCACCGAGCCGGGCTTGGCCACGCCGTCCACGAGGGTCGTACACACCCCTGGGGCAGCCTCGGTCAGGCCGTACCCCTCGAACAAGGGCAGGCCGGTGGCCGTGGTGATCTGCTCGAGCACCGCGCCGGGGAGCGCCGCCGCCCCGGACAGCAGCAGGCGCACGCCGGCGAACGCCTCGCGCAGGCCCGGCAGCGCCGACCACGCGACGTACATCGGGGGCGCCCCCGGCACGTTGGTCACGCCGTGCGCGCGGATCTCCGCCAACGCTCCCTCGGGGTCGAAGCGGTCGGCCAGCACCAAGGTCGCCGCGCAGCGGGCCACCTGGGCGAGGGTGCCGTTCAGCGCGTACACGTGGAACATCGGCAGCACCATGAGCACGACGTCGTCCGGGGTCACCGCCGGGTGACGCAGCTGGTGCACCTGTTCGACGTTCGCCAGCAGCGCCCGGTGCGTCAGCATCGCGCCCTTCGGCCGGCCGCTGGTGCCCGAGGTGTACAGCAGGACGGCGAGGGACTCGGGGTCGGTGCCGGGATCGCGAGGGACGCCGGAGAACGAGCCGAACGCGACCTCCCCTTGGGCCGGGGCACCGACCACCACCCGGGCGGGGCCGTCGCCCGAGGCGGACCGGACGGCCGCCGCGGCCGTCCGGTCGAACACGACGGCGGCCGCACCGGAGTCGGTGAGCACGTGGGCGATCTCGGGGGCGGTCAGCCCCGTGTTCACCGGGAGAGCCACCAGGCCCGCGCGCAGGGCACCGAAGTAGCCGGTGACGAACTCCACCGAGTTCGGCAGGGCGATGGCCACCCGGGCCCCGGCGGGCATGCGCATGGCCTGGAGGCCCGCCGCGACCGTGTCGACGGCGGCGTCCAGCTGGGCCCACGTCAGCGTGCGACCGGAGACCACCAGGGCGGGGTGGTCGGGGCGCTCGGCCGCGGCCGTACGCACCAGATCCGCCAGGTTGGCTCCCACGCGCGGAGTCTCCCATACGCTTGCCTGCCATGACGGTGGACCGCGGCGAGCCGCTCGCCCCGGCCAGGGTCGCCGGCCAGGCCGCAGCCGCCGTCGCCGAGGTCGAGGCCGCCCTCACCGCCGCCCCCGACCCCGCGGCGGCCGCGTTCTTCGACATCGACAACACCGTGGTCCGCGGGGCGTCGATCTTCTACCTCGCGATGGGCCTGGCCCGTCGCCGGTTCTTCACGGTGTCCGACGTGGCGGGGTTCGTCGCCGGACAGGTGCGGTTCCGCCTGGTCGGCTCGGAGGACATGGACGACATGGCCGACGCCACCGAGACCGCGCTGGGGTTCGTCAAGGACCACGCGGTGTCCGAGGTGGTCCAGATGGGCCGGGAGATCTTCGACGAGCGGATCGCCGCGAAGGTGTACCCGGGCACCCTGGCCCTGGCCAGGTCCCACCTCGACTCCGGCCAGCGGGTGTGGCTGGTGTCGGCGGCCCCAGTGGAGCTGGCCACGATCATCGCCAAGCGCCTCGGCCTGACCGGCGCCCTGGGGACGGTGTCGGAGATCGAGCGCGGCGTCTACACCGGCCGCCTGGTCGGCCGGCCGCTGCACGGCCCGGCCAAGGCCGAGGCGGTCAAGGCCCTGGCCGAGCGCGAGGGGCTGGACCTGTCGCGCTGCGCCGCCTACTCCGACTCGGCCAACGACATCCCCATGCTGTCGATGGTCGGCCACCCCACCGCGGTCAACCCCGACCCCAAGCTCCGTCGGCACGCCCGCGACCTCGGGTGGCGGGTCATCGACTATCGAACCGGCCGCAAGGTCGCCAAGGTCGGGCTGCCGATCGCCGGCGGGGCGGGTGCCGTCGCCGGTATCGCGGCGGTCGCGGTGGCGCTGGACCGGCGCCGTCGCTCCGCGGGGTAGCAGCGGTCAGAAGAAGACGCTGCGGCGCTGCATCAGCAGCTTGTAGAGCGTGTGCTGGATCGTCTCGCGCACCTGGTCGGTGAGGTTGAACACGAGCATCGGGTCGTCGGCTGCCGACCTGGGGTAGGCGTCCGTGCGGATCGGCTCGCCGAACTCGATGATCCACTTCGACGGCAGCGGGATCAGCCCGAGCGGCCCGAGCCACGGGAACGTCGGGGTGAGCGGGAAGTAGGGCAGCCCGAGCAGGCGCGCGAGCAGCTTGGCGTTGCCCAGGATGGGCGCGATCTCCTCGGCGCCGACGATGGACACGGGGATGATCGGGACGCCGGTGCGCAGCGCGGCCGAGACGAAACCACCCCGCCCGAAGCGCTGCAGCTTGTACCGCTCGGTGAAGGGCTTGCCGACACCCTTGAACCCCTCGGGCCACACGCCGACCAGCTCGCCCCGCCCGAGCAGCCGCTCGGCGTCGGCGTTGCAGGCGAGGGTGGAGCCGGTCTTGCGGGCGAACTCGCCGACCACCGGGGTCTGGAAGACCAGGTTCGCCCCCAGCATCCGCAGCGGCCGCCGGGCGGGGTGGTGGTCGAGCAGGGCCAGCTGGGCCATCACCGAGTCGATGGCGACGGTGCCGGAGTGGTTCGCGACGATCAGCGCCCCGCCGGTGTCGGGGACGTTGTCGAGCCCGACGGTCTCCACCCGGAACCAGCGCTGGTACAGCGGCCGCATCGCGGCGAGCAGCACCTTGTCGGTCAGCTCGGGGTCGAAGCCGAACTCGTCGACGACGTACTCGCCGGTGATCCGGCGGCGCAGGAAGGCGAGCAGCCCGGCGATTCGGGCGTCGAGGTCGGCCGAGCCACCGGACGACGCCAGCACGTCGGCCACCGCCGCGCGCACCCGCTCGTCCTCCGACCGCGGCGCCTCCGGCCTCGGCGCCTCCGCGCGGGGGTCCGCCGCGGGCGGGGCCGCCGCCGACGGCCGAGCCCGCGGAGCGCGCTTCGGCTTCGCCCGAGCGGGCGCGCCGTCGCCGATGGGGATCACCCTGGCCTCAGCCACCGTCGCCCCGCCTCCCGCCGCCGGTGAGCACGGCGGCGAGCTGGTGCTCGACCGCCTCGACCCGCTCGGGCGGGAGGAGCCGGTTGAGCCCTCGCGCCCGCACGAAGTCGTCGAAGGTCTCGACCGTGGTGTAGCGGGGGACGAAACCGAGCTCCTCGCGCATCCGGGACGTGTCGATCCCGCGCCCGAAGGACAGGAACCGCAGCTGCTCGGGGGAGAAGTCGACGACCTTGGCCCGGCGGACCAGCCCACCGACCGAGCTGACGAACGCGGACAGCAGCGGGAGCGTGGGCCGACCGGCCCGGTGCACCGCCTGGGAGAGCAGGATCACGCCGTCCCCGGCCACGTTGAACGTGCCCGGGTGCTCCTCGAGCGCGCACCGCCGCAGCACCTCGAGGCCGTCGTCCTCGTGCACGAACTGCAGGCGCGGGTCGAAGCCGAGGACCGTGGGCACGACCGGCAGCATGAAGTACGCCGACATGGGGGTGTCCATGTGGGGGCCGAGGAAGTTGGCGAACCTCAGGACGCTGACGGTCACGTCGGGTCGCCGTCGGGCGAAGCCCCGGACATAGCCCTCGACCTCGACGGAGTCCTTCGCGAACCCGGAGCGCGGGAGCACCTTGGGCTCCATGTCCTCGGTGAACATGGCCGGGTCGCGCGGTGAGGCGCCGTAGACGGTGGACGAGGACTTCACGACCAGCTTCTTGACCGACGACGCCTTCTGGCAGGCCGCCAGCAGCTGCATCGTCCCGATGACGTTGACCTCCTTCATGACCGTCCGCCCGCCCGCGTTGCCGGGCTGGGCGAGGACGCTCATGTGGACCACCGTGTCGACGCCCGCGCTGGCGATGACCTTCCCGATGATCGGGTTGCGGATGTCGGCGCGCACGAACTCCGCGTCACCGATGTCTCCGCGCGGCGGCACGACGTCGACGCCGATGACCCGCTCCACGCCGGGGTCGTCCTGCAGCAGCCGGGCCAGCCGGCCGCCGAGGTAGCGCGCCACACCGGTGACCAGCACCACCCGCGACATGGGCTACTTCTTGTTGCGCCGCTGGACGCGCGTCTTCTTCAGCAGCTTGCGGTGCTTCTTCTTGGCCATGCGCTTGCGACGCTTCTTGATGACGGAGCCCACGGTGGTCCTCTTCGCGGTCGGGCGATCGGTGTGGCCAGCCTACCGGCGCTGCGGCCGAGGTCCGACCACGGCCTGCCTCAGGCGGTCTCGATGAACGACTCGCGCAGGTAGTCGTGGACGGCCTGCTCGGGGACCCGGAACGAACGGCCGACCCGGACGGCAGGCAGCTCGCCTGCGTGGACCAGCCGGTAGACCGTCATCTTCGAGACCCGCATGATCGCGGCCACCTCAGCCACGGTGACGAAGCGAACCTCCGACAGAGGACGCTCACCGGAGCCAGCAGCCATCACGCACCGAGCCTTCCGGCACGCGTAGTGGCGCCGGCTTCCCCACCGGCACACCCGTCACTCACGTGCGGACGCCGATCCTAGTGACGCGCCGACAGCCGCGGGAGGGCGAATCCGAAAGTCGGCCTTCGTCAGCCCCGGTTCCCTAGAGGTCGAGCTCCGGATCGAGCCCGTGCAGCGGGAAGACCGCGGTGCGCGTCGCGTGCACGGCCCGGTCCAACGGGTCCTCGAGATGGTCGAACCCGGACCGCCAGGGCCGCACCTGCGGGTCGCGACCGTCGGTCATGTGACCGGGACCTGAGCGGCCGAGCCGCTCGAGGACGTACTCCCGCCAACCCTCCGGCACGACCGTCTCGGGGTCGACGCGAGCGCCGACAGCCTCGCCGATCAGGTGCGCCCAGGCCCGTGGCACGACCTCGACGTGCTCGTACCCGCCGCCACCGAGGGCCAGCCACCGGCCGTCGGCGAACGTGTGGGCCAGGTCGTGGATCGCCCGGTAGGCGGCCCGCTGGCCGTCCAGGGAGAGCGCCAGGTGGGCCAGCGGGTCGAGGAAGTGGCTGTCGCAGCCGTGCTGGCTGACAACCAGCTGCGGGCGGAACTGGGCGAGGATCTGCGGGACCACGGCGTGGAACGCACGCAGCCAGCCCTCGTCCCCCGTGCCGGGCGGCAGGGCCACGTTCACCGCCGAGCCCTCCGCTCCGGGGCCGCCCACCTCGTGCGGGTAGCCGGTGCCCGGGAAGAGCGTGCGCGGTGACTCGTGCAGGGAGATCGTGAGCACCCGCGGGTCGTTCCAGAAGGTCCGCTCGACGCCGTCACCGTGGTGGACGTCGACGTCCACGTAGGCCACCCGTTCGGCGCCGTGGGCGAGCGCCCAGGCGATCGCCACGGAGGCGTCGTTGTAGATGCAGAAGCCTGAGGCCGACGACGGCATCGCGTGGTGCAGGCCGCCCGCGATGTTCACGGCGTGCTCGGCCGAGCCGCCCCACACCGACCGGACCGCGACCAGCGAGGCGCCCACGACGTGCGCCGCCGCCTCGTGCATCCCGGCGAACACCGGGTCGTCCTCCGTCCCAAGGCCGTGGGCCAGGTCGACCGTGTGCGGGTCGGCTCCCGCCCGACGCACGGCGTCGAGGTAGGCCGCGGTGTGCACGAGCAGCAGGTCGTCCTCCGTCGCCAGCGGCGCCGTCACCTCCTCGACGTGCGGCAGGTCCAGCAGGCCGAGGTCCCGGGCCAGCCGCATCGCGAGCTCGACCCGCACCGGTGCCAACGGATGCCCGGGGCCGAAGTCGTAGTCGGCGAGGCGCGCGTCCCACACGACCACCACCCGGCTGCTCACCCGCTCACGCTATCCGGGCGGCGCCCGGCCACGAGGGCCCTAGGTCATGCCGTCACTCGGTGCGCAGGGCGACCACCGGATCGAGCCGCCCCGCGCGGCGCGCCGGGAACACACCGAAGAAGACCCCGACGCCCGCCGACACCCCGAACGCCAGGGCGAGCGACCACCAGGCGATCTGCGCGGGCAGCTCGGTCAGCCGGTCGGCGGTGACCGCGGCGCCCACGCCGAGACCCATCCCGACCAGCCCGCCGATCGTGGTGAGCAGGACGGCCTCGATCAGGAACTGGGCGAGGATGTCGCGCTGGCGCGCGCCGAGCGCCTTGCGCAGCCCGATCTCGCGCGTCCGCTCGCGCACCGACACCAACATGATGTTCGAGACACCGACCCCGCCGACGAGCAGGGAGATCCCGGCGATCGCGGCCAGGACGAGGGTGAGCAGCGAGAGGATCGTCCCGATCGTGCCGAGGATCTGGGTCTGGGTCACCGCCGAGAACGTGTCGCCCTCGTACTTCGCCTCGAGCGCCGCGACGATGCGGTCCTGCAGGGGCCCGATCGAGTCGATCGTGGGAGCCCGGACGGCCAGCGCGTCGATCCGGTCGATGCCGAACAGTCGCTGCGCGGCGGACACCGGGACGTGCACCTCCTCGTCACGGCTCACCCCGAAGGTGGAGCCCACCTCGGCGAAGACGCCGACCACGCGAAAGCGCACGCCGGCGATCGTCACCTGTCGGCCGAGCGGGTCGAGGTCGCCGAACAGGTCCGTCACGGTCTTCGACCCGAGCACGGCCACCCGGCGCCGCGTGTCGACGTCCGCGCGGGTGAGGTAGCGCCCCCGGGCGAGCGGACGGTCGAACACCAGCGGCACGTTCTCGTTCGTTCCGTTCACCGTGATGAAGACGCGCTTCCCGCCGACGCGGACCTCCTCACCGGAGGACACGGTCGTCGCGACGGCGTCCCGGTTCCCGACGACACGGCCGAGGAAGTCGACGTCCTCCAGCTTCAGCCGGCTCACCGACGGCGCGGAGCCGAAGCTGAACTCCCCGGGGACGACCAGGATCAGGTTCGACCCGAGGCCCTCGACCTGCTGCTCGACCTCGCGCTTGGCCCCGCTGCCGATGGCGACCAGGACGACGACCGAGCCCACGCCGATGATCACCCCGAGCATGGTCAGCGCGCTGCGCAGCCGGTTCGCGCGCAGCGCGGTCACCGCCGACCCGAAGGCCTCCCCGACCCTCACGGCGTCGGCGCCGGGACGGGCTCGGCGCTGTCGCTCTCGACCCGCCCGTCGCGCATGTGGACCTGCCGGTGCGCTCGGCCGGCGATCTCGCGGTCGTGCGTCACCAGCACGACCGCCACGCCACGGTCGGCGTTGAGCGACTCGAGGATGGTCATCACCTCGAGGCCGGTGCGGCTGTCCAGGTTGCCGGTGGGCTCGTCGGCGAGCAGCAGCTGCGGGTCGCCGACCAGCGCGCGGGCGATGGCGACGCGCTGCTGCTCGCCGCCGGACATCTGCGCCGGCCGGTGCCCCAGCCGGTGGCCGAGCCCGACCGCCTCCAACGCGGCGACCGCCCGATCGCGCCGCTCGCGGCGACCCACCCCCCGGTACACGAGCGGCAGCGCGACGTTGTCGATCGCCGACGTGCGGGCCAGCAGCTGGAAGGCCTGGAAGACGAAGCCGATCGTCGCGTTGCGCAGGCCGGCCAGCTCGGCGTCGCCCATCTCGGCGACCTCCCGCCCGCCGACCCGCAGCACGCCGGACGTCGGGCGGTCGAGCAGCCCGAGCAGGTGCATGAGGGTGGACTTGCCCGACCCCGAAGGACCGACGACGGCCAGGTACTCACCGGCGTCGATGCGCAGGCTCACCCCGGCCAGCGCGGTCACCTCGACCTCCTCCATCCGGTAGGTGCGCGTGACGTCGATCGCCTCGACCGCGGGACCGCTCACCTGGACTCGACCCGCTGCCCCTCGGTGACCCGGTCGGCGCCCTTGACGACGACCGTCTCTCCGACGGCGACGCCGCTGGCCACCTCGACCCGATCGTCACCCTGGGCGCCCAGCTCGACCTCGCGCCGGCGGGCGACGCCGCCCTCGACCACCCACACCGCGTCGCGGGCGCCGTCGCGGAAGACGGCCGCAGCCGGCACGCTAACGGCGTTCGTCGCCGTCCGGACCTTGAGCCGGGCCACGGCGGACATCCCGGGCCGCGGCGCAGGCGCGGCCGCGCCGGTCTCGGTCGTCCCACCGGCGAGGCTGAGCCGCACGACGTAGGACACCCCACCGCGGGCCGACGTCGTCGGCTGGAGGTCGACCGAGCGCACCGTCGCCGCGTAGGTGGCTCCCGGGACGGCGTCCAGCTCGACGTCGGCCTCGACCCCGGACGTCACGAGCAGGACGTCGGTCTCGTCGACCGAGGCGGTCAGGCTGAGCGTCGACACGTCGGTGATCGCGAGCAGGACAGCCCCGGCGCTCACCGGGGTCCCTACCTCCAGGGTCCCGGTGACGCTCGCGGAGCCGCCCGAGCCGCCGCCCAGGAGGGACTGCGCCTGCCCCTGCAGGCTCGACGGGAGCTGGCCGATGACCGACGACAGGTCGCCGCCCGACCCCGCGGATCCGGCGCCGGAGGTGCCGAAGACGACCGTGCCGGTGATCGGCGCGCGAACGGTGAGCGCATCGACGGTGGCCTGGGCCGCCGCCACCACCGCCCTGGTCTGCGCCCGCTGGGCGGCCGCCAGCGACGACGCGAGGCGGCCCAGGCTGCCCAGCCCCGCGTTGAGCTGCTGGACGGCTCGGCGAGCCGAGTCCTGGGCGGCGGCGTAGTCGGCCTCGGCGGCGGCCACCCGAGCCAGCGCCTGCGCCCTGATCCGCTCGTCGGGGATGGCGTCGGCCGCCTTCCGAGCGGCCTCGAACGCCCGGCCGGCCGCCTCCGCGGAGCGGGTCAGGGCCGACAGGTCGGCCTGCGGCACGGTCACCCGCCCGGACGACGCGGCCTGGGCGTCGGCTTCGGTCGCCTGAGCCAGGGCCTGGCGCGCCGACGGGCTGTCAATGCGCAGCAGCACCTGCCCGGCCGTGACCCGGGCACCGTCGGTGACCTCGAGAGCGGCGACGGTGCCAGCCGACGGGGCGCTGACCGCCGCAGTGGCCCGGGCCGCCACGTTCGCGGCCGCCTCGACGACCTCGGTCACCGTGCCCCGGCCGACGACCCCCACCTCGATCGGCGCCGCCTGGTCGCCGGTGCAGCCGGCGAGCAGCCCGACGAGCAGCCCGACGAGCAGCAGCGCACTCAGGCGCTGGACGGCCCCTGCAGCGCGGCTGGGCCGTCTGGTCTGCACCCGTCCATCGTAGGTTCCGTCCTGGGTATCGGCCGGTTGAGTAGGTTGCACCCCACAGCGAGCCGCAGGGAGGAGCAGCCGTGACCGGACCGGCGCGGTCGGCGCTGCGCCGGTCCGCGCGCACCCGGTCCGCCAACCCCGCACGGGTGGTCGCGGCCGGCTTCCTGGGCGCGGTCGTGCTGGGATCGGGGCTGCTGTCCCTGCCCGTCGCCACGGCGGGGCCCGGACACGCGCCCGTCCCGACCGCGCTGTTCACCTCCACGTCGGCGGTCTGCGTCGTCGGCCTGGCCCACGTCGACACGGCCACCTACTGGAGCCCGTTCGGCCAGGGCGTGATCCTCGCGCTGGTCCAGCTCGGCGGCTTCGGGATCATCGTGGGGGCCTCACTCGTCGGTCTGGCGGTCTCCCGCCGGCTGGGCTTGCGGTCCAAGCTGATGACGCAGGAGGAGTCCCGCACCCTGGACCTGGCCGACGTCCGCCGGGTCGTGCTCGGCGTCGCGCTGGTCAGCGCTACCGCCGAGCTGCTCACCGCGCTGGCCATCGGGCTGCGGCTGGGCACGCACTACGGGGTGCCGGCCGGCCGGGCCGCCTGGCTGGGTCTCTTCCACGCCGTGACGGCGTTCAACAACGCCGGCTTCGCGCTGTACTCCGACAACCTCGTCGGCTTCGTCGGCGATCCCTGGATCTGCCTGCCGATCAGCGCGGCGGTCGTCCTCGGCGGCCTCGGGTTCCCGGTGGTCTTCGAGCTGGCCCGCGAGTGGCGGCACCCCCGCACCTGGTCGGTGCACACCCGGGCGACGCTCGCGGTCACCGCCGTCCTCCTCGTCGGCGGCTGGCTCGCCCTGCTCGCCTTCGAGTGGGCGAATCCGGGCACGCTCGGACCCTTGCGTCCAGGTGGCAAGACGCTGGCCTCGTTCTTCGCCTCCGTCCAGCCGCGGACCGCCGGCTTCAACTCCCTGGACTACGCGCAGATGACACCGGAGTCGCTGCTGCTCACCCAGATCCTCATGTTCATCGGCGGCGGGAGCGGCAGCACCGCGGGTGGTATCCGGGTGACCACCCTGGCCGTGCTGCTGTTCGCCGTGCGGGCCGAGGCGCTCGGGGACCGGGACGTCCGGGCGTTCCACCGACGGCTTCCCGACACCGCGGTCCGCCAGGCCATGGTCGTCACCGTGGTCACGGGGGCGGTCGCCCTGGCCGGGACGGGCGCCCTGCTGATGACCACCGACGGGTCGTTCGCCGAGATGTCCTTCGAGGCGATCTCCGCCCTCGCCACGGTCGGCCTCTCGCTCAACGTGACGCCCACCCTGCCCACCAGCGCGCTGGTCGTCACCAGCGTGCTCATGTTCCTGGGCCGGCTGGGCCCGATGACGTTGGGTGCGGCGCTGGCCCTGCGCGAGCGCCGCCGCCTGTACCGACTACCCGAGGAGCGCACCATCGTTGGCTAGGTACCGAGGACCAGTGCTGGTCGTGGGGCTCGGGCGGTTCGGCGGCGCGGTCGCCGAGACGCTCGCGCAGCAGGGACGCGAGGTGCTCGCCGTCGAGCGCGACCCCCTGCTCGTGCAGGAGTGGAGCGGCCGGCTCACCCACGTCGTCGAGGCGGACGCCACCAGCGAGGAGGTCCTCCGCCAGCTCGGGATCGACGAGTTCCAGCAGGCCGTCGTCGCGATCGGGACCGGCGTCGAGGCCAGCGTGCTCACGGTGGGGGCGCTCGCCGACCTCGGCGTCCCCGACATCTGGGCGAAGGCGCTCACCCCGGCCCACGGGCGGATCCTGACCAGGGTCGGCGCCACGCACGTGGTGTTCCCCGAGTCGGACGCGGGAGTCCGGGTGGGCCACCAGGTGGCGTACGGCGTCCTGGAGTACCTCGAGTTCGACGACGGCTTCGCGCTGGTGAGGGTCGCCCCGCCCGAGGAGGCCGTGGGCCGCACGCTCGGCGAGGCCGCGCTGCGCAGCCGGTACGGCGTCACCGTCGTGGCGATCAAGCGTCCTGGACAGGACTTCACGTACGCGACCGCCGACACCACGGTCTTCGTCGACGACGTGCTGGTGGTCACCGGACGCCGCGACCACGTCGAGCGGTTCAGCCGGGTGCAGTGACCGCCGGCCGCGGGGCGAACCGCCCGGCGAGCAGAGCGATGACGAGCGTCACGGGGACGATCGCGGCGAACGCCGTGCGCAGCGGGACCAGCTCGGCGAGTCCGCCCACGAGCGGGGCGCCGGCCACGAACCCGACGTAGTTGAAGACGTTGACCCGCGCCACGGCGACACCGCTGCGGGTCGGGTCGAGCGCGTCGGCGGCCACGAAGGCCTGCGGCAGCACCACGCTCAGCCCGAGTCCCAGCAGGGTGAACGCCGCGATCCCGCCGACCGGACCGGGGGCCAGCACCAGGCCGACCGTCGCGGCCGTGGCCAGCAGACCGCTGGCCCGGACCACCGGCACCGGCCCGAACCGGGCGACGGCCCGGTCGCCCAGCAGCCGCCCGCCGAGCATCGCCGTCGCGTAGCCGGCGTAGGCCAGCGCCGCCGTCGCGTGACTGCTGCCGAGCGCGTCGGTGAGGTACACGGCGCTCCAGTTCGACGTCGTCGAGTCGGCCACGAACAGGCAGGTCACCACGGCCGCCAGCCCCAGCAGCGGCCGCCACGGAGCCCGCTCGGCCGGGCCGCCGGCGTGCTCCGGCACCACGTCTCGCTGGAGCAGGTGCCGCCCGGTCACCAGGCCGAGCGGGACGAGGAGCGCGGCGCACGAGGCGAAGAACGTCAGCAGCGAGAGGGAGGTGTCCGCCACCGCCGACGCGGCCAACGCCCCGACGATCCCGGCCAGGCTCCAGACCGCGAAGAACCCGGTGACCGCCTGCCGGCCGACCTCCACCTGGAAGGCGACGGCCTGCATCCCCATGGTGGCGTCGACGGCTCCCAGCCCCAGACCCACCGCGACCAGGGCGACCACGAGCCACGGCACCGACCCGGCCGCGCCCACCCCGACCACCGCCAGCGGGACCGCCGGCCCGCCGATCCGCAGCACCCGGGCGCTGCCGTACCGACCGGCCAGCGCGCCCGCACCCACGCTGCCCACCCCCGCGACGACGGGCACCAGCAGGAGCAGGGCGGCCAGCGCCCCGTCGGAGAGGGCGAACCGGTCCTTGAGCGCCGGGATCCGGGTGACCAGCACGGCGAACGACGCACCCTGGACGAAGAAGGCGGAGGCGATCGCCGGCCGGGCCGACCGGGGCATCCGCCCTCAGCCCTGGCCGGTGGCCAGCTCGCGCGAGCGGTTCCGCGCCGCCTCCATGGCCGTCAGGAAGGCGGCCCGCACCTTGTGGTCCTCGAGCTCGCGGACGGCGGCGGCGGTCGTGCCGGCCGGTGACGTCACGTTCTCGCGGAGCACCGTGGGATGCTCCCCGGTCTCCCGGAGCATCTTCCCGGCGCCGACCAGGGTCTGCACGACCAGCTGGGTCGCCGTGTCCCGTGGCAGGCCGAGCAGGACGCCGGCGTCGATCATCGCCTCGACCACGTAGAAGATGTAGGCCGGCCCGGAGCCGGAGATGGCGGTCACGGCGTCCTGCTGCTTCTCGGGCACCCGAAGCACCCGGCCGACCGAGCGCAGCAGGGCCTCGGCCTCCTCCAGGTGGGCCTCGTCGCAGTGCGACCCCGGCGAGATCGCCGCCATGCCCTCGTCGACCAGCGCCGGCGTGTTGGGCATGACCCGCACCACCGGAATGCCGTCCGGTATCCGTGACTCGAGGAACTCGGTGGTGATCCCCGCCGCCAGCGAGACGACCAGCGCGCCCTCACGCACGTGCGGGCTGATCTCGTCGAGGAGGCCACCCATGTCCTGCGGCTTGACGACGAGCACGATCGTGTCGGCGCGCACCACGGCCTCGACGTTGCCCAGGACCAGCACGCCGTACTTCTCGGCCAGCTCGTCGGAACGTTCCGGCCGCCGCTCGGCGACGACGAGCTCG
>Ga0209797_10000389_pt1 | contig 21744 bp, 17 predicted proteins | sample DOMMetBare3Fresh_2_FD_187472 | JGI IMG/M metagenome (GOLD analysis project Ga0209797, IMG submission 187472) | Wetland sediment microbial communities from St. Louis River estuary, USA, under dissolved organic matter induced mercury methylation -... | ecosystem: Environmental > Aquatic >... | reverse complement strand
CCGCGTCCGCGCAATAGGCCCCGCCCGGCAGCGCCACATGCCCGGCCCGCGGACCCGGCAGGCAGTGGGCCTGGACAGGTTGCGGGCCCGTGGCCACATACCGGCTCTTCGGACAGAAAGGCGCGCGTCATGTCGATCAGGCCAGTCAAGCGAATTTCAGAATCGACCCCGACCATCGAGGGGGCCGGCGTGAAGCTTCGTCGCGCGTTCGGCTTCGGCACGACCAGCGAGTTCGATCCCTTCCTGCTGCTCGACGATTTCCGCAACGACCGGCCCGACGACTACCGGGCAGGCTTTCCATGGCATCCGCACCGCGGCATCGAGACCATCACCTATGTGCTCGCCGGCACGGTGGAGCACGGCGACAGTCTCGGCAATGTGGGCAAGATGGGGGCCGGCGACGTCCAGTGGATGACGGCCGGCAGCGGCATCCTGCATCAGGAGATGCCGCAAGGCGATGCGCAGGGCCGCATGCACGGCTTTCAGCTCTGGGCCAACCTGCCCTCCTCGCTCAAGATGACGGCGCCGCGCTATCAGGACATTCCGTCAATCGAGATCCCCGACATGGTCGACGACGATGGCACGCGCGTGCGCGTGATCTGCGGGGAGCTTTGGGGCAAGCGCGGCCCAGTCGACGGCACCGCGGCGGAACCGCGCTATCTCGATATCTCGGTGCCGCCCGGCCGGCGCAAGACGCTGCCGGTTGAGCTCGGCCGGCACGCCTTCGCCTATGTGTTTGAGGGATCTGGCACCTTCGACGACGCCTCGAAGCCGTTCGGCGTGCTCACCGAGAAGGACACTGCGCAGGGCGAGACGCTCATCCGCGAGCGCACCGGCAACCGCTCGCTGGTGGTGTTCGATTCCGGCGACGAGGTCAGCGTGCAAGCCGGCGACGAGGGCCTCCGCTTCCTGCTGATCTCCGGCAAGCCGATCGAGGAGCCGGTCGCCTGGTATGGGCCGATCGTGATGAACACACAGGCCGAGCTGCAGCAGGAGGTCGCCGAGCTTCGCAACGGCACCTTCATCAAGCACAAATAGACCCGCTTCCGGCCAATTCGACGTTTGACGGAAACGCCTCCGGCTCGCTACACCGGCGCGGCCCAACCGGCTTGACTGGGTGGGACCGGAGGACAGGCGATGGCGAAGTTATACCGTGCCGGACTACTGGACCTGCTCGGCCGGCTGGGGTCGGAGAGCGACGAGGCCGTGCTCGCGGCCGCGCGCGAGCTTCATCGCACGGTGGCCGAAACCGGCCTGACCTGGGATGATCTCCTGCGCGCCAACGCCGCCGATGCCAGCGCCGACCGGGATGAAGGCGCGCTCGATCCGGCATCCGACCCGCCGGCCGGCATCGAGCCGGCCATCGGCGGCAAGGCGGAAGTCGCCCGCCAGATCGAACGCCTGCTCGCGCGCGCGTCCATCTCGGACACGCTGCGTGAAGAGCTCGTCGACTTCAAACGTGCGATCGCCGAGGGCACGTTCGATGACATGGACGCGCGGTATGTGCGCGCGCTGGCCAAGCGGCTCGGGGCTTGAGGCTCATCCCCGAATTCCGAACTCGCTATGGCGTCACGGGCTTGAAGCGCTGGATCTTCCGGCCGCGGTTCTCGGCGATGTAGACGTTGCTCTTGGAGTCCACCGCGATGCCGTGCGCCTGGTCGAACTCGCCGGGATAGCGTCCGACGCGGCCAAAGCTCGACAGCTTCTTGCCGCTCTGGCGGTCCAGCACCTCGATCTGCGAATTGTTCTGGTTGATGACGAACATCAGCCGCTGCTCGGCGTCGCGCGAGAAATCAACCGCCACGGTCGCGCCGCCGCTCTGCTTGGGCTTGCCGTCTGCCGGCGCGGTGACGGGAGTCCAGGGCACCTCGATCGTCCGCTTGAGGCTGCCCTGCTTGTCGTAGATCTGAATGCGCGCGCCATCCCGGTTGCAGACATAGACGAGGCCGTCATTGGCCATCGTCATGCAGTGCACGGTCTCCATGCCTTCCGGCTGCCATTGGCGCAGGAACTTGCCGTCGCGATCCATCACCGCGATGCGCTTGTTGCCGCCGCGGCTTTCGCCGTCGGACACGTAGACGTCGCCGTTCTGCGGGTCGACGAAAATGCTGGACGGCATGAAGAACTGCGCGGCATTCGAATTCAACGGGCTGCCCTTGACGGTGCCGTCGGATGAATCGAAGACGCCTTTCTTGCCGATCTGCAACAACAGCTTGCTGCCGTCACGCGTATACTTCTGCACCATGCCGGACGGCGCGCTCGCGATCCAGATGTTGCCGTCCTTGTCGACATGACAGCTGTGCAGGCGGGAATCGAGCAGATTGGAGTCGCCCCAGGAGTGGACCACGTTGCCGGCCGGATCGACCTCGATGATCGGCGGAGCAAGACGTCCCGCATTCAATTCGCCCTCGAGCACGTCCTGCCGGTTGAGAATGAACACGTGGTCGCGGGCGTCCACGCATGTTCCGCCCAAGCCTCCGAGCACCCAGGCGTTCGGCAGCGGCTTAGGCCACGTGTTGTCAAACTGGTAGCGAGGCGCAGCGCTCTGCGCGCGCAGCGAGGAGTGAAGGCCCGCGCCGACCACGATGGCCAGTGCCGCGCACGCTCCAATTCGGGCAGTGATGCTTAGGGTCATGGCTCGCTCCTCCTTGCGATTTTCTCTTGTTGCGATTTCCTCTTGGGGCGATTTTGCGGGTCTGATGCCCACCGCTCCCATTGCGCGCCGCATCATGCCCGTTTTGGACGGGGGTCACAACGCGGCGCGAACGCAAACCGGACGGCGCTCAACCCTTCGCGACCGCGATCTCCAGCGGGAACTGGTCGACCACCTCGTGGCCGCTGTTGGTCACGATGAAGGTGTGGCCGAGGAAGATCCCGAAATTGCCGTCGGGCGTGATCGGGTTGGGCTCCGCCATGATGATCATGCCGGGCTTGAGCACCATGTCGATCGCCTCGCCCTTGACGTGCTCGGCGCTGACATGCGGGTTGTCGGTGACGAGATCGATGCCGTGGCATTGCGTCGGCCGCGACTGCACGCCGTTGTCGCGGAAGAACTTCGAGGCGATGCGCATGTTCTCGGTCGGCTTGCCGGGCGCGATCTCGGCAATGATGCGCTGGTAGCCCGGCAGCGTGATCTCCTCCCAGAACTTGCGCACCATCTCGGTCGGCTGGCCGACGCAAATGGGCGAGCCGATCTGCGCCGAGTAGCCGCGGAAACCTGCGGCCAGCTCCATGTTGATGATGTCGCCTGTCTTGAGCACGCGGCCGGAGGGCCGCGGATTGCCGAAGATCAGCGCCGGATTGTCCATCGGGGTCGAGCCGATGATCAAAAAGTCGATGTCGCCGCCGCCTTCCAGGATCGCGGCGCCCGCCGCCGCGCGCAGCTCGTATTCCTTCACGCCGGGCCTGGCGCGCGCCACCATCGCCTCCATGGCGTCCTGGCAGAGCTTGCCGGCCTTGCGCACGCAGGCGAGCTCCTCCTCGCTGTGGATCACCAAGAGATCGTGCAGGAAGCCCTTGGTGAAGACGAGCTCGGCGTCGGGCAGATTGTGGCGCAGCACGTTGTACTGGTTGACCGGCATATAGTCTTCGTGCCGCGGATCGATCTCCATCAGGCCGATGCGGCCGCGCTCGAGCTTCAGCTCGCGCAGCCGCTCGACCATGATGTCGGCGTAGCGGCCGTTGCGGCTGTGGCGCACGTCGGTGACCGCGACCGCCACCTGCCGGCGCACCGCCTCCGCGTGGGTGCCGCCCATCGAGTAGATCATGGTCGGCTCGCCATCGAGCGGCACCAGCACGTAGCAGCACAGCGCATGCCACTCCCAGTGGCCGGTGAGCCAGAGCATGCCGCCGCCGAAGCTCCAGTGGCTGGGGCCGCCCGGCACGATGATGGCGTCGAGCTTGTGCTCGCGCATCTTTCCCCGCAGCGCGGCGTAGCGGCGCGCGTATTCTTGGCTGGAGAACTGCTCGTACACCGCGTCGCGGTAGTACGGCGTCTCGCGCATGTTGGCGAACGGCAGCGCCTGGTCGAGCTTGGTGCGCACCACCTCCCACGGCTGCGGACCGATGCGGGGCGGCTGGATGTTCACGTTCATGGGTTCCTCACACAGTCATTGATCTCTGACTTTCTCCGCCCTCGTCCTGAGGAGGGCGCCATAGCAGGCGCAGCCTGCGTAGACTTGGCCGCGTGCGCCCGTCTCGAAGGACGGGGCGGCCCCGAGCGGGCCACCTATGGTTCGAGACGCGCCCTCCGGGCGCTCCTCACCATGAGGTGGAGATAAACAGGGCGTCGCTGCCGGCCTCCTACAGCTTGCACTCGCCGATCGTCATGGGGCCGCCGGCGGCGTCGACCGCCTCCTTGGCAAGTGCGAGATTGGCAACCTGCTCGACGGATGGCTTCTTGTCCTTGGGCACGTCGCCATTCTCGACGCTGTTGTCGATCGACCATTGCGTGCGCGCGGGATCGAAGCCGCCGTTGACCGACCAGACGCAGTTCTTGGCGAGCACGTCGAGCGCGTAGTCGACGGCTTCGGCTGGCTTCTCGGTCGCCTTGACGATGATCGGGATGACCTTGGCCTTGTCGCGATAGGCAAGCCGATTGGCCTCGATCATCGCGGCCGCCGTGTCGCGCAGCAGCGCGCGGTCGCGCGCGATCCAATCGAGCGAAGCGCCGTAGGCGTTGAACATGTAGCTGGGCATCAGGTCGGCGAGTTGAACCAGGAGATTGAGCGTGGGCTTCTGCTTCCTGGCGAGGAACACATCCTCCGGATGCAGCGCCACGCCGTCGATCTGGCCGGCGACCAGCCCGGGCAGCCGCCCGGCGGTGGCGGCGGAGATGAACTGCACGTCATCGACGGTGAGGCCCGCGGTCTTGAGCACCTCGCGGCCCATGCGCCAGTTGAAGCCACCGACGCCGCCGCCGGTCGCGGACAGCCGCCTGCCCTTGAGATCCTTGGCGGTCTTGACGTCCGGCGACACCATGTAGGCCTGCGGCATGCGCGGCGCGAGGCCCCAGATCTGCTGCACCTTCATGCCGTTGCCGATCGCGACGTCGCTGACGCTGACGATGGCGGAGCCCTGCACGGCGGCAGCGTTCGAGGTTGCGGACTGGCCGCCTTCGAACTGGATGATGTTGGCGTCGACGCAGCGCTTGGCGAAGAAGCCAAGCTCCTTGGCGATATAGGGCGAGGTGTGCACCACGTTGGGCGGCGCGACCGACACGCCGATGTTGATCTTACGCATGGTCGGACAGTTGGGTGCGTTCTGCGCCAGCGCGTCGCCGGCACCGAGCGCGACACAGGTGGCGGCAAGCGGCAGCAAAGTGGTCCAGCGTTTCGACATGGCTTGTTTCCTTCCTGTTGGCCGCCCCTAGTTCTCGTCCGGCACGTTGGTCCAGGGCGCCACATATTTTTCGGCGAGCCGCAGCAGCGCCGTCAGCGTGACCCCGAGGAGGCCGAGCGTGACGATCGGCACGAACATCCGGTTGACCTGATAGGTCGCCGCCGTGCGCGCGATCAGATAGCCGACGCCCGAAAGCGCGGTGTAGAGATCGGCGAGCACCATGCCGATCAAGCCGCGTCCGAGCGCCAGCCGCAGCCCGGTGACGATGAACGGCAGGGAAGCCGGAATGACGATGTTCGTCCAGAGCTGCCCTTCGTTGCAGCGGAAGGCGCGGCCGACTTCGACCAGCTTGGGATCGACCGCCTTCACGCCCTGGTAGGTGTTGATCACCATCGGGAAGAACGCAAACATGAACAGGATGATCACCTTAGCGGTCTGCTCGTAGCCCGCCCACAGCACGATCAGCGGCACCAGCGCGACCGACGGGATCGAATAGAGGAAGGTGATGTAGACGCTCAGCGCCACGTCGAGCACCCAATAGCGCGCAAGCAAAAGCCCGATGGCGATCCCGAACACCACCGCAAGCGAGAAACCGTAGAGCAGCACCACGAGGCTCGGATAGAGATAGGTCCACAGCTCGCCGCTGCGGATCATGTCGACGGCTGCGACCGCGACTGCGCTCGGCGTCGTGAACAGCACCGGGTCGATGCCGCGGCCGGCCACCTCCCAGAGTGCCAGAAACACCGTGACCGAGATCACGCGGATCACAAGATTGAGCACGGCGCGGCGGGTCCGGCGCGTACCGGCGGCACGCTCGGCGCGCGCCTTGTCGTCGGTCAATGCGCGCTCCGCGTCGGACAGCGCCCGGGTTTCGTCGATCGTGGTCACGCCACCTCCCTTGGTGCGTTAGCATGGCGCGGCCGGCTCGAGTGCAACTGCCGCCAGATGTGCTGGCGCAGCTCCGCGAAGCGCGGGTCGCCCCGGATCGCGTCGACCTCGCGCGGGCGCCCGAACGGCATGTCGAGCACTTCCTTGATGCGGCCGGGCCGCGCCGTCATCACCGCGATGCGGTCGCCCAGGATAAGCGCCTCGTCGATCGAATGAGTGATGAACACCATGGTCTTGCGCTCATCGGCGCGCTCCATGAGCGCCAACAGCTCTTCCTGCAGGACCTCGCGCGTCTGCGCGTCGAGCGCGGCAAACGGCTCGTCCATCAGGAGCACGGACGGGTTCATCGCCAGCGCGCGCACGAGACCGACGCGCTGCTGCATGCCGCCGGAGAGCTGATAGGGATAGTGCTTCTCGAACCCTGTGAGGCCGACCAGCTCCAGGTAGTGCGTCACCCGGTCCCTGACCTCGGCGCGCGACATGCCCGCAACCTTGAGCCCGAACGCCGCATTGTCGTAGACGGTCTTCCACGGCAGCAGGCCGAAGTGCTGGAACACCATGGCGACGCCGTCGGGCGGCCGGCCGGCGACGGGGTGGCCATTGACCAGGATGCGCCCGTCGCTGAGCTCAATCAGGCCCGCGATGCATCGCAGAAAGGTGGTCTTGCCGCAGCCCGAGGGGCCGACGACGCACAGGATCTCGTTACGCTCGACCGTCAGCGCCAGTTGATGGAAGGCCACCACGGCGCCGTCGAGAAACAGCTTGCTGGCGTTCTCGGCGACGATGGCGGCTGTCGTCTCGGGCATGCGTCATCCCCATTCGCTTTCGGCGGGAGTTTCCGAGAAAACCCCCGCGAACGCAATGCGACATGCGGGGGCACATTCAGGCCTTGGAGCCGCAGGTTCCGGCCGGACAGGGCTTCGCCAGCCGCTCCGATCTTCTTTCGGCTGAGGAGCGCACGAAGTGCGCGTCTCGAAGCATGGGGCCGCCCCATCCTTCGAGACGGCGCACGCAGCCAAGTTTACGCAGGCTGCGCCTGCTCTGGCGCCTCCTCAGGATGAGGCTGAGCGAGCCACCTGCCCTCACAGGAAAATCTGGATCGACTTTTCTTCGGTATAGCTCAGGAGCTCCGACAGGCAGCTTTCCTTGCCGACGCCGGAGTTCTTGTAGCCGCCATAAGGCGTGCCCTTGAAGTGGTTGCCGACGCCATTGACCCAGACCATGCCGGACTGCACCCGGCGCGCAGCCTTGAGCGCGCGCTTGATGTCGTTGGTCCACACCGCCGCGGTGAGCCCATATTCGACCGAGTTGGCGAGCTCGATGATGGCGTCCTCGTCGCGCCAGGAAAACACCGACAACACCGGCCCGAAGATTTCCTCGCGCGCGATCTTCATCTGCGGATGCACGTCGCCGAACACGGTCGGCTCGACCCAGAAGCCGCGCTCGAACGCTTTGCCGGGCGGGCGCTTGCCACCGATCATCAGCTTGGCGCCGTCGTCGATGCCCGACTTGATCATCATGTTGACCCGCTCCATGTGGCGCTTGGAGTTCATCGGGCCCATCTGCGACTTCGGATCCATCGGATCGCCCATCTTGATCTCGGCGACCTTCTCGGTGACGCGGTCGAGCACCTTCTTGTAGAGCTGCTCATGCAGCATCAGCCGGCTGGTGGAGCCGCAGGACTGCCCCGACCACGCGAAGTTCATGCCCGCGATGGCGGCGTCCGCGACCTTGTCTGGGTCGGAATCCGGATAGACGATGAACGGGTTCTTGCCGCCGAGCTCGAGCGTCAAAGCCTTGATGCCGCCTTCCGCCGCCGCGCGCTGGATCGCCATCCCGGTCGGGATCGAGCCGGTGAACGAGATGCGCTTGACACGCGGATGCCGCACGATCGCGTCGCCCGCCGGGACGCCATTGCCGGTCACGATGTTCACCGTGCCGGGCGGCATGATCTCCTTGGCGATCTCGCCCAGGATGTGGGACGACAGCGAGCTCGTCTCCGGCGGCTTGATCACAACCGTATTGCCGGCGATCAGCGGGCCGGCAAGCCCGCGCGCCGCGAAGCTCAAAGGATGATTGAACGGCACGATGCGCGCCACCACGCCAAAGGGCTCGCGCACCGTGATGTGCAGGTGCTTGGAGCTGGCCGGAACGGTCTCGCCTTTCATCTCGATCGCAAGCCCGGTGTACCACTCGAGCTGCTCGGCGGCGCCCTCGATGTCGGCCTTCATCTTGGTGATGGTGTTGCCGGTATCCATCACTTCGGTATGGAGGAGCTCCTCGCCGCGCTCGCGGATGCGCTTGGCCACCTTTTTGAGATATTTGCCGCGCTCCTTGATATCGAGCGCCGCCCAGGCCGGCTGCGCCCGCTCGGCCGCCGCCACCGCCTTGTTGACGTCGGCGGCATCACCCGCGACGAACTCGCCGATCCGCTCCTCGTTGGCGGGATTGACCGACTCGATCCACTTGTCGGCCTCGCCGGCAACCATCTCGCCGCCGATCAGCATCTGTCCCTTCCTCTGGGCGTGTACGTTCATGGCAATCCTCCGCTCGAATCGGTTTGCGCCGCGGCCCGCTGCAATTGGCGGGCGAGACGCCGTCAATTCATTCTCTATCGGGGATATGGGGGCTGGACAAGCAGGCCACCCCTGCCGTTAGTGCCCGTTTCGCTGGAGTCGAAGTCCAACTGCGTCATGGCCGGGCTTGTCCCGGCCATCCACGTCTGGTTTTGAGGAGAAGGCGTGGATGCCCGGCACAAGGCCGGGCATGACGTGGAGGGATCGGCGTAAAGAAATGAAACTGTAACACTTAGGAAGGCATCACTTAGGAAGGCATCTATGAGCAACCCTCCCCCATTCCGCGCCGAGCATATCGGGAGCCTGCTGCGGCCGCCCGCCCTCTTGCACGCGCGCGACGATTTCGCCGCCGGCATCATCGACCGGCAGCGTCTCACGGCAGCCGAGAACGAGGCGATCCGCAACGCCGTGAAGCTGCAGGAGGACGTTGGCCTCAAGGTCGTCACCGACGGCGAGTTCCGCCGCAGCACCTACTCGGACTCATTCACGACGTCGGGCATTTCCGGGGTGTCGATCGAGCTGACCGAAGATACCGGCTTCACAGGCTCCACCACCCACGGGCACCGGATGGCGCGGCGCATCCCCAAGGTGGTCGACCGCATTGCCTGGAAAGGCCCGCAGAACGCCAATGACTTCCGCTTCCTCAAATCGCTCACGGACCGCACGCCCAAGATCACGCTTCCGGGCCCCTGCTACATCCACTATCGCGCCGGCCGCGCCAATATCAGCCGGGACGCCTATCCCGACCTTGACGCATTCTGGGCGGACCTGGTCGCCGCCTATGTGGGGGAGATGCGCTCGCTCGCGGAGGCTGGCTGCACCTATCTGCAGATCGACGAGACCTCGCTGGTCAAGCTCGGCGATCCGCGCGTGCGCGCGCTCCTCAAGGAGCGCGGCGAGGACTGGCGCGATCTGCTCAAGACCTATATCGGCGCCGTCAACGCGGTCGTCGCCGGCGCGCCGCCCGGCATGACGGTCGGCGTGCACATCTGCCGCAGCCAGGATCCGACCTGGCAGGCCGACGTCGGCTACGACCCGATCGCCGAGCCGCTGTTCAACGATATGAAGGTCGGCATCTACTTCCTCGAATACGACAACGCGCGCGCGGGCTCCTTCGAGCCGTTGCGGGCGGTGCCGCCCGGCAAGGTCGTGGTGCTCGGCCTGGTCGCATCCAAGGTGCCGGAGCTCGAGACCGCCGACGCCCTGAAGCGCCGCATCGAGGAGGCGAGCCGTTTCATCAAGCTCGATCAGCTCGCGCTCAGCCCGCAGTGCGGTTTCTCGACCAGCGCCTCCGAGCACATCGGCATCAGCGAGGAGATGGAGCGCGCCAAGCTCGCGCGCATCGTCGAGGTCGCGCGCGATGTCTGGGGCGACTGAGACCCGAGCCACACGAGAGAGATCGCATGTCCGCACCGGAGCAGGCAAAGACGGAAGACCGTGTGCCCTATGAGCTTGCGGACAAGCGCGTCTTCGTCGCCGGTCACAACGGCATGGCGGGCTCGGCCATTGTCCGGCGCCTGCAACGGGAGCCATGCGAGGTGCTGGTCGCCGCGCGCAGCGACCTCGACCTCACGCGCCAGGATCAAGTGGAGAGCTATCTGTCGGCGAAACGCCCCGACGTGGTGATCATGGCGGCCGGCCGCGTCGGCGGCATCCTGGCCAACGACAGCTTCCCGGTGAATTTCCTGGCCGAGAACCTTGCCATGGCGCTCAACTGCATCGAGACGAGCCACCGGGTGGGCGTACAAAAGCTGCTCTATCTCGGGTCGACATGCATCTACCCAAAGCTTGCCCGGCAGCCCATCAGCGAAGACCAGCTGCTGACCGGCGAGCTCGAACCCACCAACCAATGGTATGCCATCGCGAAGATCGCCGGCATCAAGCTGTGCGAAGCCTATCGCCGCCAGTATGGCGACGATTTCATATCGGTGACGCCGACCAATCTCTACGGGCCCGGCGACAACTATCATCCCGAGCACGGCCACGTGGTTGCCGCGCTGATCAGGCGCTTTCACGAGGCCAAGGTCGCCGGCGCGCCCGAGGTGACGGTCTGGGGCACCGGGACGCCGCGACGCGAGTTCCTCTATGTCGACGACTTTGCCGACGCGTGCATATTCCTGCTCAAGACCTATTCGGCGGCGCAGTTCCTTAATATCGGCTTCGGGGAGGACATCGCGATCGCGGAATTTGCAAAGACCGTTGCCGAGGTCGTCGGCTATCGCGGCAAGATCGCCTTCGACAGCTCCAAGCCGGACGGCATGCCGCGAAAGCTTGTGGACACCTCGCGGCTGTCAGCCATGGGCTGGCAACCGAGCGTTCCCTTGCGGGAAGGACTCGGCAAGGCCTATGCCGATTATCTTGCGAGGGCCGCGCAGGACAAATGACCGGGGGCCACTAGCGCTTTGCCAGCAGATCGCGGATCTCGGTGAGGAGCTTGATGTCCTCAGGCGGTGCCGCGGGCTTGGCCTCTTCCTGCTTCTGCAGCTTGACCATCGCCCGGATGATGAGGAACAGCACGAAGGCGACGATGATGAAGTTGAGCGTGACGGTCAGGAACTGCCCGTAGCCCAGGACCGCGCCTTGCTTTTTCGCATCCACGTAGGCAGTGGCGGTGACGTTCTTCGAAAGGGCGATGAAGTAGTTCGAGAAGTCGAGGCCGCCGGTAATGGCGCCGATGATCGGCATGATGATGTCAGCCACCAGCGATGCGACGATCGCCCCGAACGCAACGCCAATGATCACGCCGACCGCGAGGTCGACGACATTGCCGCGCAACGCGAATTTCTTGAATTCCGCCAACATAGGAAGGTCCCCCCCACGATCTGCCAGTTAATACCGTTTCCAAGTGTGAATTATTGGTGTTGCGGCCGCAAGGGACATGGAACCCGGATGTCCACAGTCAAGTGCTTGCGCGGCCATCCAAATACCGTCCCGGTGCCGAACGCCTGGGCCTCTGCCCGGCGACCGGCCACAACCTGATCGAGAGCCCCAAAGCCACCGCTTCGTTGTCCGCCCAGGCGCAACCGCATTAGTATGCGGACCGGCGCCGTCTGGGGAGGAGTTTTCATGACCATGCACCGACGCATCGCGATCGCCGCCATCCTGGCCGCGCTGTGCACCCTCCCCGTCCGCGCCGACTTCAACGACACCAAGCCGATCACCTATACCGTCGATGGCGCGACCGCGACCGGCTATTTCAAGGTTGTTACCGAGGCGATCAACGGCATCGTGCGCGAGGCCTATCCGGGCACGGCCGCGACCTACAAGCCGGGCAGTCCCGCCGGCGGCATCCTCAACATCTCGCGCGGCACCTCCGACTTCACCTTCAACGCCGGCGCGACCGAGATCGCCTACGCGCTCGACGGCAAGGCGCCGTTCACGGATTCGCAGAAGGGCAAGTTCACGTTCGTGATGATGCTGCACGAAGCGCTCGTGATCCATCCGCTGATGACCAAGGACTGGGCTGACCGCAACGGCATCAGATCGTTCGCCGACATCGCGGCCAAGAAGCCCATCATGCGGCTGCACGTGAACCAGATCGCCAATCTGCAATCCACCGTCAGCATGTATGTGGCGCTGTTCGACGCCTTCGGCATCAAGGAGGAGGAGGTCACCAAAGGCGCTGCGGTGTTCCGCAGCAACTCGGCCGGCGGGCTCGACGCGCTGCGCGACGGCAAGATCGACGTGTTCATCAATGGCGGCTTTCTGCCGACAGCCGAGATTACCGACGTCGCGCGCGGCCGGCCGCTGATGTGGATTTCCGGCGATCCGGTCAAGACCAAGGCGGCGGCGGAGCGCTGGACCAACAAGGTCGTTCCCGTGCCGAAAGGCACCTATTCCTTCCTGACCCAGGACGAACTGACCATCTCGCTGTGGAACGCGGTGGTCGCCGGCGCGCATGTTGCGGAGGAGACCGTCTACAAGTTCGTGAAAGCGATGGCGCAGCACCAGGACCGGGTGCGCGCGATTCATCCCTCGCTCGGCGAGTTCGCGCCTGCGAAGGTCTACGGCAACCCGACGCAGCTGTCGTACCATCCGGGCGCCGCGCGCTATTATCGCGGGACCGGCCTCCTGAAATGAGCGGCTCGCGCGACCACGCGGCCGCGGGCGGCCGCTGCCCATCTCCGAGGGAACGGATGTGAGCGCGCCTCAATCTGGCGGGGGCAGCCGCAAGGGCGTGCTTGCGCTCCTGGGCGAGACCCAACGCGTTCGTCCCGGCGGGATCATCGGCATCATCGTCGCGGTCTTGTCCGTGGTCGCGGTCTTCCTGATCGGCTGGCTGGCGCTCTACGGAATCGCCACCCAGCACCATCAGGTCGCGCTGTTCCTGGTGCTGCTGCTGCCGATCAGCTTTCTCACCACGACCGCGACGGCGCGCGCGGCCCGGTTGACCCCCGTCGACGTCATCTTTGCCGCCGCCGGCTGTATCGCCAGCGGCTGGTTTGCCGCGCACACGGACCGCTTCGACAACTGGGTGACCGGATTCTCCTCGCTCTCTCCGGGAGACACGGCCGCCGGCGTGACCCTGTTCCTGCTCTGCGTCGAGCTCTGCCGGCGCTCGGTCGGTCTCGGCCTGACCGCCATTCTGTTCACGCTTCTCGCCTACGTCGCGTTCGGTCAGCACATCGGCGGCAGCTTCCGGCACGCCGGCGTGACGTTCGACTATTTCCTGGAAATGCAGGTGGTCGGCACCGACGGCATCTTCGGCGCACCGCTCTACGTCGCCGCGAGCTACGCCTTCCTGTTCGTGCTGTTCGGCAATTTCTATGTCGCGAGCGGCGGCGGCCAGCTGTTCTTCGACCTGGCGGCGGCGCTCACCGGCCGCAGCATCGGGGGGCCGGCAAAGGCTTGCGTGGTCTCGAGCGGGCTCTATGGCATGATCTCAGGCAGCCCGGTCGCCGACGTCGCCACCACCGGCCCGGTCACCATCCCGGTGATGAAGCGCCTCGGCATCTCGGCCGAGCGGGCCGGCGCGATCGAGGCGGCCTCATCGGCGGGCGGCGCGATGATGCCGCCGGTGATGGGCGCGGTGGCGTTCATCATGTCGAACTTCACCGGCATTCCCTACTACCTGATCTGCCAATACGCGGCGCTGCCGGCGGTGGGCTACTATCTCGGCGTCTTCGCGCTCGTGCATTTGGAGGCCGTGCGTCTCAATCTCGGCCGTGTGCCGGAAGATGAGATCGTCGGGCTCAAGATCGCGCTCATCCGCAACTGGCCGCGCCTGGTCCCGATCGGCGTGCTGCTGTTGCTGCTCTACCAGGGCTTCTCGCCCGCCTATATCGCGGCCGGGTCGACCGTTTCGGTGGTTGTGGCGAGCTGGCTCACGCGCGACGGCGCCATCGGTCCGCGCCGTTTCGTCGACGCCTGCGTCGACACCTGTCTGAGCATGGTGCCGCTGACGGCGGCGGTGGCGGCGGCCGGCATCATCATCGGCTCGATCGAGCTGACCGGATTGTCCGGCAAGTTCACGCTGCTCCTGTTCGAGCTCTCGGGCGGTTATCTGGTGTCGTCGCTGTTGGTGGCAGCGGCGATCCTGGTGCTGCTCGGGATGGGCATGCCGACGGTCGGCGTCTACATCATGGGGATCGCGCTCTTGGCGCCCGTCTTCATCGGCAAGTTCGGGCTGCCGATGATGGACGTGCACATGTTCATCCTGTTCTATTCCTGCATGTCGTCGATCACGCCGCCGGTCGCGGTCGCCGCCTTCGCGGCCGGCGCCATCGCGGGCGCCAATCCGTTCCGGCTCGCGCCTTACGCCTGCAAGCTCGCGGTCGGTGGCTTCGTGCTGCCGTTCTACTTCGTGTTCAACGATGGCGTGCTGCTGCAGGGCAGCTTCGTCAAGATCATCTCCGACACCATCGTGGCGGCCGCGCTGGTGCTGAGTGCCTCGCTCGCGCTGCATGGCTTCATCCGGCAACGTCCGATGGCCTGGCTGCTGCGCGGCACGCTCGTGCTGTTGGCAGTGGCGATGGCGGTGCCGCATCCGGCCGTGCAATATGGCGCGGTGGCGGCCGCGATCGGCCTCTATCTGATCCTGCGCCGCGACGCCAACGCGGCCGAATGGAAGACGACATGAGCCTTCGCGTCTGGCTTGCAGCGATGTTGATAGTCGCGCTGCCCCACGGCGCGCGCGCCGACGCGGTCACTGACTTCTATCAGGGCAAGACTGTCACGATCTACGTAGGCTTCGGGCCGGGCGGCGGCTACGACGCCTATGCGCAACTTCTCGGCCAGCACATGCGCCGGCACATCCCGGGCGAGCCCACCGTCATCGTCAAGCACATGCCGGGCGCGGGCTCGCTCACGCTGATGAACTACCTATGGTCGGTCGCGCCACCAGACGGCACCGCGTTCGGCATCCCGGCCTCGAGCGCGGCGTTCGCGCCGCTCATTGGCTCGCCGCAGGAGAAGGCCGCCGCCAGGTTCGACGCCGCAAAGTTCACCTGGCTCGGCAGCCTGGAGAAGTTTACCCCGATCGCGATGGCGTGGCACACGACCGGGATCAAGACCGTCGCCGACATCAAGCAGCGCCCGCTGCGGTTCGGGTCGAGCGGCGCGGCGAGCGGCGGCGAGCTCTATGCGCAGCTCCTCAACGACATGCTGGGCACCAAGCTCGTGAGCATCCGCGGCTATCGCGGCTCGAACGACATCACGCTCGCGATCGAGCGCGGCGAGCTCGACGGCTTCGTCGGCTGGTGCTGGGCCTGCATGAAGGCCGACAAGCCGCGATACCTCGCCGACAAGCTCGCCAACGTGTTCGTGCAGTTCGGGCGCGATCCCGACGCCAGCGCCCATGGCGTCCCCTCCGTGCTCGACCTGGTCACCGACCCGCAGGACCGCCAGGTGGTGCAGCTCATCCTGGCGAACCTCGCGCTCTCGCGCCCGTTCGTGGCGCCGCCCGGCCTGCCGCCCGATCGCGCCGCGGCCTTGCGCAAGGCCTTCCTGGCGACCGCTGCCGACCCGATTTTCCTCGCCGCCGCCCAGCGCGCCCAGCGCGACATCAGCGTGTTCACCGCCGACGAGATCGACGCGCTCCTGAAAGAGAGCTACGCGCTGCCTGCCGCCATCGTGCGCCGTGCCGCGGAGATTTCGGCGGCGCGGTAGCGGCGGCTCACGTCAGCGCCAGCGCATCGAGCGACGTCACCTGCTCGAGCCGCATCAGGTCGTCGAACAGGGTGTCGCGCAGCCGCTTGGACGCGGCTTGCGTGATCCGGTCGAACTTGCTGCGCAATTGCTCGCTCGACAGCGGCGTCTCCGGGCAGCCGAGCCAGGTGTCGATCTGCCCGCCGAAGGTCCGCCCGTCCTTGAGCGTGACGTCGAGGCGGGCGCCCCAGCCCTTGATCGTCTCGCTCGCCGACACCCGGATGGCCTGCGCGAGCGCGCACACGCGCGGATCGCGCACCACGCTATCGCAGAACACAGCCGGGTCGAGCGGATCGTGATAGGCCGCGATCGCCACGCAGAACGGCACGCTGTATTGCGCCAGCATGATGTCCGAAGGCGCACGCTCGCTGTGATGCGACACGACCTTGCCGGATGCCTCGATCGTGATGGCGCGAATGTCACCGCCGCCGAAGCCGTGCGTCGCGGCCAGGTTGCGCAGGAGTTGCACCGGCACATGCGCGGTGACGTGGCACGGATAGCGCTTGAAGCAGACGCGCTCGATCTCGAACACCTGGCCAAGCCCCTTGGTCAGCAGCGCCGGATCGGTCTCCTCGCAGAATGCCTCCAGCACACCGTAGCGCCCCTCGATCACGGTGCGCGGCCCCTCGTAGCCGCGCTGCGCGAGCCGGGCCGCCAGCACGCCCGACTCGGCGGCGCGGCCGAGATGAAGGCGCTTCACCATCCCGCCCGAGCCGGCCTTGGCGAACGCCAGAAGCCCGCCCGCAAGCGAGCCGGCGATCCCGAACGCATGGGCGGTTTCGCGCGGCGACAGCCGCATGAGCGAGGCGCAGGCGGCGGCCGAGCCAAATGGGCCGGTCAGCCCCGGCGCGTGGAAGCCTAAATGCTCGGGCGAGTGCAGCGTCGCCGCGCCAAGGCGAAACATCACCTCGATGCCCGCGATGATCGCCGCGATCAGGTCCTTGCCGCTGGCATTGACCGCCTGCGCCATGGCGAGAGCGGGGAGAGCCACCGTTGCGCCCGCATGCACGCCGGCGCCCGGCTTGCGCAGATTGTCGTACTCGAAGGCATGCGCGAGCGCGCCCATGACGAGGGCGGCCTGCGGCACATGCAGCGTCCGGCCGGGAACGCCGGGCACCCGGCACGGCCCGCCCGCCCCGGTGGAAAGCGCCTCGTCCAGCACCATCGCGGACCAGGGAAACTGCGCTCCGAAGATCGCGCAGGCGACCGCATCGATCAGGCATTGCTTGGCACGCTCGACCGCGACCTGCGGAAAGTCCTCGAACTTCGCCGCCGCCGCATAGGCGGCGAGCCGCTCGGTCGCGAGATCGGCGACCACCCGGTTGGTTGGCTTGGGCGCGGTTGAGCGAGCCATGGTTGCTTCAGGCGTGCGCGCCGCTCCTCGCTTGCGCCGCGCATTGGGCGGCGTTGCGTCCGGCGAGTCGGCCGAAGGTTGCGCCCGACATCAGGCCGGTGCCGCTGCAGTAGTTGTGAAAGAACAGGCCACCGACCATTTCGCCCGCCGCATAGAGCCCGGGAATGACCCGGCCGTAGAGGTTCTCGACCTCGCCGTTCTGCGAGATCTTCACGCCCCCGAAGGTGAAGGTCACCCCGGTGGTCACGTGATAGGCATGGAACGGCGGGGTATCGAGCGGCACCGCCCAATTGGTCTTGTCAATCGCGAGCCCTTGCGTGCGCCGTCCGTCGAGCACGTTCGGATTGAACGCCACGCTGCTGCGGCAGGCGTCGTTATAGGCGCGCACGGTGCCCAGGAACGCCTCGGGGTCGACGCCGTCGAGCTTGGGCGCCAACTCTTCCAGCGTGTCGGCCTCCGCCTTGGTCACACGGCGGATGCGATACTCGCTGCGCAGCAGCGGCGTCGCCTTGGCGTCGAACACCTGCCAAGCGAACATGCCGGGCTGGCGCATGATCTCGCCGCCATACTTCGCGTAGGTGTGGCTGTGGAAGTTGCAACCCTCGTCGACATAGCGCTCGCCCTTGGCGTTGATCAGTAGCCCGAACGGATAGTTGTGCTTCTGGAACTGGTCGCCAATCGCGAGGTCGCCGTAGGGTGGCGCGTTGATGTCCCAGGCGACCGAATGGCAGCCCGACCAGTTGCCGTAGGGCCGCGCGCCGATGTCGAGCGCCATGCGCAATCCGGCGCCCATGTTGAAGCGCGTGCCGCGGCACTTGGCGAGCTCCCAGTTGGGGCCGAGATAGCGCGCGCGCATTTCCGGGTTTGACTCGAAGCTGCCGCAGGCGAGCACGACCGCGCCGGCCCTGATCTCGACCGGCTCGCCGCCCGCGCCTTCGGCGACGACGCCTGCCAGGCGGCCGCGCTCGCGAATGAGGCTCACCGCCGGCGTCTCGTAGAGGATCGGGATGCCACGCCGCTCCACATTGGCGTAGAGCGCCTTCAGGAGCTCGGGCCCGCCGCCCCAGATGTGCAGCGCGAGCCCGCCCCAGAACTTGAACTTGCCGTCGACCTTGTAGGCCTGCCGCCCGAGCCCCGGCTGCAGCTTGACGCCCTGCTGCGCCACCCAGGTCGCGGTCTTGAGGCTGTTGCGGATCAGGATCTCGCACAGATCGGAGTCGGTGCGATACTCGGTCACCTCGAACATGTCGTCGAAGAACTGCTCCTCGGTATAGGTCCCGAAGTCGACGTTCGAGAGATCCTCGCTGGCGAGCGAGGGCAGCACCGTGATCAGATCCTCGACGCCGCGATAGGCGAATCGGAACGCGCCGCCGGTGAAGTGCGAATTGCCGCCGCGCTCCTCGAGCGGCGCCGCCTCCAGCATCAGCACGCGCGCGCCGTTCTCATGCGCCGAGATGGCGGCGCACAGCGCCGCATTGCCGGCGCCGATCACGAGCACGTCGGGCCGCTGTTGTGAAAGCTCGATGGAGTTCATGGGGTCGTCGTACCAGATTTCAGAATCGATCCATTGCCGATCATCAGCAGATCTGTCGTCCCGGCCGAGCGCAGCGAGAGCCGGGACCCATCTTCCCCTAAGGCGCCTTGCAGCAAAATGGGTCCCGGCTCTCGCGCTACGCGCTCGGCCGGGACGACAAGCACCAATCTGCATCGGTACGCGCCCGCGGCTCGCGCGTCGGCATCCATATTCGGCGTCATGCGTAGGCGCGCCTCGCGTCGAGTGACTCGATCTCGCGCGCGGGGGTCATGGCCGCCAGCACGGCGCCGGCGTCGGCGAGCTGGTCGAGCCTGCCGCACAGCGCCAGCACCGTCTCGGTCGCCGCCTCGTCAAGCGCCCGCCTGGCGCAGTCGCGGAACTTGGCCTCGAGCGTCCCCGCCGGCAGCGGATGGTCGCGGTCGCGGCCGAGCGGCGCCTCGACGAAGTGCTCGAATGCCTCGCCGCTGGCGGTCGTCACCCGCACCCGCGCATAGAAGTGATCCTCGGCCGTGCGCCCCAGGCTGGCGTCGGGCCTCGCCTCGACCTTGGCGGCGAGCGCACGCGCTGCACCATCGCGTACCGCCTCATCGGAGAAGTGCTCGAGGCTGACGATGCCGTGCATGAGCGCGCGAGCGAGCACGTACTGGACGCTGAACTTGCCATCGAGGCCGCTCTGCGGATCGGGCCGGTTGGTGTGCTGGAGCCGGCGCGGGTGCGTCCAGGATTCGATCCGCTCGACGCGCTCTGGTGCAAGCGCGTGGGCGGCGCGCAGGTGCAGCATGGCGTCGGCCGCCGGATGGGTCGAGCCGCAGCACGGATGCCGCTTGAAGGCAATGCCGGGGTCGGCGAGGTCGAAGGGCTTCGCCCATTCGGCCAGGATGCGGTCGGCATCGAAGGTGCCGGCGCCGTTGAACACCGCGAAGAAGCCCTGCTTGTGCTCGAGCGCGCCCGGATTGGCGGTCATGCCCTCCTGCGCCAGCAGCGCGGCGAGGAGCCCGTTGCGCGCCGCGTGGCCAACATGGAACGGCTTGGTCATGGTGCCGAAATTGGCCTTGATGCCCGAGGCCATCGAGGCCGCGAGCGCCAGCGCGATCGCCATCTGGTCGGGCGACAGACGCATGAGATGGCCGCAGGCCGCCGCGGCGCCGAAGGTCCCGAGCGTCGCGGTCGGGTGCCAACCTTTTTCGTAATGATGGAAGTTGACCGCGCGGGCGAGCTTGCATTCGGTCTCGACCCCGGCCGCATAGGCCGCGATGAAGGCCTTGCCGGAAACGCCGGGCGCAAGCGTCCACAGCGCCGGCAGGATCGGTGCCGAGGGGTGGCCGCCAAGGGTGTTGCTGCAATCGTCGAAATCGAGTGCGTGCGAGGCGGTGCCGTTGATCAGCGCAGCCGAGAGCGCATCGAGGCACTCGCTGCCACCGAAGATCAGCGCCGCGCCCTGCCCCGCGGTCCGGCGCAGCGTGCGCGCGACCACTGCGGTCGTGTCGTCCTTGGCGCCCGCAAGCGTGACCCCGACGGTATCGAGGATGCCCGCCTTGGCGGTCGCGACCGCTTCATGCGGCAGCGCCTCGAACGTGACCTCAGCGATCCGATCCGCGAGCGCGCGCAGCAGCATAGTTTGTCCTGGTTTCGAGGGGCCGATGGACTGTAGACAGCACTGCCCCCCCTGTCTAGATTTTGCCCGCAATGACAGCCCATTCCAACTCCGACAACATCCACACCCGCAGGATCGCCGGTTTCGTCTCGCAGCTTGGCTACGAGCAGATCCCCGACAGCGTGCGTGAGCGGGCCAAGCTCCTGATCCTCGACTCGCTCGGCTGCGCGATCTATGGCGCCGGGCTGGAATGGTGCCGCATCCTGCAGCAGACGTTTGGCGATCTTGACGCCACGCGCACGACCTCGATCTGGGGCACCAAACAGAAGCTGTCGTCGACCAACGCGGCGCTGATCAACGGCACGCAGGTGCAGGGCTTCGAGCTCGACGACGTCCACCGCGACGGCGTGCTGCATTGCGGCGCGGTCACCCTGCCGGCGCTGATCGCAGTCGCCGAAAGCCACACCCCGATGAGCGGGCGCGAGTTTCTCACCGCTGCGATCGCCGGCTACGAGATCGGCCCCCGCGTCGGCCGCTGCATGGGCCAGGAGCATATCGGCCAGGGCTGGCACTCGGGCGCGACGCTTGGCGTGTTCTCGGCTGCCGCCGGCGCCGCGCGCGGCCTCAAGCTCGGTGCGGAGCAGACGGTGCACGCGCTTGGCATCGCCGGCACTCAGGCGGCAGGCCTGATGGCGGCGCAATACGGCGCCATGGTCAAACGCATGCACGCTGGCCGCTCCTCGCAGAGCGGGCTCTACGGCGCGCTCCTGGCCAAGGCGGGCTTCACCGGCATCCGCGACGTGTTCGAGGCGCCTTACGGAGGCTTCTGCACCACCTTCTCGCGCTCGACCGACCGCTTCAATCTTGATGCGCTCAGCGCCTCCCTCGGCAGCGAATGGGAGACGACGCGGGTCGCGCTCAAGTTCTATTCCTGCGTCGGCAGCAACCACACCACGCTCGACGGCATCCGCGACATCCGCAAGCGCCGGCCGTTCACCCTCGATGAGCTCGACCGCATCGTGGTGCACGGCTCGCGCGTCACAGCCGATCACGTCGGCTGGCCCTACAAGCCCGAGGGCCTCACCTCGGCACAGCTCAACCTGCCGTATTGCGTCGCCACGCTGCTCATCGAAGGCGACGTCTTCGTCGACCAGTTCACCGAAGCCGCCGTCACCGATCGCGCCCGCATCGAGCTGTCGCGGAAAGTCGAGGTGGTCGAAGATCCGGCGATCACGGCACGCGGGGCGCGCTTTCGCCACATGGTGCGGGTCGACGTCCACCTGCGTGACGGCTCTGTGCACAGCGAGACCCA
>Ga0209797_10000388_pt1 | contig 21748 bp, 15 predicted proteins | sample DOMMetBare3Fresh_2_FD_187472 | JGI IMG/M metagenome (GOLD analysis project Ga0209797, IMG submission 187472) | Wetland sediment microbial communities from St. Louis River estuary, USA, under dissolved organic matter induced mercury methylation -... | ecosystem: Environmental > Aquatic >... | reverse complement strand
ATTACAGGGTAATGAAATGGTTTCAATAGCAACAACAACTTCTACAAATTATACAGTAAGCGGTTTATCGCCCAATATAGAATGCTGGGTTACTGTTTGTGCAAGACTAAGTGGTCAGCGGGGAAGAAAAGCGTTTGCAATAAAACGTACTCCAAATTCAGGAACATGTTCCGGAACTATTTCTAATAATGATATTAAAATGGATTCGATCATTGCTCCGGTTTATGGCAGACTAAATACTTCGACAGCATTAACCGCAACAACTACAGTATCTGCAAGAATTAAAAATCTTGATGATGCAAATGTCACCAGTTTTAAAATGCGATATTATATCGGGGTTACATTGATAATAGAAGATGTTGTTTCGGCAACGGTAACACCCGGAAGCAGCTATACACATAATTTTTCTGTTCCTTATAATTTTTCTTCAGCAGGTGATTATATTTTAAAAGTGGAAGTTGAAAATACAACAGGCGCCGATCCTGTCAGCGCTAATAATTCAATTACAGATACTGTTCGTCAACTAAATAATGACCCCATCACACTTCCATTTACTGATAATCTTGAGGCGGCGACATCACGCCAATATTATAAAAACAGGTTTGGCGTTTCAGGAGTTGATCGATATGATTTCACAAACACAGATCCATTTGGAAGACTAAGCACTTTTATCAATAGCGGCATGGCTTATTCAGGTTCCAGATCACTGATCATGGATTATAATGGATGGAATGGTGGTGTCGGAAGCAACAATTTTGTTTACGGAACTTATAATCTTAACGGAATAGATGCTACTGTAAAAGATATGCGGCTTGACTTTCAGTTCAAGTCACATGGAGATAGTGTAGTAAACGCCAATAATAAGATCTGGATACGTGGCGATGATTCAAAACCATGGGTGGAAGCATTTACTCTTTCCTCAAATGGAAATGAACCAGGAGTGTTCAAGCGTACAACAAGTATTGAAATGTCAGATCTGTTGATTGCAGCTACGCAAAATTTCAGCAGCAGTTTCCAGGTTCGTTTCGGACAATTTGGAATTGTTCGCATCAATGATAACGATGGTTTCCAGGGTCACAATTTTGATGATATAAGGATTTATGAAGCAATTGATGATATTCAAATGAAAACAATTGATGAACCATTAACAGCAAACTGTGGTTTAACAAATGCTACACCTGTAAAAATTACAATAAGAAATGCATCATCAAATTCTATAAGCAATATTGATGTAAGAATGGTAGTGGATGGAGGAACACCTGTAATTGAAACCATCCCTGGTCCGCTGGCTGCTAATGCAAGTATGCAATATACTTTTACAAGTACTGCTAACCTTGCAGCTTTGGGTGATCATATCATTTTGATCAATGTACAATATGGAACAGATAATTTTAAGGATAACGATACGCTGGTAGCAACTGTTTTTAATGCTCCATTGATCACTTCATTCCCACATGTAGAAAATTTTGAAACCAACGATGGTTACTGGCGCAGTTCAGGTACCAACAATTCATGGGAATATGGTGTGCCTTCTGCAAACAAAATAAATAAGGCTGCCAGCGGAACAAAAGCATGGAAAACGGATCTTAACGGTAATTACCGGAGCGATGAGGTATCGTATCTGTATTCGCCATGTTACAATATAACCGGGATGTCAAACCCGACTCTGAGTTTGAATCTTGCTCTCGATCTTGAAGATTGCGGCGGAACACTTTGCGACGGCGCCTATATTGAATATTCTTCTGATGGAATTTCATGGTCAAGACTTGGAAATGTGGGAACAGGAACTAACTGGTACAATAAAGATTATGGCGGTGGAAATAAACTTTGGAGTGTAGAGAATTATACACGATGGCATGTTGCAACAACTCCATTGCCAACAGGTGTTCCAATTATAAGATTCAGAGTTGTTATTATTTCAGATCCATTTGTGAATTTTGAAGGCGTTGCTATTGATGATGTTCATGTATATGATAATACACTGGGAGTTTATGATGGAGTTACAATGGGCTCACCAGTTTCACAAAATATTACCGGCGGAACTACCTGGATAGATTTTGTTTCAGGGGGTAAACTTGTAGCATCTGTTCAGCCCAATAATCAAAACCTTGGTAATACAGATGCGCAGGCATATATAAACACAGGCGCAGTTCGTAATGACGGCAAACAATATTATCACGATAGAAATATTACCATCAAACCGGCAAATACAAGTCTGAGTGATTCAGTTACTGTCCGTTTTTATTTTCTGGATACGGAAACTGAAAACTTGCTTAATGCAACCGGATGCGCAGGCTGTACAAAACCGGCAATGGTAACTGAATTGGGAGTAACAAAATATTCAGACCCTGATGATAATTTTGAGAACGGTAACCTTGCAGATGATATACAAGGTACATTCAGTTTCCTTAGTGCAGACTGGAATTATAAAATACCTTTTGACAAAGGTTATTATGTAGAATACAAGACAAAAGATTTTTCTGAATTCTGGTTAAACAATGGTGGTGTCGACAGGCAAACACCTTTACCGGTAGAGCTCGTAAGCTTTACTGCAAAAAAGAAAGACAGCAAGGATGTAATAACTGAATGGAAAACTGTTTCGGAAAACAATACAAGCCATTTTGAAATTGAAGTTGCAAAAGGAAATACTGATTACCAGAATGGCCGGTTTGTAAAAATTGGCGAAGTATTGAGCCCGGGTAATTCAAATTCTGAAAGAACTTACAATTTTACCGACATTGAAGTGGGTAAATCAGGTGTACGATATTACCGATTGAAGATCGTTGACAGAGATAACACATTTGTTTATTCACCTGTTCGTCCTGTTGTTTTCAATGATGAAATTCAATGGCAGGTTTACCCGAACCCTTCTAATGGGATTTATAATTTTATTTACCAGCTAAATCAGAATGAAACAGGAAGTGTAAAAGTGTATGACGTAAATGGCAAGCTAATAAAGCAAATGAGCTTTACCGGAAATGGGTTTGTCCAAAAAGCACAGGTTGATCTGAAAACAGCAAAATTTGCCCCCGGGATTTATTTACTTTTAGCCGAAGCAGGAGAAAAGAAATACAGCATAAGGCTGATAAAACAATAAAAAGAAAGGGGCTCAAAAAAAGCCCCTTTACTATTTTGCGCTACTAATTACCATCCTTGTTTGGCAATACCGGCTTTAATGGCCGCCATCGCTTTTTCTTCATTAACCAAAGTAGTCAGCTTATTTCCCTTACCATCGTGCCCCTGCACCATATAGGCGCCTTTGGCAGTTTTGGTGATCACGGCGTCCATAACGGGAACTCCCTTTTCTTTGGTTTTTACATTGTAGGCTGTCAGTTGAACTTCACTCATGGTAAAAGGTTTTTTGATTAGGAATGCCTGAAATTAGGGATTTTACGGCTTTTGATTTTAGAAATTCAAAGGAAGAAATAAAAAAGTCACGCCTTGGCGTGACTAAACAGTTTATTTTGAACGATTTAAAATCAAACATCAATTTTGGCATACCGTGCATGACTTTCGATAAATTCTCTTCTTGGCCCTACTTCATCACCCATCAGCATACTGAAAACACGGTCAGCTTCGGCAGCGCTTTCAATAGTTACCTGCTTCAAAGTTCTTGTTCCGGGGTTCATAGTCGTGTCCCAAAGTTGTGTAGCATTCATTTCACCCAAGCCTTTGTAGCGCTGCACATTTACACTATCATCCTTGCCTCCGCCGATCTTTTCAACTGAGGCTTTCCTTTGCTCTTCAGTCCAGGCATATGCTTGTTCTTTCCCCTTTTTAACAAGGTAAAGAGGGGGTTGGGCAATATAGACATAACCCTGCTCCACAAGTTCCTTCATGTATCTGTAAATAAAAGTGAGGATCAATGTGGCAATATGGCTTCCGTCCACATCGGCATCGGTCATGATGATAAGCTTGTGGTAACGAAGCTTGACAAGATTTAATGCTTTAGGGTCTTCCGGAGTTCCAACAGTTACTCCTAAAGCTGTGTACATATTTCTTATCTCTTCGTTTTCGTAGATCTTGTGTTCCATTGCTTTTTCTACGTTCAGAATTTTTCCACGCAATGGAAGAATCGCCTGGAAACTTCTATCCCGTCCTTGCTTTGCAGTACCACCGGCACTATCACCCTCAACAAGGTACAATTCACATTTTTCAGGATTTCTGTCAGAACAGTCAGCAAGCTTTCCCGGAAGTCCACCACCACTTAACACCGATTTTCTTTGAACCAATTCTCTTGCTTTTCTTGCTGCGGCCCTCGCCTGTGCAGCAAGAATTACTTTATTGATGATGCTCTTCGCTTCCCGTGGATTTTCTTCCAGATAGGCTTCAAGCACTTTTGAAACCGTTGAATCAACCACACCCATCACATCACTGTTACCAAGTTTTGTTTTTGTCTGGCCTTCAAATTGTGGTTCGGGAACTTTAACTGAAATGATCGAGCTAAGGCCTTCACGAAAATCATCACCTTCAATTTCCACTTTAGCTTTTTCAAAAAGCCCTTGTTTATCTCCATAACTTTTAAAAACTCTTGTCAATGCACGACGATAGCCGGCTACATGTGTACCGCCTTCTATAGTATTGATGTTATTGACGTAAGAATAAACATGTTCATTAAAAGAGTCATTGTAGATCATCGCGACTTCCACTGAAACATTAGTCGCCTCATCACGACCTTCAACAAAAATCACTTTTGGAAGAATCGGGCTTCTTCCTGCATTGTTATCGAGCATTTCAACAAATTCTACAATACCTCCTTCGCTGTAAAATGTTTTTGTATAGGTGCCGTTCTCTTCTTCTTTTTCTCTCAGATCATTTAATATGATCCTTACGCCTTTGTTCAAAAAAGAAAGTTCACGAAGACGAGCTTCTAAAATATCTTTTTTATAAACAGTAATTAGAAAGATGGAATCATCAGGCCAGAAATGAACTGTCGTTCCTCTTTTATCACTTGTGCCAATTTCACGAACAGGATATTGCGGTATGCCGATCTGATATTCCTGCTCATACTTTTTTCCTTCACGACAAACTTCTACCAGTAATTTTTTACTTAATGCGTTTACACAGCTTACACCAACACCATGCAAACCACCGGAAACTTTATAAGAATTTTTATCAAACTTTCCACCCGCATGCAGCACTGTCATTACCACTTCCAATGCACTTCTTTTTTCTTTTGTATGCATTTCAGTTGGAATACCACGGCCATCATCTTCTACTGATACAGAATTATCTTCATGAATAGTAACGATAATGTTTTTGCAATAACCAGCTAAGGCTTCATCAATAGAGTTATCGACAACTTCATAAACAAGATGATGCAAACCTTTTTCGCTGATGTCGCCGATATACATTGCAGGACGTTTGCGAACTGCTTCCAATCCTTCCAAAACCTGGATGCTATCAGCATCATAACCATTATTCGGGGGGGTAGTTTTTACTTTAATTTCTTCGCTCATAATTTTGAAAAATCCGACTTGAAAATGAGTAAAATGAAATGCCTGCGAATGTACATAAATAAGCCCTCTTAAAGGGTATTTATAAGGCTAAATTTTGAGTATTTTTTAGCACCAAAGTGGATAAAAAATAAGGGCTGAAAAACAAAGTTTTCAGCCCTTTGGAAAAGAGTTTTTTGTTACTGGTAATTACGTTTTACAATCTGCGCAACAAGGTCTGCTTCGGTACAAACTTTATTTCCAACATATACAGTTCCCCGCATTTCACAAATGCCACGGCGAATGGGTGTAGAAAGCTCCATTTTCAAGAGCATGGTATCGCCGGGCTTTACCATTTGTTTGAATTTGCAATTATCTATCTTGAGGAAATAAGTATCATAAGTTCCTTCAGGGCTCATGTTCATTGCTAAAATACCACCACATTGAGCCAACGCTTCAACCTGCAGTACACCTGGCATTATCGGGTTACCGGGAAAATGCCCCTGGAAAAACCATTCATTAAAAGTCACGTTTTTAATACCTACAATATGCGTATCGCTTAGCTCAATTATTTTATCAAGCAAAAGGAAAGGGTATCGATGCGGTAATTTTTTTTCAATATAAGTAAGATCAAAAACAGGAGGCAGGGTTGGATCATAAACCGGCACTCCACGGGTATGTTTATTCTTCTTTATATATTGTTTTATCTTTTTTGCAAACTCCACATTGCTGCTATGCCCCGGCCTGTTTGCAATGATCTTTGCTTTAATAGGATAACCAACCAAGGCAAGATCACCAACAACATCTAATAATTTATGGCGGGCAGGCTCATTGGGAAAACGCAATTCAAGATTGTTCAGGTAGCCTTCGCTTTTAACTTCTATCTTATCTTTTTTAAAAACTTTTTTCAATCTTTCAATTTCAACAGCGCCTACGGGTTTATCTACAACAACTATTGCATTGTTTACATCCCCACCTTTAATGAGATTATTATCCAGCAACATTTCCAATTCATGTAAAAAACAAAAGGTGCGGCAAGGTGCGATCTCGGCTTTAAAGTCAGACATTTTTTTTAAGCCTGCATGTTGCGTACCAAGAACAGGAGAATTAAAATCGATCAACGTTGTAACGGAATATTCAGCAGCAGGCATTGCAACCATATCCACTCTTTTCTTTTCATCCTGCAGATAAATATTTTCGTCAATGCTGTACCAGGTTTTTGTTGCATCCTGTTCAGCAATGCCGGCTTTTTCAATCAGGTCAACAAACGGTTCACTGCTTCCATCCATGATCGGCATCTCAGGTCCATTCACTTCAATCAAACAATTATCAATTCCCATTCCTACCAATGCAGCAAGCACATGTTCAACAGTGCTTACTTTACCGCCATTCGCTTCGAGTGTAGTCCCGCGGCTGGTATCTGTCACAAGATCACAATCAGCTTTTATCATTGGTTTACCCGGAAGATCGATACGCTGAAACTGGATTCCAAAACCTGGTGTTGCTGGTTTTAAAGTAAGATCAACAAGCACACCTGTATGTAAACCAGTACCTGAAATACTTGTTTCTGAGTTTATAGTGTGTTGCTTATCAGGATTGAACTGCCCGGTCATATTCTCAGCAATATAAGCGTTATTTTCTGTGGGTGAAATCATGCGGGCAAAGATACAGTTTGAGAGGGTAAATTGATATTTATGTAGCCGGCATTTGTAATTCTATTGAGATTCTGTTGCGACGCACAGCCTGCACTGAGCGAAGCGAAGTGTTCAAGGTTCGGTAATTCTACTCAATAGATATAAACATCAGGAAACTCTTTCACTCATTAATTGCTTCACCAATACTTCCAATTCTTTTATTCTTTTTTCCATTTCAGGAAGATTGCGGGCAATGGCCTGGCTTCGTATCGCTTTATTATAATCATAAGCCGGGGAACCGGTAACAGAACTGCCTGGCTTTAATGATTTACCCAAACCTGCTTGTGCATTTATTTTTGAACCATCCTCCACTTGTAAATGACCGGCAAGCCCGGCTTGTCCTCCGATCATTACTCCTTTACCAATTTTAGTGCTGCCACTTATGCCAGCCAACGCAGCAATAACAGTGAAATTGCCAACTTCTACATTGTGTGCAATCTGAACTAAGTTATCAAGCTTTGCTCCTGATCTGATTATTGTTGAACCCATAGTGGCCCTGTCAATAGTTGCATTAGCACCGATCTCTACATTGTCTTCAATAATTACATTACCGATCTGCGGCACTTTTTGAAAACTGCCATCGGCTTGTGGCGCAAAACCAAAACCATCACTGCCGATAACAGTGCCTGCATGAATTACAACATTGTTGCCGATCAAACAGTCGTGATAAATTTTTACACCGGAATGAATGATTGAGTGGTTTCCAACTTTTACATTGTTAGCAAGATAAACCTGCGGATAGATCTTAGTACCATTTCCAACCTTTACATTATCGGCGAGATAAGCAAAAGCGCCGATATAAACATTCTCACCATAAGATGCAGAAGCAGCAATGTAAACAGGTTGTTGCACTCCAGTTAATTGCTGTTGCATCATTTGCTGGTAAGTGCTTAACAATTTTGCAAAAGCAGTATAAGCGTCGGGTACACGGATCAGCGTTGCGGTTACGGGTTGTTTTAATTCCAATGCCTCATTGATAATAATGACAGATGCTTTTGTGCTGTATAAATATTCTTCGTATTTGGGATTAGCTAAGAATGCAAGCTGGCCATCTTGTGCTTCTTCAATTTTTCCAAATGAATTAACGGAAGCATTTGCATCGCCTTCCGTTTTACCATTGATAAGTGCTGCGATCTGTAGTGCAGAAAAAGTCATGGAGTTTAGCTTTTGGCAATTAGCTTTTAGCTGTTAGCCAGAAAATTTGCTAAAGGCTAATAGCTGACAGCTAACGGCTATCTTAGGTAACAAATGTACTGTTTTTTAACCGGGCTGGAGAGACGCTGATGGATCAAAGCATTGTCAACTTTTGAAATATCTTTTACACTTCCATCTTTAAATAAAATATTTATTCTTTCATCCTCCAGGCTATATGTTGTATTTATCGCTTCGCCTGTAAAAACGAAATAACCTGCCTCTTCATTGCTGATGCTGAATCGTTGCATCAGTTCTTTTTTCTTTTCGTTAACAAGTGATTCATCAAATGCATCAGCCTGCAATTTTACTTTATAAAGTTTACGATCAACCAATCCTCTGCAAAGCGTTGACAAGATTTTATCAGGATGATTCATCCAGTTCTTTACAGTTGCCATTACATCAAAATCATCAAGACTGCAGAAGATATCAAGATGCTCATCTGTTTTATGATTGATTGATGGGTTTTGTAAAAAATAATTTAATGCAGATGTAGCTGCCTCGGTTTTTGTTCCCGATGCTATTAATTCTTTTGCCCGTTGAATGATCTTTACCAGCATCATTTCTGCGCTGAGTACGGTTTTGTGTAAATAAACCTGCCAGTACATTAGGCGACGGGATACTAAAAATTTTTCAATAGAATAAATTGCTTTTTCTTCTACCATCAACTGCCCGTTATGAACAGTGAGCATTTTTATGATCCGATCATAACCGATAACGCCTTCTGATACTCCGGTAAAAAAACTATCACGGGTTAAATAATCCATTCTGTCTACATCAACTTGTCCCGCTATCAACTGGTATAAAAACTTTTTTGGATAGTTGTTGGTGAAAATCTCAATAGCTGTTTGCAATAGCCCATTTAATTCTTTGTTCAGCACTTGCATAATAAGCAGCGAGACGGCTTCATGATGAACATCGTTGATCAATTCCTTTTCTAAAGTATGTGAGTAGGGTCCATGACCAACATCGTGTAAAAGAATGGCGATCTTAGCACCCAATTCTTCTTCCGAAGTAATTTCAATGCCTTTACTTTTTAGTTCATACAATGCATTACACATAAGATGATAAGCGCCGAGTGAATGATGCAATCTTGAATGCACCGCGCCGGGATAAACAAGATGGGCAAATGCCATTTGATAGATCCGGCGCAAACGCTGATAATAAGGATGTGCAATAATATCCAGTATCAGCGGATGATCTATCGTAATAAAACCATAAACAGGATCGTTGATTATCTTTCTGTTATTGGACATGTTGCTTTTTTGTTAAAGGCAAGGCGGCAAAACTACAATAGCTGAAGTTATTAAACTAAATTTGAACTCTTCCCGTTTTAAACCGGTGAATAGCATTACCGGACGTACAAGTGTGCGACGCAAGGGACGATGATTAGAAAACAAAAAGCTGGGTACAAAACAAAAAACCAGGAACCGATAACCAATAATAAATAACAACGAATGGCATTAGTAAAAATTCTCTGGGTTGATGATGAAATAGAAAGTCTGCAATCACAAAAACTTTTTCTCGAAAGCAAGGGCTACGAAGTACATACGCTGACAAATGGTTTTGATGCCATCGATTATGTGAAAGAAAATTATGTTGATGTGGTATTGATCGATGAATCGATGCCGGGTATTACAGGGCTGGAGACACTTGCAAAGATCAAAGAAGTGAGCCAGCAAATTCCGATCGTACTGATAACAAAAAATGAAACAGAGAACCTGATGAATGATGCCATCGGTTCGCAGATCAGTGATTATTTGATAAAGCCAGTGAATCCTAACCAGGTGTTGCTGAGTTTGAAAAAAATTCTTGATAATAAAAGACTGGTGGCGGAAAAAACGACGACGGCTTACCAACAACAGTTCCGCAATCTTTTTATGGCGCTGAACAGCAGTCCTGACTATAACGAGTGGATGGATATTTATAAGAAACTTGTGTATTGGGAATTGGAAATGGAAAAAAGTGATAGTCCTGAAATGCAGGAAGTGTTGCAGAGTCAAAAGAGTGAAGCGAATACGGAGTTCTTTAAATTTATTTCACGCAACTATGCATCATGGGTGAAACCGAAAAGCGGAGATGGCCCGGTGATGTCACATACATTGATGCAGTTTAAAGTGCTGCCTCATCTGGAAAAAGGAACGCCGTTGTTTTTTATTTTAGTTGATAATCTTCGTTTTGACCAATGGAAAGCGATACAGCCAATGTTTGCTGAAAGCTTTCGCATATTGGAAGAAGATAGTTTTTACAGTATTCTTCCAACCGCTACTCAATATTGCCGCAATGCGATCTTTGCAGGCATGCTCCCGGTTGATATTGAAAAGCAATTTCCGGTGCAATGGAAAAATGATGATGAACAAGGCGGAAAAAATTTGTTTGAAGAAGAGTTTTTCAGAGCACAGTTAAAAAGATTAGGGAAGGGTGATCTGAAAGTTTCTTATACAAAAGTGGTGAACAACCAGGCAGGACTTGACCTGCAAAACAATATTCATAATCTTTTGAACAATGACCTGAATGTGATCGTTTATAATTTTGTTGATATGCTTAGCCATGCAAGAACGGAAATGGAAGTGCTGAAAGAACTGGCAAGTGATGAAATGAGTTACCGCAGCATTACCCGTAGCTGGTTTGAGCATTCACCGCTTCACCAGGCATTGAAAAAAATTGCTGATAAGAATATAAAAATTGTATTAGCCACCGATCATGGTAGTGTGAAAGTAAAAACTGCATATAAAGTGGTAGGTGATAAACAAACAACTACTAACCTTCGCTATAAGCATGGCCGTAATTTGAATTATGAACCCAAAGAGGTGCTTGCATTCCGTGATCCAAGAGAAGCGGGTTTGCCGGTGCCAACTGTTAACTCATCTTTCATTTTTGCAAAAGAAGATGGATTCTTATGCTACCCCAACAACTATAACTACTATGTAAATTATTACCGGAACACTTTTCAGCATGGAGGTGTAAGTATGGAAGAAATGATAGTGCCGGTGATAAAGATGCAGAGTAAGTAAGTAAAAATTCAAAAGTAAAAACTTAAAAGTTGTGGATAAGTACAAGTTGATGCTCCCGTCGTTATTTTTACTTTTGACTTTTAATTTTTGACTTAATGAAATACACACAAACCACTTTAGATAAATTAGAAACTGTTGTTGAAGAAGCCGGTTATGTCCTTCGCTATGAAAGAGGCACTTTCCAAAGCGGCTATTGCATTCTTGAAGAAAGAAAAGTAGTGGTGCTGAATAAATTTCTTCAACTCGAAGGTCGCATTAATACAATGCTCGACCTGATACCACAGCTTGAGATAAATACTGATCTACTCTCTGAAGAATCCAAAAAGCTTCACAAAGAAGTGATATTAAAAGTAGCAGAAGGGAATGTGAAATAAAGAATAAGAAATCATAAATAAGTGAATGAGAAAGTAAAAGTAATATTCAACCTTTCTTATTCCTTATTTTTTTCGTTTCTCATTTCTTATTTTTACTACGTGTCTTGTCCTCCACTTAAAATAACTTTTCTCGGCTCCGGTACCAGCAGCGGTGTTCCAATGGTAGCATGTGACTGTGAGGTATGTACTTCTCCTGATAAAAAGGATACAAGACTCCGGCCAAGCATCATGGTGCAATCACCAACAACAACAATTGTTGTTGACACCACACCGGATTTTCGTTATCAAATGCTGCGTGAGAAAGTGAAGAAGCTGGATGCAGTTCTTTTTACTCATCCGCATAAAGATCATATTGCCGGACTTGATGATGTAAGGGCTTTTAATTTTTTCTATCAACCGGTGATGCAGATCTATGCCAATTCATTAACAGAAGAAGCGATCAAAAGAGAATTCAGCTATGCATTTGCTGATAAAAAATACCCGGGTGTGCCCGAACTAAGTCTTAATACGATCACTAATGATCCATTTATGATCGGTGATATTCCAATTCAACCCGTTTTGGTTTGGCATTTAAAAATGCCGGTGCTTGGTTTTCGTTTTGGAAAATTTACTTATATCACTGATGCGAATCGTATTGAAAAAGGAGAAAAGGAAAAAATAAAAGGAAGTGAAGTGGTTGTGTTAAATGCATTGCGTAAGCAACACCATATCTCACATTTTACATTGGCCGATGCAATTGCTGTTATACAGGAATTAGAAATTCCCAAAGCATATTTCACACATATCTCTCACCAGCTTGGAAGGCATGAGGAGATCGAATCTGAATTGCCAGGCGGAATTCATCTTGCTTATGACGGGCTGGTGTTGGAGTTTTCATGAATTGGGAGGGGCTTACCATATAAAAGCTAACAGATGTTAGCTTTTTGGAAATTCTCCCTTACCTTGCAGCGCTAATTAAATTAATAAGTCTATTTAAAGAAAGGAAAGACAGGATATGAATTTTCAGCCAAGTGAAATAACACAGCACGCTGCACAAACAGCGAGAGATTTTGCAAATCAATTCATCAGGCCACATGTAATGGAATGGGATGAGACGCAGGAATTCCCTGTTCAATGCTTTAAAGAAATGGGTAAACTTGGAATGATGGGAGTATTGGTGCCGCATGAATTTGGCGGCGCAGGCTTAAGTTATTTTGAATATAAGACGATCATTGAAGAAGTGGCCAAAGTTTGTGGCTCTGTTGGATTAAGTCTTGCAGCACATAACTCACTTTGCACAGGTCATATTTTAAGCTTTGCAAACGACGAACAAAAGAAGAAATATTTACCAAAACTTGCGACTGCCGAATGGATAGGAGCATGGGGATTAACTGAACCAGGAACCGGCAGCGATGCAGGTAATATGAAATGCACAGCTGTAAAAGATGGAAATGATTGGGTCATTAATGGAACAAAGAATTGGATCACTCATGGTATAAGCGGCGATGTGGCTGTTGTTATTTGCAGAACCGGTGAATCAAGAGCAAAGAACAATGCAACTGCATTTGTAGTTGAAAAAGGAACGCCGGGTTTTAGTGGTGGTAAAAAAGAAAATAAATTAGGAATGAGAGCCAGCGAAACTGCAGAGATGATATTTGATAATTGCAGAATACCGGATGCTAATCGTTTGGGTGAAGTTGGAGATGGGTTCAAGCAATCTTTGAAAGTTTTGGATGGCGGCAGAATATCTATTGCTTCGTTGGCATTGGGTATTGCAAAAGGAGCTTATGAAGCTTCATTGCAATATTCGCAGGAGCGTCACCAGTTTGATCAGCCAATTTCAAATTTCCAGGGAGTGTCTTTTAAGCTTGCGGATATGGCAACTGAAATTGCTGCCGCTGATCTATTGACCTTACAAGCCTGTGATCTGAAAAATCGTGGCGAATCTGTGACCAAAGCTTCTGCAATGGCAAAATATTATGCAAGTGAAGTGGCTGTAAAAGTTTCAAATGATGCCGTACAGATCTTTGGCGGTTATGGTTACACAAAAGAGTTTCCTGTAGAAAAATTTTATCGTGATTCCAAGTTGTGTACTATCGGAGAAGGAACAAGTGAGATACAGAAGATCGTTATTTCGAGAGAAGTGCTGAAGTAGATGATAGTTGAAACTTGCCTGCCGGAAGGCAGGGATGATAGTTTTAATCAACGGTACTTTTCGGTGGTGGTGTAACAGATACGGTCTGAAATTCTATAAAATGTCTGTCCTTTAATTTTCCTGATCTTTTTTGTTCGTCTGCTGTCAAGCAATCTTCCTTTCTCATCAAATGCCTGGGCCGTTCTGAAATACCCCAACGCAATATATTTCGGCGGAGAAAATAAATATCTTATCGTTACAGGTTTTATGCTTAAGTAGATCAATTGCTGCGGTTGGTCGTTAACATAATAATCAACACTATTGATCCATGTAACTTTTGTTTCCTGCATTTTCCTGATCAAATAATAGATGCCGGGGGTGTTGTAATTATATTTCTTTAAAGTATCAAACAGTCTTTTTTCATTTATATTGAATTCGTAGATCCTCGTTAAGGTATCCGAGATCATTTCAAAGGATATTATGTTCAGTCTTTTATCAGTAAAAGCAATGGCAAAAGGCTTGGTTGCATTTAATTTTTCATAGCGGCTTTCAATACTATCTACAGTGCCTTTTCGTTCCTGGTAATAATTAGTTGAAATGATCCTTGTGCTGCAGGAAGTGGTAAGCAGTGAAATAATGATTGAAAAGAATAACAGGCAACGGATCATTTTGTAATAGTTATGATTCCAAAAATTATTTTTTTGAAAGTACGGGGAGTTATTTGCATTTCTGTCTCACCGCCATAATCCCAGTAACGAAGCGTTATCATGTTGTTTTCCTTTCTTATTTGTCGCAAAATGATAAAGTGAGTAGGTATTGAGAATTTTATCTTATCATGATTCTTTTTATGAATGATACGGTTGTTAATGTAAAGACTAACAATATTGCTATCAATTCTTTTTTGTAAATAACTGTAAGTATCTTTTACCCATGGTTTGATAAGATCGCTGCCAACAGCTTTTACTTTTACACCGCACATCTTGCTAACCATTCTATTGAACTTAGATAAGTTAGTGGCAGCCCAAAAAGTATTTTCATCACCTTCCTGATACTTTTTATTAAAAAAATTCAGGTAGCCTTTGAATTTATCTGACAATACAAGAAACCACATTTGCTCTGCATGCCTTATATCAAGTACTCCTTTAAATTGTAAAGTACCTGCTGCCTGCATTATAGCTTTAGAAGGTTTGAACTTATTTTGATTAAAAGTTGCCCCCCCTTTGTCGTATAATTCATTCATGAATTTTACATAACCAAGAGGATCTTTTTGCATTACCAAATATGAAATTGCTCCGTATGCACAAAAATTTGTGCTGCGCCCCGGATAAAAACTCATTGGATTCTCAAGATTCAACTTAAGGTTATCATAAAATAATTTTGGTTTTACGTTGGGCCATAGATCGTTTTCTTTGGTTTGATCTATTTTTTCAAGAAACGCTAAAGCTTCTTCCTTAGTTGAATTTATTTTGGATAGAAGATCCGAAGCAAAATTTTTTTCAATACAAAAAAATGATACAAGAAAAAGACTGAGTATGGACTTGTGGCGGAGGTTCAAAATTTTATTAATTGTGGTGCAAATATCAACCCTTTGGCAAATACAATGCCGATAGTGGGTATAAATAAAAGTAAAACCCCGATTTGCGGTTGGGGTTTAAGATAATTAAAAAGGTCTTGCCTGTTGTTGAGCTGGTTGCCAGAATTGCTCCGGGATTGGCTTCTTTAATAAATATTGATAATAAAAACTATAAGCTTCCGTTCTGTTGTGTTCTCCTTTTGCCCTGTTATTTCCACCAATGCCGTGTCTTTCGCTTGGGTAAAGCATGAATTCAAAATGCTTTTTCAGGTTTTGCAGTTTATCAACAAGTACCAAACTGTTTTGCATATGTACATTATCATCTGATGTACCATGAACGATGCGTAACATACCTTTTAGTTTATCTGCATAGGTCATTACCGATGTTACTTTATAGCCTTCAGGATTTTCTTTTGGCGTATCCATGTAACGTTCTGTATAATGTGTATCATAAAACTGCCAGTCAGTTACTGAAGCATTTGCCACCCCATGTGTAAAAACATCAGCGCCATAAGTAAGTGCCATGCAGGTTATGTAACCTCCAAAACTTCCACCGGTAATGGCAATGCGATCGTCATCAACAAAACTTTGATCTTTTAACCATTTGCCACATTGCATATAATCCTCAATTTCATATTTACCCAATTGGCGATGGATATAGTTCATGCCTTTTTTACCAAAATGTCCGCTGCTGCGATTATCAAACACAACTTGTATCATACCTTCCTGTGCCCACCATATTTCAGTTGCACTGCTGTTCCAGGTATCCATGATACGGCCTGCATTTGGTCCGCCATAAATACTTACAAGCACCGGGTATTTTTTATCAGCATCAAAGCCGACAGGATAAGTGATCGTAACCGGCAGATCAAATAACCCATCTGCAGATTTTACACGACGCAATTCTTTTTTTGGTAATTCATAGTTGGCAAACTCATCACCTTTTACATTCGCAATTTCTCTAACCACTTTTCCTTTCATATCCATTATTGCCACAGTTGATGGAGTTGATATATTAGAATAAGCAGTAGCAAAATATTTATTGTTTGGTGAAATGCTCATACCGGTAAAAGAATATTCGCCAAAAGAAAGGCGGTTCATTTTTTTACCATCAAATGAAGTTGAATAAAGATCCCATCTTGCTGAGTTTTCTTTTCTTGCATTAAAATAAATAGTCTTTGTTTTTTCATCCACTTTATAAATAGATCCGACTGTAAAATCACCGTTTGTTATTTGATTGATCAATTTTCCTTTCATATCAAATAAATAATAATGCTCCCAGCCGCTTTTATCACTACGCATAATGAAACCTGTATTGCTTGGTAAAAATTGGATCCTGTTCGTACGATCAAGATCTATCCATGTGGTTTGTTTCTCATCATACAGCTCTGTTTTAGCGCCGCTGTTCAGGTCAACATTATAGATTTTTAAATTATCCTGTCCACGGTTCATCCAAACTGCCCAAAGCTGACCTGTTGGCGTCCACACTGGTGTGCCGAAATACTGATCGTCTTTTTCATTAAAATCAGCCCAGGTTGTTTTTTGTGTTTGAATGTCAACAACGCCAAATTTCACTTCAGGATTTTTATCACCGGGTTTTGGATAGTGCTCATTTTCCAAATACCCACGTTGATCTTTGATAACGTAAATAGGAAAGGTTGGCACTTGCGAATCATCAAACCGCATGTAACAGATCTTTTTGCTGTCAGCGCTCCACCAAAAAGCACGGTAACGGGTTCCGCGACCAAGAATTTCTTCCATATACACCCATGATGCATAACCGTTTTTTATTGTTTCACTTCCATCAGTTGTTAATTGAATGTCTTTGTCAGTTTCTGCATTCCGGATAAAAAGATTATTGTTTATGTCGGTATAAGCCACCCATTTTTCATCGGGGCTCCATGTTACATTCTTTGAATCTTTGATCAATGCTGTATAATCTTTTTTTGCTTTAGCAGGTTCTTTCTTTTCTTCGTAAGGAACAGCCTCACCGGTTTTTACATTTACAGTAAACATTTTCGTCTTACCATCAGTTTCCCTTCTTGATTCCACATAATGGTCATCATCTATCCATTTGGTAATTTGGGGAACTTGTTTTATGATATTGGCAGGCTTGTTTGCAAAAGCTTGTTCGTAGCTGACTTGTTTTTTCTGTGCATCGATAAATAAAAAACAAGTGATCGTAAAAGCTGCGAGCAGTAATAGCTTTTTCATTTTTCTGTGCGTTGATGAGGTTGAAAGATACGGAGGTTCGGAGACAGATAATTTGACAAGAAAGAAAAATTGATGAATGGTTCACCTCACCTCCTGCATCTCCACGAGTTTTTTATAAAACCCATTTTGAGAAAGTAACTGGTCATGTGTGCCACGTTCTACTATTTTTCCTTTTTGCAAGACAATTATCTCATCTGCATGGCGGATGGTGCTCAGACGGTGGGCAATCACAATACTGGTTCGGTTCTGCATCATATTATTGATGGCATCCTGTACTAATCTTTCACTTTCTGTATCAAGAGAAGAAGTGGCTTCATCCAAAATAAGTATCGGCGGATTTTTGATAAGTGCTCTTGCGATTGTTAATCGTTGTCTTTCGCCACCACTCAACTTGCTGCCACGGTCGCCAATATTTGTTTCGTAACCAATTTCTTTTTGAACAATAAAATTATGTGCATTCGCAACTTTTGCTGCCTGCATAATTTCATCTTCAGTGGCATCGGCCTTTCCTAGTTTAATGTTGTTTGCAATAGTATCGTTAAAAAGAATTGGTTCCTGTGTAACAATGCTCATTAAACTTCTTACAGATTGCAATGAATAGTCTTTGATGTTTACACCATCGATCAGCACCTCGCCACCAGTCACATCATGAAATCTTGGGACAAGATCAGCAAGCGTTGATTTACCGGCACCTGATGAACCAACCAATGCAATTGTTTTTCCTTTTTCAATTGTCAGGTTGATATTATCAAGTATCACCGCATCATCATAAGCAAACCGTACATTCCTGAATTCAATTTTACTGTTGAAAGATTGAAGCTGTTTACCATTTACATTATCATCAACAGTGATAGGAGTGTTCAACACTTCCTCGATCCTTGCAATGGCAGCGCTGCCTTTTTGCATGTTGCTGAAAGAAGTGGATAATGTTTTGGCGGGGTTGATGATATTATAAAACAGAGCGAGATAAGCCAGGAAAAGGGATGGCTCCAGCAATTCCTTTTTTAATACTAATTGTCCGCCAAACCATAATATGCCGCAAAAAATAACTACTCCCATAAATTCAGATAAGGGGGAAGCAAGATCTCTTCGATAGCCAATATGATTTTTTGCATTTAATAATTCGGAGTTGATCGAAAAGAAACGGGTCTTTAATAAATTTTCAACATTAAATGCTTTAATGACACGTAAGCCACTCAACGTTTCATCCAATGCAGAAACAGATTCGCCATGCTTTACCGCAACTTCGTTGGATTGTTTTTTTAGTGAACGGGTAATGCGCCCCAATACAAAACCGATAATTGGGATAGAAAGAATAATAAAAAATGTTAGCTGCGGGCTGATATAAAAAAGCACAGTAAAATTTATAATGATCGTCAGCGGGTCTCTTACCCAACCTTCTAATGTACTGACAACAGAGCCCTCTACTTCATTTACATCATTGGTGATGCGGCTGATCAGGTCACCTTTTCTTTTTTCTGTAAAATAACCAATGGGTAAATGCAATATTTTATTATATAGTTCGAGCCGCAGGTTATTGACAACTTTATTTTTTAGCGGATTAAGAATATAATAAGACAGGTACAGAAAAAGATTTTTCAATAAAATGGAAACAACTATCACAATACATATCAACCCTAAAATTCCAAGGGCGCCGCTGAAAATTCCTGTTGAATCCCTTTGTTGTATTATTAGCTCCTTGAACGAATGGATGAGGGCATTGTCGCCCTGGGTCTGAATGCCGCTGCTATCTTGTTTAAAAATAAGATCAAAGAAAGGGGCAAGCATACCGAGTGATACAACTGAGAAAACAACGGAAAGAATGATAAAAAGAAAATAAAGAAAGATCTGCCCTTTATAATTGCCCAGGTATTTAAAAATCCGTGAATATTTTTTCATTGTATAATAACTACTCCAAAGAAGCAGCAAAAGTAGCTAATTTTACCGCGAACTAAAGAAGGAGGTTTGTATGGAAGAAGGCAAAAGACAGAAACAGATCGCAGGCTTATTAAATGAAGAAATTAATACAATTTTTCAAAAACTTGGATTGAGTATGATCGATGGAGGAATGGTTTCAATTTCGTCAGTTAAAATAACTCCCGACCTGTTGGAGGCACGGATCTATTTAAGTTTTTTCCAGGTGAAAGATGTAAAAACGGCATTAAAAAAAATTGAAGACCGTCATCATGATATAAAAAAAGAGCTGGCGGCAAAAGTGAGGCACCAGTTGCGGAACATTCCTGTGCTTAAATTTTATCACGATGATACGCTGGATAATGTCTTTAAAATGGAAGAATTGTTTAAGAAGATAAGTGAAGAGAAGAAAGATGATAGTGAATAGTGGATAGATGATAGTTGTTGTTGCTGTTAAACGGAGCGTCGCAACAGAAGTTGAATAGAATTACTAAAGCCGGTAACATTAAACATTTAAACCCTTAAACCTTTTGAACTTCTTATTCGCCTGGCGTTATTTTAAAGCAAAGAAATCAACCAATGCAATTAATATCATTGCCTGGATAAGCATTGTGGCAATGACCTTTGGCACCACGGCATTGATACTTGTGCTGAGTGTATTCAATGGTTTTGAAGGAATGGTTAAATCCTTATACTCCACTTTCTATACAGACCTGAAAGTTTTTCCAACACAAGGGAAAGTACTTACACTAACTGATGAGCAACTAAAAAAGATCCGCGGAACAGCAGGTGTAAAAAATCTTTCAAGGATAGCTGAAGAAAAAGGATTGCTTCAGAATTCCGGCATAGGTCGTGACAGCAACGAATATAATTTTCAACGTGCCGTAACGATAAAAGGCGTTGATGAAAATTTTAAAGATGTATCTGGTGTGCCGCAAAGCGTGGTACGGGGTGATTTCAGTACAGGAAATGATGATACGCCATATATGGTTCTTGGTGTCGGAGTTGAGGATGCATTGCATTTGGAAGCTGAAAAAAATTTGTCGCCGCTAAAAACCTATTTGCCTAAAAGAGATTCATCTGTGCTGATAGACCCTCTTCGGAATGTTAGTACGGGTTTTGTAAATACGTCTGGTGTTTTTGTAATACAACAAGAGTTTGATTTTAATTATGCGATCACAAATCTTGATTTTGTAAAAAGATTACTGGGTTTTAATGCTAATGAATACACAAGTATTGAGGTTGCTATAAATACAGGAAGTGATGCTGATGACGTGAAAGAAATTTTGCAGCAACAATTAGGTAAAAACTATTTGGTGCAAACCAGGTATGAACAGAATCTCGGATTGTATTCAATAATGACTGCTGAAAAATGGGTGGTATATGCCGTGCTGGTACTTATCATGTGTATTTTTTCATTTACCATAGTCAGTTCTCTTACCATGCTTGTATTGGAAAAACAAAAAGACATCGCTATACTTCATGCACTTGGCGGTAATAATAATTTTATTCAAAGAATTTTTTTAAGTGAAGGGTTGCTGATCGGGATCATCGGTGGTATAGCGGGAATTATTCTTGCACTGATCATTGCATGGCTGCAGGTAAATTATAAACTAATTCCACTAGAGGGCGGGTCATTCTTAATCGACTATTATCCTGTAAAATTAAAATGGCCGGATTTTTTATTAGTAGCGGCTACCGTTTTATTTATTGCATTACTTGCATCGTGGATACCGGCGAGAAAAGCGGCGAAGCAGGAATTTTCACTGCGAAGTGAATAACCCGACCCCCTGTCCCCCTAAAGGGGAGACTTAGATCAAATATTCATTACTTTTTTGCAAAAATTCTATAAGCGGGGTTTTCAAAAACAAATTTCTGAATACTTATTCTTTCAAATATCTACGACTGATTTTTTAACGATATTAAAAATGCAAATCAATATCTTAATGTAGATCGAAAAAAATTAAACTGTATAACCTAAGTTCCCCCTTTAGGGGGACAGGGGGTTAGAAATCCCCTAAAGTTTCTGGCAACTGCGCCAACGCTTTTGAAAGCTGTTCATCATTCGGCGCCACGCCGTGCCAGTTATGATCATTCTCCATAAAGTCGACCCCTTTGCTCATTACCGTATGCATCATAATGGCGATCGGTTTGCCCTGGCCAACTAAAGATTTTGCTTTTTCAAGAGTTGCTACAACTTCATCCATATCATTACCATTCATTTCA
>Ga0209797_10000386_pt1 | contig 21752 bp, 16 predicted proteins | sample DOMMetBare3Fresh_2_FD_187472 | JGI IMG/M metagenome (GOLD analysis project Ga0209797, IMG submission 187472) | Wetland sediment microbial communities from St. Louis River estuary, USA, under dissolved organic matter induced mercury methylation -... | ecosystem: Environmental > Aquatic >... | reverse complement strand
TATAGGTTCATCAACAATAATATTAGGATCATTAATAATTAACGGTATGGCTGTTTGGGTATCATTAATGGCATGTCCATGTCCAAGAAACCCGTCATCAAACAAGGATTCACCATGATCCCCCAAAATAACAATTGTTACGTGGTCAATCAGGTTTCGAGCATTAAAGGTTTCAATGATTTTGCCAACTGCCCAATCAGCATTGGCTATAGCATTCCAATAGGTTGCCGCAACCCAGCTTTTATTTTCCTCTGTTATGTCAGAGCGTGGAATTAAATTATTAAAAATCCGTTTGGCCATTTTTGGATGTGAATAAGGAAAATGAGCAGCTTGAAAGTTCAAGTAGAAAAATTGTGGCTTATTAAAATCTATCTGGTTAATTCGTGTTTGAAACTGCTCGACGACACGCTCTTCACTCAGGCGCAAACTGCCTTGTTCCTTGCTGGGAAAAACCCGGTCATCAAGTGCAGTTCTTGCATCAAAATAAAAATTACCCTCGTTTTTCATGCCCGTTTCTGATGCTACATCGCCGAATGACTCATCTTGGCCCGATATGATAGACACTTGATAACCTGCAGCTTGCAGGAATTTAAGTAGAGTGATTTTATCCTTGTTTTTTACCAGGGCTCTGTTAAATATGGCTTTAATGGAAGTAGTCGTATAGCCTGTGTGACTATAAGCATGTTTTATTGAGATTCCTGTCTTTGCGATGTCTCTCATGACGGGTGTCACATAATCTTCGTTTAACTTCTGCTCAAGTAAATCAGCGCGCGCACTTTCCAGGACAATAAGAATGATATGCTTTCCGCTTTGAGGAGTTATTTCAGCAAGAGGGTCAATATCAGCATGGCCCGCAACGGCATCACCCAAAAAGCCATCTTCATCGACACCGTTTCCAGGAATATCCAATGCACCGGGATAAATAATGGCATTAAAAACAGCTGTATCCTTTGGATATGAAAAGCTGCCAAAGCCGTCGACATCAATATCTGATAGCTTGTCTAAGCCAATGCTAACGAGTCGATAGGTTGTTTTCTTTTCCAGTCCATATCTTAAAAAATCATTATTTGACACAAAAAAAGTAATGACAGGTGTCAACAAAATAGCAATTGTCACTAGCTCGATATAAGTTCTATGTTCTATAGTATTTGTAGTGAACCGCTGAACAATCGTTCTCTTTTTTAAGAAGGTCATAAGAAAAATTAGACAGCCTGTAATGATGCCCAGCATTCCAAGAAACAACAGGATTTCATTACTGACATAGAGCAAGGCTTCCTTTAAGCTTCCTCCACCTAAATTTTTTATGATTTGAAGATTTAGCGTGTCACTAAAGTATGATAAAACCTTAAACTTAAGAGATAGCCAAATACTGATCAAAAACACCACGACAACAGTAAAGCTGTAATAAATGATCAGGCCATATTTATTGAGTTTGTCAGCGATAAAAAACCAGAGACTGGCCAATAGCCCGACAAATGACAAATCAAACCATAATGAAACCAGGGTGAATGTTAAGCGTTCAGGAATTGTTTTGTATGAAAACGGCTGTAAGAAACCGCCTGTAAATAGATCGTATTTATAATGTAGAAGTATTGATTCGAAAATCTGGATAATAATAACAGCAATAAATACAACGAGTAGTCGACGATATCGAGCGATTAAGTTTTCTAATTTAAGAAAAAACACTTTCTAAAGTCCCACTTGTATTGTTTAGTAAATAGAGGCGAGTTCATGTCATGAAAGTAATGGCTCTACAATTGTTTAGCGTTTTTCTAACGCTGAAGATCATGAAGTTTTATATTTTTCTTGGTTGTGAATGAGAGAAAGTTTTTTATATATTTGTTAAACGACTAATGCTTATCTGCTTACTAAGCGAATGAAGTCGCCTTTGTTTTGGTAGACGGAAACTATACCATCTAACCTTTTTAAGCGGCGTTGCATTTATTATATGAATTCAAGTACCTGGATTCCGGCCATCCATGCCGGGATGACGAACTTGGAAAGAATAAATCATGTAATCTGACAAAGTAGCCCCAAGTTATTTTAAGAGCCTTCCAACATATCTTTTAACAAATGATTTTGTTCAGAAGCCTCCATCAATTTCCTGAACTCATTGACTGCATTCATAAAAAACCGCTCCTGATTGATATCCGGTAAATGATTTTGTCCACACTGCTCCAGGGCGTTTATAACATAAGCAATAGTGAGTATATTGATATCAACTGCAGGCAGATAAACCTCATCATCTTCATCCTGATTTTTAAACTCGATAATGATATGACTTGCCATTAACTCTGCTAGAACGGGCTGAATAATGGCTATCGGAATAACCAGTCTTGTCGCTATTTCGGCTGCGGATAATGGATTATTCAATTTGATGAAATTCTTGATAATCAAATGGGTTATTTGTAGGGAAATGACTTTTATCAAGGAGAAACTTAAATCTGAAAATCGGTTATTACTTCGATAAATCTCATAATTCTGTAGAAAAAAAGCCACCTCACAACCAAATAAGACAATCATCCAGCCAGTTTGCAACCAGACGACAAATAAGGGCAAGGCCGCAAAACTGCCGTAAATGGCATTATAACTTGATACGCCAATCTGCAGGCTTAGATAAACCCACTGGGAGAGATGATACAAAATTCCGGTAACTATACCGGCAATTATGCCTGCCCTGTAGTTTATTTTATGATTAGGCATAAAAATAAAGGTAAAGGTAAATAACGCTATCATGAGCACCAAAGGCGATAATCCCAGCGCTCTAAGCACCAGCCAGGTGCCGAATTCTGGTAATTGAATCAAAGTTATTAACCAGGTTATCTTTGTTTTCAGGAATACCGTAATACTGCTGGAAGCGATTAACAATACTGGAGCCAACAGCATTAGAGATAAATAATCGCTAAATTTACGGCTTATTGATCGGCCTTTGCCTATTTTCCAGATGTAGTTAAATGATTCTTCGATATTGCCAATCACGTTGATAATGGTCCAAAACAGGACAACAATGCCAATCCCGGCTACAACCTCGCCTTTTGTGCTGTCCAGCAGGTTTTGCGCAAAACTGATGAGTTGTAGCATCATAGTATCTTGATCCGGCGCGTGCTCAAGTAATTGTTGTTCGAGCATTGTTTCAAAACCGAAACCCTTGGCGATACCAAACAGCATCGCGATGACAGGCACGATCGATAATATGCTGTAAAGCGTTAATGCGGATGCCCTCAGCGGACACAGATCGCGAGAGAAACCCTGGGCAGACAAGATAATTATTTTTAGTGACTTGATTAGTGTCGATTGAAATACGGGGAGCCTTTGCTCCTGTAACAACCAAATATCTTCTTTAACAAAAGTGATTATGTTGAGTCCCATCGGCTGATCTTTTGCTTTTGTATGAAGGATAGTTAGTTTTACACGGGCGAGATACTATAAAAATACGCCAATATCGCACAATAATGCAAGATGTAGTTTAGTTTTGTTAGATACGCAACGGCTGTCCTATATAAATGTCGCTCTTCTGGCTCGTTTCGAGTCGAAATATGAAATAGCTGGTTCGGGACTGCCGGGAGTAGCAAGAAATGAACAGTGGGCATTTTAAACATTGAGATACCTCTCTATAGATGCTTTATTTGTCAAGTTTTGCATATTAACACAAGACATTTTAAGCTAAATACATTGTGTAATTTAACAGTAGAGCGCTGATGCAAGTTTTAATGCATTTAATTCCGGCAACTGTAAGGGCAGCCCTATTAATAGTGTCGTTGTGTTTAATTGCGCCGATGGCTACCGCGGAAGTTTCCATTTCCGGGCTTGAAGGAAAGGCTATGGAAAATGTTCGACTCATGCTATCCATTGAAAAACAACCATGCACTGCACAGGAATGGAAAATTCGCGGTTTGTATGCAAAAGCAGATGAGGAAATTGATCAGGGGTTGCGGGCGCTAGGTTATTACCACGCTATTATCAATAAAACATTAGCCTTCGGCAAAGCGTGCTGGAGAGCAGATTTCGATATCACTCCAGGGCCGCAGGTTTACGTCAATGACGTCAGCATTATCTTCAATGGCGTCGCTGATGATGATCCTGAATTTCAAAAATTGCGGGGCAAACTGCTTAAAACCACGGGCAGCTCTCTTGATCACGGTCAATACGAAAAAATGAAAAGCCGAATTGAATCGTTGGCGCTGGAGAGAGGCTATTTGAAAGGGACATTTACAGAAAAAAAGCTGTTGATTGATAAAGAACAAAATAAAGCATATATCAAGTTAGTATATGCAGCCGGAAAGCGCATGGTATATGGCAAGGTTGTCGTAAACCAGGATATTCTGGATCCTGAATTTGTGGAAAAATACATCTCGATAAAAAGCGGAGATTTTTATAGCAGCGACCAACTGGCTAAAACCTATAACGAGCTTTCGAAAAGCGGCTATTTCGAGATGATAGACATCTATCCCGACGCTGAAAAGTATGATCAAGGGGTTCCTGTCACGATTAAATTGCAACCCAAAAAGAAGCATCATTACGCGTTTGGCGTGGGCTTTGATACCGACATAGGGCCGCTACTGAGTGCGGCTTATACCAATCGCCGCTTGAATCGCAAGGGGCACTTTCTGACTTCAGAGCTTGATCTATCGCCGGTATTATCAACCGCCGGCGTAGAATACAATGTGCCGTTGAACAATCCGATCAGTGACTTTTTCAGTTTTGGCGGTGGATTTAAATACGAAGATACCGACAGTTTCAAGACCACTTCGGCGAAGCTTTCCGGGCGTTTAAAACATGCGCTGGACAGTGGCTGGAAACAAACGCTTTTTCTCGATCTTGATTATGAAGACTTTCTGATAGGTTCAACACGTACCAAAACGCTATTACTGGTGCCGGGTGGCAGTTGGTATAAGTCGGTCTCCAATAACGCGTTGCGCCCCACCAAAGGTTATCGGGCAAAAATTGACGTCAGCGGCAGCTACCAGAATCCACTCTCTGATGTCAGCTTTCTTCAAGGCGCTTTGTCTGCAACTTGGATGCATCCATTACCCTGGAACAGTAAATTTATTGGACGGACAGAACTGGGTGCAACGCTGGTTGATCAGTTTGATAAATTGCCGACATCGTACCGGTTTTATGCGGGTGGTATTAACAGCATTCGCGGGTATGCCTATAAAGAACTAGGGCCCAAGGATAGTGAGGGAAATGTTATCGGCGGCAAGTTTTTAACGGTGCTCAGTCTGGAATACGAAAAGGCTGTTTTTGATGACTGGGGCGTTTCTGTATTTGTTGACAGTGGTGACGCTTTTAATCCCGATAATATCCTTTTAAAAACCGGTGTAGGCTTGGGTGTCCGCTGGTATTCGCCATTCGGCCCGGTCCGGATTGATTTCGCAGTCCCCTTGAATGAGGCAGATTCAGCATTTCAGATCCATTTTGCCGCAGGCGCACGGATATGAAGAAACGCAATATTTTTATGGTAATCGTGCTGATGGTGCTCATTATTCCTGTCGGCTTATTCGGGTTGGTCAGCACTGAAGCCGGAAGTCACTGGCTGTTGCGTACAGTTTTTTCAGCTTTACCGGCAAAGGTTTCGGTCGCCTCAATAGATGGCCGGCTGCTAGATCGTATTGCGTTGGCCGATTTTCATTACCAGACTGAAACCGAAACAATCGTCATTGATAATTTTGCTTTTTCCTGGCAACCTTACGGACTTTTATCAGGCACTTTAAAAATTGCTGATGTGGTCATCAATGGTTTAAATGTAAGTGTTATTGATACAAAAGAGCCGCAAGAAAAGAGCAATTTTGATCTGACTGCCGAACTGAAGTTGCCTGTGCAGATTGTTATTGAAAACTTTCTGCTGACGGATATGCAGTTTCAAAAAGGTGATTTTGTACAAAAACTTGAAAAACTGCAAATAGCGCTAGCCACTGAAGGTGATCAGCTTAAAATCAATACACTGAACGTTAAAGCTCAACCTATCGTTGCAACCGTTCAAGGAAAGATGACTTTGGGCAAAGACTTTCCTTTCAGTCTGAAATTGGATTGGCAGGTAAATGCTCAACAAAACGGCTTATGGCAAGGTTCAACAACAATCGCTGGGGACATCAATAAATTAATTTTCGATAACCAATCATCTTCGCCTTTCAAAGTGATTTTGAAAGGTAATTTGGATGATTTGCAGACTAGGCCACGCATAACCATGCGTGCCGATTGGAGTAAGGCGGTGTGGCCGGTTCCCGGCCCGGCACCCCGGGTAAAAAGTGAGCAAGGCACGATTGAGCTGGCCGGTTTGCTTGACGATTATAAAATTAAACTTAATGCGCAGCTAAGCCAGCAGTATTTACCGGAAGCCAGCTTGTCTTTTAATGGCAAAGGCAGTCAGAATGCCCTTTCCATTGAAAAACTGGAGCTTAAATCAAAGACCGGATTGTTTCAGATAAACGGGAAGGTATCCTGGCAGGATGCCCCCGCTTTTGATTTGACAGCAACCGGTCAGAATTTTAATCCGGCCATACTGGTACCCGAGTTGCCGGGCAACCTCACTTTCAGCAGCCGTCTTAAGGGAAAACTGGATGCAAAGGCCTTACAACTTGACGCTGATATTAACAAGCTGTCTGGTCAATTACGTGGTTATCTCGTTAGTGCCAACGGCAAACTGGTTTTAAATGGTGATCAGCTCAAGGTTGATGCGCTACATATCAATTCGGGCGCCAATAAAATTGCGGTTAACGGCACCATGGGACAAGAGCAGGCGGCCCTTGACGTGTCAATCGATACACCGGCATTGGATGAACTATGGCCAACGTTGGGGGGCAGCCTGAAAGGGGAAGGGCAGCTGCAGGGAGCATGGAAAAACCCGGTAGTAAAGTTCCAGGCCAAGGGTAAGCGCTTGCATTTTGTTGAATATAGCGCCGGTCAATTAGCCGTAAACATCGATTATTCCCCGGATACGAAAAAAACCTCCAGGATAATTTTGTCAGCAAACACTATTAAAAGTGGTGCGGTGCAAATTGATTCTGTGCAGGTTGAAGGTCTGGGTACACTTCCACAGCATAGCTTTAAAGCCGATATCAATTCCGCAGACGGGGATTTATCGACGGTATTTATTGGCAGTCTTAAAGCGGATAGCTGGAAAGGCGATGTTTCCAAACTGGGTATTAATTCCCGGAATTTGGGCCTTTGGCAGCTTAAAAAAAATACGGCTGTCAGAGTAACTCAACGCCCTTTTGGAGTTGATGTGGCTTTGGAAGAAGCCTGTCTGGTTCAAAAAGCCGCCTCAATTTGCACAGAAGGGCGTTTTTTAGCTAATGGTGATCTTAACGTTGCCCTAAAGGCGTCGGAATTTCCTACAAAACTGATGAATGCCTATTTACCAGAGCAAATGCAGCTAAACGGCACACTTCATGCCGATACTGAAATACAAAAACAAAAGGGTTTGTTTAACGGGCGTTATCAACTTGCACTGTCACCGTCAACACTTTTATTCCAGGGCAAGGAAGTCTCTCTGGGCAGATCGTCTCTGTCAGGCAAAATTATAGGCGATACACTCTCGGCAGATATTGATATTGCATTAGCTGGTCAGGATTATTTGCGTGGGCAGCTGCAAATGGATACCGGAAAAAGTCAGGCTATTAGTGGTCAGATATTAGCCTCACTGCGGGAATTTGCTATAGTTGAAGCGTTTGTTCCACCGTTATCCGGGGCTAAAGGGCTGCTAACAGCAGATTTAAAGGTGAAAGGAACTTTAAAGAAACCCGTTGTAACGGGGCAACTAGACCTTGCCAAAGGCGCTGTCGATATTACCAAAGAAGGTTTTGGTCTTCGTGATATCAATCTTCATGCTGATGCCTCTGGTGGCCAGGTCAATCGCATTCAAATTAACGGCTCTTTATTACCAACGATGCTCAAACCAGCGAAAGCAACTGAACAGTTGAACTTAAAAGGTTCGATTAACATCAATGCTGACTTTCAGCAGCAAGAGGGTCAGCTAGCCGGAAATTATCGAATCAATAGTCCCCCTTTAGCTATTTTAATACAGAGCCATGAAGGAACAACAAAAATTCCATTTGGCGCATCCTCTCTATCGGGCACTATTAAAGGCGATGTTGTTTCAGCAGATCTTGATTTTAGATTGGCCGGTAAGGATTTTTTGCGCGCCCAGTTGCAAATGGATATCGGCGAGACGCAAAGCCTTTCAGGCCAGATTGCCGCATCAGTGGTTGAATTTGCATCGCTAAATCCATTGGTACCCCGGTTATCGAACATAAAAGGACAGCTGAATGCAGACATGACCTTACAAGGCACCCTTGAAAAGCCGGTTGTCAGCGGGGCTATCCGCTTTACCGGTGGTGCTGCCGACGTTAATGAACTGGGTCTTGCTCTTCATGAAATCAAATTGCAGGCATTGGCTTCAGGCGGTGGTACGAGACGCATTCAAATGACAGGTTCAGCAAAATCAGGGCAAGGTGCTGTCTATCTCGATGGTTTTGCAAGTTTGCAGGCGCAAGCGGGCTGGCCTGTTGAATTAATGCTGAAAGGTGAAAATTGCGAAGTTGCCAAACTGCCGGAAGCCCAAATAGCGATTTCGCCAGACTTGAAATTCGTGTTTGCTGAAAAAAAAGGAACAGTGACCGGAGTATTAAAAGTACCCAAAGCGATAATGACGCTCGCGGAACTTCCGGAGAATGCTGTCAAAGTGAGTCAGGATGAAATCATACTCGGGCAAGAAAAGGTTGAGGAAAATGCTACCGCAGTTCCCGGTATTGATGCCGATATAGATGTTGAACTGGGCAAGCATATCAGCTTTTCAGGACAAGGTTTGGCAACCAATCTGACAGGCAAGTTAAAGATCATCAAGACAGGGGAGAAAATGGCCATGCACGGCAATGTTGATATGTTGAAGGCACGGTACAAAAGCTATGGTCAGGATCTTACTGTACGCAAGGGACGTTTCGTGTTTAGCGGTCCTGTTGATAATCCCTGGCTGGATGTTGAAGCCATACGTGTATCAAAAAACAAAAAAGTTACTGCAATTCTTAGTCTTACCGGCTCACTGGAAAAGCCACAGACCCGCATATCGTCAGAGCCAGCATTACCGGAGACGGAAGCTCTTGCTTACCTGATTACCGGTGGGCCATTAAACCAGGTGAGTAAATCAGAAGGTAATATGCTTGCCAGTGCAGCGCTCTCTTATGGTGGCGGGCAGGCAGCCTGGCTTACCGATAAACTGGGGATAGATGAATTTGAAGTTCAAGAGGGGGAAACGCTGCAGGATTCACTGGTTGCGGTGGGCCAATACCTGACTCCCGATTTCTATGTGGGCGCCAAAGTGGGCTTGTTCAATAAACAGGCTGCAGTGGTATTAAAACATAAAATTACCGATGCAATAAATGTTGAAACCCAAGCGGGCACGTCACATCGAGTCAAATTGAATTATGAAATTGATACGGATTAGGCTAGGTAGGCTGGTTAGAGATACGATAAACCCATCGAATCAGTGACCAATCATGATGGGTTTTGGCTATTGCCTCTACCCATTCTAAGAGATACACTGTTGTGTCCTGTCTCGTTATACCCGATGGAATACATGACCTTGCCAAGCCATGTTGCCCACATTTTCTCTGAATAATATTATGGATTAACATAATATCAATTTACTGTTACAGTAGACCCCGAAACCTAAAGCTGTCAGGGGTCAAACTAAAAAACTATAACGGGGAAATTACATGTCAATCAATTTACTAGAATTAATCAACGAAAATATCACACCGGATATTGTCTCAAAGTTGTCTGGATTTTTGGGAGAGTCGCCCAATAATACAACGACAGCTTTAAGTAGCGCCATTCCCTCGCTTCTTGCAGGTTTAGTGAATAAAAGCACTGAATCTCAAGGCGCAAGCACAATTTTAAATCTGTTGAACCAAGGCAATCATGAGGGGGGCATTCTCAATAATCTTGGTGCCGCATTTACAAGTGGAGAAGGAACGAGCAACCTTTTATCTACTGGTGCCTCACTTCTGAACGCAATCTTGGGTAATAAAACGGATGGAGTTGCAAGTTTAGTTGCCAACGCGAGCGGTATTAGCAAAACTTCATCGAATTCTCTGCTGGGGATATTGATGCCGATAGTTTTTGGCGCACTTGGAAAAACAGTTAAAGCACAGGGCATAACCAGCGCTGCTGGCTTGGCTGATCTCTTGGGTAGTCAGAGTGGTTTTTTGAAGAATTTCTTACCCGCTGGACTCAGTAGCACTCTCGGTATGGCTAATTTAACCGATTTCGGAAAAACGGCTTCAGCGGCTACAGCCCAAATTGTTGAGGAAAATTCGGGGAGCTTTGGTAAATTATTGCCGTGGTTATTACTGCCCATTCTTCTTGCTGTGGGGTGGGGCGTATTTAAAACTCTTAAGCAACCCGAGCCTACGGTGCCTGAACCAATTGTCCAACAACCGACCCCAGCCCCTGTGCCGGTTCTGCCAGTGCCTGAAGTTGTCGCACCTGTCGTCGAAAAAGTCAGTGATTTTTTCGAAAAAACACTTTCTTCCGGTTTTGCTATCAAAGCCGCCAAAGACGGCTTCGAGAGCAAGTTAATTGGATTTATTGAAGACACTGGTAAAGCCGTTGATAAAGATACTTGGTTTACCATGAACGGTATCGTTTTTGACACCGGTAAAGCGACGCTTAAGCCGGAATCCAATACTCAAATGACAAATATTGCCGAAATATTGAAAGCTTATCCTAATGTCAAAATTAAAATTGGTGGCTACACCGATAATAAGGGTAATGCAAAATCCAATTTGGCGTTGTCTGCGAAACGTGCAAATGCTGTTAAAAATGCATTAGTCGCTGTCGGTATTGATACATCGCGTTTGGATGCTGAAGGGTTTGGTAGCGAGCACCCCGTGGCAGATAATGGAACGGAAGCAGGGCGCCAACAAAATCGTCGTATTGATGTTCTGGTAACTGCAAAGTAATAATATCTTAGTGGAACTCCTTAAAAAAGGAGTTCCACTGAAAAGAAGTTTGCTGGATCTTACTAATGCAGGATGTTTTATCTTCTAAACAATGTCTAATATCGCGCTTACTTAATAAAGAAATTTGCGAGACATTTGTGTTGCTATTCCAATAATCGTACGATTACGCTTTAATATTACTTTCTAGTTGGGCGACAAGATCCGGTGCTAAACCCAGTTCTTTGGCCAGTTGCTCCATGTAAGCGCGCTCCTGTTCGTTATTAATATCAACAATTACGCGCGAAATTAAATAAATTTCAGTAGCGGCCGCAGGCGAATCGGCACCAGCAGCTACAGCCTTGATATCCAGAGGTTTATTGAGTTCTTCCAGAAACAGATTTGCTGAATCACCCAAATTAAGTTTTGCCAGCTGTTGGGTAATCATCTCCTTTTCTTTATCATCAACATTCCCGTCCGCTTTGGCTGCAGCAATCATCGCTTTGAGCAAAACTTTACCGCGCTGATCACCGTCTTGGCCGGATAGCTCAGTGAGCGGTTTACCTGTATCAGCAATTGGCGTCGCTTGTTGGCTTTGCCATTTTTGAAACGCGTTATAAGCGACGCCCCCAATGGCGGCTATACTTCCTAGTTTTAGGCCTGCACCAGTCAGTTTACGTCCGACCTGAGTTCCAAACAATATCGCTAACGCACCTGCCGCTAGAGCACCCTTGCTTGCCCCATCAAGCATTGCTTTTCGATCTTCCGGATTGTCGGGAATGTTTAATTTCTCTTCGGCAAGCGATTTTCCTTTGTTAACGAGCTCCTGACCTGAATTTAATAACATATCTAAAATTTGTTGTGCATCCATCAGTGTTTACCTCTAAGTTAAAGTGCAGGGCAATTATGCCTCTGAATTGTATAAGCTTTTATTAGTCTTTAGTATAACTCGTGGGCAGGCTCTTTAAACTGAGGCCTTAATTTTTTAAGCAATAATAATGGCCTATTCCGGACTAAAGATTCCACCCCTGCCATTTTAAAGCTGCCATTGAATCCGGTGAAAATGGCAGCCTCTTGACGATAATGCTTTCGCGTTTTGATGCGGGATGGCTAAACGATATTTTGCAGCCTATTTTTATCCTCATTTAAGGGGAGGCATATACAAAACAAAAAAAATGACACCGTTCGAAGGCATCCCGCGCGATACAACTGCTGTTATTGGCACATCCTAATGGCTCTGTTTTCATAAACCCGCCTACGTTGCTGAGTTTTATCAAAGCTTTCGGTCTTTAAATGGGAATATCATCTACCCCGTCGGCTGCTGTATCGATCGCATCATGGGCACTATTACCCACCCCGGGCACTATGGATACAACTGCTCCGCCTAAGCGCATCGGTACGGAGGCAATTTTTGTTAAAACGCAACCTTGTAGAATAATGATAGCGAAGACAAATAAAAATATATTTTTTAATTTCATCTTTAACCTCTTTTAGCAAATAGTCAGTATGCTTAATGGATAAAAGCCCTAAATTTAGGAAAGGGCATCTTAGTGTATTATACCAAATAAAAATGCACCCCAAGAATCCATTCGGTTCCATGAGCATCCATCTTCCGGGTTTAATAGACACTACTACGAAGTCCATTGTTTCAATAACAGCACGTTGAAGGTAAGGCAAAGATACCCAGCACTTGATGTCCCTATGTTGGGATTCCTTACATTCATTATGCCAATGGGCTATAAGGCTTCAAGCAGCACCATCATAAGTTAGAAGCCAAAAAGTGCAACCTTCATTTTCCGTAATTTTGCGCTAAATAATCGATGATGATCTGTTTGTCGTAATCATTGATGGGTGCTCCCATAATATTGATCATTTTGCCGACGGTTTTCTCCCACCCGGCGCGATCCAGAATCGTGGCGTGCTGGGTGATATAGTCTGGACTGTGGCATATTGCGCATTGCGCAATGACCTGGTTTTTGCCCGGCCGGTCCTTCAAAATTATCTGGTTTTCCCCGGCTGTTGCCGTGGCGGCAAAAAGCGATGACAAGACTAATAGCGTTCGCATCATGTTCTCCTCAAGCTAGCTTAATAGTTATCTTCTGCACGGCGTTGTGGTGGTAACCCGAAGGGTTAGGGATTGGCTCTAATGGTTGGCTGGCACCCGATTGGCTGGTCGCTCTCGCCATGATTAGGTATGCTCCGAGACGTTTGGGTTCAAATGAAAAGTGCCATTGGCGCCATGAAAAGCGTCCGTAATCCTGCTTCAGTGTAGCTTGATGCCAACTGACGCCGCCATTCGTGGACACCTCCACTTGTGCAATGCCATTGCCGCCATCCCAGGCTACGCCCTTAATTTCCATGGCTTTGTTCGCCGGCAAGGACTGTCCATCTTCCACGTTGGTGATCAATGAATTGACTAGCATCTCCGTGATCGGCATAGCCGACCCGGTTTCCTGTGAGCTAAATTGTCCGCTGGTGAAGCGATCCTTCGGTATGCGGTAGGCGGTTTTCATCCAGAAGCCGTCGAAGGCTTTGGACATGACATTGACCGCAGTCAGATGCTTCATCCAATAAGTGGCGGTCCAGCCGGGAATGATCAGGCGGGCGGGAAAGCCGTTCCAGTGGGGTAAAGGTTCGCCGTTCATCTCGAAGGCGATGAGGGTGTTTTCATCCAGCGCTTTCGCCAGCGGCAGGCTTTTTATAAAGTCCGGCGTTGTTTTTAGGACACCGGAATCGGCACCATCCAGACTCACTTCCAGGGCAGACTTGCCGATTCCCGCCGCCGCAAGTACATCTTTCAGGCGAACGCCGCGCCAGCGCGCATTGCCCATGGCGCCGGAACCCCACTGTATGCCCGGTACCTTCGGCTCAAAAAAGCTGCGGCGATTTCCGGAGCACAGACACAATGCGGCGATTTCAACCGGTTTGAAATCCCTGCGTATTTGTTCGAGGGTCAGTTCCAACGGACTGCGAAGGGCATCGCCACCGATGCGTAGTCGCCACTCACCAGCCTTAACTTCGGGAATCACGGCATTATGATAGCGCACAAAGAAGCGGTTATTGGGGGTAAACGGCGCGTCGAAATAATTGACCGGAGTTTCGTAATTGGGTGGCCGGTAGGTTTTTTTAATCAGCGCTTCCTTGCCGGGGAGCGCATCCATGATCGTTGCTTCCTCCTCACCTGTAGCAACTGCCAGGCCCGATCGATGCAACAGGGATAGTCCGCCGAGCGCAGCCAAACTGCCTGCGGCTTTCTTGATAAAGTGTCTTCTTTCGTTCATAAAATACCTCCTGGTTTGTATGCTTAGCTTACTGCCATTAAGTTATACCATTTAGTTCATTCTCCCTTGAGGGAGTTTTCATCCCATGTAGAAAACGATACAGGTGATATATTCGCATCTACATACTGCTTGATTTGGCTTATATGGAAAATTCAGCTTCCAAATCCACAAGATCAAAACTACTTATCTGCCGGTGTTCCGCTTGTGGATCAATTGAGCTATCCCTGGTTAGCCATAACGTCTGAAAACCCTCTGCTTTGGCGGCATCCAGCTCTTCTTTTATATCGGATAAAAACAATATCTGATCAGCAGGGATGTTAATCTGCCGGGCTATTTTGTAATACGATCCCTGATCTTTCTTGCCGCCAATATGCGTATCAAAGTAACCGGAAAAAAGCGGCGTTAAATCCCCAAATTCGGTATGTGCGAATAATAGCTTTTGCGCGAAAACGGAACCGGACGAATAGATGTATAAATCCAGACCATTTGCTTTCCACGTTTTTAGACTTTCTGCGGCATCCTGGTATATGTGGCCCTTGAAGTCACCTTGCTGGTAGCCTGCAGCCCATATCAAACCTTGCAAAGACTTTAAAGGTGTCACTTTTTTATCATCATCCAGCCACTGGATTAGCTGTGCGATTGATTGCTCGGTATCAAGTATTGCCCCCACTTCTTTACAGGTATCGTCCAGTAATATTTTAATCTGTGGTTGATCTGCATGACGGCGGACGTAATCAGCCAGATTTGCCCGAGCGTAAGGAAACAATATCTCTTTAACAAATGAAAGTGAAGATGTTGTGCCTTCAATATCGGTGACGATAGCTTTAATCATGACAGTTCGGCAACGTATTGATCAAATGTTGGAAAAGATTTTGCAATTTCACTGCCGGTAAAATCAGCGACCCAGCCATCGGGGGTAGTAAACAGGCGAATACAGGTAAATTCGGGGTTTTCACCCATATCAAACCAATGCGTGGTGTTGGCAGGAACGCTTATTAAATCGCCTTGTTCACACAATACCGCATAGACTTTATCGTTGACATGCAAATAAAACAGGCCACGGCCTTCGACAAAAAAGCGCACTTCAAAATCATCGTGAATGTGTTCAGCCAGAAACTTTTGCCGGAAGGCGGTTTTTTCCGGGTGATCCGACTTTAATTTAATTACATCAACGGACTGAAATCCGTATTGTTGCTTTAATTTTTCTATGGAATCAGCGTAAGCGGCAAGCACCGAGTCCTGGTTGGCCTCAGCGGACAGTTCACAATTAGCCGTCCAGCGTTCAAACTGCACACCTATGTTATTAAGCTGGTTCTGGATAGCAGTTAAAGCGGTGAATCGCTCGCCGTGTCGAGGTTGATCGTCAGCGTAAACAGATAATGCGCTCATTAGTTTTTGACTCCATACAGTCGTAATTCACAATCAAAGATAAAGTCCAACGCCTCAAGATGACGCAAGGTTTCCTGTACCGAACTGCCCCAGGTATAAAGCCCGTGTCCGGCAATGATATAGGCATAGCAGACCGGGTGCTTATCCAGATACTGTTCTACTTGCTCGGCCAGCCGGGGAATATGTTGGTCATTGGCAAAAATCGGCACCACAACCCGGCTTTCATGGGTGGTAATGCCGCATAGAGCTTTTAATAGCTCATAATCTTCCAATACGACTTCAGACTTGAAAATTCTTGAAATCAACGTCGCATTAAGCGAATGCGGGTGCAAAACTGACTGAATGTCCGGAAAGCGTTTATATAAGCAGGTATGCAACACAGTTTCCGCTGACGGTTTTTTGCCGTCCAGAGAATGGGCATCGGCATCAATCAGCATAATATCATCCAATTGCAACTGTCCTTTATGTTTTCCGGAAACGGTAATGGCAATATTACCCTCCGGCAGCCGCGCGGAAAAATTACCGCTGGTTGCCGGAACCCAGCCTTTGCTGTCAATAAAACGCCCGGCGTCAATCAATTGACGTGCGGCGATAAGAAAAGCTTCACTATAGTTCATAAGGCCAGAAAGTTATCTTTTATAAAGTTACGATGGCAAGCAATACGTTTAAATGCCTTTAAGGAACGAAAACCGCGTAGTTTGAGTATCCAGACAATCGTAATCCGGAAACATTTTAACTTAATGAGCTTAAAAAAGGCTACAAGCTGCGCCTAAACAAGAAAATAGTAGTCGATTGCGCTTTTCTTTTAATCAAGGGCGCGCGCGACGCACGAAACTGAATATCAACCCGGTCAAGAGGATGTAAGTCCAACCTTAAAAATTGAGTGTAATAGTTCCTCGCACCATTCGTGGTTCGACGGGGTGTTTCATAATGCCATATTGACCACTTGCTCCGGCGGGATAGGCATTGTCATAAGCGTAGGCAATATCGTTGGCGGCCAAACCGAAAAGATTGAAAAGATCGAACTCCACTTTGTAGGCTTTGTGTTGATAACCCGCGCTCATATTGACGATGCTGGTGCTGCCGGCCCATAACGTTCCGGATTAGTTCAGAGGTACATTACTGAAATGACGCAAGCGTAGCGTGCCAAACAAACCATCAGGTGCAACGAGTGTAGCTCCCTCCGGAGTGTTTACAAAATGTGAGGAAGTAAAGGCAAAGTCGGCATCCAGCGTCAACCAATCGTTCGGCTTGTAGTAGTTGGCAAGCTCAACGCCATAACGATGGGTCTTGTTATTAACTTCAGTGGTGCCTGCGTCCCCCACAAAGACCAGTTCCTGGCTGCTTTCCAGAAACCATAAGGCAATGGTGCTATTCAGGCCCTTGATAAAATTGCTGCGAATCCCGGTTTCGGCGCCGCGTGACCAGGCTAATGGGCTCACCGGGCTAATCAGATTTCCGTCAGCGAAAGGTGTTCCGTCAACAGGATTAAGACGCAGTACCGTACCGCGGGCATCGTTGGAGTGGTAACCGTATCCGGCATTAACAAAGAATTCAGTGTTATACCAGGGGCCCATGATCACACTCAGCTTGGGACTTACCCTCGACTGGTGGCTATCGCCGGAATTGGCGGCGTTGACCAGAGGGTCATGCAGGGTGTTGCCGGTCATGGTGACATCGTTATGGATATAATCAACCCTTACACCGGTTATGGTGCGGACTTTTTCCTGCCAGTAGGTCTGGTTTTTGAAATAAATGCCGGCTGTAGCCTCGCTGGCATCGCTATGAGAGACCGTGTTGAGATAGACTCTGTCGAATGTGTGATCCAGGCCCAGATTCATGATGTCATCGTAGCGAAACTGCAAACCGACGGTATTGTTCATATCAAAACCAAACAGTGTGTTGTAGCGCGTGTGTTCAACATTGCCTCCGGTCTGTACCCTATGTTCAAACTGGTGAATCTGGTCGCCTAAAGCCGGATTTTCCAAATAACCGGTAAAATTGGAATAGAGGTCTACGTCATAATAAAGCGCATAGATATTGGCGTCATTTTTCCAGTTATCACCTTTATTCCAGAGATTGGCTGATAAACTGAAGCGGTTGCTATCGCCGCCGTCGGTCGGGTCCATGGTGCCGTAAAGATTTAGTATGCCGTCATCAACCGCTGCCTGCGGAATCTGGTTGGTCGCCGTCCAGGTATTGTTATAGGCTTTGGCGAAAACGGAAGTTCCCCAGTTATCCTTAGCCAGGGTATATCGCAACATGCCGTTAAATTTCCTGGAATCTTCCGGTTGTTGCCAGACACCATTGTAAAAATTGAACTCGCCGGCATAAAGCAAATCGCCGCTGCCAACCTTGTTGGAATTAGCGATCAGCGTACGGTAATAATCGTATTGGCCGGCGGTAAATTTAAAAATCCCTTTAGGCAATTTAGCCATGGAAAACATCCTGGCAAAGCCTGCCGCCGAAAAATCGCCCACCTCCGCATAATAGGGTCCCTTGCCGAATTCAATAGTCTTCACCAGTTCGGGAATGATGCTGTTAACATCCATATAGCCTTGCCCATGGGCGTGGCTGGGCAAGTTCATCGGGATGCCGTCAACATACGTTGTAAAGTCGGTACCGTGGTCGAGATTGAAACAGCGCAGAGGAAATACTGGTTAGCCTTGCCGGAACCGCTGTGCTGAGTGGCTAGTACGCCGGGCACAAGTTCCAACAGCTCGCCATTACGGGAGAGTGGACGATATTCGAATTGAGCCTGGTTGACTTCGCCCTGCGATGCAGATGCAGTTATGCCGATAAGATTTTTTGCTCGCGCATCTTCTGTAACGACCATTTCATCGAGTTCTAGCGTGTCATTTTTACTGGTTTTTGACTTGGCTTTTACCGTTGCTTTTGTTGTATTTTGGGTCGTGGCTTCTGTTTCTTGGGCATTAACGTTGTTTCCAAGAAAACAGGCAAAGGCTAGCAGAGCCAGACGCATAGCCAGGATACCCGCACCGTGCAAAAGCAAGGTTGCCAGCATAAATCCCAGGGCGAATGACAGGAGACTGGCTGAAGTCGGCATTTCCTGACCGTGCGCGTAGCCATGAAAAAAAGCGAAAAAAACCACGATCAGGACGCTTCCCGTTGCTTGAAAACGGATGTTATGGATGACCAATACACCGAAAACAATCACGGAGAGCAGAATCATCATTTCCACGCCAGGGACGGACACGCCCGTCATACCGGCCAGCCCCCCGAGACTCATCACCCCGACGAACGCGATCGGAAGCTGCCATACGGCCCGGCCACCCAGTTGCACCGCCCAAACGCCAACCGCGAGCATGGTCAGGAGATGGTCCCATCCGTTCAATGGATGATTGAAGCCGTTAGTCCAGCCGCTCATTGCATTACTGCCGGTATGGGCCAAGGCGAGCGAGGGTGATAGTGACAGAAGCAATCCCAAAAGGGACAACAGTTTTTTCTGATTTATGCTCATAAAATTCCTTGGTCTATTCGAATTTGCATCGAGTTCCAGGTTAACAACTTAAGTCGAGACAAGCAACAAGACTTGACTTTTCGCTATTTCTATTAACCTGCGCTCAAGCCTGAATGCCTTGTTGAAGGGTCAGGTTCATGGTTCGACAAGGCTTTTTTGAGGGAGTACGGGAGGTCTGCGTAGCAAATCTTGCTGTTAATCAGCATCGACGCAGTGCTTAACAGCAACAAAAACGATAGCGTCTCAATTTCTAAACGGTCCGGATAAGCCTATACACGGTAAAAATATTGATTTTAAATTAAATGCTCTTATAGTTATCCCAATTTAAACACCATCAAAAAGGGTATTTTATGCAGCATTTTCGTCTTTCTTTTATCGTTACAGCGGTTTGTCTGGCAGTAGCCATTTATTGGGGTGGAATTATGGGTGCGTTTTTCGCCCTTATTCTGGGGGTTCTTGAAGTCAGTTTATCATTTGATAACGCCGTGGTTAACGCGTCTATCTTAAAGCGCATGGATGAGCGCTGGCAGCAATATTTTTTGACCTGGGGGATTTTAATTGCCGTATTTGGCATGCGTTTAGTGTTTCCCATCTTAATTGTCGCTGTCGCTACAGGCATTAGTTTCTTGGGCGTAACCGATATGGCATTGCACGATACGGCGACTTATGCCCAGCATTTGAACGAATCGCATGTGCAAATTTCGGCATTTGGCGGGATGTTTTTGCTGATGGTGTTTTTCTCGTTTATCTTTGATGAAGCCAAGGAACTGCATTGGCTGGGTTACATAGAAGAAAAAATGTCCAGTTTTGGAAAGCTTGAATCGATTGGGATTATTATGTCATTAGGTCTGCTGTTAATTATCCAGAACTGGCTCCCCGATGATATTCGCTTAAATGCGCTGGTTGCCGGTATCTCAGGCGTTATTTTATACGTTATCGTGGACAGTTTAGCGGCTCTATTTGAAGATGAAGAGGAGGGAGAAGAAGTTTTGGCAGCCATAAAAAAAGGCAGTGTCATGAGCTTTTTGTATCTTGAAGTATTGGACGCCTCGTTTTCATTTGATGGCGTTATCGGTGCGTTTGCGATTACTCAGGATGTGGTCATTATTATGCTGGGCTTGGCAATTGGCGCGATGTTTGTCCGAAGCCTGACGGTGTATTTGGTACGCAAGGGCACACTCGATGAATATGTATTTTTGGAGCACGGCGCGCATTACGCTATTGGTTCACTGGCGGCTATCATGCTAATCAACATGACCCATCATATTCCTGAGGTGGTCACTGGCCTGGTTGGGGCAGCATTGATTGGATTGTCGGTTTTTTCATCAGTTCTTTATAAAAGAAAGCAAGCGGAATAGGGGTTCGATGGCTTGTTTCCAAGCTGAAGCTTGGGAGCTAGCCAAACTTGATGATGGATCTTTTTTGGCTATGAATTGGCAAATTATCTCGGAACAGATTGAATTAGCAACAGGGCAGACATTTAGAGTCGTGTCTGCCCAAGCGCTTTCTGGTGGTGACATCAATGACGCCTATCGGCTGCAAGGTGATAATAAGTCCTATTTTGTTAAGCTAAACCGTGCTGATTTAGTAACTATGTTTGAAGCTGAATTTGCCGGATTACTGGACATGGCAAAGACTCAAACAGTCCGCGTACCAGCACCGATTGTTTGCGGCCAAACAACCGGGCATTCATTTTTAGTGCTGGAAAACCTTGAATTCGGCTGTTCCAATAAAGCCTCTGATCGCTTATTGGGGCAACAACTCGCGCTCATGCACCAGCAACAACAGCCGTTTTTTGGCTGGCATCGGAATAACACTATCGGCAGCACCTTACAACCGAACAGTCAAAGCGATGACTGGCTGACTTTCTGGCGTGAGCAACGCTTGGGTTTTCAATTAAAACTGGCGGCAGATAAGGGCTACTGTGGCAGACTGCAAGCCAATGGTGAGCGTCTGTGCAGCGATATGGCAGCATTCTTTAATGATTACGTGCCTCAACCCTCGTTATTACATGGCGATTTATGGGCGGGTAATGCGGCGGCTGATAAGCAGGGGTGCCCGGTTATATTTGACCCCGCTTGTTATTATGGTGACAGGGAAGCCGATTTGGCGATGACGGAGTTGTTCGGCGGCTTTAATCGGGATTTTTATGCAGCGTATGAAACAGTTTGGCCTCTGGCTCATGGCTATGGCGTAAGAAAAACGTTTTACAATCTGTATCATATTTTGAACCACCTGAATTTATTTGCTGGCGGCTATTTGCGGCAGGCTGAAAGCATGATGGCAATACTTCTGGCAGAAATAAGTTAGGAGCAGTAACTGAAAAACTTGGATAAAACGGAGCTATCGTGGGAGCGGCTTTAGCCGCGAAGAGCTCGGCTAAAGCCGTTCCCAATAAAAATGTATGGGTAACTCATCGGCGGTCAGTGTCTCAAACAAAGTTATGACGAAACGACCTTCAGTGCTTTCTACGAAATAATGGGTATTGTTAATACCATCTTTATACCCTCAAAACTAATGACTTCACCGAGAGCCTAAATGCTGCCGAATTGATTGAGTTGCAAGCGGGTTATTTATTTAAGTAAAGACAAACACCGATCAGGCTACTTCCATTCCCATATTTTCCACATATTAATGTTGCTACCTTTATCCAAATCGTCCCTG
>Ga0209797_10000385_pt1 | contig 21767 bp, 12 predicted proteins | sample DOMMetBare3Fresh_2_FD_187472 | JGI IMG/M metagenome (GOLD analysis project Ga0209797, IMG submission 187472) | Wetland sediment microbial communities from St. Louis River estuary, USA, under dissolved organic matter induced mercury methylation -... | ecosystem: Environmental > Aquatic >... | reverse complement strand
CGGTTATAAGCAGGTTGAATAGAAGCCCATTTTCTTGAATCCTTATCATCAAATTTTCTGAATGTAGCAACTCTTACAGGCGCCCTTAATAAACCACCCCAATTGTCAGCGGTTACATTAAACTGTCTTGCTCCAACTGAATCATGAAAATTTGCAATCAATCCTGTTTGTGGAACGAAGCTTCCGGTAACATAACCCATTGTTGATTCATTTGCCAAATAACGGATAGAAAAAATGATCTCATTATTACCCCTGTTAGTTGTTGAAAAAATATTAGCAAAGTTGGTTTGCAAAGCAAGCCCTGCCACATTTGTTTGTATATCTGTCAATGCATTCAATGCGGTTGTAGCATCACCGGCGCCTCCGCCGCGGTAGCTTGTCCATAAAAACACTTCTGCCTTCAGCATTAATGTAGCAGCTTTTGACCAGTATGATTTTGTATTTCTGAAAGTATAATTACTGCCAAAGTTTGTAACTGATTTATCAATATCATCTTTTATCAAAGCCATCACGTCTGCAGCAGGCGACGCCGCTTTTGATAAACTTGAAATATCAAAAGAAGTAACCGGGTCGGTTTGTATCACTACATCTCCCCAGCTTCTTGTCAATTGAAAATAATAATAAGCCCTCATGCCATAAGCCATGCCGAGGTAATAACTTTTATTGGCAGCAGTTACAACATTAGTGGAGCTCAATTTATCAATCAGCAAATTCAACTGCACTATATTGCTGTAGAATCCTCCAAAGTTGCTGACACCGGCTGCATCCAATGTGAGAGTTTGCAGCCACATTCTTTCTACTCCCTGAGTTGCTTCACCTGTAAATGCACTTGCATTGCCAGGCTCTGTTCCAAAAATATCGGAACGCATTTCGCCCAATGCCTGGAAACTTGAGTTGTGGCTTCTGAATCTTGATTGAATTCCTGAAACAAATGCATCAAACTGGTCAGGCGTTTGCCAAAAGTTTGCATCGGTGATGCTGCTGATCGGTGATAGTTCCAATTGCTTTTTACAGGAGCTGATAATAGTTGCGGCCCCTAACATCAATAAAGTATATTTTAATATCTTTTTCATAATTACTTTTTTAAAAATTAAAATGATACCTGCACACCTAATACAAATGATTTTGGTGTTGGGTAAGTGCCGGCAAAAATTCCGCTTGAAAGCGGCTCAGGTGAATTGCCGCTGAATTTGGTTATATAAAACAGGTTGTTCGTATTTACATAAATTCTTGCCTGTGATAAAATTTTTGTTTTTGATAAAATTGATTTTGCAAAATCGTAAGACAAAGTGATTTCCCTGCAAGCGAGGTAATCCCCTTTCTCGTAAAAATTGGAGTTGTTGCCGTTTAATACCTGGCCGGCATTATTTGCTCTTGTATAGTTTTTCTTTCCGGCAGGTGCACCTACCTGATCAGCGTAATAAACTTTGGGAATATTACTCATTGAATTATCACCGGAGAAACCTTTTTTCTGCCAGTCAATATAGTTAAATGTGCCCTGGTAGTTGCCAAGTGTTCTTGCCACTAAATCATTATAAAGTGTATGACCCAATGCAAAATCAAACCGTGTGTAAAGCGTAAACCCTTTATAAGATAAAGTGGAAGAGAAACCACCAGTGAACTTTGGATTTACATTACCTAGATACACCTGGTCTCTTGTATCAATAGTATCATTCTTATCAACGTCCAACCAGTTTACATCACCGGGAGTTATTTTAGCAGTTCCGTAAGTAACGCCGGGTCCGCTGATAGTAGCAATAATGTCTCTCCTGTTATTAGCAAACTTTGCTATTTCTCCGTCATTCTGGAAAATAGAAAGCTGTTTATAACCATAAATTGCGCCTAATGGTTGTCCTTCCTGCAAACCACCAACCCAAACTACTTTACCCTGTCCAGCATCATAAATCTGTATTCCACCTTGCCTGTTAAATTCATTGCCATTGAATGGAAGTTGAAGGATCTTATTTTCTACAAATGAAATATTTGCATCTGCATCCCACTTCAACCCATTTGGCTTATTAAGGATGTTGGCATTTACAGTAAATTCAAAACCTTTATTTTGAAAAGTACCCAAATTTGTTCTGATAGAACCGAAACCAACATAGCTGGGCAATGTAAGATTAGTAAGCAGGTCACTTGTTTTTCTGTCATAATAATCAAATATCAGTGTGATCTTATTTTTTAAAATACCAACATCAAGACCCACATCTGTTGTTTTACTTTTTTCCCATCTCAAATCGTTATTAATAACACCTGTATTTAAAAATCCAAGACTGCCATTATAATTTCCCTGAGAACCATAACCACCCTGAATTTCATAATCACCAATACCTGCAACATTACCATTTACTCCATAGCTGATACGGGGCTTTAAAGAAGTTATCACATTTGAAATTCCGCTTTGTTCAAAGAATTTCTCTTTATGAACATTCCAACCGGCAGACATACCAGGGAAAAAACCCCACCTGTTTTCTTCTGCCAAACTTGAAATACCATCCTGGCGATAAACCAAAGTGAGAAGATAGCGTTGGTCGAAATCATAATTTATTCTTCCAAAATGCGAAATGATTCTGTATTCTGATTTTGCAGTAAAGTTGCTTCCTGCTGCAAACAATGTAGCGGCATTTAAAGTTGGGATATCATCTGTAGGAGCTCCCGTTCCGGAAATTTGAGAGCTGAAGGATTTCTGTCCGAAAGATTCAGCGCCAAGCATTGCATTAATATTATGATTGCCTCTAATCGTTTTTGTATAATTCATAATACCATTATACTGCTGCTGAAAAGTTCTTGCGAAAGACCATGCAGCGGGTCGGGTAGTATTAAATGTTTGAGGGTTAGTGTAAAGCCCCGTATAGGTTTGTGTTGCTCTTGTAAATGATTCGTTGGTGTTTTCAAACAAATAAGCATTACCAGAAAGTTTTATATACAACCCAGGAATAATATCATACTTAGCTGAACCATTCACAGTAATCCTGTTAATTTCATTACTTCTGTTTGTTTTACCTAACCAATACAATGGGTTACCGTCAGCAATACCATTACCGGGATTAGGTTTTGTTTTGGCAGAATCCAACCATGGATTCATCGTAGGCCACAAGGAAAGATTGCGGTAAAGTGTATTTATTTCTCCGCCTATTACACCAATCTGCGACGAAGTGGAAAAGCTGACTCCTGTACTGATTTCAAGTTTGGGTTTTATTTTATAAGAACCATTGATGTTTGCAGAATATCTTTTATAATCAGAACCTACAATGATTCCCTGTTCATCATAATAATCGAAGCTGGCAAAATATTTACCTCTATCATTTCCACCGGTTACGTTTATGTAATGATCATTTGTGTGTGTGTTTCTAAAAACAAGATCTTTTATTTCGTCGCCATGGTCTTTAAAAATAATGGTGCCGCCATAAGGGTCGCTTAATGTATCCCAGCCTGACTGTAATAAAAAGGCATTAGCAGGAGTGTAAGCTCTTATATCAAATAATGCAAGATCGGCGGTACTAGTTAAAAGCCCATACCCCCTCGAAGCATTTACCTGTGCAAGTGTTCGTTGTGAATTTAAATTACCCAGCCTGTTATAATAAATATAATCCCTTGCATTCAGATGATTATAATCCTCCCTGTTTTTATTAAACCCATGAACATATTTATAAGAAACCTGGGTTGTACCGGATTTACCCTGCTTTGTTGTTATCAGAATAACACCATTATTAGCTCTTGCACCATAAATAGCAGTTGAAGCAGCATCTTTCAATAATTCAATAGAAGCAATATCATCTGGTGAAATGTCATTATAAGATCTTATTATTCCATCAACAACTACAAGCGGAGATCCCGGATTGTTGATAGATGCGCCACCCCTGAGTAAGATGGATGGTGATGCGCCAGGTGTTCCAGTTGTATTTACCACTCTCAATCCTGCAACCGATCCCTGTAATGCTGTACCCACATTTGACCTTGGAGCATTTAACAAAACTTCGTTGTCAAGTTTTCCAATTGCGCTGGTAATATTCCGTCGCGACTGTGTACCATAACCCACCACTACTACTTCTCCTAATTTACTTACATCAGGCTTCAAGATCAGGTCGATGGTGGATGAATTTCCAACCTTAATTTCCTGAGAAATAAAACCGGTGTAAGAGAACACCAAAGCATCATTTTCTGATGCGTCAATACTGTACTCACCATTTACATTGGATTGTGTGCCGGTATTTTTTCCTTTGACAATAATGTTTACACCTGTAAGCGGTCTATTATCCTCTTGTGAGAGAATTTTTCCTGAAATTTTCTTTGCTTGCGACCAGGCAAAAGCAGAACAAAGAATAAAGGCAACAATAAAACAGACCTTAAAAGCAGCAGATTTCATAAAAAGCAATTTAATTTTATGTATTATGTACGACATAACAAAAATATGTGTATTTTTGATTTAACAAACTTTTTTTAATAAAATGTGCAGAATTATAACTCAGATCAAGGTCAACTCGGAAGAACTGAGATGAAAAATGGGGTAATTTGCTAAATTAAGTTTGATTAAATCATACATAAAATATGGATACTCTTGCAATAAAAGATAGTTTTAAGGCAGTAGATACCAGTTCTTTAGTGGATCGGGTTGAAACCAGCCTCGTTGAACTTTTGCAAGAAAAGAAATTGAAGGTTGGAGATACAATTCCAAAAGAAATCGAATTAGCAGCATCATTAGGGGTTAGCCGTACTGTCATACGTGAAGCACTGCTACGATTAAGAATGATGGGGCTGATAGAATCAAAAAAGAAGAAAGGCTCGGTAATAACAAGTCCGGATTTGTTTGGGATCATGAGTAAAAGTATGAACCCCCACATACTTGACCAGGATACTCTCAAAGAGATTTTTGAAATTAGATTAGTACTTGAGATTGGTATGGCCGATTTGCTTTTTCATCGGATTACAAAAGAAGATATTGAAGAATTAAAAAAAATTGTAAGCAACGAGCCAACTGCCACCCAATATCATTTATTCAATATTGAACATGAAATCGCATTTCATGGAAAATTATATGAGATTACTGGAAATAAGACACTGAAAAAATTTCAGAAAATGTTATTACCGGTTTTTGATTATGTACATAACAGCGGATTGTTAAAGAAACAACCTTTACTCAAAACATTTGTCTCTCACAAAGAACTAGTAGAAATTTTAGAAAACGGTGAACCCGAACAATTCAGAAATGGTATGCGAAACCATTTAGAAAATCATTTTGCGAGGTTGTTTGATTAATTTGGGTTTAGTTAATCCCTATTTTTTTTCTTCCACAAAATACATCTCGATCAGCCCTTTATTTTTCGCAGGTTGTTTGCCGCGGAAGCTGCATTGAAATTTATCTTTCACCAGTTCATAAGTGCTTTGAGAAATATTGATACGATTCGCTTCACTGCTTTGTTCCATTCTTGCTGCAGTATTCACCGTATCGCCCCAGATATCATATGCAAATTTTTTATTCCCAACTACGCCGGCTACCAGCGGGCCGGTATGTATCCCGATACGGATATCAAAGAATCCCTTCTCCTCATCCTCGTACTTCAGGTTTTTTATTACCTCAATTATTTCCATAGCTGCATTTATCACATTCACTGCATTATGATCTTTTGTGTCGGGCAAACCGCTTACACATAAATAAGCATCACCAATGGTTTTTATCTTTTCAATGTTATGTCTTGAAATGATCTCATCGAATTTTTTGAAGCAGGAGTCAATGATAGATACCAGCTCTTCAGGAGAAAGCTTTTCACTTTTCACCGTAAAGTTTTCAAAATCCGTGAACATAACAGTGGCTACCTCATAACTCCGGGGAGTAGTTTTGCCGGTTTGCTTTAATTCCTGCGCCACTATCTCTGGCAAAATATTTAACAAGAGGTCATCAGATTTTTTCTTTTCAATATAAAGTTCATTGGTTCTTTCTTCCACTTTATTTTCAAGCTCATTGTAAAACACAGCATTTTCAATTGAAATAGCCATCTGACTTGCCAATACCTCCAATAATGCTACCCGGTTTTCAGTAAATGCTCCGTAAGTAAGATCATTTGATAAATAAATAACGGCCTGCACTCTTCCCATATTCATTAATGGAATGCATAAAATGGATTTGCATCCATTACGTTTAATAAATTCGTCATTACCGAACAATTGACTCTTTTCTGCATCATCAAGTATCACTTTTTCTTTTGTCAGGTACACATAATTTAAAATTGACTCGGCCATTAACCCTGACTTATGTACCGGCAGGGATTGCAACACCTTCATAGATTCGTCTTCTGCTTTTATCTCGGCTTCGATACATCGTTCGCCTTTTTTCTCCATAATAAGATAGCCTGTTTGTGCACCGGCACTTTCAGAAATTATCTGCATCATCTTTCTGAGCAACCTTGATAAAACGATTTCGCCGGAAATAGCTGAAGATGCTTTCAAGACAGTTTCCATATCAAGGTTCCCTTTTCTTTCTTGAGTTGCTTCCTGTGTAGTTTCCGTATGCCAGACAATTTGCTTACCTGAATGGAGATGTGTGTAGCGTTTCTCCATTTGCTTCACTTTGGCATCGGCGCCCCAGCGCTTATATGTTTTGTATGCATTTTGCAAATAAAAATCTGCCAGCAGGTCTTGTTTTGTATTTAAAAAGAATTGACCGGCTCTTTCCCAGCAAAAAGCAAGATCATTGAGCATGCCATTTTCAGTTGCAAATTTTAATGCCTTATCATAAAATATCTTAGCAGTTTCCATTTCTCCTTTCAGGTAATGATATTCGGCCTGCAGCAATAATGTTTTATGCGTATTGTACTGTGGCGCCAGCTTTTCAAATCTTTTTAATTGTTTAATATCTTTTTTAACCTGTTTTAAGATCGGGCTCTTTACTGCAGCATTAATAGAAGAATCAGCAATAGCTAATGACCGGAAGAAATAAAACAATGGATTCAGTGAAGTGCCCTTCACTGTTTCCTGGAATCGTTCAGCCTGCGCAATATATTTTTTGGCCTGTTCTGAATTATTAAATAACAGTGCCAGGTATAACTTCAGGATATAAAGATTTTGAAAATATACTTCGTTTTCTTTTGTTACTTCTCCTATATCCATTGTTGATTCGTCATAAATATTCCCACGAAGAAGGTCAGGGCTATCAGTTTCATTGATCAAATTGTCCATGGATTGCCGGAATAATTGCAATCTTTTCAACGTGAGATCCTGTTTGAATTTCTCGATCTGGAGTTCGAGTGTTGCTCCCTTCTTACTAAGTGTATGAAGCTGGGAGCCGGAAATGAATAAATGATAAATCAAATTATGTGCTGCATATGAAGCCCATTCATTATCACCATACTCAATGGACAGCCTGAATGCTTTTTCCAGATCATTATTGAGTTCGATCAGCGGTTTCTTCCAGTGATCAAGAAACAGGTTGCTGGTTGCAATAATGGAACCTAATACTTCCTCGGCATTTATTTTTCTTGCAAGGTGAATGGCAATTTCACCCATTTTGCTTCCTTTATCAATTTGTTTCAGGTGAGCACTCAATATATATCCATATGCGGCGAAACTGAATGGGGATTTAACTGACAAACCATATCTCACAGTCATGCTTACCATTTTAAATACCAATACCGGCACAAGATTAGGATTAGCAAAGTAAGAAGCGGATGAGATCTCAGACATGATCCGCATTGCAGCTTTCTTTTGTTCATCTTCCATTTCAGGAAGCCTGTTAAAATAGTCGGCTGTTTTATTCCGCAGCAGCCACCTGGTTTTCAGCAGATCTTTTAAAACAGAAAGATTGCCGGGTTTCATTGGTAAATGAATTCCAAGTTTGATCAAAACCTCAAGGCCAAGCTTTATCGCTTCTATCAGCTTGTTTTGTGCAATTAATTTTTTTATCTCGATCTCATAACCTTTCACTGAGTCAACTAAGGAATGGCTGCGTTTTACTATCGGCTGCACATATTTATCTACTTTATCATATTCGCCGGATAAATAAGCTGCCTCGGCAGCATTGATATTTAATTCTAATAAAAAATTGTATTGACTTTCCCATTCATCATCATCCAAAACAATGATTCCTTTTTCAAAATATTGCAATGCCTGCGGATATGCTGTGGAGGCCATCGCCTTTTTTCCTGCTTGTAAATTAAGATTGCTGAGATACGCTTTTTCTTTTTTATCAGTAAGCAGCCCGGCGCCAAGGTTCCATTGATTTACTATTTCAAAAATTCTTTCCTGCTGTTCATTCATTCCATAATACGACACCAGTCTTCTTCCATTTAAAAGATGAAGAGAAGTTTTTTCCTTCTCGGGTATCAAAGAGTAAATGGCCTGTTGCACCCGGTCATGGGCAAACTTATATTCATCACCTGATGGTATTAATAAACCATCCGACACTGCAATATTTAACTGGCTCTGTATTTTCCTCTCATCAGCCTCCTTTACCACAGCCAGTGTTTTTTTATCAAACCTGTTACCAATGGCAGAAGCCGTTTCAAGCAAACTTAACGTTTCAACTGGCAGTTTTTGAACATAATCGGTCATCAGGTCCACCACATTACCCGATACATTCATTTGCATGATCAGGTCAGCATTCCATTGCCAATGCTGTTTTTCAAAATCAAACCAAAGAAATCTTTCATCAAAAATTGATTTCAAAAACTGCCAGGTATAAAAAGCATTTCCTTTTGTCTTATTATAAATAATGTCTGATAAAAACGAAGTGTGTTTGAGGTTGGAATTAAGGGCACCCTCAACAAGGCTATTCACATCTTCAAATGAAAGATCATCTAATTCCATTTCGTCAAAAGGAACATTCTCATCACGCAACTCGCTTATTTTTTTTATCAACGGATGATTTTCGTCCACTTCATTTTTTCGATAGGCCCCGATCAGCATTACATATTCGATATCCCTGTTCTCCGCAATTATCTTTATAAGACTTAGAGAAGAAGCATCGGCCCATTGCAGATCATCTACAAAAATCACAAGCGGATGATCTTTATCAGCGATCGTCTTAATAAATCTTGCAAACTCATAATTGAATCTATTTTGCGCTTCAATGCCTTTCAGCATTGGTATGTCAGGTAATTTGCCGGTTAGTTCTTCAATGCCGGGAATAAATTCAGTAAGAATTTTTACAGAACCTCCCATCGTATCCATTATTTTCTTTCTCCATAGTAACCGGTAAGCATCTTCGCCGGTTAGTATCATTTGAATAAGCTCATTGAATGCCTGCACAAAAGTGGAATAAGGAGTATTTGAACTTATCTGGTCAAACTTTCCTTTTATGAAATATCCTTTCTTCTGTGATACTGGTTTTTGTAAAGATTCGATCAAGGCAGATTTACCACTGCCTGAATAGCCGGATAACAGCAAGGTTGATTTTTTTCCATTTGCACAACTGCTGAATAAATTACCCAGGTATGTTATTTCCTTTTCTCTACCATAAAGTTTTCCTTGTATGAATAATTTTCCGGAAAAATCTCTTGTCGCAAGCCTGAATTCATTGATTTGCTTTTTGGACTCATATTGATGCAAACATTTTTCGAGGTCTGTTTTTACCCCAAATGCAGATTGATAACGATCTTCTGCATTTTTTGAAAGCAACATCATAATAATATCAGAAACGGCTTGCGGCAGGTCCTTATTTAACCGTCTCGGCTCTTCTGCGGTTTTTGCAACATGCGAATAGATCAATTCAAGTCCCTCATCACTTTCAAAAGGTACTAACCCTGTGAATAACTGGTAAAGGATAACACCAAATGAATAAAGATCAGCACGACTATCAATAGGTCGGTTAATACGCCCGGTTTGTTCAGGGGCAATGTATTTCAGATAATCAATTTCTTTTTCTTTGGAGAACTGGTGTGAAGCGCCGAATACATTACCAACTGTGGCATGTCCGAAATCGATCAGTCGCGGAAGATCGGTTTCACTTTCTATAATAATATTTGACGGATGCAATTGCCCGTGAAAAATATTTTCTTTTTGCAGCTCATATAATGCACATGCTATTGATACCGCAAGCTTCAATTGTTTTTCAAAGTCTGGATTTTCATCAGCGATAAATCGTGAAAGGTCTTTACCAGGTACATATTCAAGCACAACTGCCGAATGCTCATCTTGTTTTTCTTTTCGCAATGCCTTTCTTATGCTACTGCTGTTTGTTTTTGAGCATATTTCAAATTCATTTTCCAGCTGAGCAATAAGTTCGGGTGAGGGAAATTCCTCTTTAATTATTTTTATACAGGTTTGTTGCCCGTTATCCCCCAAAGCGGATTTAATAATTAATGAATCAGCGCCGTAATGAATAACGTTTGCATGATCAATATTCCTGATCATTGAAAGTTGTTTGAAGAATAATAATTGTAAGTTTATGATTTTTTAGTCACATAATAAATTTAAATCATAGCGTATATTCTATAATTTATTTTATATTACTGAAAATTTCATCACCCTGTTTGAACCCGTTATAAATCCCTCTACGAAAGCCAACCTGAACCACCAAATGCAGTTGATATGATAAAACAACACCCGCTGATCATTCTTTCTCCTGTAAGAAAAGATAAACTGGAAACATTGGATACGAGATTAAGTGTTATCAGGGAAAAGTTACAGAAAGGGACAGAAACTGAATTCAGAAAAGTACCCACATTGCATTATGGACGTTGGGTAATACTTAGCAGAGACTCGTTCCGCGACGAGCCGGCAGTGCCTGTTGGTATCAGGTTGATCTTTTCAACAAATTTTGATGGAGATAAAGACAATCACCTGAATGAATTGGTTACTAACCTGACAAAATATTTTGATGATATATATGAATGTTGTGAAGGCTATCCTGAACCAGGCGCCAGAACAACAGAAAGCAGAAAAAACTACCTGGAAAAATATTCAATAAAGACTTCGGCTTTTTATAATGGTGCACCTGGCCGATCGGTACAACAAATCCACCAGGAACAAGCTTTGAGGGAATATATCTGGAACTTCATCAAAAACAATAAATGGGATAAGAACGCAACTGCTGTGGAAATGCACCGTGCTATTCGCAAAGAAGTTGAGAGTAAAGCAGAATTTGCATGGTCAAAACAAAAAGCCGAGCTGCCGCGAATATTTAACCTGCCTAACATAGTGGTCTTTATTGGTTATACCATCTTGTTATTGATATTATTTTTCTTTACGACCGCACTAATGCTAATTTTTATTGATTTCAGCAAACTCAGTTTTATTGCTTCTTTTTTACTCATATTCATTTCACTCTTTTTGGGTTTAATACAACTCTGGATTTTATTTATCCATTTTTTCCATGAAAGAAGAGATAAAAACGGAACCCTTACGCTAAGCCAGCTTGATGATAAAAAAGTAAATGAACTGAAAAAAACAGAAGATTTATTTCCGCAGAATCAATTTACACAGGTTGCTGTAATGAAACCCGGTATTGTGCGGTCTTTCAACTTCTGGATATGGATGTTAAGAACAAAAGTTTTAGCCGGAAGGGTATTTATAAAAGGAAAACTGCTGAACATACCTACCATTCACTTTGCCCGCTGGGTAAGAATTGATAACGGCAAACATGTATTATTCTTCAGCAACTTTGATGGCAACTGGCAACAATACCTAGGTGATTTTATTGATCAGTCGGGATGGGGTTTGAGTGGCATCTTTAGTAACACAATTAATTTTCCTAAAACACATTTCATGGGAGTACTTGGTGCATTGCCAGGTATGCCTATAAAATTTCCAGGGACCAACTTTTTACTTACCGGCGGTGCCTATGATGAAGAGCATTTTCTTGCATGGAGCCGCAGTACACAGGTGCCTACCCAGGTTTGGTATTGTCCTTACAAACATATTTCTATAAAAAACATTAATAACAATACCTCAATACGAAATGAATTGCACAAAGATCTGAATGATGCACAGGCAAAAATATTTTTAAAAAGATTTTAATTTTTTCTACAATGACACCAATAGAGCTTTCGGAAATACAAGCATACCTCCTAAATGATTTAAAAGAGATGGGTTATTCAAGATATTACCTGCTGAAAGTAAAAGATGCTACGGCTGCAAAAAAATTAATCGCCTCCATAGCCGGCAGCATTTCCAATGCTGCAGTTTCTGCACAGGACACATCACTGAATATCGGTTTTACAAATACGGGGCTTATTGCTTTAGGATTAAACGAAGTGAACATGCATTCTTTTTCCCGTGAGTTCAGAGAAGGTATGGTAACACCACATCGCCAGCGTTTGCTGGGTGATTTTGACAGCAGCGATCCTTCAAAATGGCAATGGGGCGGGCCCGCAAATGAACGGGTGGATGTAATGCTTTTAATATTTGGTAAAAATGAATCTGGAGTTGATAATCTGTTTCAACAATTGAAACAAGAACTAGATACCGGTTTCCACACTGTACATATATTAAACAACAAACCACTGCCAAATGACAGGGAACATTTTGGTTTTAGAGATGGTATTTCACAACCTGTAATTAAAGGCAGTGGTATAAAACCAGCAGGCAATAATAACGATATCAATCCCGGTGAATTTTTAATGGGATATGAGAATGAGTACGATATTTTTCCGGCATCACCGTTACTGCTTGATGATAAAAACCAGGGCAATAAAGAGTCGTTGGCAGCAGATGTAAGTGGTTCTTCATTTAAAGATTTAGGCCGCAACGGAACATATTTTGTTCTTCGCCAGTTGGAGCAGGATGTAGATGGTTTCTGGAAATTTTTAAAACAACAAACCAATGCGCCGGATACAAAAACAATAAACGAAGAAAGTACGATGCTGGCTGCAAAGATGATGGGCCGCTGGCCAAACGGCGCACCACTTGTTACTAACCCTGATAATGAAAATGATCCTGCCAACAAAAGTGATGAGAACAATTTCAGTTATTATAAATCTGACCCGGAAGGAGAAAAATGTCCTTTTGGTTCTCATATCAGGCGAATGAATCCAAGAGATCAGTTTGAAGAATCACCACCGGGTATTTCGCTTAAACTCACCCGCCGTCACCGCATCATTCGCCGTGTCCGTTCTTATGGTGAAGATTTTATCGGCTCAGCCGAAAATCATAAACCCAATGGTGAAGTAGGTTTGTTGTTTGGATGTTTTATGGCAAATATTTCCAAACAATTTGAATTTTTGCAATACACATGGGGCAATTCTCCAAAATTCAAAAGACTTTATGATGACCCTGATCCTATAATTGGTGTAAGGGAATGTCCTGCAGCGGGAGTAAAACAAAACTTTACAATACCGCAAAAAACAGTAAATAAAGTTATTCCAGATCTGCAAAGTTTTGTTACTGTAAAAGGCGGAGCTTATTTCTTTTTTCCCTCTGTTTCTGTATTAAAGTTCCTGGGAACTCTTTAAGGTTTGAATGCTTCTGATAATTCAAGTGTATCAATATACACCTGTACATGAGTGATCTTTTTATCTTTTATGGTATAAACATATACCCATTGCGATGTATAGGATTTGCCGGTAGCAATTACATCAGCATCATCTTCACCGATCACTACCACGGTATCATCATTACCTAAAATTATCTTCGGATGAAAAGCTTTTATTTTTACCGATTGCGCCACCAATGAAAACATTTTTGCCAATCCTTCCATGCCTTTGAAAACACCGGAAAAAGGAATAGCCGGTTCACCTGGTCTTATCCATATAACATCTTTATCGAAAGCAGATAATACAGCCGGAATATTACCCGAAGCAAAATCCTTATACATCTGTTGTATCAGCTGAATATTATCCATGTTGTTCAAATTTTGTATCATTAAAAAAATCAGGCCCTGCTGTTGGTTGTGTATCTGGTATATTATTAAACCTTAGCCGGAATTCATACATTTCCTCGTAAATAATCTTTCTTATACGGTTAAATTGCCCAAGCGGTTGATGTTCCGGAAGACAATGCCATGGATTAAATGTGAGATTGTCGCCAAACTCATTTCGTTCCGGCGTATCAAAGATCTGTGCAGGAATTCTTATAGTGGCAAGTTTTACAAAAGGTGAATCCCATTCAATTGATGAATCTTCCATTGGCATCCGCACAGGATCAGTTTGAAACTGGATACCGAAATCATAATCTATCTCATTCTCTTTTAATGTAGCAGCAAGATTTACCCGCAGATAATCATGACTGGATTGATCGGGACTTTTCAGAATGTTTTTTGAAGAAGGTCTCACTTCATATTTTACAGCTCTCGATTCATCGCCAAACCTGAAAGGCGTGGTACTGAAGTAGGGAATCTTTACCGGGTTTTCAATTATAATTTTTCCGTCAACAGCTCTTTTTAGTGTTGGAATATTTGATAAAATAGTACCAAGCTTTTCCGGAATTGAGCTTAGAGTGTGTGGAGTAACGATTACTTTAATAATTTTCTTAAATTGGTAAATATTCTTTGCAAAGAAGATTCTTCTGTGCATTAATACAAAATCATGCACGGGAATATCCGGATCGTTCGGATCGAGTTTTTTGCCAGGTACATTCATGATCTTAATGGCAAATCCACGGAAATCTTTTTTCTTGTCAGGAAGCAAATGGGTTTCGCCATTTGAAAAACGGATCCATGCGGGATATGATTTCGCTTCTTTAAACAATCCGACTTTCAATTCTGGCGGAAGATTGGGATCAACAATAAATTGTGCTTTTACACAACCATGCATTTTCGGATGTACCTGTCTGAGTTGCTTTGTTCCTTTGGGATACATACGAAGCATCTGTTCCTGCAGCATTTTTACAAGATCTTCAGCGACTTCTGTTTCATTTTCGCCGGGATATTCTTTTCCTAATATCAATTCTGGTTTAGTTGATGGCCCTTGCATAAAAAAAATTTAGGTGGCAAAAATTTGTATTTCGGTTTATTTAAAAAAAGGATAATGAAATTAAGGTTTATTTACATCAATAAAACAGATTTTAATAGAAATTATAAATTAAAAGTCACTAAAACCAGTGATCAGTTCAATAATAAACAGCTGCGTACTATAAAAATTATAAGAAAAAAGATTAATTTCATAATCCCTTATCATTACACGACCTTATCCTGCCTTACAAAAAACTGAACCAATACCCTTCAAGCAATTGATTTCTTTATGAATAAGATATTTTCAGACCAATTCGACTGGGATGAGCTGCTCGATTTTATAGCCGAAAAGAAACTTACTCCCGTACTTGGAAAGGAGATGTACACTTTCAGTGATGCTGATAAATTGGCTCCGCTGGATAACTATTTATCCCAAAAGATCCTTGAACTGCATAAGATCTCAGATTACAACGCAGCAAGTTTATCACAAGCTGTTAATTATCTTGAAATTGAGAAAAAAATAAAATCAATGGATGTCATTCGCAAACTGAAATCCATTGTAAAAGATATAAATTTTGAATTGCCGGTCCTGAGTCAGTTATTGGATATTACCGATCTTAATTATTTTATCAATACGGCTGTTTACAATACCGTACTCGAAAACAAAATTTTTGAAACCAGAAGACAGAAAGCCAATTCAATTAATTTTTCGATCAATGAACCTTTTCCTGATTGCCCTGACCTTGAAAAACTGACCGAGCCATTTGTTTTTAATGTATTCGGATCATTGCTTAATACTGTTGACCCGGCACTTAGTGAAGAAGACATGCTTGAATACACCGGTTTCTTTAAGGAAAAGATGAGCAGCGCTACAAATATTGTTAGCGCTTTAAAAAATAAAAATCTTTTATTTCTTGGCTGCACTTTTCCCGACTGGATGGTTCGCTATACATTGCGTTTGCTTTCCAATGAACCGCTTCATGAATGGGGCTCAAAAAGAACTGTTATTGTTGTTAGTGATCCTTCGCCCTTGCGGGACGAACAAACTAATTTCCTTAAGAACTATGATGTGATAACTTACGAAGGCAGCACAAGTGATTTTGTAAACGAGCTGAATAACCAATGGAAAAAAAGAAATCCAGCTGGAGGAAAGACCAAATCAATTTTTCTTAGTTATACAAGAGCCGATGCAGCAGCAGTGGAGAGTATGAAAAAAGGAATTGAGCAAATCGGTAATATAACCTGCTGGTATGATAAACGTGAATTAGAGCCTGGTGATGACTGGAGAGAAAAAATTGTTGTGAATATCCGCAAAGCAGATCTTTTTATACCACTTATTTCTGCAAACAGTCTTGAACATGAAGATGGCTATGTGCAAAAAGAATGGCTGCAGGGAACAAATGAATATGTATTCAGAAATGCCGATAAAAAAGCGGATAAATACCTGATACCTGTGATCATTGACGATAGCAAAGCGTATGGTGAAAAAATTTCAAAACACTTTGATTCAAAAATAAATTTTACAAAAGTACCACAGGGAAATCCCAACCAGGAGTTTTTAGAAGATATAAAGAAAATTCTCAATCTCGTATAAGCAACCAAAATGCCATCAGCAAATACATATACAGGGCAGCCAATGCAAACTTCCTTTTTGGGGTTGCAGTTTTATACGGAGGCACAATCAAATTCATTTTTTGGAAGAGATATCGAAATAGATGCGGTGACAAGTCTTGTGGAGTTAAATACATTAACAATAGTTTTCGGGAGATCAGGCACGGGTAAAACATCTTTATTAAATGCAGGAGTATTCCCAAAACTCAGAAAAAGTTTTTGTCTGCCATTCAGAATACGGCTTGAGTTCAATGATAACAGCCCCGACCTCTTGACTCAAATAAAAAAAGTATTAAAAGAAGAAATAGACAAATATGGATTTAAAGTTGAATCTTATCCATCTTCAGAAACACTCTGGGAATATTTTCACAAAGAACCATTATGGAAAACAGTAACTCCAATTCTTGTATTTGATCAGTTTGAAGAAATATTTACGTTGGCAAAAGCAAATTCAAGATTCGCTTCTTCTGAAATGCCTGCGTTTTGGGAAGAACTTTCTAACCTGATCGAGAATAACATTCCTGAGAAATTAAAAGATAAATTCCTTAATCAAAAAGAAAAGATCGAATACAATTATAAAAAATCAAAAGCAAAAATCGTTTTCGCATTTCGTGAAGAGTATTTGCCGGAGTTTGAAACTATCGCAGGAAAAATTCCTTCTTTAAAATATTCAAGATTCAGGTTGTTGCCAATGAATGGCAACCAGGCTTATGAAGTGATCACAAAAACATGGAAAGAAAATATTACTTCAAAAGAAGCAAAATATATTGTCTCCTATTTCACTAATGAACCGGGTATTGAAGACGATGCGTTGGTAACTGTTGAACCATCACTGCTGAGCCAGGTTTGTGCATATATAGATAAAGGAAGAATTGAAAGTGGTGGCGGAAAAGTTTCTTCCGAACTATTGAGCAGGTATCCCAAAGAAACCATACTTCGTTCCATTTATGATGAGGCTGTTATAGCAGCAAATGATTCATTAAGATTATCGGCAGAAACAGCAGCCAGCAGGAATTTTATTAAGGAATTTGTAGAAGAAAAGCTGATAACTACTGAAGGATATCGTACAAGGTATAACCTGTCAGGTACTGACGAAGTATTGAAACCCGGTATAAATGTATTAGCAGCAAAATATTTTATTCGTGAAGATGATAATACAGTTGAGCTTACACATGATGTAATTGCGCCGATCATAAAAACAGATCGGGAAAAAAGGCGAACAGGAATTGCAGTGGCTGCAGCCAGAAAGAAAATAAGAAAGAGGGTTATTATTATCTCGTTGTTTACAATTTTAATTGCAGGCGGCCTCTGGGCTTTGGCACTTATAGAACGAAAAAAGGTGATGAATGAACTAAGCGACCTCAAAGCTGAAATTAAAGATTCAACAGATGCGCTAAACAAGTTAAGCAAATCAATGACTGACCTCAGGAGCCAAAACCCATCGGGCATGAAACCGGGTTCCTTTAATCCCAATGACCCCCGGCCCGACCCCAACATTGAAAATTCAATCGAAAAATTCTGGAAAGACAGTGTTGAAAAATTAAATCTAATAAACAAAGGCCTCAGTGATTCGGTTAGCTTACTTGAAAACAATATCGGAGACCTGAAATTGAAGATTGGAAATATCACCCGTATTCAATTTCAAGATGCAGCTGACCTGCAAACAGCAAAGGATCAGCTTGTGATATTAAGACGCCAGGCAAAAGCAGATGCTGATCTGATTTCATCTTTAAATCAAAAAATTGGAGGCTTAAATAATGATCTTGTTCAGGCAAATGAAAAGATCAGGATATTGAGGGATTCTGTAAAATATTTCATGGATATGAACAAAAAACTGAATGAAACAATACAGGAGTTGTTAAACAGGAATCCCGGCAGCACTTTTCCTGGTAATTTAAGGATACAGGTATATGATAGATCCGGAGAAATAAAAACGCCAATTACAAAAGATACTTTTCTTGTTTATATAATACCCAATAGCGGAGCTAATAAAGACATATTAGATAAGAATAAGGATATTCTCTTTACAAAAGATTGCGGGAGTTTCAATAAACTGATCCCCGAATTGGCCGGCTGGCAAAAAGCATATTATAAAGAAGGGTACTACTATTTTCCCGATGTAATAAAAAACGGAAAATACAAAGTGAAAATTTGTAACATACTGGATGGCTATTTCAACCTGCAAATGCCAAGTCCTTCAGGCGAAGTGTACTGGAAGCAAACTGAAAAACAAAAGATCGCTATCAAGCTGGGGAAATTTTAAAAGCAACAACTTTACTGTAATTTAAAAACCACTGAAATGTTCCGGTTTGATAACTGATGAAGCTTTGTGTCCGATCTCGTATAAGATTTCTTTGTTTTTGGGTTTTGCCATATCGGAGATATTGACAGCATCTTTATCATTGAAGGTTTCATTAAACCCATATTTATTCAGTAAGTCTTTATCAATCCCCAGTGCATTCAAATTACCTGCTGATATCTTGAAATTATAACGCAGGTAAGAGATCAGCGGTTTCCCGGAAAGAAGATCTCCATCCAAATTACCGATCTCAGAATCCATCACCTCTGCAGTTTTTGATTGTGATAACCATTGTAAAATCAGTTGGTTTTGCCAACCGGCATCCTGCATCAGCATTTCAGGAATATTGGCGGCCCATTCGCCTAACCATGCTTTATCGATCTCTTTTGCACGTTTTGTAAATTCCTTCAAACCTGTACCTACTGATACCAATAACAAATTATCCTCACCCGTCTGCCAATGAAAAGGAAAACCTTTGAGTGTTGCCACCATTAACAGAGCAAGTGAAGGGTTATTGGCCATGCTCAACCCACCGTCAATAAAAGCAGCTCGTTTTTTATCTCCTTTGTCTTCGTCAACATCGATCATCTGTGGTTTAAAATAAGTTGGAGCAGCTGTACTGGCTCTAACCACCTGCCAAAGAAAAAGATTTTTGTTTTTTGATCTGGGTGCATCATAATATTTTCCTCTCGGATGATTGATGATAGGCCAAATGCTGTTTGTATCAGCTCTTTTTGCAACAACGCACAAACCTGTTTTAATTCGGTCACTTCCTATAGTCGTATCTTCTCCGTAAGCAAGCTTCAGACCCTCCTCTATGCCTTTATATCCATATGTTGCAAACCAGGCCTTGGGATTCCACCACCCTCTTTTTTCTGCAAAAATTTTGTCCCCAAGTTCCAAGTAGAATTTATATACATCATCTACCGTATTTCCCATTGCTAATAAAGCTGCAATGATAGCGCCGGTGGATGTGCCGCCAATCAGATCAAAATAATCACTCATCCTGAAATCCGGTTTATCAGGATGTTTTGCTTTAACTATATCTTCAATTTTTTTTAAATATCCCAGTGTAAGAGCACCGCGGATACCACCGCCATCTAATGAAAGTATCTTCTTTGGAGTTTTCGCATCCAGGCGTTCAAGTAAAGCAGACATGTTTGGTTCTATTGGTGGTTTAAAAAATCAGTTACTTCCTTCAGCGTTTTAAAATACTTTGCGCCATTCCCTTTTACCATTTTGGCTACTTGCTCTAATGACTTAAGCTGCACATCAGAAAAAATTTTTCCTTCATCCTCATTCAAAAAACAAAATATGGTTTTCGCGGGGCGTTTATTACTATCATCTATCAGTTCAGCAACAGAAAAAAAACCTTCCATCTTAGGTGTAAGAACATAAAGGCAAAAATCACTTTCAGCTCTTTGCTTCAATTCCTCTTCCATCATTGCGGGTGTCCATTCCTCTCCCACCGGATTATAATAATGGATCTTCAGATCTTTTATCATTTCATCCCGCCATAATGATCCGTTACATGTGCCACCGAGGAAAACCTTCTTCATTTAATCGTATTTAAATTGTAAGATAATCTTTTGCCATGAAAGTTGTTGTCAGCCCGGGGTACTATGATTATGTATCCGGCTGCATTGCTACTATTAAGCTTCTCTTGCGACGCTCCTTTCAAGGTTCTGCACATCATTGAGCAATTACAGCATCAGGTATAAAAAACTTTATCCCGGGAACGTTCCCGAATAACACAGCTGAATTCCGTATGCATCTAATTCATAGCTTTATGAATTAAAGAAATCAAGCAACATGAAAGTTATTCACCCGGTACATCCTGGAGATTTTCAGAACTATTCTACAAAACAGATTAGAGATAAATTTTTACTGGAAAATTTAGTGCAGCCTGATAAAATAGAATGTGCTTACACCCATTATGATCGCATGATCGTCGGGGCAGCCTACCCGGTTGACCAGGCCTTGCAGTTAGAAACGTATGAAGAATTAAGAGCAGATCATTTTCTTAGCCGTCGCGAAATAGGTATTATTAATATTGCAGGCAATGGTTACATAAGTGTTAATGACGAAAAATTTGAATTGGAAAAACAAGATTGCCTTTATATAGGGAAAGGAAAACAAAAGATCATTTTCAGTAACGTTAATAAAATCAACCCTGCAAAATTTATTTTCTTCTCATGCCCCGCTCATCATGAATTTCCCACACGACTCATGAAGCCAAATGAGGCATTGCCTGCCGAAATGGGAAGTCTTGATAACAATAATCATCGTGTTATTAATAAATATATTCATAACGACGGTATTCAAAGTTGTCAATTAGTGTTAGGCGTTACAAATTTCAAAAAAGGAAGTATCTGGAACACCATGCCACCTCATTTGCATGATAGAAGAATGGAATCCTATTTCTATTTCGATCTTACCGAAGGACAACGCATCATTCATTTTATGGGACAACCAAATGAAACACGACATATATTTTTAAATAATGAGCAAGCAATTCTTTCACCAAGCTGGAGCATCCATAGCGGTGTAGCCACTGCAAACTATTCTTTTATCTGGGCCATGGCCGGAGAGAATAAAGCCTTTACTGATATGGATCCTGTGTCAGTACAAATTCTTCAATAGATCAGCAGACGCTGAATAGAATTAACTTAGCCGGGTAAAAAAATAAAGATGAAAACCGCAATTGTAACAGGCGCATCAGGAAACATGGGACAAGCAGTAGTAAAAAAATTTATTGATGAAGGATATAAAGTGATCGGAACAATAATTCCCGATGATCCTGTGGCAATGGAGTTCCCTGGAGATAAATTTGAAAAAGTTGTTGTTGACCTGATGAACGAAGATGATTCAGCAAAATTTGTGAATGATATAGTTTCGAAATATGGTTCTGTTGATGCAGCTGTATTAACCGTTGGTGGATTTGCAATGGGTTCAGTAGCTGAAACAAAAACAAGCGACATTACCAAACAGTACAAATTGAATTTTGAAACAGCATATAATGTAGCAAGACCAATTTTT
>Ga0209797_10000383_pt1 | contig 21810 bp, 8 predicted proteins | sample DOMMetBare3Fresh_2_FD_187472 | JGI IMG/M metagenome (GOLD analysis project Ga0209797, IMG submission 187472) | Wetland sediment microbial communities from St. Louis River estuary, USA, under dissolved organic matter induced mercury methylation -... | ecosystem: Environmental > Aquatic >... | reverse complement strand
CGCGGAAAACGCTGGCGGCATTCACTGCTTGAAGTACGGAACCACCACCGATCACGTGCTCGGCGTGCGCGTGGTCCTGTCAAATGGAGACATTATCGATTTGGGTGGCCACGGAGCCGAGCAGCCGGGCTATGATCTATTGGGTGTGTTTGTTGGCTCAGAGGGTACTTTTGGCATTGCTACTGAGGCAACTCTACGACTGGTACCGCTCCCGCCAACCGTGCGCACACTGCTGGCCGATTTTCTGGAGGTGAATGACGCCAGTCATGCAGTATCGGCAATCATCGCTGCCGGAGTGATGCCGTCCGCACTGGAGATGATGGATGGGGCAATCATCAAAGCGGTAGAAGCCAGTGTGTTTGCCGCCGGCCTGCCGCTGGACGCCGGCGCCGCGCTCTTGATTGAACTGGACGGAATCGAGTCCGGCATCGACGAGGAAGCAGAGCGCGTCAAAAGCATTTGTATACAATACGGCGCACGCACCTGTCGCCTCGCCCGTGACGACAACGAGCGCAAGAAGCTCTGGGCGGCGCGCAAAGGCGCGTTCGGAGCTATCGGCAGGATTGCTCCCGACTCAATGATCCAGGATGCAGTCGTGCCGCGCTCGCGTCTGCCTGAGGTGCTGGCAGATGTCTATCGCATTGCGGCAAAGTACCAACTGCGCATTGCGAATGTCTTTCATGCCGGAGACGGCAATCTGCATCCACTTATCTGTTTCGACTCACGCTCCATCGCCGAAGTAAGTAATGTCAAAGAAGCCGGGCGCGAGTTGATGGAGACTTGCGTACGGGCCGGCGGCAGCATCAGCGGTGAGCACGGAGTCGGTTTTGACAAGCGCGAGTTGTTACCTCTGATTTTCTCCGCCGACGATATGAACGCTATGCTCGATGTGCGCGCGGCTTTCGATCCGTTGGGATTGATGAATCCTGGTAAGATAATTCCCATTCTGCGCGGCTGCGGCGAAGGGCGCGCTGCCGCCAGCTTCTCCGGCAACGGCGCTAATAAATCAGAGTCGCTTGCGCCAGTTCCGTATGCGGCGCCAGCCGCTTTGATGCCCAGAGCAGAACGTCGAACGGCAAGTCAGCCCATTGATGCATCTGAGGCATCAACTCTTGATAGTGAAAGATCAGAACCCAACTCAACGACTGAAGCTTGTGAAATAATGCGTCACGCCTTTGCGCGGGCGTTGCCCGTGACGCTCGCGGGCGCGGGGTGCTGGCTCGATGCGGGCAATCCAACGCCTCCGGCGGGACTGGAAATCAGCACCAGGCGTTTGCAGCGCATTATCGAACATGAACCGGCGGATCTGATTGCCTCCGCTGAAGCGGGTGTGACGCTGGAGCAATTTAATGCCGCACTTGCCGGCCGGGGCCAGTGGCTGCCGCTGGATCCGCCGGACGACGGCGGGAGCATCACTCTGGGAGGGATCGTCGCCTCGGCCTCAAGTGGGGCCCAATTCTTTGGTTATGGCGGCCCCCGCACTTTCGTGATTGGCATGAAGGTTGTGCTCGCAGACGGCACGCTAATCAAGGCCGGCGGGCGAGTCGTAAAAAACGTCGCCGGTTATGACCTTTGTAAACTCTTCACCGGCAGCTTTGGGACATTGGGCCTGATTACCGAACTGACCTTCAAGCTGAGGCCTGTGCCACAAGCGAGTACCACGATCCTCGCCTTTGGTAATACAGTTGACCTCATCACCGGTGGCCATGCTGTCATCGCTGCGAACCTGTTGCCAGTGGCGTTGGAATTGTTATCACCGTCCTTTGCGGCAGCAGCGAATTTTTCCGAAGGCCGCGAGAGTTTGCTTTTGATAAGATTTGCCGGCCCTGAAAAGACAGTGCTAAGCCAGATGTCCAGCGCCTCCTCGCTGTTGACAAAGCATTGTTCCAGAGTCGGCCCGCTCGCGGATGACGACAAAGCTGTTTGGCGCGATCTCGCCGCCGTGTCTTGCCAGGGCGGGGACGGATGTGTCTGGCGAGCAGGTGTCCTGCCGGCGACGCTGGCCGAATTCTTCCTGAAATTGCGAAGCGAACCTGGACCGGCGTTTGACTCCAGGCGCTGGCAGGCAGGGATCGGAAATGGGATGGTAAGAATGTTTGAGCCCGCAGGCGCTGCGGACGAATTAGCTGAGAGATTACGGAGCCTGAGATCAAAGGCGCGGTCACTCGGTGGCTCTTTAATTTTGGAAAAGGCCCCGCACCAGGTCAAAGAAAAGATTGATGCGTGGGGGGATCTCGGAAGCCGCGGCGAGTTAATGAAGCGGATAAAGAACAAGCTTGATCCGCATAACAAGCTCTCTCCCGGACGATTTGCTTTGTAGAGCATGGCGCCATTCATGCGCCAGCGGAACTGCTGCGCCAGGTTGCAGCGGGTGGGACGGTTCGCAAAGAACGTAAACTGATATTTTGTTTTGCTCAGGTGTTCTTATGAAAAACGTACGTAAAAACCTTGCGCTAAGGGTTCTATTAATCTCCTCTCTATTGCTCGCAACGCTTCCCTATTCGGGGGCCGTTGTGGTTTCCGCTGCCTCGCGGGGGCCGGTGCGCGCGCGCCACGGCATGGTGGCGTCGACCAGCAAAATAGCATCGGAGGTAGGAGTCGACATTCTCAAGCGCGGCGGGAATGCAGTCGATGCCGCCATCGCTGTTGCCTTTGCCGAAGCCGTTACCCACCCGGCCGCCGGCAACATTGGTGGTGGCGGTTTCATGATGATTCGCTTCAAGAATGGAAAAACAACGGCCATCGACTACCGCGAGATGGGACCAGCGGCAGCCAATCGCAACGTCTATCTCGACAAAGACGGCAATCTAATTAAGGGTGAAGGTTCTTCCACGGTCGGTTACCGCGCTGCCGGTGTGCCGGGCACCGTCCGCGGGATGGAGTTGGCCCTGAAGAAATATGGCTCGGGCAAGATGAGCTGGGCCCAACTGACTGAACCGGCGCGGCGTCTGGCGGCCGACGGCTTTCCCCTCAGTTATTCCTACGCCGCGAGCCTGCGCAACAATAACGAGCTGCTGGCACTGTTCGCAGACAGCAAACGCATCTTTCTCAATAACGGAAATTTCTTTAAAGAGGGCGATTTACTGCGACAGCCAGAGTTAGCGGCGACCTTTGCACGGTTACAAAAGTATGGACCGGATGAATTTTATGAAGGGCAAACTGCGCGGCTGATTGCAGCGGACATGAAGCGTCACAACGGTCTAATCACACTCGCTGATCTGCGCAATTACGTTGCCAAAGAACGTGCGCCGTTGCGCTCGACTTATCGCGGTTACGAGGTGATCTCAATGCCGCCACCCTCATCGGGCGGCGCCGTTCTGATTGAAATGCTGAACATCCTGGAGGGGTACAACCTGAGTTCGCTGGGCTGGTCCTCGTCAGACCGATATCACCTGATGACTGAAGCAATGCGGCGCGCCTTCGCCGACCGGGCCGAATTCATGGGGGACACCGATTTTGTCAAAGTTCCCATCGCCGGAATGATTGACAAGAATTACGCTGCGCATTTGCGTCAAACAATCGATGCCGCGCGCGCTTCAACCAGTGTCGAGATACGCGCCGGGAAACCGCCAGGCTACGAATCGGAAGAAACAACGCATTTCACCGTCGTTGATAAGGATGGCAACGCGGTGGCCAACACCTATACCTTGAATGGCGGCTACGGTTCGGGGGTGACGGCCAGAGGAACGGGCATTTTGCTCAACAACGAGATGGATGATTTTGCAGCTAAACCAGGGTCACCAAACGCCTACGGCTTGATTCAGGGCGAAAACAATGCGGTGGCTGCGCGCAAGCGTCCCCTTTCAGCCATGACGCCTACTTTTGTGATGCGTAAGGACGGTTCCTTGTGGTTTGCCGTGGGCAGCCCGGGTGGGCCAACGATCATCAACACCGTGCTCCAGGTGATTACCAACGTGGTCGACTTTGAGATGAACATTCAGCAGGCGATTGACGCGCCACGCATTCATCATCAATGGCTGCCGGACGAAATCGCCTTTGAACCTTTCGGTTTGTCAGCCGATACGCAGCGCGCCCTGGAAGCGAAGGGCCATAAATTTGTAATGAAGCCGCGCTACATGGGCGACGCCGAAGGGATCATGATTGAAGAGAAGACCGGCGTGCGCCTCGGCGCCAGCGATCCCCGGGGCAGCGACAGCGCGGCGATCGGGTATTGAGCTATCGGGGCCCTGGGACCGCACGCTTCCAGCGTGCCTGCGCTGCGTTATTAGACTTCTGCACCGCATAAGGCATCTACCGCAAACTGAAGCACGCAGGATGCGTGCGGTCCCAGGGAAAAAGAATGCCATCGCAACTGACGAGCACACTCTCAGCAGAAGGTGAAAAGCTACTCGCGTGTATTCACTGTGGCCTTTGTCTGGAAGCCTGCCCGACCTATGTTGCAACTGGTGATGAGAACGATAGCCCGCGTGGGCGCATTTATCTGATGCGTGCCGTGGCGGAAGAAAAGCTGGCCGCAACTTCAAACTCGTTTCAAAAGCACATCGACCGTTGCCTTGGTTGCCGAGCCTGCGAACCCGTTTGTCCCGCTGGAGTGGAGTACGGACAACTGCTCGAGGGCGCGCGCGCAGAGATATTTGCCGAACCACGAAGGCTGACGATTGCGCAAAGAGCGTTGCGCTTTGCCTTATCTCATGTCTGGCCACACCCAACCCGGCTAAGATTCCTTTTCAGTTTCGCCCGGCTCGCGCGTGATACCGGGTTGGCCCGGCCCTTGTTGAAATCCGGATTGCCGCGACTTCTTTCCAAACGCGCGGAGTTTGGGCTGGCTCTGCTTGCGAGTTCGAAGGGTACCGGCCCCAGGATCACAGCCAATGGCGTGAGGGCTAACCACAGCGAGCAAGCTCAAGCAGTAATGCTGTTTCAGGGATGCGTCACCGAGGGTCTATTTGCTCGTATCAATCGAGCTACGGCTCGTGTGCTCCAGGTTAACCATTGCCGGCCCACAACGCCCGCTGCTCAAACCTGCTGTGGAGCACTACATGCGCACGCCGGCGACCTCGACGGGGCGCGGCGACTGGCTCTGAAAAATATCGCCGCCTTTGAAAATGATGAAGCCGCGCCGATCGTGACTAATGCCGGCGGCTGCGGCGCGATGTTAATTTCCTATGCACACCTGTTTGCCACTGATGAAGCAGTCGCGGAACGCGCGCGCACTTTCAGCCAGCGCGTTCGCGATATCAGCCAACAACTCGGGCATACCGGCGTGAGACAGGGCGCCGCTGTGGGCACTGCGGCGGTTACTTACGACGCCTCTTGTCATTTGATCAACGGGCAACACGCCGGCGATGCGCCCTTCAGTATGCTGCGGGCTATTCCGGAATTGAATCTCGTGGCGCTCGCCGGCAGTGATCGTTGTTGTGGCGGCGCCGGGGTCTACAACCTCATGGAGCCTGACTTATCAGGTCGCGTGCTGGCGGAGAAGCTGCAATGCGTACGTGAGGCTGGCGCCTCAATACTGGCGACTGGAAACCCCGGCTGTCACATGCAGATTGGCGCCGGGGCCATGCTTGCAGGAGATTCGCTTCGCCTCTGTCATCCGGTGGAACTGCTCGACGAATCGTACCGCCGGGCCGGCTATTACGATGAAAGTGAGGGCTCAAGACATTAAGAGCTTTGGGCGTTGTTCTGGGGTCTTTGGTCTTTGGGATTTCGCGGAAACCGTGGGGTTGCAACGAATGTGCGACGTTTGATCAAATTGCGATTCAACCCAAAAACAAAGACCAAAGGCCGAAGACCAAGGACCCAAAACGAAAGCCCTAGCATTCAAACGCCACGACCCCGCCGATCATCGTTAGGCGCACATTTCCACTCGGATCCAGGGCAACCAGATCCGCTCGCTTCCCTTCCTCAATCGAACCGCAGTCGTGATCGAGATGCAGCAGGCGCGCCGGATTCAGCGAGGCCATCCGGGCCACATCCACTTCCGAAGCACCAAGCGAAAGCATCATGCGCACCGCATCCAGCATTGAAATCACGGAGCCTGCTATGCTGCCCTGAGCGTTTTGCGTTCGGCCGTGCGCTACGGAAATCGTTTCACCCCAAATCTGGTAGTCTCCGTCACCCATTCCCGCCGCCGCGATCGCGTCGCTGATCAACGTCAACCGTTCGGGCGACTTCATTTTGAGAAGCAAACGCAGCATCAGCGGATCGAGGTGCACCCCATCGGCAATAATGTCGCAGGTAACATCATCGTGCGACAATCCCCAGCCCACCGGCCCCGGCGATCGGTGATGCAACGGCGGCATGGCATTCATGAAGTGCGTCAGGTGGCGCGCTCCGGCTGTATAGGCCTCATCAAGTACTGCAACAGAGGCTCGGGTGTGACCAATCGAGACGATCCAACCTTGCGCCGAAAGCTCACGCACAAGTTCGATTCCGCCATTGATTTCTGGCGCGACCGTGGTCATGCGCAAGGCTCCGGGAAGTTCAGGCACAGGCAAGGCGGCAACGTCATGCGGGCCTGAATAGTCTTGAAAGAATTCTGTATGCAGCGCCCCGCATTGCGCGTCGCTAACAAATGGCCCTTCATAGTGCACTCCCAGCACCCTGGCGGCGTTCGCCAAGCGCGCTGTCTCAGCCACCCCCTCTTTCATCAGATCCTGAATCGCTTTGACGGCGCTGGAGTATTGTGCCGCTGCCGCCGGAACCAGGGTCGGCAGCCATGCGGTTACTCCTTGTGTTGCCAGGTAACGCGAGATGCGCAGCAGATCATCGGCAGTAGCAGCCATCGTGTCTACGCCCGTAGAGCCATGAATGTGGACGTCAATAAACCCGGGCCACAACGTCGTGCCGGTCAGATCAAGTTTCTCTACGGCAGCGCCGGCAGGCTCGTGTCTGTCCTCGCTAACACGAGCGATCCGGCCTGCTGCCACGAGGATTGAACCGCACTCGATTACTCGATCCGGCTGCACGATCCGCGCGTTAGCCAACAGATAGTCTGATTCACCCCGCATCGTCATTAGTCGTCGTACAACTCCCCCACGAAAAACCGAAGCAAGCGAATGCCCGCAGCGTTTATATGCGCTGCGGGCACCGGAATCGATCCACCAGTTACTGGACTGGTTAGAAGATGATCTTCGCACCCAGCTGGATGGTGCGAGGGTCGCGGACCGCAGTCACTTGCCCATAATTTCCGGCTGTGACGTTGGTGCTGAGAGTCCTGAAGTTTGTGTGATTCAAAATGTTGAAGGCTTCACCGCGCAGTTGCACCTGCAACGTTTCCCCAAAACGAATGATCTTGGTCATCGTAAAATCAAAGCGCGTTGTGGAAGGACCATTGATTATGCCGCGGCCTGCATTACCGACAACATTCAATACTCCGCTGGTGGTGGTCGTCGGGTTCAACTGGAGGCAGGTGGTATTGAAATACTGCAACCGGTCATGGGGCGCATTGGCGTTCGGATCGCAAAGCACATTTGGTCGGTTACCGGCAATCAGGGCCGGAACATTCCCCAGCCCGGAGGCGTCAAAGCTCGAGGTGGTCGGGGTGAACGGCAGGCCGCTGTTATAAACGGCAATTCCCGAAGCCTGCCAGCCGCCCAGCACTTTGCCGATAAAGTTTTCCTGCTTCTGGTAAAACGGTAATTCGTAAATGTAATTCACCGTCAGGATATGGCGCCGGTCAAGCGTAGCGCGGCCACGATCGCCCCTGATGTTGTAGGAGTTTTGCGGCGCGGTCGAGCGGTCAGTCTGGTTGTCCGTCAGATTCTTGGCCCAGGTATAGGCCATTTGTATTTGGGACTTGCCGGTAAAGCGCTGGATAGCCGACATCTGCAAACTGTGGTAATTCGAGTTGAACTGCGGCGTAATGATCGCGATCGAGCGGTAGCCGCGATAGGGTCGGATTTGATCCAGAATGGCTGAGTTCGCCGTCGAGGTAAACGCAGCTCCCGGGTTTTGGCAGGCCACAGTTGGGGTAGTTGAAGAGCCGGTGGCGCACAACGTAACCAGAGCCTTACCTGGCGGGACCTCGTTCAACTCAAAGCTGCCGATTAGGTGTGTTCCCTTTGAACCAAAGTAGCCGATATCAAGTAGTGTCTTGCCCGTCTTGCCGAATTGATGTTGCACATCAAAAGACCACTGTTGCATGTAGGGATCCTTCCACTGTGGTTGGATGGCCCTGACAGTCAAAGCAGTCAGCGACGCGGCGGCAGTAACCACTGTCCCGGTTGGTACTGGCTGGTCAAGACGCGTTAGGGTCTGAGTAAATGTCTCCTGGTAGGGCGGGTTCTGGCCGATGTTTTGTTCATACGTACCGTTCAGGACCTGATCGTAGAAAATGCCATAGCCGGTGCGGATTGACGTCGTTCCCTTGCCAAACGGGTCCCAGGCCAGGCCAACCCGCGGAGCAAAATTCTTCTTCGGGGCATTGACCACGTACTTGCCCCAGGGGGAAGCCGTCGGGGTACAGTTATTCGCCGCTGTTTGATAATTCTGGGCATTCACAATCAAGCCGTTGCAAAAATTCCCAGTGCCCACGACGCGATTGCCGGCGCCGGTAACGAGCGGCGCAGCCGCTGGATTAAAGAGTTTGGGATCGAAGGTCGACAAGCGACCGTTCACGTCGTAGGGAGACCCAAAATATGAGTAGCGAACTCCATAGTAAAGGGTCAGGTTCTTGCGAAAGCGCCATTCGTCCTGGCCGTAGGCTTCGATTACTTTCTGTCGCAAGTCCGCAGTGTAATCAAAATGGGCCTGCGAAAAGGTCACGTTGTTCCCCTGCAGGAAATTCGCAAACGCCTGAAAGTTAGCACGGCGGGTGGCGTTTGTTTCCTGGGTTGCCGCATTAGGGGCCAGTACGCTGGTTTGTTGAGCACTGGTGGTCGTCGTGTTCAGAAAGCCGCTGAAGGTTCCTTCGTTGCTGCCGGCGAGCGCATTTTCGTTCTTCCGGTATGATCCATAGACTCCCCCAAACTTCAAGCTATGGTTACCCCTGGTCCAGGTCAGGTCTCCGGAGGTGTTTTTCTTCCAGGAGAAGTTGTCATAGGGTCCAAAACTCTGCAGCGCGCTGAATCCGTTTCCACTGATGGTGGGTACACGGTCACGAGTATTCGGATAAGCCAACGGTGGCGTGATGGGCGAGTTCACGAGGGCCAGGGTGCCAACGTTTTTGCTCAAAATGGCCCCGTATCCATAGGTGAAGCGACCCACCATTACCAGGCTGGTGCTGGGGACAAAGGTGGCCTGGAAAGTATGCGTCTTTCCCGGAGAATTTGTCTCAGTGGTCGAGACACCCGGCAGTCCGGATCCGGATGAGAACAAAGCATTGACGTCCTCCGTTGGAATCTTGTCACGCTCATAGCGATAGTAGGCCGACACTTTGGAGTTGAAAGTGTGATCGATCTTCAGGATCTCCTGGCGAAAATCCGCGATATTCTGCGCGGGGAAAAGCAACGCCCTGGTCAATGGATCAGTAGGCGGAGGGAGCTTGTTGTAGATGTAAGTAAGATATTGTTGGGCGACGTTACTGACCGGCACACGTGATGACAGCGGCACGCCCGCCGGCAGGACATTGGTACAGGGAACGGCGCCGGTCGATGATGCCGTAAATGCGCTCAAGCAAATATCGATGGGGAAAATGCCCTGGCGCATATTCAGGTCAGGGACAGTGGACGAAAGGAGCGGAAACCGGTGGTCCTTCCGTTGTTCTTCAGAAAAGAAGAAGAAGGTGTTTTTCAAGCGCCCGAACGACTTGTCGCCTTCACCGAAGAAGGGGACATAAATGGGACCACCAAAGGTGAAGCCATAGTTGTTGTAGCGAAAAGGCGTTCGTTTGGCTTTGCCGTTTTTCTCGCGACCTAAAGCCGGGTTGGTGACGGTGTTCGACAGGAAATCGTTCGCGTTGAGCTTTTCATTCCTGACAAACTCAAATGCCGAACCGTGAAACTTGTCGCCACCTGAACGGGTGACGATATTGATCAAGCCGCCGCCGCTGCCTCCCATTTCTGCTGGAAACAAACTGCGCACCACGTTGAACTCGGCGATCGAATCGACACTCGGATAAGCCTGAATCGTGATATTCGAGCCTCTGTCGGTAATGTCGGCGCCATCGACCCGGTAGGTGTTCTGGGCGCTGCGTGCGCCATTAACCGAGATGTTGATTGTATTGGCCTGGCCGGCTGGATTCGTCGTGCCCACATAAACCTGATCGGCCAGATCGTTTGAAACACCCGGCGCCAGGGCAACGAGCTGCACCCAGTTGCGGTTATTCAGCGAAAGTTCCCGTACCTGGTCGCCACTGATAACGGTGGAAGCAGTTGGAGTCGTTAGCTGCACCGCCAACGGCGTGGCCTCGACCGTCACCACTTCCGAGATATTGCCGGCTTCCAGACTCACGTCCACGGCTCGAGTCTGACCAACGTCAAGTTTGACTCCGGTTTCTATGTGCTTCTTAAAATTTGGCGCTTCGACAGCAATTTCGTAAACCGCCGACGTCAGATTGGGAGCTGTGAACTGCCCTTCGCCATTGGTCGTGGTGGTGCGCGCGATCAGCTTCTTGGCCGCATCGGTAACGGTTACCGTTGCGTTGGGAACTGATGCGCCAGTGGAATCCCTGACAGTACCGACAATAGTGCCGGTAATTTCCTGGGCCTGAGCCAGGCCACACAGGCAGAGGCAAAGCGCGACTACCATAAATGTAATTCGGGCAGGTATCAGTAGATGTGTCATTGTTGCTTCCTTTTCGTTTTCAAGAAAACTGTAATTTCAAAGAGTCGGGACTCTGAGCTCATGTTTGAACAAAGACTGGCCGGCTGGAGACATAGGCGAACTGTTTGACTGCTCGGTTGCCAAGAGACAACCGCGGGAATGATGTCAAGGCTTTATACACTGCCTATTTGTTTGTGGCAAGCAATCAGCTTCTCGCGGTACCGCAAAAGGATTGGCCCATCCTTTCAACATCCTGGGCGAAAACCTTAGGTGTAAGAACACCCGTTTAGCGATGATATTTAACCAGGGCGCTGCCCCGGGCTAAAATTCGCGGACGCCTTCGGCGTCCAAGCGTGCTCTCTATACAATCTGGCAATAACAGCCGAAGCAAGACTACCAGCCTCCCCGCGCAGGGCCACGCCGGGCCGCGCGGTCGTCATTGCTCCATCAGCAAAGACCAGCTCGCCATTAACCAGTACATAACTGATGCCGGTTGCGTACTGATGTGGCTTCTCAAACGTAGCGCGATCGCCGATCGTGTTCTCGTCAAAGATGACCAGGTCAGCGGCAAAGCCGGGACGCAGCAAGCCCCGATCATGGAATCCGAAGGTCTGCGCCGGCAACGACGTCATCTTGCGGATAGCATCCTCGAGGGTAAGCAACTTCAAATCGCGTACGTAATGACCGAGCACTCTGACGTTGTTGCCATAGCCACGCGGGTGCGGAACACTTTCGTCTACCTGGCGAACACCGCTGTCCGAGGCAATCATCGTGAAGGGCTCGCGCATGATGTTCTGCACATCCTGCTCGCTCATGCCGTGATATACCATGCCGGCGCCGCCCGCTTCATACATCGTGATGATCTGTTCGATCTGATTCTTAACATCGCCCTTGCCGCGCACCTGCTTTGTAATTTCGGCAATTGACTTGCCGTTGAATGACCGGTCCGGGTCGTAACTCGCCACCATCGCATAGGCGTAGTCCTTAAAGCCGCTGCGCTTTAATCCTTCTTTCATTTCCTTAATAACGCGTTCGCGCTGCGCCTTGTCGGCAAGTCGCTTTTTTGCTTCCTCCAAACCGCCGGCCCGCAGCCACGTCGGCAGGCGCGATTCGAGCGAGGTGGAACTGGCTGTGTAGGCATATTGATCGACGGTGACGCTCAAACCACGCGCGCGCGCTTCGCGCACCAGGCCAATCGTCATCGGGCTCTGTCCCCAGAGGTTCCTGCTGCTAATCTTGAAATGCGAGATTTCTACTGGCAGGCCGGCTTGCTCGCCTATCTGAATGCTCTCCTTGATCGCGTCTGTAACCTTCTCGCCCTCACTGCGCATGTGGGTGGCATAGAGTCCGCCGTAGCGCGCCGCTACCCGGGCGAGGGCCACAATCTCGTCAGTCCTGGCATAAGTCCCCGGCACATAAATAAGCCCGGTAGAAAGCCCGACCGCACCATCTTTCATCGCCTGTTCGACGATGGTTTCCATTTGTTTCAGCTCGTCCGGCGTGGGAGCGCGATCATCGAGCCCCACTACTTTCCGCCGTACGGATCCGTGCGCAATCAAAGTAGCCAGGTTTAAAGCCAGGGGTTTCTGTTTGATCTGCCCCAGGAACTGTCCCACGTCAGTAACCGATGTGCCGCAATTGCCTGTGACCAGCGAGGTCACTCCCATGCGCACAAAGTTTTCCGCCGCCGGCGAGCTGTAAATGGATTCGACGTGAGTATGCACGTCAATAAAGCCGGGAGCGACGAGCTGGCCCTTCACGTCCAGCAGGCGGGTTGCGTTTCGCCCATCAATCTTACCGATGAAAGTGATACGGCCGTCTTTGATGCCGATGTCACCGCGATACCAGGGATTCCCGGTACCATCGATAATGCGAGCATTGGCAATCACCAGATCATAATCTGTTGCTGACGCCGCTGCTAAAGCGTTGCTGTTGATGCCCACGGGCTGCCTAGCGAAGGGGATCGCAAACATGTAGATGAGTAGAAATGTAGGAAACCAGGTTTTCACAGTTGAGCAGCAGAGACCAAAAGCCGGACATTGCCAACTGCGAGCGCTCTTGTGAGCTCTCGCGGGCGTCCTAAGGTGTGTTGCCTCACGAGGCAAACGACGATCGTAAGTTTCTGTGCGCGCCAGGCGTTTTTCGTCAGAAGCTGCATTTTAGGGAAAAAACGATCAACAATAAAAGCTAAAAGATTTTATCAAGACGATAACCCTGGCTGATGACTTCATTCAAGGCCCATCCAGAAAAATGGAATGATTCCAACTTTTTGGAAGATGGCCTTTTGTGACTTCCAAATCGAGCTACCAGCCCGAGCCACAGTGGCTCTTGAAAAGGTATGGTTTAGGCGCAAATTGGTAGCTGGCCCTCATAGCAGAATCAAAAACCTTGACCTTAACGGTTTTGGTAATATACTTGCCTGCAAATTTATCTCCACGGTTTTTTTGAGACACGCCGGCATTTCTTAGGCACTGACAGATCAGTTTTGTATTTAGAGATAGCTTGCTCAAAGTTCGGGAGTAGGCCCCCAAGACTCAATTTTCCAGGAGGACATCACCATGTCGAAGTTCGCAGGTCTGCTTTTCACAATACTTCTGCTTCTGTCCCCGGCCACGTTTGCGCAAACGAGCACTTCAGGAATCACAGGCTCGGTGAGAGATGGCACGGGAGCCGTAGTCCCGGGCGCCACCGTCACGGCGCTGAACGAAGCGACGGGTGTCAGCCAATCACAAACCACGACTGATTCGGGGTTATACGCCTTCGCCTCAATGCCAGTGGGCGCCTATACAATTACGGTGGAAAAGCAGGGGTTCAAGAAGTACCAGAAGACCAACAACGCCTTGACCGTGGGGACGCCTTTGAGTGTTGATGCCGTCCTGGAAGTTGGCCAGCTTTCAGAGGTTGTCACCGTGCAGGGTGGAGTTGAACAGTTGCAAACCACGAACGCCACGATTGGAAACGTGGTTGAGCAAAAAGCGATCGAAGCACTACCACTAAATGGGCGGAATCCGCTCACCCTGCTGCTGCTGGAACCGGGAGTGGTGCAGAGATCTTTCGGGGGCGCCGGTTCAGGGGTACACGTTAACGGATCGCGCGATCGCGCCTATAACGTCACGATCGATGGAATCGAAGCGAACGAATCCTCCGTACCCAACCCAGTAAGCAATCTCTATCGTATTAATCCGGACAACGTCCAGGAGTTCAAGGTTACAACCAACAACGCAACCGCCGAGGAAGGCCGCAATAGCGGAGCGTCGATCTCGATAGCGACTCGGAGTGGCACCAGCGAATTTCACGGCACCGGCTTTTTCTTCCTGCGTAACGACGCCCTTAATTCCAACGAGTGGTACGCCAACGCGCAAAAAACTCCCAAACCGGTAATCAAACTGGGTCAGTATGGATTCGAGCTGGGTGGCCCAATCAAAAAGAACAAAACGTTCTTCTTTGGCAGCTACCAGGTGAATCGCGTCGACTTCACGCAACCCATCGATCAGACGTTTGGAATACCGATTGTCTACACCGCCGAAGCTCGCAGCGGAATCTTTCGTTACTTTGTTCCGGACCCGGCCAACCCGCTCGTTATTGGCACCACCACCATCACTCGCAATTCGACGCTGCTGGTGAATCCAAACACTGGGGCACTGCTGGTTCCGCTTTGTGCCACCCCCACTTCGCTCCGCTGCGTTCGCACTTATGACACGCGGTTGGCGGGTAACAATACCACCGGTAAGCAGCTCGATTCGGCAGTCGCCTCCATTCTATCGCCGTTTCCTCTGCCCAATAACTTTGCTTCTGGTGACGGTCTGAACACGGGCACTTTCCTGTGGAATCCGCCTACGGCCATCCGGGGTCCGGCAATCGCCGCGCGCATCGATCACAACTTCAACGCGAACAACAGCGTATTCGCGCGCTACCTTTGGTCGGATTACAATACTCTTAAAGGCGATCCACTAAATGGTCGGCCGCAGGTTTATCCAAACAATCCGCCCCAGGGCGAAGTTTATCGCCGTACATCCAACCTCGCCATCAGCTACCGGCGAGTGATCTCGCCCCGCATTGTCAACGAGTTTACTGCCGGATACGGGCGCTTCAGCTTCCTGTTCACTCAGGGCGAAGCAAATCCCAAATGGCCGGACGTACCGCCCTTTGACTTTCCCAGTCTCAGTGAACCGTACATCAACACTCCGCGCACGGCGCGCGTGGTCACCACGCCACAGTTGCTCGACAACCTGAGCATCGTGCGCGGGTCCCATGTTTTCCGCGTCGGTCTCAACATGCGCTACTATCGCCACGTAGATCAACGCGGCCAGCCCGGTGGCATCAATGTCACGCCGGCGGTTACCTTCTCGCAGACCAACCGCAACCCCTTCACCAATGACGGCTTTGCGGGAGCGCCTGGTATCGAAACAGCGAACGATCAAGTCCTGCTGGGCAATCTAATCACGACTTTGTATGGCCTGCCCGGAAGGATTTCGCAGACTTTCATTTCAAACCTGAAACAGGACGTTTTCCTGCCCTTCAAGACAGGCGACAGCGTGACCCTCTACGCAGAAAAGCACAACCTGGATCAATACAATTTCTACTTCCAGGATGAATGGAAAGTTCGTCCCAACCTGACCGTTAACTACGGCGCCCGCTGGGAAATCAATCCACCCGCGAATACGTCGCCCGAGGGCAGCACCTACGTCGCCAGTTCGCTGATTACCGGAACGCCGCTACCCGCCACTCCGGTGGTGAATCAACCAGGAGCAGTTAGTTTCGTCCCAGCCAAACATTGGTACGAAGGCAGCTTCAACGGTGCGATAGGACCGCGTCTCGGTTTGGCTTACAGCCCGGATTTCAAGTCAGGCATTTTGCATAAACTGTTCGGGGGAAACAGCCAGAGTGTCATTCGCGTTGGTTACGGCATAGCATTTGACACTATCTCCTCGTTCCAGGTCACGGCAGCTGCGGGAAGAATTCCTGGATTGGTGCAAAGTTGCACCACAACTTATCCCTTCACTACCATCACGGCCGGATGCGTTAACTCGCCGGACGTGACTAAAACTGTGGCCGGTGGCTTTCCAACACAACTGCCGGCGCCGTCAGTCAAACCGTCGTCACTGTTGACTCCCCCGCAACAACTGCGAACCAATGCGCCGCCGGTGACAGTCTTTGCCCCGCAGATGAAACTACCAACCGTTCACCAATGGAACATCGGCATTCAACGTGAACTACCCGGTGGGTTCGTAATGCAAGCAGCGTATATCGGTCGCCGTGGCGAACACCTGTTCATGGCGTACAACATCAATCAGATCAACTCGGATGCAATCGTCCCCTCGTTCTTGATCATGCAGCAGAACCGGGCCAAGGGCTGCGCTGCTGCGGGTACTGGTTGTCCCGCCGGCGTGACGGGAGTCACACCGCCCCTATTAAGTCAGCTGCAAACCCAGGGTGGTCTGAGCGCGACGGCCGCAGCGACCTTTCTCAACTCGTCAACCACGGCGGGTGAGCTTGCCATTAACAGCGCAGGCGCTTTCGCAGGCCGCATTGAGGACACGACGCTGGGGCTGAAACTAAGACCAAACCAGCAGTTCAACCTGATTACCTATCTTGACAACAGCGGTGACTCGAACTATCACGCAGCACAATTCACCCTGCGGCGGCGGTTCAGCAGCGGTTTGGGCCTGAGTGTGGCTTACACCTTTGGCAAATCCATCGACAACCAATCAGTCGATCCGGTTGGCGCCGCGTCTGGTGGTGGACTTTCTACAACCAACTCGCGAACTCCAACCGACATTCGCAATTTCCGCGAGGAGCGCGGTCGCTCAGATTTTGACCGCACGCAGGTACTGCAAGCGGCCTCAGTGTGGGAAGTTCCGCTCGGCAAAGGACGCCGCTTCCTTGGTTCTTCGCATGGCATCGTTGATCAGATCCTGAGCGGCTGGACCATCAACAGCATCTACACGTTCATGACCGGCGAGCCGTTCGCTATTCGCAGCGGCTCGTTTACCGCCAACAGCGGGCATGAATCGCGGGCCGGCGTGCAAATACCGGTGAAGGCGAAACTCCAGGAACTTCCGGGACAGACTTTTGCCGGACCGGTTCTCTTCAAGTCGGTGAACCCGCTTACCTGCGGCGTCGATCTGACGCAGGCTTTCTGCATCCCGGCGCCTGGTCAAAACGGCGCCGGCCGGAATATTTTTGTGGCGCCACACTACTGGAACCTCGATCTCGGGTTCATCAAGACGTTCAGGATAACCGAGCGGTTCAAGCTGCAGTTCCGTACCGAGATGTTCAATGCTCTGAACCATCCGAACTTTGACAATCCGCGGGATGCCACAGTCGGTTCGCCCAGCATCAGGTCGAGTGTATTCGCCCAGTCCTGCTGTGCCACGGTGGCGCCGCCTTCGACGCAGACCATTGTGCAGACCGGAGAATCTGCGCGCGTAATTCAATTCGCTCTGAAGCTGCAGTTCTAGAACAGTCCGATGAGCCCAGCACAGCGAGGCACCCGAGCGGCGCCTCGCTGTTCCTGTTTCCGAATGCATGCGAAATTGATGTTGGGCAGGAAACGAAATGATAGTTCCTGGGCGAGCGACCAGACCGGCTCCATGGAGAATAGAATGAGAGATCAAGGGGTCAAGCGCCGAACGAAGCCACGCATGAAAACTTTGCTCCGTGTCATCGGCCCCGTAATACTTGCCTTGATCGTGGCGTCCCCGGCAGCTTCCCAGAAGCTAAAGCCCGAAGACGTAGTAACCCGGCATCTGGAATCTATCGGCGCGCTTACTGAGCGCACCGCTGTCCGTACGCGGATCATTGCCGGAACGTCTAAAGTTATTTTTCGCTCCCCGCCTCCGGGACAGGCCGTTGGCCGGGCGGTTCTGGCTTCGGAGGGGGAAAAGAATTTGCTCGGAATGAGCTTTCCGACCCCAGTCTATCCGCGCGAGGAGTTGGGCTTTGACGGGAACCACTTTGTCGCTGCTTACGTAACCGCCGGGACTCGCTCGTCGCTGGGCAGCTTTTTGATGACCCACGATCTGATTTTCAAGGAAGGCTTGATGGGCGGCACGCTCTCGTCCGCCTGGCCGCTGCTGAACCTGACGGCACAAGGTGCGCGCCTGGAATATGCCGGGACCAGGAAGGTCGATAATCGAGTGCTGCATGAACTCAAGTACCTGCCCCGGTCAGGGTCCGACCTGAAAATCAGCATCTTCTTCGATCAGGAAACTTTCCAACACGTGCGCACCCAATACGAGCGGGAAATTGCGGCTACCATCGGCGATCGCAGCTACGTAGGCGGGACCCCAAGAGAGACACGCTACAAGCTGGTGGAAGAGTTTTCCGAGTTCCGCAAGGAAGGTGGATTGACCCTGCCGCACACTTACAAAATCAGGCTGGTCGCTGATACGGAAAGCGGATCGTTCCTCGCGGATTGGGAGATAAAATTAACTCAATTTGCTTTTAACCAGCCGATTGATCCCCACTCATTCACCATCAGCACCAAATAGCAGGACTGTCCTTGGTTATCGCTCCTGCCGGTAGATCAGGAAGCGCGCGCGCAGACGACGAAATTCCTCCAGCCTCCCCGACCACGACCGGACTATATCGGCGGCGGCTGCACCGTTCTTGAGCTGTTCCATCGTGTTGTCGTTCACCAACAATCGCGCATAGCCGTCAATCTTCCAGGCATCAGGAAACAATCGCCGCAGGGCCACCGCGATTTCGACGCCTGTGAGAACGGGTTGAAACTTCGCGCGCTCCGTAATCACGATATTCACGCCACCGCAGTCTTCGTTTTTGAAGACTGAAGATTTGGGAGTGAAAAAAACCGGCACGAAACGAACGCCGCCAATCTGCCGAGCGTTCAAATAGCCGGCCAGCTTCCGGCCATCAAGCCACGGCGCGCCAATAACTTCAAAGGGCGTATCGGTACCGCGACCAACCGAAACGTTAGTCGTCTCCAGCAGTCCGATCCCGGGGTAAAGCGTGGCTTCAGTCAGGCTGCGCATGTTAGGGGAAGGATTAACCCAGGTCAGGTTAGTTGCATCAAACCACATCGCCCGTCGCCAGCCTTCCATCTTGATCACGCGCAGATCGCAACCAATCTTTCGTTCCTGATTGTAAAGCTGGGCCAACTCCCCAACTGTCATTCCATGTCTTACGGGAATCGTGTGATAAGCCGTGAACGACAGTTTATCGCTGTCCGCAAGTGGACCCTCGACGTCTAGACCGCCCAGGGGATTCGGGCGATCCAGGACGAACAACGGCAGGTGTGCCCGAGCAGCTTCTTCCATCACATAGCCCAGCGTCGAAACGTAGGTGTAGAACCGTGCGCCAACGTCCTGTATGTCATAAACAAGCGCATCCAGGTCTTTCAATTGTTCAGCCCTGGGACGGCGTGTTTCGCCGTAAAGGGAATGGATGGGCAGGCCAGTCTGTTCGTCCCTGGAGTCCGAAATTTTTTCGTCGGCCACCCCACGTATGCCGTGCTCGGGCGAGAAGAGGGCGGTAAGGTGAACGCCGGCAGCCTGGCTGAGCACATCGATCGTCTGCTTCCCTTCTCGGTTGCGCCCGGTATGATTGGTCACCAGGCCAATACGCAAACCAGCCAGCTGTTTGAAGCCGTCGCGTTGTAGCACGTCGATTCCGGTCAGGACACTGGCGTTGTCCGCGGCCAGAGCATTAACGACCGCCGCATTTGCAGCGTTAGGGCCCTGACTTTTGATCAGCGCAGCGTAGTAACTCGAAAGGTTCCGCCGCGCCTTCAACACAACGTCGTTGTCTGTAACTGCTCCGGCAACGATCGAAGCCACGCGAGCGCGCAGTGCCCCTACGTCGCCTTTACCGTCGGGATGAACGCGGTTACTAAGAAAGATCACGAAAGTCGCACTCGCTGGATCGATCCACATGGATGTCCCGGTAAATCCTGTGTGGCCAAATGAACCGAGCGGAAACAGATCGCCCCGGTTAGTCGAAAAGCTGGTGTTGATGTCCCATCCTAATCCGCGCGTCCACCCCTGCTCGGACACGATGCGCGGTCGCGTCATCTCGGCCACCGTGAGCGGGCTGAGAACGCGTACGCCTTTATATTGACCGCCATTCAGGATCATCTGCGCATAAATGGCAAGATCGTCGACGGTGGAAAATAGGCCGGCATGTCCCGCCACGCCATCCATGCGATACGCAGTCGGATCATGGACCTGGCCACGAAGCCACTGGTCACCGGCGGCTCCCGCGTTGGCGTCAGTGTCGCCGAGATAGCTTAGCTGCCCGCGGCGCCGCTCAGTCGGCGCAATCCTGTTTATGAGAGCGGCAGCAGGTTGAAAGCCGGTGTCCTTCATGCCCAGCGGAACGAAAATATTTCGCCGCGCAAACTCGTTGAGCGGCAGGCCACTGACCCGATGGACCACTTCGCCGAGGGCGATGTAATTAATATCGCTGTAAAGGAAGCGCTCTCCGGCCGGATTCCGCAGAGGTTCCCTAACCAGCCGTTTGATGGCTTCGTCGTAGCCGTTCCAACGCTCTTTTAAGTCAAAATCCGGTGCGTAACCCGCCCGGTGGGTCAACAATAATTCAATGGTGATTCGCTCGCGCCCCTCTCCCTTGATCTCCGGGAGGTACAGGGAGAGCGGATCGCTCAAGCGCAACTGGCCGCGTTCAACCAACAGCATAATGCTGGTGGCTGTAGCCACAACCTTCGTCAGACTCGCCAGATCAAAGATAGTCGTAGTCGTCATGGGCTCAGGCGTGGGTTCGACCGCGCGCTGCCCATACTCCTTGCGCCAAACTACGCGACCCTGGCGCGCCACCAGCACCACTGCGCCCGGCAATTGATGTTTGGCAATCGAGTCCTCAATCGCCTGATCCATTTGACTCAAGCGAGCGGCCGATAATCCAACGGCTGCGGGTATTGATTTCGGCAGCTGATTGGCCGAGGCCTGCAGTCCAAACGAAAATAGAAGCAGCAGTGATGAAGTGACGCGCACCTGCGCCAGGATTGATAGTAAAGAACGAAGAGAAATTGGCTTCATGAACCGTCCAATCTGAGGCTGGCAAGCTCTTGCTTTTTTTACCCTGCCAGCGTCTCTGAATCACAGATCTGTCTGCAGAGAAACTTGCCTCGTGCTCACTCTGTTGAAACCGGGTGAGACGAGGAGCATTCAATTCCGGTGAGAAAAGGATTCAACTTACCTGCTTACCGTTTCCGCAACTGTATACCCGTTCCGCGCGGGTACAGGCCCGGCAACGTTATGGGCAGTCTTCCCGTAACATCAATTTCACCTAATAGAATCCGGGCGGCGGCCTGTTGCAGGCTCGGCATATCGCCATAAGCAACCAAATAGGTTCGCAAGGCCGGAAAATTCATGAGCAGGTAAGGATTGCCAAAGCTAATCGCCATGAGCGGCTTTTTCTCCGCGATTAATGTTTGCAACGCATGCGCGCCTGGTTCGGGCAAACCAACGCTACGCACCTCTCCACTGCGAACGCGGCCGTAGAGCGAGGCGATAACTTCATCGGCACTCCTGGCTCGCTCGAGGGCCCTTTGTACCTCAGCATCTGAAGAGCGATCATCGAGAACGGCCGTTTCAACCTTGATGCCACCGCGAGTCATTGCTGTGACAAAGGGACTTGCCACCAGCAGGCGATCGTCGCCATTGGTGATGGCCAGATTAAAGATGCGAGCGTCAGGCTTGTTGCGGAGCGGCAGGAGACTGTCTTCATCACGCACGACGGTGATCGCATGCTCTGCAATCTCGCGCGCCAGCGCCAGCACGTCAGGACTCCCAACGACGCTATCGATGCGCTCGAGCGGTGCAATTCGATCCTTTTTCAAACCCAGATCATATTTGGCCGCCAGAATCTTTCGTGCCGATTCTTCAATTCGGCGCTCTGTCAAGCGTCCCGACTGCACCGCTGCCCGCACGCCGCGCAATGAAGCATCGGCGTCTGCAGGCTTTAACAAAAGATCCGCGCCGGCTTCAAGGGCACGCACCGCTGCCTCTTCCTGCGTGAAATATATCGTCAACCCACTCATGCTTAGCGCGTCGGTAACGATCAGACCCTTAAAATGCAGATCGCGTCTCAGTATGCCGCCGAGTACCGGAGACATGGTTGCCGGCATCGTTCCCTGCGCTTCAATCTCAGCCGTAGCGGTGG
>Ga0209797_10000382_pt1 | contig 21878 bp, 25 predicted proteins | sample DOMMetBare3Fresh_2_FD_187472 | JGI IMG/M metagenome (GOLD analysis project Ga0209797, IMG submission 187472) | Wetland sediment microbial communities from St. Louis River estuary, USA, under dissolved organic matter induced mercury methylation -... | ecosystem: Environmental > Aquatic >... | reverse complement strand
GAACTGGCCCTCGCGACGCTCAATGGCTCGGCATGGGACACCGCCTGGGGCGCTGCGGTGGAAGCAGTGGCGGTACGTGCGGCCGCCGCGGTGAGTGATCGCCTGCTCGCGGCGGCCCGTGAAGCCCGTCTCCCGGCGCGCTACGCCCGAGTCCTGCCGCTCGACGCGGCCGAGGTCCGCGCCTTTGCCGCCCGTCTCGACCAGGGCAGCGCGCCGCTCCGGCAGTCGCTGGTGCTACTCGATCAGCTCGCGCCCGCGGCCAGGAGTGAGCGCGCCGCGCTGACCGCCGTGCAGGAGTGGCAGTCGGCGCTCAGCACGACCGCACGCCGCCTCGAAGCCGCCTGGCTCGCGCTCGAAGAGGCACTCCGCCAGGAGTGGCGGACGTGGGAGGCCGAAGTAGAAGAGGTGCGCGGCTGGCGCCGGCCACTCTGGCCACTGCTCCTGACGGGCGCCATCGTCGTCACAGGCACGAGTTACATCGGCCTGGTGCTCGGCGGTTACCTGCCCGTACCGGGACCGCTCGTCACCACCGTGGAGAGGATCTGGGCGTCGTGGAACTGATTGGGGTGGGCATCGATCTCGTGGATATCGCCCGCATCGAGCGGATGATGCTCAGGCATGGCGACCGGGTGCTGATGAGGTTCCTGACCGCGGGAGAGCGAGTGTACGTCGTGGGGCGGCACCGGCCCGCTATGCACATCGCTGCGCGCATCGCCGCGAAAGAGGCGGCCTACAAGGCCCTGCAGAGACTGCCCGGCGCACGCGCGGTCAGCTGGCACCATCTTGAGGTCGAGCGCGAGACCGAGGGGCGCCCCTTCCTGACGCTGTCCGGCCTCGCCCGGGAGTTGATGGAGCGGCATGGCCCGCTGCACATCGAGCTGTCGCTCTCCCACTCCGACGCGACCGCCGGAGCGGTCGCGATCCTGGTGCGCGGACTCCCGGCTACACCTCGCGCCGGTTGAAGAGCATCCGCAGCGCTTTGGGTGCAGCCCGGAGTCTTTCCAGGATCGAGGGCGCGAACGCAAATCGCAGAAACGCGTCCCGGTTCCCGTAGCTCGCCTCGTGGTACCCGAACCACCACGGCTTCCGGATCCAGTCCAGCAGATCACTCCCTACGTACCTCGGCCGGCAGGTTTCCAGCAGGCCGATCTCCCCGTGCGTCCGTCCCAGCCCCGACTCCTTCTCCCCACCGTGCGGGACCTCCGCAATCCCCACATGGCAGGTCGCGTCGTTGACCAGGACCGCTCCCGCGCCGACCCGCCTCGCCAGCTCGAGCCCGCGGGCGCGGTCCCCGGTCCAGACGCTGCCCGCGAGGCCGTAGGCTGAATCGTTCGCGAGCCGCAGCGCATCCTCGGCGTCCCGGGCCGGGACGACGGGCATGACGGGTCCGAAGACCTCCTCGCGCCAGAGGGGTGAGTCGAGCGGGAGGTCGGTGACGACCGTCGGTTCGAAGAACGTCGGGCCGAGGTCGGGACGACGGCGCCCGCCGATCCGAATGGTGGCGCCCGCCGCCGTGGCCGATGCCAGCTGCCGCTCCAGCTCGACCAGTTGGCTCTCGCGGATCATCGGACCCATGTCGACGCCGGGCCGTGCACCGGCGCCGATCTGCAGCAGGCCGACCTTCTGCACCAGCATGGCGACGAACCGGTCGTACACGGGGTGCTCGACGATGATCCGCTTGGCGGCCACGCAGGTCTGGCCGCCGTTGGTGAAACGCGCCCACAGCGAGCCGCTGGCCGCCCGGTCGAGGTCGGCGTCCGCCAGCACGATGCAGGCGTCACTGCCGCCCAGTTCGAGGCTGACGGGGATGAAGCGCTCGGCGGCCGCGACCGCCACCTTGCGCCCCGTGCGCGCGCTGCCGGTGAAGAAGATTTTATCAGGCGCCGCCGCGATCAGGGCCGCGCCGACGTCGCCCGCTCCCGCCACCAGCTGGCAGATCGCGGGCGGCACCCCCGCCTCGTGCAGCAGCTCCACGCCGAGCGCCGCGGTCCGCGTGGTGAACTCGCTGGGCTTGAGGATGACGGCATTCCCGGACAGCAGCGCGGGCAGCAGCTCGCCAAACGGCAGGAGCAGCGGGTAGTTCCACGGCGAAATCACCGCGATCACACCCAACGGCTCCCAATACAGCCGCCCTCGCTTGCCTAGGAAGGCGATATTGCCATGGGTGATGCGCCGGGGACGGAGGATCGTCTCGGCCTGCGCGAGGTAGTAGCGGGCGAGGTCCAGCGTCACCGCAACATCGGTGAGCAATGCCTCGCCGAGCGGCTTCCCGTTTTCCCGGGTGATCAGCTCGGCAACCTCCTGCCGCCGCCGGTAGAGCACGCGCTGGAAGCTGGTGATAATTGCCCTGCGGTGCGCGAGTGGCTGAGCCGCCCATGCCGGCTGGGCGGCGCGGGCAGCCTGCATCGCAAACGCGACCCCTGCCTCCGTGGTCACCGGTGTCTCGGCGAAGGCGAGGCCGGTGGCCGGATCGATCGCTGGAATCGTAAGCATGGGGGAAAACTAGCAGCCCAGTCCCGCCCCCCGAATTCGCTCTGCTACTTCCAATTCCGACGCTCGCACCCTAGTTTGCTGCTGCCAACTCAAGATCGGATGAGAATGTTTCTCATTGTAGCGGGTCCACTCCTCGCGGCGCTTCTCGCGTTCACCCCTGTTCCGTCTCCTGATCAAGATGATCAGGCTCCGGCCGTACGCCGGATCGCGGCGACGACGGCGCTCGCCGCCCAGGAGTATGGGGTCGGTGTGCATGCCGGCAAGATCGTGGCCCCGGCCGAAGTGGACGAAGCCAAGCTCTTTGTGAGCGAGGCTCGCCGCACTGCTGGACTGCTGCCGGCCGACGCCGCGAAGCTTGCCATTGACGAGTTGGATTCGATGCTGGCGATGATGTTGCGCGTCGCGCCGGCGGATTCCCTGGTGCTGCTCTCCCGCCGGTTGTCCGAAACCCTGGCCACGCGGCTGGGAGTGACGCTCGACGAGATTCCCGCCCGCCAGCCGCTGCTGACCCGTGGTGCGGACGTCTACCAGACCGAATGCGCCAGTTGTCACGGCCCTTCAGGTCGGGGTGATGGAGTCGCCGCTGCGGCGCTCACCCCTCCCCCCTCCGACCTCACCGATTACCGGAGGCTCACCGCCGTCTCGCCACTCGATTATTACCGTCGCACGACCATTGGTGTTGCCGGAACGGCGATGCCGGCCTACGAGAGCCGGCTCAGTGCGGACGACCGCTGGGCCGCCGCGGTGTATGCGACCCTTCTTCGCCTTCCCGCTCCCCGGGGCGAGGTGGCCGTGGCCCTGCGCGACTTTGCCGCGACGGCCCGGATGACGGATCTCGATCTGACGGCAGTCGTCGCGCCGGGCCAGAACCCCGAGTCACCCGAGGTCCGGTCGCGCATCGCCGCGGTGCGCAGCTACGGGACTTCGGAGACCAGGCCCGACGACGCGGCGCTGGTGTTCACCGCGGTGCGAAGCCAGCTCGACAGTGCGCTCGAGCAGGCTGCTGCCGCTCAGGGTGAGCGCGCCAGCGCGACGGCCTTCGACGCCTATATGACCTTTGAGAAGGTCGAACGTGGGGTTCGCGCCAAGAACCCCGGGCTGGCTGATGCGCTCGAAGCCGGTTTCGCGGCGCTGCGCACCCGTGCGGCCGGCGGCGCCACCCCGGCGGAGTTGCACGACATTCACGTGAGGCTCCTCAGCGACCTCGAGAACGCCGAGCGTACCATCGGGGATCAGTTGTCGCCGATCAATCTCTTCTTCCAGTCGTTCGTGCTCCTGCTGCGGGAGGGGCTCGAGGCCATTCTGGTGGTCGGCGCGCTGATGGCATTCCTTCTCAAGACCGGCGCGGGCCACCGGCGGCGCGATATCCATATCGGCGTCGGGGCCGCCGTTGGTGCGAGCCTGCTGACCGCGCTCCTCCTCGAAACCATCTTCCAGGTAAGCCGCACCAGCCAGGAAGCGCTGGAGGGTGGCGTGATGCTGGTGGCTACCGCCATGCTGTTCTATGTGAGCTACTGGCTCCTGTCGAAGATGGAAGTGGCGAAGTGGAACCGCTTCGTGAAGGGGCGCGTGCAGGACGCTGTCTCAAGCGGCTCGGCCCTCGCCTTGGCGTCGGTAGCATTCCTCGCGGTCTATCGCGAGGGATTCGAAACCGTGCTCTTCTACAAGGCCCTCTTCCTCGCCGGGACCGGTTCTGTTCTGCCGGTGTTTCTCGGCATGGTGGTCGGCGGCATCGCCCTGGCGATGGTCTACTACGCCATCAATCGCTGGGGGGTGAAGATTCCGCTCAAGCCGTTCTTCGGGTTCACGAGCGCGTTCCTGTACTACATGGCGTTCGTCTTCGCGGGGAAGGGCATCGCCGAACTGCAGGAGGGTGGACTGATTGGCACGACGGTGCTGCCGTGGGCGCCACGGATTCCTGCGCTCGGCATCTACCCGACCGCCGAGTCCCTCGCGCTCCAGAGTCTCCTGCTGGTGCTGTTCATGGTAGGGCTTGCCTGGACGTTCTTCATCGAGCCTCGCCGACTTGCGGTAACCAACGTGCTCGTGCCGGAACCCATCTCGGGCGCGACGGCGGATGCTGCGGCCACCGCTGGACTCTCGGTTCCGATTGAGCGTCCACTGCGGCTGGAGACAGACATGATCCGGTCGCTGGATCGCATGGATGCCGATCTCGCGGCGCTGCGGGCGGAGGTCGAGCGCCTCAAGGGGATGCTGCAGAAGTCCGCGCCACGATCGCGTTAGCCTGAATCGGAGTCGCCGGAAATGACACAGGCCTGCCAATCGGCAGGCCTGTGTCGTACTGGGGTGGTAAGCCGCCCCCTGAGTTGTGGACGGAGACGAACGGATTGCTCGCTCCACTCTTCTTCGGCTTACCACTTTCGTGCAGCACCGAACCTTGGTGTCGCGGTGCCGTTGGGAGGTGACAGGCCGCCCCCTGAGTTTTTGGGAAACGAACGGAGATGTTCGCCCCACTCTTCTTCGGCCCGTCACTTTTCTATGGCGCTAACTGGCGCTTCACTGTATAGAAAGAGCAGGTGACGTGCCATCGGACATTTCAGGATTAAGTGGCTGATGCGTAGAGACTTGGACGCATCCTGTGAGGAGCTGGACAGAAAAAAATGCCGGAACAGGAAAAATGTTCCGGCACAATATTCCTATAGGAAGAAATGTCCTAGCTAGCCGCGGCCGGCACCAGTCAGATAGGGGCCTGCAGCAACATCCTCACTCTTGGCCAGGATCGACATCAGTAGGAGTCCGCCGGCGACCAAGCCAACGCTCACAGCCTGGGCGATCGTCAGCGCCCCGAAGATCCTGTCGTCCTTGGCTCTTACGATCTCAATGAGGAACCGCTCCACCCCCGCGAAGATGAGATAGACGCCGAAGATCCAGCCGACCGGGCGGGCCTGGAGTCTTAGCCGCCAGAGCACTGCGAAGGCGATCAGCATCAGCGCCGCCTCGTAGAGCTGGGTCGGGTGTACGGCCAGTACCGTTGCAGGGTCTGTGCCGGGTGCCATCGGGATCCCGAACTGCTCCTGGAGGTTCAGGGCCGTGGACGGTGGGAGCCCCTGCGGGAACTTCACGCCCCACGGAAGGCTGGTCGGATGCCCATAGTCGTCGTTGACGATGAAGCAGCCGATTCGGCCGAGCGCATAGGCCGCCGCCAGTGCGGGGGCGCACAGGTGGAAGGTCCACCTGATCGGAACCTTCAGCCGCCATCCGTTGAGCATCACGGCCAGGAACCCGCCCAGGAACCCGCCATACCATACCAGTCCGCCGCGCGAGAACAGGCTCCCGCCGTTGAGCACCGCGTACCACACTTTGGCGCCTACAATTCCTCCGACAACGGCGGCCACCGTGATATCGGCAGCATACTCCTCATAGAGACCTCGACGTCGGAGCTCCAGCGTGATCAGCCATCCGCCCATCAGGAAGCCGACCATCATCATGATGCCGTAGCCGGTGACCTCGAGGGGACCCAGCTTGAAGATCAGGGGGTAGACGTTCATCGGGGGGTGCCCGCCGGGACGGAAGTGGAAGCGAGACCGGGGAAGGGGAGATCCGCGCGTGGCTCGAGGTCGCCGCCGCTGTGCTCACCGCGAGCGAGCCGAAAGGCTGCGGCAGCGCCGATCATCGCGGCGTTGTCGGTGTTGAGCCGGTTCGAGGCGACGATGACTCGGGCGCCGCTGTCCACCCGGGCCGCGGCTGCGGCGGCCAGAGCGCGATTGCATGCGACGCCCCCGCCAATGACCAGCGTGGAATAGCCCAGATTGCTCATGGCGGCGTACGCCTTTTCCACCAGCACAGTCAGGACCGCATCCTGAAAGGCGCGCGCCAGATCCGCGCGATCGCGCTCGAGGTTGTCGCTCGACTGCACCGCACGAAGCACCGCCGTCTTGAGACCGGAGAACGAGAAGCTGAACCGGTCGGGGCCGTCCTCGTTCAGCGTGTTGAGCATCGGACGGGGGAACTTGTACTGCCCCTGGCGGCCTTTCGCTGCCAGTCGCTCGATCTCCGGGCCGCCTGGGTAGGGAAGGCCGAGCAGCGTCCCCACCTTGTCGAACGCTTCACCAGCGGCATCGTCCCTCGTGGTACCGAGGAGCCGATACTGGCCCCATCCGGCCACGTCGAGCAGCATGGTGTGCCCGCCGCTGACCAGCAGGGCGACGAAGGGCGGCTCGAGGTCGGTGTGCTCGAGGGTGGCCGCAAAGAGGTGGCCCTCGAGATGATGCACGCCGAGGAGCGGTACCTGCAGGCGCCGCGCGAGCGTCTTGCCGTACATCACGCCGACCAGCAGGGCGCCGACGAGTCCTGGTCCCGCTGTCACCGCAATCGCCCCCACCTGCTCCATGGTGACACCGGCTTCAGCGAGGGCCTGATCGACGACGCTTCCTAGCGCGGTGAGATGGGCTCGGCTGGCCAACTCCGGTACCACGCCGCCGAAGATGCGGTGGATGTCCTGGGAGAGAATCACCAGGCTCGCGAGCGCGGCTGGACCATCCCCAAACCGGAGTATCGCGGCCGAGGTTTCGTCGCACGAGGTCTCGATCGCGAGGAGAATCATCGCCCCTTTGCGGGAACCGAATCCGCCGGCGCGCGATCCTCCAGGGGTGCGGATGCTGGCGCGGTATCGCCCAGGAGCCGCCGGATGAGGGCACGGTCGGCGGCAGAGGCCCAGTCGTGGGCGCCAATCACCCGCTTCATGATGACGCCGCTGCTGTCGAGGAGAAAGCTCTCCGGGACCCCGGTGGTCTGATAGGCCTGCTGGATGTTGCCGCTGCGATCATGGAGGATGTCGAACGTCAGTTTAAGCTCGCCCGCAAACTGCTTGACGACCTCGGGGCCCTCCTGATCGATGCTGACGGCGGCGATACGGAAGCCGCGCCCGGACAGCGAATCGAACAACTGCTGCATCGCGGGCATCTCCACCCGGCAGGGGACGCACCACGTCGCCCAGATGTTCACGAGGGTGACATGCCCGCGGTAATGGCTGCGGAGCGCGATGCTGTCCCCGGATTGCAGGTTCATCGCCTTGTAGTCCGGCGCGTCCTTGCCGACGGCAACCGGCTGGACTTCGGGGCCATAGAAGACGAGCGCGGTGCCGCCGATCAGCAGTCCTGCCAGCACCGCCAGGACCAGTACCCACTGTTTCGACATCGGTTACACCCTCACTGAGCAGCAGCGGGTAAGTGCCCGGACCGCTTCCGCGATGTCCGGCTGGCCGAAGACGGCGGTCCCGGCGACGAAGGTGTCGGCCCCGGCGCGCCAGGCCGCCTCGATGGTTTCCACGGTGATGCCGCCGTCGACCTCGAGAGCGGCCCGGGTCTCGGTGCGGTCGAACAGAGCGCGGGCCCGGGCGATCTTCGCGGTCGCGGCCGGCAGATAGGACTGCCCGCCAAATCCCGGATTGACGCTCATGATGAGCAGCAGATCGAGATCGCTGAGGACCTCTTCGACCAGGCTGAGCGGGCTCGCCGGGTTGAGCGCGAGCCCCGCCGCCATCCCGCGACCGCGGATCTGTGCGAGATGCCGCTGGACATGGCTCGTGGCTTCCGGGTGGAAGGTGAAGACGTTCACGCCGAGGTCCGCGTACTCCGCGATATAGCGCTCCGGCTCCACGACCATGAGATGCACGTCGAGGGGCGCTTCGGTGAAGCGGCGGAGGGCCCGGATGAGCGGAGTCCCGAACGTGAGGTTCGGCACGAAGCGGCCGTCCATCACATCGATGTGCAGCCACTCGGCGCCGCCCGCGAGGGCGGCCTCCACCTGTTCGCGCAGCCGACCGAGGTCGGTGGCAAGAATGCTCGGGGCGATGCGCACGGGCATCAGATTCCCTTTCGGGTCACGATGAGGTCGACTCTGCCGCCTCGCGGGCTGCGGGTTCCCGCTGGCGGGCGTTGTTCAAGGACCAGACCTTCCGGGCGTCCGGGGACCACTCGGCCGCCGGTGGCGCCGAGGACAAGGCCGAGCCCTTCGATCTGTTCTCGTGCCTGGGCCAGCGACAACCCCACCACCAGCGGAACGGTCAGCTCAGCGGGCCCCGAACTTATCACGAGATCGATTGGGGTGCCCACGGCACGACCGACCCCGGCACTGGGACGGCTCTGCACCACGATCCCGGCCTCGGTCGCTGCCGGGAGCGTGTCGGCCCTGCCGACCGTGAACCCGGCGGCACGCAGCACTCGCTCGGCCAGCGCACGAGGAAAGCTCGCCACATCGGGGACCGGCACGTCGGGAGGGCCGTCGCTCACGATGAGCGCGACCTGGCTGTTGGGCGCCATCACTACGCCGGGGGGCGGATCCTGCCAGACGATGGAGCCCTTGGGCGCGCTGGGGTCGGACTGCTGATCCTCGATGCGGAGCCGGAACCCCTGGGCTTCGAGCCGCTGTCGGGCCTCCGTCGCGCCGAGGTCAAGGACGCGGGGAACGGCGTGCTCCCGCTTGAGAAGCGGAGCGGGAAAGACCCAGAAGATCGTCACGAGATACCCTGCCAGGAACATCCCCACGACGATCGCGGCCTGCTTCACGAATCGGCGTCCCGCGATCGTGGCGAGGAGGCCCCGGTCCCGGCCAACGCCTCGCGGACGACGAAACTCCATCAGCTAATCCTGCGCATGCGCGCGGCGAACGCGCCATCGACCCCATGCCGCTGCGGGAGCAGCTGCAGGTCCCCTGCGGCCGTCAGCAGCTCCTCCGGCACGGTCTGCCCCCGGTCGCGGCGGAATTCGGGATGAGCGCGCAGGAAGGTGGTCACCTGTTCCTCATTCTCTTCGGGTTCGAGCGAACATGTCGCGTAAACTAACCACCCCCCGGGCCGTACGACGGGCGCGACGGCCTCCAGCAGCCCCCGCTGCTGCTCGGCCAGCCGGGTGAGTGCCTCGGGCGCGACGCGCCATCGCGCGTCGGGGTGCCGGGCGAGCGTTCCGGTCCCGAGGCAGGGGGCGTCGAGCAGCACGAGATCGACATCTCGGCAGGGCGGGGCGGTGGCCGATGCCACAACCGGAAATTCCCGTCCGCTTCCCGCCCGTCGCAGGTTTTCGGCGAGTCGCCTGACCCGGTCCGGCCGGAGGTCGCAGGCGAGAACGCGCCCGGCGACTTGGCCGAGCGCGATGGTCTTTCCGCCTGGCGCAGCGCAGGCATCGTAGATCGTGCCGCCGGACGGGGCGTTTGCGAACCGGCTCACCAGCGCCTGCGCGCCATCCTGCACGACGAAGGCGCCCTCGGCATATCCCGGCAGTTCCTGCGGACGGGCGCTGTCGAGCACCAGACCGGCATCGAACGGTGCCCGGCGGGCGCTGGTCCCGCGTTCCCAGAGGAGCCGTTGCAGCTCATCCAGACCGCTCCGCGCCGGCTGAAGGATCAGGGGAGGCCGGGTGTTGTTCCAATCAAGCAGTCGTTCGGTGTCCGTGGCTCCGAAGCGGTCGAGCCAGCGGCGAACCAGCCACTCGGGATGCGAATACCGGTCCGCGAGATTGGCCACAGGATCCGTGCTGGTCGCGGGCGGCGCCGCCCGGCCGCCCATGCCACGCAGGATGGCGTTGGTGAAGCGTGCCGCCTTTTCGCCGAGCGCGGTGCGCGCCAGCTCCACCGTGGTTGAGACGGCAGCATGGGCCGGGATGCGGTCGAGCGCGCTGAGCTGGTATGCGCCGAGACGAAGGATGTCCCGCAGGTCGGTGGCAACGGAACTCCAGCCCCGGTGAACCAGTGGCTGGAGGCGGGCGTCGAGGTCGCTCCGGCGACGCAACACGCCGGCGGCGAGTTCGTGGGCAAGGCGGCGGTCGGAGTCCTCGAGTCCGCGGAGCCCGTGGTCGAGCGCCTGTTCGAAGGGCTGCCCCTCCTGGACCGCGCGCAGGATCCGATAGGCGGCCTGCCGGGGTGCGACCCCGTCCCTCACTCGATCATCCCGCTCGACGGGCTGGATGGGACGGCGACTTCCCGGCGCGGCATCCGGCCGGCGAGGAAGGCGAGGCGGCCCGCCTCCACGGCGTGGCGCATCGCGGCGCCCATGGCGACCGCGTCACGGGCTTCCGCGATGGCGGTGTTCATCAGGATGCCATCGACGCCCTGCTCCATTGTGAGGCAGGCATCCGACGCGGTCCCCACCCCTGCGTCGACGAGGACCGGGATATTGAGGCGCCGCTTGATGGTACGGATGCTGTAGGGATTGAGCAGCCCGAGGCCACTGCCGATCGGTGAGGCGAGCGGCATGACGGCGGCGGCGCCGGCCTCCTCCAGGCGGAGCGCGGTGATGAGGTCGTCGCTGGTATAGGCCATGACCTGGAACCCTTCCTGCACCAGCGTCCGCGTTGCCTTGAGCAGCCCGTCGGTGTCCGGGAGCAGCGTCTCCTTGTCTCCGATGACCTCGAGCTTGATGAACTCATTGAACCCGGCCTCCCGAGCGAGCCGGGCGTAACGGATCGCCTCATCGGCGGTGTAGCACCCGGCGGTGTTGGCGAGGAGGAAGAATTTCCCGGGATCGAGGTGATAGAGCATCCCCTCTTCCTTGCGGCGGTCGAGATCGATGCGCCGCACGGCAACCGTCACGACCTCGGCGCCGGCGGCCTCGATGGCCTGAACCATCTCGGCATTGCTGCGATACTTGCCGGTGCCGAGGAACAGGCGCGAACGGAAGCGGTGACCGCCGATGACCAGGGGCGGATCGATGAGTATTGTGGCGTTCGTCATGGGGGAAAGATAAGCGAGCGAGAACAACTCCGGAGACTGCAGTCCGGTCACCCCCCGCCCACGAAATGCACCAGCTCCACCGTGTCGCCGTCCGCGAGTGAGACCTCGGCGAGACGCGGGCGGCGAATGATCTCCCGGTTCAGCTCCACCACGACCATCCGCGGGTCGAGATCGAGTGTGGCGAGGAGTGTGCGGAGCGTGGCAGGAGCGGAGATCGTTCGCGGTTCCCCGTTCACGATCAGCTTCAGGTCGGTCATGCGCCCTCCAGCCATGGTCCCAGCAGCGCCAGCGCCGCCGCGGCAGGGTCGTCCGCATACCAGAGTGCCGAAATCGCGGCGACGCCATACGCGCCGGCATCGCGGACTGCCCTGGCGCGGTCCGCCGTCATGCCACCGATGGCGATGACCGGGAGATTCAGCTTCGCACTGGCCTCTACCAGGCCGAGTCCCGCCGCGCCCCTGCCAAGGTGGCTCGCGGTCTCGAAGATGTTGCCAACCATAAGGTAGTCCGCGCCCTCATCTCGGGCCCGCACGGCCTCGTCCGGCGAGTGCACCGAGGCGCCGATCCATCCCCGCCAGGCCCCGCCGAATGCGGTGCGCACATCCCGCGGGCTCAGGTCGCCGGGGCCGAGGTGGGTGCCCTGCGCCCCGAGTGCGGCGGCGATGTCGGGACGGGCGTTGACGAAGACGGAGGCCTCCGGCGGGCGCGCGAGGGCAAGGAGTCGTTCGGTGACGGAGGTGAGCCGGGCGGCGGTGGCGGTGCGATCGCGGGCGTGGATCGCGACGCTGGCACCGGCGGCGGCAATGGCCGCGGCCCGGACCGGGAAGTCCTCGCGGGCGAGTACGGCGTGGTCGGTCACGGCATGCAACCGCGGGAGCGGTCTCATGTGAAGCGCTGGCCGACCTCGACTCCGCGTCCGCGGGTCCACGCGCCGACCGGCATCCGCTTCTTGCCCGCGGGCTGCACCTCAGCCACTTCCACCGCACCTACGAGCGCAGCAATCTGCAGCATCTCACCGGCGGCGAGCACGGTGCCGGGCTCGCCGCCCGCGTTGACGGCACGGCCGCCAAACAGCTTGACTTCCTGGTCGCCTAACATAGCCCATGCTCCGGGCTCGGGGTCGAACGCCCGCACCGCGCGGGCCAGGGTCGCCGCATCCCGGGACCAGTCCAGCCTGGCCAGCGTGCGGCTCACCTTCGGGGCGAAGGTGGCCTCGGCATGGTTCTGCGCCTCGGGCGTCGAAGCCCCGGCCTGTTGCAGCATCAGCGCCTCGATCAGCGCCTCGGCCCCCAGCTCAGCCAGCCGCTCCGTCAGTTCGCCCGCGGTCTCATCCGCCGCGACCTCGGTCTCGATGCTGTGGAGGACCGGACCGGAATCGAGACCCGCTTCCATCTGCATGATGCTGACGCCGGTCGTTTCCTCGCCGTTGAGGATCGCCCACTGAATGGGGGCGGCACCGCGGAGCTTCGGCAGCAGCGAGGCATGCACGTTGAGCATGCCGGACCGCGGAATGGCGAGGATCTCCGGCTTGAGAATGTGGCCGTAGGCGACGACCACGCCGAGGTCGGCGTCGAAGGCCCGCAGTTCATCGGCGAACGGGCCCACCGGGCGCTCCGGCTGCAGGACGGGGAGGCCCTCCTCGAGGGCGACCACCTTCACCGGCGGCGGGATGACCTGACTGCGCGAGCGGCCCTGGGGGCGGTCCGGTTGGGAGACCACGGCGGCGACATCGAAGCCTTCCTCGAGCAGCGCCCGGAGGGACGGGACCGCAAACTCCGGCGTTCCGAAGAAGACGATGCGCATCAGAGCGACTCGGCCGTGTCAGGCTTGATCGCCTTGATGAAGCCGGGGTCGTCGGCGTGTTCCTTCTTCCAGCGGCCCATCAGCCGCTTGCGCTTGAGCATGCTCAGATGGTCGAGGAAGAGAATGCCGTCGAGGTGGTCGATCTCGTGCTGGACCGCCCGCGCCGCGAGGCCAACGAGCTCTTCGCGGTAGCGATTGCCGCCCTCGTCGAGGGCTTCGAGGACCACCCGGTCGGGGCGGGTGACGTCGGCGTAGATGTCGGGGATGGAGAGGCAGCCTTCCTCGCCGGTCTCCTTCCCCGAGGCCTCCACGATGCGCGGATTGATGAGGACCAGCCTCTTGTCATCGGTCTCCACCACCGCGATCCGCCTGGCCACGCCCACCTGGTTCGCGGCGAGGCCGACGCCGTGCGCCGCATGCATCGTCTCGAAGAGATCCGCGACGAACCGGCGCACTTCATCATCCACGGCCACCACCGGCTTGCTCTCTTCCCGAAGGACCGGCGAGCCGAGGAGGTGGAGGTCCAGCACGGTCATCAGACGACTCCGGTCGCGGCCTGGTCGCCCACCTTCACGATGCGGGAGCGATCGATGACGAGAGTGGAGGTGCCCGATTCGACCGTCACCCGGTCGTCTTTGACCTCCTTCACCCGGGCGATGATGCCACCCATCGTGACGATCTCATCCCCCTTCTTGAGACCCTTGAGCAGTGCCTCGTGCTTCTTCCGGGCCTGCTGCTGCGGCCGCAGGATCAGGAAGAAGAAGACCAGGCCGATGGCGCCGATCTGGAGCAGCAGCATGGTCAGGCCGGTGGAGGGGCTGTCGGTCGGGGCCATCAGGGCAAACAGGGCGATCGTCACGGAGTTCCTCGCAGGTGGTACCGCTCGAGCCAGTCACGGCGCCAGCGGTCAAAGGTGCCTTCCAGGATTCGGGCCCGCGCGAGTTCGCCGAGCCGGATCAGGAAGCGGATATTGTGAATCGAGAGGAGCCTGAGCCCGAGCATCTCCTCCGCCATGAAAAGGTGGCGGAGGTAGCCGCGGGAAAACCGGCGGCAGGTGTCGCAGTCGCACGCCGGGTCGAGGGGCTCATCACTCAGTCGGAGCTTCGCGGCGCGGATGTTCACCTTCCCCGCGCTGGTCCACGCGCTTCCGTGGCGCCCGTTCCGCGTGGCGGCCACGCAGTCGAACAGGTCCACTCCCCTGGCGATCCCCTCCAGCAGGTCGTCGGGGAAACCGACGCCCATAAGATAACGCGGCACCGCCACGGGCAGAGTGGGGCCGAGTTCCTCGAGGACCCGGTACATGACGGGCTTGGGCTCACCGACCGACAGCCCCCCGATCGCGAGACCCGTCCACGGCCCCCGCGCGAGGGTTCCCTCAAGCGAGCGGAGCCGGAGATCGGAGTGGGTGCCGCCCTGCACGATGGGCCAGAGGGTCTGCTTCCGCTCAACCAGCCCGCGATCAATCGCGGGCCCACAGGCCAGTTCCGCATGCCGGATCTTGCACCGGTCCAGCCAGCGCAGCGTCCGCTCCATCCCCTCTTCCGCCAACGCCCGGGGCGCCTGACCCGGCACGACGTGGTCGAAGACCATGGCGACATCGGCGCCGAGGGCCCACTGGATCTCCATCGAGGATTCCGGCGTGATCGTGCGGGTGGAGCCGTCGATGTGGCTGACGAATTCGACCCCCTGCTCCGTGATCTTCCGCAGCCCCTCCAGCGAGAAGACCTGGAAGCCGCCGGAGTCGGTCAGCATCGGCCGCGCCCAGGTGGTGAATCGGTGGAGGCCGCCCAGGGCGCGAACGACTTCCTCCCCGGGGCGGAGATGCAGATGATAGGTGTTGCCGAGGATGATCTGTGCGCCGGCCCCGTGCACTTCGGCCGGATGCAGCCCGCGCACTGTCCCGTGGGTTCCCACCGGCATGAAAGCGGGGGTCTCGACCACGCCGTGCGGCAGGGTGAGCCGTCCGGTGCGGGCCTCGCCCTCCGTGGCGTCGAGCTGGTACTCAAACATCAGTGGCATCTCGCGGACCATGAGCGCGCACGACCGGGTGCGCCAACGGGCCAAGCGCGCCAACTCGCGGATCGTCAGCGCACGCCGCCGCACACGCCAACGCGCAGGGCCGGGCTCTCACCGGATCACCATCGCGTCGCCGTAGGAGTAGAAGCGGTATCCGGCCGCCACGGCGTGACGATAGGCGGCGAGGATCCGGTCATAGCCCCCAAAGGCACACACGAGCATCAGCAGGGTCGAGCGCGGCAGGTGGAAGTTCGTGAGCAGGTGATCCACCACCCGGAACCGATAGCCGGGAGTGATCAGCAGCCGAGTATCGGCGCGGCCGGACCGGACGGTGCCGTCGTCGTTGGCGGCGCTTTCGAGGGCCCGAACAACCGTCGTTCCCACCGCCCAGAGCTTCCCTCCACGGGCGCGGAGCGCGTGAATTGCCTCGGCGGCTGCGGCGGGGATCTCGTAGGTCTCCGGGTGCATCGGATGGGTCGCAGGATCTTCGGTCTCGACCGGCTTGAAGGTCCCCGGTCCGACTTCGAGGTCGACGCGCGCGAACTCGACGCCGCGCTCGACGAGCGCCTCGAGGATTGCCGGGGTGAAGTGCAGCCCCGCCGTCGGTGCCGCCACGCTGGCCTCGCGCTCGGCGTAGATCGTCTGGTAACGCTCCTCGTCGGCGGCCGTGGGATCCCGTTCGATGTACGGCGGCAGCGGCAGCCGTCCCATCTCACGGATCGCCTCGTCCGCACTGATGCCGACGAAGCGGACCTCCCGGTAGCCTTCCTCGAGGATGGCGACGGTCTCGATGAATGCGCCGTCGCGGATCGTGATCCGCTTGCCGGGTCGGAGCGCACTCCCCGGCTTGCCGAGGGCGATCCAGCGGTCATCCCGGCCCGGATGAAGCAGCAGCACCTCGGCGGGCGCTCCACTCGGGCGGGTGCCGAGAAATCGGGCGTGGCGGACCTTCGTCGTGTTCAGGACCACCAGATCGCCCGGCGGGATCAGCGAGACGATGTCCGCGAAGGTGGCGTCGATGAGTTCCGAGTTCCGAGTTCCGAGTACCGAGTCCACAATCGCACTCGGAACTCGGGCCTCGGAACTCATTACCAAGAGCCGGCTCTCCCCTCGTTCGGCCGCGGGCTCCTGCGCGACCAGTTCGGGGGGAAGGAAGTATTCGAAGTCCGCGGTGCGGAGGGGGCGCTCAGCGGTCAAAGATCGAGGACTGCCCGCCGGGGGGCGGAGGAAAGCCGAAACGCTGATATGCCAGCGGGGTGGCGACCCGGCCGCGGGGCGTCCGCTCGAGGAAGCCCTGCTGGATGAGATAGGGCTCGTAGACCTCTTCCACCGTGTCGCTGTCCTCACCGACGGCGACCGCCACGGTGCTGAGTCCGACCGGGCCCCCGCCGAACTTCTCGATGATCGTGCGGAGGATGCGCGCGTCCATGTCGTCGAGACCGAATTCGTCGACATTGAGACGCGACAGCGCTTCCCGCGCGAGGGGACCGGTGATGCTGCCGTCCGACTTCACCTGGGCGAAGTCGCGCACCCGGCGCAGCAGCCGGTTCGCGACTCGCGGTGTGCCGCGGCTGCGCCGGGCGATTTCCATCGTGCCCTCGTCGTCGGTGGGCACGCCGATGATGCCGGCCGAACGGGCGACGATGATCCGGAGGTCCTCCGGCGAGTAGAAGTGCAGCCGCTCGACCATGCCGAAGCGGGCCCGCATCGGCGGGGTCAGCAGCCCGAATCGCGTGGTGGCGCCGATCAGGGTGAAGCGCTCGATCGCCATCGGAATGGTCTGCGCGTTCGGCCCGTCGGCGATGCGCACGTCGACCCGATAATCCTCCATCGCGGGATAGAGAAACTCCTCCAGCACCGGGCGGAGCCGGTGGATCTCGTCGATGAACAGGATGTCGCCGGGCTGCAGCGTCGTCAGGATGCTCACCAGGTCGCCCGGCTTCTCCAGGACCGGCCCGGAGGTGGTGCGCAGTTGCACGCCCATCTCCTTGGCCAGCAGCATCGCGAGCGTGGTCTTGCCGAGGCCGGGCGGCCCGAAGAAGAGCAGGTGATCGAGCTGCTCGCCCCGGCCCCTGGCCGCGTCAATCGCGATCCGCAGTGAAGCTTTGACCTGGGCCTGACCGACAAACTCTTCCAGCCGGGCCGGACGCAGCGCGGCCTCGGCACCGGTTTCTTCCGGGAGCGAGTCGGGGGTCGTGATCTGGAGGCGGGTCATGTTAGTCGGCCCGCACGGCAGTGCGGGCGTACACTCAGTCCTTCAGCCGGGCATCCCAGCGCACCGGGCGCTGGCCCGGTTCGATGTTGTGCTTGGCACGGCAGTGGTTGCAGCGATCCATCGTCCGCTCGGTGCTGCGGGCGACGAGGATGCGGTTGGTGCTGCCGCAACGGGTGCAGATCCACTCGGCGGTCGTCGCGGGGACGGTCATGACGGGTCTCGGTGTTGAGCGGCGTTCAGGCGACCACAAGGGTCGTTCCGTTTGATGCCCTGGGCGACCAAGAGGGTCGCCCCTACGAATATCACTATCGAGCTGCCAGACGCTGCAGCGCCTCGCGGATCACTTTCGCGGTCTCGGTGGTGCCATCCGCGATCACGGAGCGGACCGCCTCTTCTGCGGCCGCTGCCGGGTAGCCGAGGCGGATGAGTGCCTGTACCGCTTCCTCGCCGGGCCGTGGGCCGGCGGGCGGGAGGTCGAGGGGGACCTCCTTGAAACGGTCAGCCAGTTCGACGACCAGCTTCTCCGCCTTCTTCCGCCCGATTCCGCTGACCGTGGCCAGGGCCGCGATGTCGCGGGACTGAATGCTGCGGACCGCGCGCTCCGGGCCAAGGGTCGAGAGCAGCGCCATCGCCAGTTTGGGCCCGAATCCCGTCGCCGAGAGCAGCCGCTGGAAGATGGCGCGATCCGCCGAACGATCGAATCCGTAGAGCGACCAGCTGTCCTCCCGGATCACCAGCTCGGTGTACAGGCTCACCCGGCTGCCCGCCGCGGGCAGCCGTTCGAGGACGCCGAGGGGGACCGTGACTTCGTAGCCCACGCCGCCGGCGGTCTCGATGAGGACGGCGTCCCCGTCGCGCTCGCGCAGCGTGCCCGTGAGGAGTGCGATCATCGCCGGCCCCGAATCAGGTGGGTCAGCGCCACCGCGACGCCGTCGGCCGCATCGGCGGGCTGTGGCGGAGTCTTGAGCCGGAGCAGCTGCGCCACCATGAATCCCACCTGCGGCTTGAGTGCGGCGCCCTTCCCGGTCACCGTCTTCTTGATCGTCGCGGGCGAGTACTCCGCGATGGTGGTGTCCGCCTGCGCCCCGGCGAGGAGTATGACGCCGCGGGCGTGGCCGAGCACCAGCGTGGTCCGCACGTTCTTGGCGTGGAAGGCTTCCTCGACAGCGAGCACATCCGGTTCGTGCCGGGCGATCAGGGCCGCGACAGAGCCGGCCAGGAGGGCCGAGGTCACCCCCGCCAGGACTGTCAGCCCGGCCGGTCCGTCGACGCCATACCGGGCTTGCGGCCTGGTCCTCCGGCTGAAGGGCATCTCACCTCCGACTGTTGGGTGTCTCCTCCAGAGGAGCATGCCCGTAACCTTGACCCTCGTGAAGACCTTTGAGCAGCTGTATGCCGAACTGACCGACAGGGCTGCCACCCGTCCGCAGGGCTCTGGCACCGTCGCCGAGCTGGACGCCGGGGTCCATGCCATCGGCAAGAAGATCGTAGAAGAGGCTGCCGAGGTGTGGATTGCAGCCGAGTACGAGGGCAAGGTACGCACCGCCGAGGAGATCAGCCAGCTGCTGTACCACCTTCAGGTGATGATGATTGCCTCCGACATCTCGCTGGACGACGTGTACGCCCACCTCTGATCCAAATCCCGTCCGCAACGCAAGGACCTCATCACATGTTAAGAATTGCCGTGCCCAACAAGGGTTCTCTGTCCGAAGCAGCCGCCGAGATGTTGCGCGAAGCCGGTTACCGGGGCCGTCGTGACCCCAAGGAGCTGGTGCTGACCGACGTCGACCAGGACATCGAGTTCTTCTTCCTGCGACCACGGGACATCGCGGTCTACGTCGGCTCGGGCAGTCTCGATGGCGGGATCACCGGACGTGACCTGCTGCTGGACTCCGGCACCTCAGCGATCGAGTCGATGCCCCTGGGTTTTGCCGCCTCGACGTTCCGGTACGCCGCAAGGCCGGGGGTCGCCACGAGCGTCAAGGACATCGACGGCAAACGGGTCGCGACGAGCTACGCCGGGCTGGTGTCGGCCCACCTGGCTGAGCACGGGGTCTCGGCTGACGTGGTGCGGCTCGACGGTGCGGTCGAGACGGCGATCACGCTGGGTGTCGCGGACGTGATCGCGGACGTCGTCGAGACCGGGTCCACCATGCGTCAGCAGGGGCTGGAGGTCTTCGGAGATCCGATCCTGCTCAGCGAGGCTGTCCTGATCCAGCGCGCGGACAGCCAGTCCCAGGGCGCCCTCGACATTCTTGCCCGCCGTCTGCAGGGCGTGATCACGGCGCACAGCTACGTGATGATGGACTACGACGTGCGGGTCGAGCTGGTCGAGCAGGCCTGTGCCCTGACTCCCGGCCTGGAGTCGCCGACGGTGTCCCCGCTGCATGAAGAAGGCTACGTCGCGGTGCGTTCCATGGTCCCGCGGAACCGCACGAACCAGCTGATGGACGACCTGTACGACCTCGGCGCGCGAGCGATCCTGGTCACCGACATCGCCGCCTGCCGCCTCTGATGACCGCCTCTGCTGAGGGAACCCCCAGATCCGACCCGTATGCCGTGTTCCGCCCCCGTCGCGGTCGGAAGGTCGCGCTGACGATGTCGGTGCTGTCCATCGTGATCTTCACCGGCGTCGCGTTGTCGATGCCCTGGGTGAAGCCGCAGTTCGGTGGCTGGACGGTTCTGGACCGCTCTCTGATGATCTTTTGCGGGCTTGGCTTCGCGGCGGCGCTCTGGCGTTTCGCCTCGATCCGGGCGACGCCGTCCCCGCAGGGACTGGTGATCCGCAATCTTGTGACCACCCGGACCGTGGAGTGGGCACAGATCATCCGCCTGCAGTTCGGAGGCGGCGCTCCGTGGGTGAGTGTGGACCTCGACGACACGGATACCGTTGCGGTGATGGCAATCCAGAAGTCTGATGGCGATTTTGGCCAGGCAGAGGCCTCGCGACTCTCGGCGCTGGTACAGGTCCACAGCAGGCCCCCGGCCACGGGCTGAGTCTGTGGCCGGCGACGTTCAGACCAGGTCCGGCGAGGCCTGGTCGAACTCGTCGAACTCGTCGAAGTCGTCCGCGAACCCGTCTGTCGGAGTGGGGACCCGGGCGCAGGCTTCGACATAGGTCAGGCCGGTGAGCATGAGCAGGTCCACGACGATGGACCGTGCCTGGGCCCGGATGACCTCAGCGGACAGGCTGGCCTGGTGCTCGACAGGCGAGGACGACCGGGCGATCGTCGTCAGGGCGGCTCGCGAGCGCGTGGACAACCGTCGCTCGGCGAGCTGAACCGCGATCTCGGCGGTGACGTCAGCCAGTGACGAGATCAGGTCGACATACGGCTCGGGGACCTCTTCGCCGATCCTGACCGCAACCGACGCCCGCCGCACCAGGACCCGGATGTTGCGAATCGCCCGGTCCAGCGGCTCCAGGAGGTCGGCGATCGCCTGGACGCTGGGCAGATGGCCGCGTCTGAACGGTGATAGCCGGACCACGGCGATGCCCTCGGCCGAGAGATCTCGCAGCTCGTCCAGGGCATGCTCGGAGTTGCGCGCCCGCTCCAACGCGCTGGTGGCCAGGGCCAGATCGGAGTCGCGCAGGCTTCTGGCAGTGCAGGTGAGAATCGACGAGAGCTCGGCCACGACGACTGCCGCCTGCGCCCGCGGTCTGCGCAGCGGTGAGGCAGGTGTGATCGTCGCTGCCAGCAGGGCGACGCAACCGCCGACCACGGCGTCGATCCAGCGGCTCAGCGCATACTCCTGCTGGGCGACCAGCGTGGTGATGATGACCGACTGAACTCCGGCCTGGGTCACCAGCATGGTGCCCGCGCCGAAGAGCACGGCGATCGTCATGGCAGTCATGGACACCACTGCGATCTGCCAGACCCCCGAGCCGGCGAAGTGCACGAAGACGTCACCGACCAGCACCCCGATCGCCACCCCGATCGTCACGTCGATCACGCGGCGGAGTCGTTGTCCGTAGGACATGCCGAGGCTGAGCATGACGGTGACCGGGGCGAAGAAGGCATCCTGGTGATGGAGCAGGCCGGTGACGATCCACCACGCCACAGCCGCCGCCGTCGAGCATTGCACGATAAAGAACCAGCGGTGCTGAAGGCGGGCGAAGCGCTGGCTCATCGACGCCTTGGAGCGTTGAGCGGCACGTGGCCCAAGAGATGCGCCCCGCGAGCGCCATTGACCTAACAGAGAGGTCATGGGCTCAGCCTCCTTGTCGTGTGGTCGTGTCGTGCGGCGCAGTTACCTCAGCCAACAGGTCTGCCGGTCCCACAAGGAGATCACGGGTCAACCTCCGGTCGTGACGCGGTGTCGATGATGACGTCCGCCCGGCCGCGGGTCCCGTCGGCCCCGAACAGCGCCTCTTCGCTGGCGGCCCAGCGCTCCCAGTAAGGCAGGTAGGCCTCTCCGTCACGCTCGATGCCGCGCCGGAAACGCTCTGCACGGTCGGCTTCGAGCCAGATCAGGGTCGACACCCGTTCCCATCCTGGTTGCGCGCCCGATCCCACCCCTTCCACAAGCAGGAGCCTGGTCGGGGGCAGGTGGTGCCACTCGGCATACCGGCCATGTTCCCAGTCCCAGCGGCGGTATGCCGCCTGCTCGCCACGCGCGAGAGGGGCCAGGACCTGATCATGCAGGTCTGCCACAGCCTGCGCCAGGC
>Ga0209797_10000381_pt1 | contig 21901 bp, 15 predicted proteins | sample DOMMetBare3Fresh_2_FD_187472 | JGI IMG/M metagenome (GOLD analysis project Ga0209797, IMG submission 187472) | Wetland sediment microbial communities from St. Louis River estuary, USA, under dissolved organic matter induced mercury methylation -... | ecosystem: Environmental > Aquatic >... | reverse complement strand
TTGTGCTGTCGGTCTATCACTTTCCCACCGGCATCGTCGGTCGGCTCCGTGCCGGCACGTCGCTGTCCCCATCGACCCCAAGGAGATTGCCATGAAGAAATTGCTGTGCACATCGATTGCCACTGCCGCGGCGCTGGTGGCCTGCGGCGGCGGCGCCGAAATGTCGTCCGCGCGCGAAAGCGGCCAGGCGGCCAAGCCGAGCCCGAATTCGAACCTGAACTTCAGGCCTGCCTACCTCGTCGGCGACATCTCGGTGATCGAATACGACGACAGCACGAACGACCTGCTGACCGCGGGCTTCGGGCGCACGGGCCTGGGCTCGGCGACGCCGCCGGGCCTGGTGCTGTCGAACCCGCCCACCGCGGCCGAACTGCGGCGCCTGGCGATCCACACCAACTATCGCGCGATCGTCGACACCACCGCTGGCGGCGGCTTCGGCACGCTGTACGGTCCCAATGTCGCTGCGGACGGCACGGTCACTGCCAGCGAAGGCAAGATCGCCGGCACCGAATACATCGCGGTGGCCGACGACGGCAGCGGGCGCGAGAACGTGACGATGATGGTGCAGGTGCCTGCGAGCTTCGACCCCAAGGCGCCTTGCATCGTCACCGGCACCTCGTCAGGGTCGCGCGGCGTGTACGGCGCGATCGGCTCGTCGGGCGAATGGGGCCTCAAGCGCGGCTGCGCCGTGGCGTATACCGACAAGGGCACCGGCAACGGCGTGCATGACCTGCAGGCCAACACGGTCAACCGGATCGACGGCACGCGCACCGATGCCGTGGTGGCCGGCAGGAACTCGAACTTCACGGCGCGCCTGACCGACGCCGAGCGCCTGGCATTCAACGCCGCCACCCCCAACCGCTTTGCGGTCAAGCACGCCCACTCCGAACTCAACCCGGAGAAGGACTGGGGCCGCGACACGCTGCGGGCGGTGGAGTTTGCGTTCTACGTGCTCAACGAGCGCTTCAGCACGCGCACCGGCACCGGCCTGGCGGTCAAGCAGATCCGGCCGCACAACACGGTCGTGATCGCCTCGAGCGTGTCCAACGGCGCGGGCGCGGCGATCGCCGCCGCGGAGCAGGACAGCGAGGGACTGATCGACGGCGTGGCGGTGAGCGAGCCCAACGTGCAGTTGGCGCTGGGCGGCAACCTGCGCATCGAGCGCGAGGGCCTGCCGGCCTACACCGGCGGCAGCCGGCCGCTGTACGACTACTTCAGCTACGGCAACCTGCTGCAACCTTGTGCGGCGCTGGCCGCCGCTGCCGTCGGCAGCCCGTTCGGCTTCACCGCAGGCTTCAACCCGCTGGCAGCCGCCGGCCGCTGCAACGCGCTGGCGCAGGCCGGTCTGGTCAGCGGCACCGACACGCAGGCGCGCGCCAACGATGCGCTGGCTCGTCTGCAGGCCTACGGCTGGGAACCCGAGGCCAACCTGCTGCACGCGTCGCACTACCTGTTCGCGACACCGGCGATCGCCGTCACCTACGCCAACACGCATGGGCGTTTCCGTGTCAGCGACAACTTGTGCGGCTTCAGCTTCGCCGCGCTCGGCGCGACCGGCGCTCCCGTGGCGGCCAACCCGGTGCTGATCAACAACATCTTCGGCACCGGCAACGGCGTGCCGCCGATGGGCGCGGCCATGGGCATCGCCTGGAACAACGCCGTCGGCGGGCCGGTGAATCACTTCGCCGGCGTCTCGCCATCGACCGGCGCATTCGACTTCTCGTACGACGGCGCGGCCTGCCTGCGCGCGCTGTGGACCGGCAACGATGCCAACGCGCAGCGTGTCCAGGCCGGCGTTGCCGAGGTACGGCGCAGCGCCAACCTGCGTGGCAAGCCGACACTCATCGTGCACGGCCGCAACGACACGCTGGTGCCGGTGAACTTCAGCTCGCGGCCCTATGTGCTGCGCAACGCGCAGGTCGAGGGTGCGGGCAGCCGCGTCCGCTACGTCGAGGTCACCAACGCGCAGCACTTCGACGCCTTCCTGCCGTTCCCCGGCTACGACTCGCGCTACGTGCCGCTGCACCTGTACTTCATCCGGGCGATGGATGCGATGTGGACCCACTTGAAGGACGGCACCGCGCTGCCGCCGAGCCAGGTGGTGACCACCACGCCGCGCGGCAGCACGGCGGGCGTGACGAACCCGATCGGCGCCGCCAATGTGCCGGGCATCGCGGCCGATCCGCCCGCCGGCGCGCGCATCACGATCGACGGCAACACGCTGCGCGTGCCGAACTGAGGTCATGATGCACTGCGCCGAGTCGCGCTACATCACCTGCGCCGGGCGCGAGCTCCACTTCATGGAGTGGGGCTCGCGCGACGCCCCGGCGCTGGTGGCGTGGCACGGCCTGGCGCGCACCGGGCGCGACATGGACGACATCGCCGCGCACCTGGCCGGGCGCGGCTGGCGCGTGCTGTGCCCGGACACGATCGGACGCGGCCTGAGCCAGTGGAGCCCGGCGCCCGAACGCGAGTACTGCAATGCGTTCTATGCCGAACTCGCGCGCGCTTTCGTTGAGGGACTCGGCATCGACCGCTGCGCCTGGCTCGGCACGTCGATGGGTGGCGCCATAGGCACCGTGGCCGCGGCCACCACTTTGCGCGGCCGCATCACGCGCCTGGTGCTCAACGACAACGGGCCCAGCCTCGCGCCCGCGGCGATCGAGCGTATTCGCAGCTACGCCGGCAACCCGGCGGCCTTCGCGACCGTGAGCGAACTCGAGCAGTACTTCCGCGCCATCTACAAGCCTTTCGGCTGGCTGTCCGACGCGCAGTGGCGGCGCCTGACCGAAACCTCGGTGCGGCGCCTGCCCGACGGCCGCGTGACACCGCACTACGACCCGGCGATGGTGATGCAGTTCACCCACCACGCCGACGACTACGAGCGCTGGGCCGAGTGGGACACGCTCGACCTCCCGGTGCTGTGCCTGCGTGGTGAGGCGAGCGACCTGCTGCTGCGCGAGACCGCCGAGCAGATGCGCCTGCGCGGCCCGCGCGCGGTGGTGGTCGAGATCGAGGGCTGCGGGCACGCGCCGGCGCTCAACACGCCGGCGCAGTTCGCGATCGTCGAGCGGTTCTTGGCCGGCGGTGCGACCGCCTCCTGAACACGGCGCGTGTGCAGAGCCGAAGCGCGAGGCATCGACGCCAAGCGCCTGGCCGACCCGACTCCTGCGGACTCGCGTTGTCTCTTGAAGCAACGGCACTGCGGTTTCGCCCTTTGCAGTCGTTCAGCGCACAGGAGCGGGAGGGGCTGAACGGCTTCGAAGGCGCGTGCCGGTGGCAGTTCCTTTGTGATTGAGAGCGACGCGGTTTCAGTGCGTGTGAGCCCCCTTGCGTACGCTCCAAAACCGTTCCATCGACAGGTAGGTGAACGACGCCGACCACGCGATCAGCAGCAGGCCGTTGAGTGCTTCCAGGCCGATCAGCAGACGCATGTGGCCCTCGGGCGTGACGTCGCCGAAGCCGAGCGAGGTGTAGGTCTCGGCCGAGAAATAGATGCAGGCCTCGAGCGACACCACCGTGGCGCCTCGCAGCGAGCCCACCCCGGGGACGTGCACCAGTCCGTACATGGCCAGCCCCCACACCACCATCTCGAGCAGGTGGGCGATCAGCATCACGAACATCACCACCAGCAGCTTGCTGCGGGCGGGAATGCGCAGCGACGGCAACCGTTCGTTGAGTGCCCCCAGCACCTCGTAGTGGAAGACCGTGGTCAAGGACACCAAGATCACACACACGGCAAACACGGTCAGCATGGATGCCCTCCTCGCGGCATGCGATCTTATCGAGGCGAAGGAATCCGCTGCGGCGCTCGGCGCGAACGCCGGCGACTGCGAGCACTGGGCCGAGCGGGCGCGGCCGCCGCCTGAACTGGCCCTAAGCCGGGTTGCCGACGGTCAACGCGCCCATCTGCTGGGCCATCGCCAGGAACCTGGTGACCAGCACGCCTTGCGTGTGCGTGCCCGGGTAGTCACAGAGGATGAAGGTCTCGTTGCCCACGCGCGCCTCGAAGCGATAGCCCTCGGGGTACGAGGCCCGGCCCGAAATGACCGTCTCGCTGGTGTCGGAGATCAGGACCCGGTTGTCGATCGGCGAGTCCGTTTCGAAATGCCTGCTGCCCTTCACGACGGAAACAAGAAACCACATGGTGGCCTTTCAGGCAGGCAACGTTTCAACGGGCCGAACGGCCTAGGGCAGAGCCTATTGTTGACGGGGTTGACGCGGGGATGGCGCAGCATAGGGGGTCTGGATGCCGCTGCTCAGGGGCAGGCCCACTCAATTGCGCCGCATCGCACGTTCATCGCCGCCGCGGCCGCTGCCCAGCCCGGCTGGCGTGGTCCGTGGCCGATCGCGTGCGTGGCCAGGACGGAACGGTTGGTGGGCGCGCTGTTGGCGCTGCGCAGTGTCCATCGGCACCGCGGCGCTGGCGCTCCTGGCGACGCCGCTGCTCGCGATGCTGGTTTTCACTGCCGTCTTCGCTGCGATCGCGATCGCCAGGTTCGAATGGAACGAGTAAGCCCGGTGGCTCAGGCGGCGCCGTGCTTGGTGGCGAACTCGATGCCGATCTGCTGCAGCAGCGGCGTCGGCAGCTGACCGCCGGCGCAGACGATGACGGCATCGTTGCGCAGGGTGCCGATGCCGGCCAGGGTCTTCAGTTGGACCGAGTCGGGCGCAATGGACACCACCGTCGACTCGAGTTCGACCCGCAGGCGCCCTGTGCGTTGTGCCTGCTCGAGTGCCTCGCGGTTCTTCTGCTTCACGCGCGAGAAGGCCGCGCTGCGGTAGGACAGCGTGACCTTCGTGCCGGGCTGTTCGGCCAATGCGATCGCCGCCTCGAGCGCGCTGTCGCCGCCGCCGACGACGAGCACCGCCTGGCCGTCGTACTGGCTCGGATCGATCAGGCGGTACACCACCTTGGGCGACTCCTCGCCCGGCACGTCGAGCTTGCGCGGCGTGCCGCGGCGGCCCAGCGCGAGCAGCACGCTGCGGGTGCGGTAGCTTTGGCGGCCGGTGCGCACGACGAAGCCGTCGTCCGCGCGATCGATGCCTTCCATGCATTCGCGAAACGCGATCTTCAGGCGGGTCTTGGCGACCACGCCCTGCCAGAACTCGAGCAGCTTTTCCTTCTGGACTTCGCCGAAGCGCACCTTGCCGACGAGTGCCAGCTTGACCGGCGCCGTCATCGCGATCTTGTTTCGCGGGTAGTGAAACACTGCGCCGCCGAGCGACTCTTCCTGCTCGATCAGCTTGTAGCGCAGCTTGTGCTCGATTGCCGACAGGCCCGCCGACAAGCCCGCCGGGCCGCAGCCGACGATCACGACGTCGTAGTCGTGGGCGCCGCGCGCGCGTTTCCTGATCGCCTCGATCGCCTGACGGCCCTGCTCGGCGGCCTTGCGGATCAGCCCCATGCCGCCCAGTTCGCCGGCAATGAACAGGCCCGGCACGTTGGACTCGAATTCGGGCGTGACACTGGGAATGTCGACGCCGCGCTTCTCGGTTCCGAACACGAGCTGGATCGCTTCGACCGGGCAGGCGGCCAGGCAGGCGCCATGCCCGATGCACGACGCCGCATTGACCAGCACCGCCTTGCCGCCCACGATGCCCAGCGCGTCCTCCGGACAAGCGGTGACGCACGAGCTCGAGCCCAGGCAGCGCGACGGGTCGATCACCGGGTGCAGCGACGGCGGCTCGGCCAGGCCGGCTTCGAGCGATTGCTGCAATTGCTGTGCATGCGCGGCCTGGATGCGCCGCTGCCGGCGCACGTAGAGCACCCACACGAGCGCCAGGGCGATGGCATAGACGAAAAGGTACTGCATGCGCGGCAAGTGCGGCCCGATGGGCCCGATCTTCAGGGCTTGCGCGCCCCTTCGGCCGGCGCACCGGTGCGACCCGCGAGCTTGCGTGCTTCGTCGATGCCGCTTTGGGCCTGTCGCACCATCTCGCTGTCGGGCGCCAGTCGCACCATCTTCTCCCAATGCTTCAGCGCCAGATGGTAATCGCGGTGGTTGAAGGCCTGCGTGCCCGCCAACCGATCGCGTCGACGATGCGGCGCTCGAGCACCTGGCGCGCCTCGTCGTAGGCCGCATCGGCAAGCACGCCCGACTGTCTGAGTACCGCGAGCTGTTCGAGCTGTCGGCGCAGCGCGCTCAGCGCCTCCGCCGCAGCAGGCTCGACCCCGGTGTCAGAACGAGTAGCGGGCACCGAGAGAGTAGTTGGCACGGTTGGTCGTTTCCTTCGTCGTGACGGTCAAGGTCGGATCGTTCGGGTCCACCGTCACGCGCGAGGCCGTTCCGAGTTCATAGGTCAGGTTCGACTCCACCGACCAGCGGTCCCAGCCCCGGTACGTCAGTCGCAGGCCCGGTGTCCAGCGCTGGCTGGTGTTGCCCTCCGGCGTGCGGTCACGGTAGTACTGCAACGAAGGTTCGAGCTGCCAGAAGTCCCAGGCGATCGACGAGTTGTTGTAGCCCAGCAGGAAGCCGTGCAGCGTCGGGCTCCTGATGTAGGTCGTCGAGAACACATGGGTGTCGCGCGGCGAGTACAGGTTCAGCCCGATCAGTTGGGCGCTGACGCTGTAGATGTTGCCGGTGGCAGGTCGTCCGTTTTCGAAGCCCACCACTTCGGGCACCGGGGGGATCGCGCCGGTGTTGGTCAGTTGTGCGCTGGCGCCGACCTGCCAGGTCTTGTTCAACGGCCGCGTGATGCCCAGTTGGCCCTGCGTGATGAAGGGCGTGGTGCGTTTGATCTGATCGCGCAGCGCAAGCAAGGTGGTCGTCGACAGCTTGTCGGCGATGCGCGTGAACAGCACGCCCGGGTTGGCGGGATCCTCGAAGGTCAGCGCGTTGCCCAGTGCGAGCATCGTCAAGGCGCGCCGGTCGTACAGCGCATTGAGCACCGTCATGTCGTCCATGATCAGGGTGCCCTGGACCGTGGCGATGTTCAGGCCCTTGATCAGCGTGTCGTAGTCGAATTGCGAGAAGATCGAGGCACCGTTCCTGAAGTAACGCAGGTCCAGGCCGACGGCACGACGGTCGACCTCGCTGTCGATGGTCTGCTGGATCGCGTAGACGCCGGCGCCGAAGCTCGGCAGCAGGCCGTCGGCATCCAGCGACATGCCGTAGAAGCGACGCCTGGACTCGAAGAACTTGTCGGTCGGCTCGCCGGCCACCGCGCTCAGCTTGAGCTTGGGGCGCAGGATCACGTTGCCCGAGACGCCGTCGAAGCGGCCCATCACGCCGCCGCCGATCGGCGACTGCCTGCCCAGGCGCACGCCATAGCCGCCACTGAGCGACTTGTAGTCGAGGTACAGCGCCGACAGCCGGTTCTTGCTCTTGTCGCTGCGCTCGAGGTCGGTGGTGTACGAGTCGCGGAACACGAAGCGCATGTCGCTGTCGACATCGCGACGGCGCCAGGTCAGGTCGACGTCGTTGAAGAGCTGCCGGGACTTGTCGGCCGAGAACAGCGGATCGCCCGCCACCTGGGGCAGCCCGGCGATCGGCGAGTCCTTGAAGTCCTGGCTGCGGACCTGGCCGTTGCCGCCGAAGTAGGTCATCGAGGCCGACCCGGTGACGGTGGTCTCCGCCGCCGGCCGCGTATCGCCGGCCTGGGCGCCCTTCGGCGCGGGGGCCGGCAGCGAGGCCAGTTCCCGACGCACGCGATCGCTGCCCTCGCCCTGCGGATAGAGCTGCAGGTAGGTCTCGAACTCGATGCGCGCGCGCGCCACGTCGCCCACCCGCGCGCGCGACACACCCGCCAGTTCCTGGGCCATGCGGGTGTTGCGGTTGGGCGGCAGGTTGAGCAGTTCGTTCAGTGCCGCCGTGGCGGCGACGAAGTTCTGCTGCGCCAGAGCCGCCTGTGCCGTTGCGAACAACGCGTCCGACCGGGCATCGACTTCCGCCGCCGTCGGTGCCGTCACGGGTGCGGCGGCCGCGGCTGGCGGGGGCGCGGTGGCCACGGCCGCCGCGGGAACCGGCGTGGGCGGGCTCACAGCCACGGGTGCGGGTGCGGGCGCTGGGGTCGGCGCGGGCGCTGGCGCCTGGGCGGGCGCGGCGGCCGGTGTGGCCGCAACGGTGGGCGCGGTCGCGGGCTCCGTCAACGCGGCCGTGGCGACGACTGTCGCCTGCGGGAAGCTGCCTAGTTGCCGCAGCACGGCCTCGGCCTGGTTGCGGTTGCTGAAGTGGCCAAGCAGCACCTCGTAGCGCCGCGTGCCGTCGACCACGCGTTCGTTGGTGAACACGTCGTAGCTCTGCAGGTTGCGCGGGATGCTGGTGGTCATTGCAGCGCTCGGGTCGGTCGACGACTGGAGCACGATCACGAAGCGGCGTTCCGCCTGCGGCAAGGTGGCGGGAGTGATCTCGACGGGCGCCGCGGGCGCCGCAGCGGGTGGCGCGGGCGCGCGACGCGCCGGGCCGGCCTGCGCGGCCGGCACGCCGGCACCCGCACCGCGGAACACGATCTCGATGCTGCGATTGCCCTGTCCGGCGCGCACATCGACGCGCGTTCTGTCGGCCGTGCGCAGCACCAGCTTGCGGTTGCGTTCGCCCCGATCGGACTCGTCGGCCAGCGTCAGGCGCGGCAACCCCTGGGCCGCGTCGAGCGTCATGCCCTGCGCGGAGCGCAATTCCGAGTTGGTGGCGGTGACCAGCGAGTAGAAGATCAGCGTCAGGTCGCCCGACCCGGTGGAGAACGAGCGCTGGAACTGGATCTCGGTGGCGAAGCGCAGTTGCAGCACCGCGTTGTTGCCCTCGCGGCGGACGTCGAACTGGTCGATCGTCTGAGCCGGTGTCGCCGTTTGCAGCACGGCGAGCGCAGTCGCGACGAGACTCGGACGCAGGAGCTGATTCATGGTTGTCGTTGTCTTTCCGATCGGCCTCGGCCGCTCAATTCCACTTCGTGTAGGGCGTGCCGAACCTGCCTAGCGGACGATGGCAGCCCGACTGCGAGCAATCGGTGGGAGTGGGTGTCACGTTGCGGTGGTTGAGCGCCATCCTGAACATGCCGCCGAGGTAAGCCTGTCCACTCGTGTGACACGCTTTGCACCAGCCTGCCCCGCTGCCTTGGCTCGCGTTGTGATTCATGGTGACCGTCGTCCATACCGTGGTGCCTGCATGGCAGGCATTGCAGTCCATGGCCGCGCCATTGAGCAGCTGCACCTCGGGGATGTGGTTGGTCGGCTTGGCCAGCGCTCCTTGCGTCCCCTGGGAGACATAGGCGCCGTTGTGGCAGGTCTTGCAGCTGGTCGCCACGACGACGGTGTGGTTCATCGTCACCGACGTAGCGAAGCTCGCCTGCGACTTGTGGCAGGAGTCGCACTTGGTCGGCCCGGTGGTCACGGGGATGTGCGTGGCCGGTTTGCCCTTGGCCGTCGTGCCGTTGTGGCAGGTGTCGCAGGTGCCGGTGCCCACGGCGTTGGCGGCCGAATGCGTGAAGCTCACGGTCAGCCAGCTCGCCGTGCTCTTGTGGCAGCTCTCGCAGTTGCCTGTGACGGTGGCGTGCGTGGCGGTGTTGGGTTTGCCCACGGCGTTGAGGTAGGCGCCGGTGTGGCAGCTGAAGCAACCGGTGCCGATCGAGTAGTTCGCGTGCAGCCGCCCGTTGGCCCAGGTCGCGAAGCTGCCCTTGTGGCAGCTGTCGCAGTTGGCCGTGCTCGTGAGCGCGACCGTCTGGTACGGGATGTGGTTGGTCGGACGCCCATCGGCCGGCGGATAGCCGCCGGTGTGGCAGGTCGCGCACTGCGCGGTGACCGTCACCTGCGTATGGTTCCACTTGGTCGGCGTCCACAACGCGGGGCTCACGTTGTGGCATGCGAAGCAGTTGGCCGTGGTGGGGAAGTGGTTGGCCGGCTTGCCCGTGCCGGCCGTGCCGTTGTGGCAGTTCGCGCAGTTGGTGGCCGCGGTGAACGTGCTGTGATCGACCTTGGCGCCGGCCCAGGTGGCGGTGCTCTTGTGGCAGCTCTCGCAATTGCCCGTCACGCTGGCGTGCGTGGCGTTGTTGGGCTTGCTCACGGCGCTGAGGTAGGCGCCGCTGTGGCAGCTGGCGCAGCCGGTACTGATCGTGTAGTTCGCGTGCAGGCGACCGTTGGCCCAGGTCGTGAAGCTGCCCTTGTGGCAGCTGTCGCAGTTGGCCGTGCTCGTAATCGCGACCGTCTGGTAGGGGATGTGGTTGGTCGGACGCCCATCGGCCGGCGGATAGCCGCCGGTGTGGCAGGTCGCGCACTGCGCGGTGACTGTCACCTGCGTGTGGTTCCACTTGGTCGGCGTCCAAAGCGCCGGGCTCACGTTGTGGCAGGTGAAGCAGTTGGCCGTGGTCGGGAAATGGTTCGCAGGCTTGGGCGTCGCGCTGCCGCCGCCGTGGCAGTTCGCGCAGTTGGTCGCAGCGGTGAAGGTGCTGTGATCGGTCTTCGCACCCGTCCATGTGCTCGTGCTCTTGTGGCACGACTCGCAGTTGCCCGTCACGCCGGCGTGCGTGGCGTTGTTGGGCTTGCCCACGGCGTTGAGGAAGGCACCGGTATGGCAGGTCGAGCAACCCGTGCTCACGGCGTAGTTGGCGTGAAAGCCACCGTTGGCCCAGGTCGAGAAGCTGCCCTTGTGGCAGCTGTCGCAGTTGGCGGCCGCCGCAACCGCCACGCTCTGGTACGGGATGTGGTTGTTCGGACGGCCGTCGGCCGGCGGGTAGCCGCCGGTGTGGCAGGTCGCGCATTGCGCCGTGACCACCATCTGTGTGTGCGTCCATTTGGTGGGTTTCCAGCCGGCCGGGCTGACGTTGTGGCAGGCAAAGCAGCTGGTCGAGCCGGTAGGCATGTGCGACGCCGGCTTGGCCGTGGCGGTGCTGCCGTTGTGGCAGTTGACGCAGTTGGTGGTGGCGTTGAACGTGCCGTGGTCGACCTTGGCGCCGGCCCAGCCACTCGTGGCATGGCATGACTCGCAGTTGGTCACCCCACTGTGTACCGGCGTGTTGGGCTTGCCGGTGGCATTGAGGAAGGTGCCGGTGTGGCAGCTGGCACAACTGCCGCTCACGGTGAAGTTGGCGTGCACGCGCCCGTTGGCCCAGGAGCTGAAGCTGCCCTTGTGGCACGAGTCGCAATTCGCGGCGGCCATGACGCCGATCGACGCGTAGGGCACGTGGTTGGCCGGCCGCCCGTCGGCCGGCAGGTAGCCGCCGCTGTGGCAGCTCGAGCATTGGCCGTTCACCGCCATCTGCGTGTGACTCCAGGCGCTGGGCCGCCATGTGCTGAAACTCTTGTGGCAGTCGTCGCAGGACTGGCCCGCATTGGTGGGCATGTGGGTGGATGACTTGGCGGTGGCTCGGCCCGCGCCGTGGCACGTGGTGCAGGTGCCGGCCACCACGCCGCTGTGGTCGAAGCCCGCCGCCGGGCTCCACGCGCTCGTGCGGTGGCAGCTGTCGCACGACGCGCTGGTCTGGATGTGGTTGCCCGGCTTGCCTGAGCTGAGCGTGCCGTTGTGGCAGGTCTGGCAGGAACCCGCCGCCACGCCGACGTGGTTGAACCTGGCGCCGGTGAAGACGCGCGTGGTGTGGCAGCTGTCGCAGGTGAGTTGCGTCGGGATGTGCTGCTGCGGCATCACGACATTGCCGCGCGCAAAGCGCATGCCGGCCTGGTGGCAGGCGGCGCACTCGCGCGGCGTGCCCTTGAGCACGCCGTTCTGGTGGCAGGACTCGCAGCGCACCTCCACATGCTTGCCGGTGAGGGCGAAGCCGGTCTTGAGGTGATCGAAGTCCGTCTGCTTGGCGGCTTGGGCCAGTGCCGGCTGCGCCGCCAGCGCCATGAACAGCCACAGCAGCGCCGCGAGCGTGCCGCGAACCCGAAGCAAGAGCTTCTCGATGCCGGTTGCAGGGTTCATGGTTGCCGCCTTGGTTCTATGTCTCGGGTCAAGTCGCTGGCGACTCCGACAACACCAGCCCATCGCTTCTTGTCGTCGGTGGCTGCGCCGACGCGGTTGCGGATGCGCTTCCAGTTGTCGGTGACGTGGCACTGCTCGCACACCGGGCCGAAGGCTCCGTCGTGGGTGTCGTCGCGCCGGTGGCAGGCGATACAGGTGGCGCCGACCTCGGCCGCTGCCTTGCCGGCCGGGGCCGGGCGCGTGTGGCACTTCTCGCAGGCCAGCTTGGCATGCGCGCCATCGAGCGCGAACCTGGCACGGCGTGCATGGTCGTAATCCCAGATCCCCCAGGCGCGGGCGTTGTGGCAGCTCTCGCAGGCCACGCCGAACTTCAGCTGGTGCTTGTCTTCCTTCTTGTGACAGCTGTAGCAGTCGCGCGCGGCGTCGCGGTAGCGCGGCGTCACGTGGCAGGCCGAGCACTTGACCACCACGTGCTTGCCCACCAGCGGGTAGCGCGTGCGGCGGTGATCGAAGTCGCTGACCTTCCAGTCGCGATCGCCGTGGCAGCTCTCGCACTTCGCGCCGAGCTGGCTCTCGTGCTTGTCGTCCTTCTTGTGGCAGGCGTAGCACTCCATCGGCGTGTCGCGGAAGTGCTTCAGGTCGATGTGGCAGGCCTTGCACTGCACGGTCCTGGCCGCATGCGCGTTGCGCAGCCTGAACTTGGTCTTGTCGTGGTCGAAGCGCGTGCCGGTAGTCTTCCAGTCGCGTTCGATGTGACACGACTCGCACTTCGTGCCGAGCGTGGCCTCGTGCTTGTCGTCCTTCTTGTGGCAGCCGATGCAGTCCTTGGGCGCTTCCTTGTAGTGGGTGCTCTTGTGGCAGTCGGCGCACTTGGTGTCCGCGTGCTTGCCGAGCAACGGGAACTGGGTCCGGTCGTGATCGAACTTCGCCTTCTCCTTCCACCCCGACTCGACGTGGCAGGCGGCGCAGTCGCGCCCCAGGCTGCCCTTGTGGCCCTTCAATCCGTCGTCGTCCTTCTTGTGGCAGTCGATGCAGGTCGAGCCGACCTTGTCGCGGTAGAGATGCCCGGTGTGGCAGTCGGCGCACTTGGTGCTGCGGTGCTTGCCGCGCAAGGCGTACTTGGTGGCCGCGTCGTGATTGAACGTCGAGGGCTTCCAGGCCTGCACGCTGTGGCAGCTGTCGCAGCGCTCGCCGTACAGGCCCTTGTGGCCCTTGGCGCCGTCGTCGTCCTTGCGGTGGCAGCCGATGCAGGTCTTCGGTGCCTCGTTGTAGTCGGCGCCCTTCTTGTGGCAATCGACGCACTTGGCCTCGAAGTGCTTGCCCTTGAGCGCAAAGCGCGTCTTGTCGTGGTCGAACCGGGCTTCCTTCCAGTCGCTCTCGGTGTGGCAGTCGGCGCACTTGGGGCCCAGCGAGCCCTTGTGCACGTCGCCCTTGCGGTGGCAGGCATTGCAGTCGCTGCTCGCCTGCCAGTACTTCTTCTTCGGCTCGTGGCATTTCTCGCATTCGACCTTTGCATGCTTGCCTCGCAGCAGGTAGTCGGTCTGCGCATGGTCGAAGCGCTGCTTGTCGAGCTCGACGATGCGCGCCGTGCGACCCTTGTGCTCGGTGTGGCAGCTGCGGCAGGCCTGGGGTTTCAGGCGCCCGTGGTAGCCGGCGCGCTCACGCATGTCCTGCCCCACTTCCTTGTGGCAGTCCATGCACAGCCGGTCCTGTGCCGCGCGGTCGAAGCGCACGTGGCATTTCGAGCATTCCTCTTCCCACTTGGCGTGACCCTGGGCCACATCGCCCGGCCGGATCACCGATTCGATGCCCTGCGCCAGCGCAGGCCGTTGCGCCACCCATCCCAGCAGCAGGGCCAGCAGTGCCCATCGCAGCCAACTCGCGGACGTTTGCAACCACGGCGCCAATCCAGCCCTCAGTAGGCGTGCACGGCGACCACGTGCACGACGGCACTGATGACCAGGAGGTAGACGAAGGGCAGGTGGGCCAGGTGCCACAGCGCGAACAGGCGCTCATAGGCGCTGTACTGCGCAACGCGGACGACGGCCTCGAGATAGCGGTCGATCAGCAGGACAGCGCGGCGCTCGCGTTGCCGCAGGTCCTGCTCGCTCCATTTCAGGCCGATCGCCAGCGATCGAAGCCGCAGGCGGGCCTCGGCGACGCAGTGCCGGTAGGCCACCCATCGAAGCACCGGCAGCAAGGCAACCCGGCGCACCGTGGTGCCCCATCCCGTCCCGGCTTGAAGCTCACGCTGTTCGAACGCCAGCAGGCGAGCCTCGACGAGCGGGGCGAAGTGCAGGCGTGAGCGCGCGTCGCTCTCGACCAGCCCGGCGCGCTCGCGCAGTTCTTCGAGCGACATGCGCTCGCCGTTGAGTCCCCGGTTCACGCGCACGTAGATGAAGCGCCCGACCACGCCGCTGATCACCACGATGACCATGCTGTAGAGGGCCACTCCTGCATTCAGCGAGCCGATCTGGAACGACGAGTGCACCAGGATCAGCCAGGGCCCGGCGATGCCGAGGAACAGGTGGACCCAGAACCACCACTTCACCTGCCCCAGCCCCTGCATGAAGCGCACGTACTTGCGCAGCGGGTAGCTGAACAGGGCCAGCATCATGGTTCCGCCCGCCACCGCGATCCAGTAGCTCACGTCGTCGTTGGGCTTGAACAGATTCAATCGGCTGATCTGCCAGGCCGCGGCGACCAGCAGGCCCAGCATCGCGTACAGCAACAGGTCGCCACGGCCAGGGTGATCGGCGCGGCCTTCGCGCGCCGCACGGCCGGCGGGCTCGGGATTGCGTGCCGCAGCCGGCACCCGCGGGACTGGCTTCGAAGGGCCTCGGACCGTGCGTGGCGCCGCAGGCCCTTGTCGGCCAGGGCCAGGCGCATGGACGGCCGGTGCAGTGTCGATCGATGGTGCGCTCAGCATGTCGGGGTCGGTGTGGGGGGCGAGGTCCGCTCAGAGTGAAGTGCACCAGCACTCACCCGGTGCGGGTCCTGAATAGTTGGCGAATCAAAAAGGGGCCGCCGGGCGCCTGGCCGGCGTGGGCACCCCAGCGCCGTCGATCATAGCTACATGTGCACCTTGCACATGCCAATTCTGACCGCAGGCCCGTACGGATCGGTTGCGACTTGTGTCTGGCGTTGCGGGCCGCAGCGCGTCAGCGCTCGACGTGGATCTGAGTCGCCTCCAGGCGCGTGCCGTCGGCCGAAAGCATCCCGCGCACCTCCACCTCGCGCCCGTTCTGCAGGTCGGCCGAAGTGCCGCCTTCGAATGTCGTGGCCGCGCTCCACGACACCGTGACGCCGCGCACCACGAATCGCTGTGCATTCGCATCCGCCGACTCGACAGTTCCATGCAGCTCGTAGCCGCCGGAGTCGTCCTCGAGCTTGACGGTCTGGGCCAGCAGAATGCCGCCGCGTGCACTGCCCTCGACTTCGACCTTGGCTCCCAGCACGACGCCGAGCGCACCGTCGGGGAACGTCGCGCCGGCGGCATCCACGACGAATCCGTTGACCTCGAAGCGCGTGATCGACGTGAACGACGAGATCCGGCCCTCGAGTTCGACACGGTCACGGTCGGCCAGCACGGGCCGGCCCACGGACAACGCGGTGGCCCGCCATGTGCCCGATGTCGGCGCCGTGGCCAGCGCCACGCGCACCACGCTGCCTGGCGCCAGGGCGGTGGCGGGGTCCGCGGGGGCGACACCGCTCCAGTCGATCACCGCAGCGCCGATCGTCATCGTGCGCGCGGCCAGCGCCAGCGTGCCGACCACGCCGCGCAGCTTGTAGGCCGCCACCGCCGCGCTGCGCTCGATGCGGCTGGCCACGATCTGCGAGGCCGCGGCATTGAAGGCGCCGTGCACCTCGATCACGTCACCGACGTTCAGCGCCACCAGCCCCATCGACAGCGAAGCGTCGAACACGGTCGCCGGCACGACCTCGATGCGCTGACCCAACGCCGTGATCAGGCCCGCAGCGCGATCGATCGATTCGATCGGGCCGACGAGCTCGCTGCGCACGGCGATGGTCGAGGCCGTGGCGGTGGAGACACCGCCGCTGGTGGTGATGGCCGAGGCCTGCACCGCGGCCTGCATGCCGAGCTTGAGCTGGTCGCGCGTGATCGCGCGTCCGTCGCCGTCCTCGATCGCCGCGGAAGCATCGTCATAGCGCACGCCGTTGACGATGATGGAGCCGAACCCGCTGATGGCGCCCACCGCCAGCGTCGGTGGCGCATTGCCGGTGCCGGTGCCCCCGCTGTCGACGCCGCCGCCGCAGCCGCCGAGCGCGGCCAATGCCGCGACAAGCCATTGCCGGCGCCGCAGTTGCAAACCAGATCCAGTCACGCCTGTCACCTTTTGCGCTCCTTCGGTTTCTGCAATGGCTCGTCGTACGAAAACAGGCCGATGCGCAAGCGCCGGTCCGCTCGATGCGCAGGGTCGTGCCGCTGCGCTTCGCGGTCGGCCTCGACCAGCGCCTCGAGTTCGGGAACGAGCGCCGCCATCAGCGCCCGCCATTGCGTATTCACGAGCTTCTTGGCGGCATCGATCGACCGGTCGGACAGATCGTCAGCAAAGACGGCCTGCTCGAAGTGCTTGCGCTCATCACCCAGCACATTGGCCACCGCGGCGGCCAGATGGTCACCCGCATTGGCCCCCATGTAGGTAAGCATGCGTGCCTCGTCGTCGCGCGGCACGAACGCGTCGTGCAGCAGGTGCACCTGGTCGGTGGCTGCGTCCACGCGGGCGAGCCCGAGGCGCACCAGTTCGTCCAGCAGCGTGCGCGGATGCACGTCGCGGGTGACCGACTGGGCCAGCGCCTCGAAGCTCGGCGCCGCCCCCAGGCGCGGCAATGGTTTCGAATGACCGTTGCGATCGCGCAGGCGACGCTCACCACGCCAGCGTGTGAAGACCTGGGTGGCCAGCGACGGCCGTTCGACTGCCGGACCCAGGGCATCCTGCATCAAGCGCGTCACCTCGCGGCGCGTCAGGCCCGTGGCCGTCGCCACGCGGCTGACCGTGGGTGGGGCCGCGTCGGCCGGCGCCGACCGCGCCACTTCGACGAAGGCGCGCCGGAGCAGTTCCTCCACCGAAGCGAATGGCAGTCCGCGCGCCACCGCGAGGCGCGCCAAGGGCAGCAGCACCCGCACCAGCGCCTCCAGCAGCGCAGCTTCGACTTTCGGGTCCGGATGGGCTGGCCGCATCAGCATGGCGAACGCGATTGTAGGCGCGATCGCGGCGCCGTGTGTGATTTGCACACGCTTTGAAAGTTCATTGCAGCCGCCGGGCCAGGAACGCTGGGGAACGTCGCCCGACGTGCCGTGACACGCCATGCGGATGGAGGCGCGTACCCGCGAGACCCTCGCGACGATCCGGTCGGCTACTCGGCGCGCAGCGACTCCACCGGATCGAGCTTCGATGCGCGCCGCGCCGGCAGCACGCCGGCGACCAGTCCGATGACGGCGGACAGCACCACCGCGAGCACGGCGTAGCCGACAGGGGTGTGCACCGGTAGCGCCGGCACCACGGCATGGATCAGCTGCGCCAGGCCGATCCCGAGCGCCAGGCCCATGGCTCCGCCGAGCACCGCCATCACGACGGCCTCGCCGAGGAACAGGCCCAGGATCGTGCGCCGCTGCGCGCCGAGCGCCAGCATCAGCCCGACCTCGCCGGTGCGCTCGGCCACGGCGATGGTCATGATCGTCACGATGCCCACGCCGCCCACCAACAGCGAGATGCTGCCCAGGCCGCCGATGGCCATCGTCAGGATGTCGAGGATGTTGCCGAGCGTGCGCAACATCTCCTCCTGCGTGGTGACTGTGAAGTCGTCACGGCCGTGGCGCGCGACGAGCAGTTTCTTCGCGTCGGCCGCCACCCGCGCCGACGACGCACCGTCGGCGTAGGACAGGTGGATCTCGGACAAGCCCTCGCGGTTGAACAGTTCCACGGCGCGCGCCGCCGGGATGTACGCGGTGTCGTCGAGGTCGATGCCGAGGAACTGGCCCTTGGGCTCAAGCACGCCGACCACGCGGAACTGCTGGCCGCCGATGCGCAGGCGCGCGCCGAGCGCACTCGCTGTTCCGAACAATTCCGCCTTCAGGGTCGGGCCGAGCACGACGAAGTTGCGGGCCTCGCCCCCCTCTTCCGCGGGCAGGAACTGGCCGACGCGCACGCGCACGTTGAACACGCGCAGCATCGCTGCGCTGCCGCCGAAGATCGAGGTCCGGCGCAGGCGCCCGTTACCGGCCACTTCCGCATTGCCGGTCGCGGTGGGCACCACGCCGACGACGTTCGGCAGCTGCGCCAGCGCATGCGCATCCTCGAAGGTGAGCGGGCGTGCCGACGCCGGCAGCCCAGGGGGGCCGCCGCGGGCTTCGGTGCGTCCCGGCGTGATGCCGATGACGTTGGTGCCGAACTGCGAGAACTCGGCGAGCACGAAGCGATGGATGCCCTCGCCGATCGAGGTCAGCAGGATCACGGCGGCGATGCCCACCGCGATGCCGAGCAGCGTCAGGAAGCTGCGCAGGCGGTGCGCGGTGATCGCGCGCAGCGCGAGAGTGACGCCGTCGCGCAGAATCATCGCTTCGCCAAGGCCGCCACCGGGTCCATCCGCGCCGCGCGCCGCGCCGGCAGCACGCCGAACACCAGCCCGGTCACGATCGACGTGCCCAGCCCCGCCAGCACGGCCCAGTCGGGTGCGAAGGCTGGATAGGCCGGGTAGAGGACGCGGATCGTGGCCGCGCCCGCCTGGCCGATGACGTAGCCGAGCAGGCCGCCGGCCGCGGACAGCAGCGCCGCCTCGGTCAGGAAGGTCGCGCGGATCGCACCCTCGCTGGCCCCGAGCGCCTTGAGCAGGCCGATCTCGGGTGTACGCTGAGTGACCGACACCAGCATCACGTTCATCACCAGGATGCCGGCCACGGCCAGGCTGATCGCGGCGATGCCGGCCACACCCAGCGTGAGCGTGCCCAGCACGCGGTCGAAGGTGGCCAGCACCGCGTCCTGCGTGATGACGGTGACGTCCTCCTCGCCCTCGTGGCGCGCCTTGAGGGTGTCGCGCGCCTGCGCCTTGGCCAGTTCGATGGTGTCGCGGCGTCGGGCCTCGACCAGGATGCGGAACAGCGAGTTGGTGTTGAACATCTGCTGCGCGATCGACACCGGGACGAACGCGAGCTCGTCGGTGTTCATTCCCAGGCCCATGCCCGCGGTGGACAGCACGCCGATGATGCGAAAGCGCCGGTCGCCCACGCGCACCAGCTGACCGACGGCGGGGTCGGCGCCGAACAGCTCGCGCTTGACCTTGCCGCCGATCACCATCACCGGCGATCCGTGCGTCCAGTCCTCGTCGGGCAGGAAGCGGCCCTGGGCCAGTTCGAGGTGGCGCACCTGCTGATACTCGGCGGTGGTGCCGACGACGACCGTCACGCGCAAGCGGCCGCCGGCGCTGATCTCGGCCGACCCGATCGACGCCGGCGCCACCCGCAGCACGGCAGGCGCGCGGCCGATCGCGCGCGCGTCATCGACGGTCAGGTCGCGCGGTGTGCTGGTCACCGCATTGGCGGGCGAGAAGCCACCGGTCTGCGTGCGGCCGGGCAGCACGATCACCAGGTTGGTGCCGAGCGAGGAAAACTGGTCGATCACGTAATGGCGCGCGCCGTCGCCGAGCGCGGTGAGAACGACCACCGCCGCCACGCCGATCCCCATCGCCAGCATCGACAGCAGCGTGCGCAGACGGTTGCCCAAGGCCGCCGCGAATGCGAAACGGATGACGTCTAGCGGGCGCATGGCCTGTCTTCCGGCATCACGTCGTCACCGCCGGCTCGGCCGCACGGGTGTCGCGCACGATCGCACCATCTTCCATCGCCAGGCGCCGCCGGGCGCGCGCGCCGAGCGCCGGGTCGTGCGTGACCACGATCAATGTCACGCCCTGCGAATTCAAATCCTCGAGCAGGTGCACCACTTCGTCACCGGTCGCGCGGTCGAGGTTGCCCGTCGGCTCGTCGGCGAGGATCAGGGCCGGCCGCATGATGGTCGAACGCGCGATCGCCACCCGCTGGCGCTGGCCGCCCGAGAGCTGGTCCGGCCGGTGCCCGGCGCGGTCGGCGATGCCGTAGTCGCGCAGCGCCTGCGCCACGCGTGCGGCGCGCTCCTTCGGAGCGATGCCGGCGAGCATCATCGGCAAGGCGATGTTCTCCGCGGCGGTCAGTCGCGGCACGAGGTGGAAACTCTGGAACACGAAGCCGATCCGCTGGCTGCGCACCCGCGCCTGCTCCTGCGGCGCGAGCGTGGTCACGTCGCGCCCCTCGAGCCGGTAGCTGCCGGCATCGGGCCGGTCGAGCAGGCCCAGGACGTTGAGCAGGGTCGACTTGCCCGAGCCCGAGGGGCCCATCACCGCCACGTACTCGCCGGCCGTGATCGAAAGATCGAGCGAGCGCAAGGCATGCACTTCGCTGTCGCCCAGGTGGAACACGCGCTCGACCGCCGCGAGCTCGATCTGCGCCGCACCCGCCATCGCGTTCACTTCGTCGCCGCGGCGGGCTCGACCACCACCGCGGCGCCGGCCTTGACGCCCGGCCGCTCGAGCGAAGTGACGATCCGGTCGCCCGCGCTGACGCCGGCCAGTGCTTCCGTGTACTCCCAGTTCGCGAGTCCGGCCTTGATCTTGCGCTCCTCGAGCCGGCCGGCCGCCCCGACCACCAGCACGCGGCCGCCCTCGAGCAGCGCGGCGGTCGGCACGCGCAGCACGTCGTTGCGAACGTCGAGCACGACTTCCACGTCGGCGCTGTAGCCGACCAGCAGGCGGCCGGCACGCGTCGGATCATCGAACGTGGCTTCGATGTCGACCGTGCGCGATTGTTTTTCAACCGCAGTGACGTACGGCGCCACGCGCCGCACCTTGCCCGCGAACGACTGTTTCGGCATCGCGTCGAGCGAGATGCGCACCGACTGGCCCGCGCGCAGCTTGGGCGCGTCGACCTCGTCCATCGGCGCCTTCACGTACAGGCACGACTCGTCGATCAGATCGATCGCCGGCGGCGTCGGCACCCCGGGCGGCGAGGGTGTCGAATACTCGCCGACCTCGCCGACGATCTTCGCGACCGTGCCGTCGAAAGGCGCAACGAGCACGGTGCGCCCGCGCTGCACATGCACCAGCCGCACGCTGGCCTGGGTCTGCTCGACGTCGGCGCGGGCGGTGGCGCAGGCGGCCGCCTTCGCTTCGGCCGCGGCGCGCGCGGCATCGATCGCATTGGCCGAGACGAAGCCGCGCTGGTGCAGTTCGGTCTGGCGCGCGACTTCGCGCTCGGCGCTTTCGGCCAGCGTGCAGGCTTCGACGACGCGCTTGCGCGCTGTGGTCACCTGCGCCCGGGCCACGTTCTCCTGGGCCTGAACGTCGTCGTTCCACAGCTGCATCAGCAACTGGCCCTTCCTGACCTTGTCGCCTTCCTTGACGTTCAGCACTTCGATGCGCCCCCCCAGGATGGTCGACAGCTTGGTGCGCTGGCAGGCCTCGACGGTACCAGCCCGCGTGTTGACGATCGTCGCCTCGACGCGCCCGCGTGCCGCTTCGGTGACCACGACTGCGATCGGGCTCGGACGGCCGAACCACCACACAGCCGCAGCGAGTGCGGCGGCAAGGGCGACGGCGATCAGGATGCGCCGCAGCCAGGGGCGGCTCGAGGTGATGGGCATGCGAAGGCGACCGATGCGCGCTGAGGCGCGACAGGCGCAAGCGTACCCGCGAAGGATTTGTCGACGCTGAGCGCGCGCAAGCGCCGTGTCTGCGCCGGTCGCCGCGCTTGAACTGGCGCAACCGGGCACGCGACGACGGTGCGTGTGGCCTGCGCCCTAGCGATCCAGGCAGGTCAGGATCTCGTAGCAAGCCCCCGTGGTGTGGTAGTCCACCTTGCCGGCCGGGCTCTTGAGATCGGTGATGCTGACGTTGTCGCGTGAGAGCAGGCGAAACCACGCGCCGTGCTCGTGGTCGATCCAGTGGCGCCAGCAGTAGGCCCACAAGGTGTCGTACCAGCGCCAGTAGACGTCGTTGCCGGA
>Ga0209797_10000379_pt1 | contig 21955 bp, 21 predicted proteins | sample DOMMetBare3Fresh_2_FD_187472 | JGI IMG/M metagenome (GOLD analysis project Ga0209797, IMG submission 187472) | Wetland sediment microbial communities from St. Louis River estuary, USA, under dissolved organic matter induced mercury methylation -... | ecosystem: Environmental > Aquatic >... | reverse complement strand
GGTGTTTTCGATCCTCACTGGTGTCATGTGCACGACAACCGCACTCGCCCAGTCGCCGGCTGAATTCTATCGCGGCAAGACCGTCACCATGATCGTCAGCTCGGCCTCCGGCGGCGGCTACGACACCCTCTCGCGCATCCTTGCCAATCACCTCGGCCGGCATATCCCGGGCAACCCGCAGGTGGTCGTGCGCAACATGGCGGGCGCCGGCGGCATCGTGGCGACCAATCATCTCTACAACGTGGCCGCCAAGGACGGCACCGTCGTCGGCGGCGTGCAGAACAACACGCCGTTCGAGCCTTTGTTCGGCACCAAGGCCGCGAGCTACGATCCGCTCAAGTTCAACTGGCTGGGCACGCCCTCCTACGAGGTCGCGATCGCGAGCGTGTGGCACAAGACGCCGGTCAACAGCTGGCAGGAGACGCGCACGCACGAGATCGCCATGGGCTCCTCGGGCGTGAACTCGACGCCGAGCTTCTACGGGCGGTTGCTGAACGAAACGCTCGGCATGAAGCAGAAGATCATCGTCGGCTACGAGTCGCAGACGCATGCGTTCCTGGCGATGGAGCGCGGCGAGATCGACGGCTATCCGAGCGTCTTCTACAATTCGCTGATGTCGACCAGGCCGACCTGGTATCGCGACAAGCAGATCAAGCTCCTGGTGCAGATGGGACTGGAGAAGGAACCCGCCATCCCGGAGGTCCCGTTCGCGCTCGACCTCGTGAGCAATGCGGACGACAAGCTCCTGATGGTGGCTGCGTTCGCGCCGCTGCAGAGCGGGCGGCCGTTCCTGATGCCGCCGGGCGTGCCCGCCGACCGCGTGGCCGCGATGCAGGCGGCGTTCATGGACACGTTCAAGGACCCGGAGTTCGTGGCGGACGCCAACAAGCGCGGGCTCGGCATCAACTCACCGCGCAGCGGCAAGGATCTGCAGGAGCTCCTTGAGCGCGTCTACAGCAAGACCCCGCCGCACATCGTCGAGCGGCTGCGCAAGATCGCGACGCCCTGACCGGCCTCATGCTGAGGAGCATGGCAGCGCCCGCAGACGCCGAGCCTTCCACGGTTTCGTGAGGCCGCCCCCATCCTTCGAGACGCGCGCGCACATAACCGCTGCGGCTTCAGATTCCCGGAATGGCGCGCGCTCCTCAGGATGAGGGCGGAGGAATGTTCGTGGTCTGGGCTTGAGCATTGTATGCTTGCCAAGCGCACGACCTCCCGCGGCCTCATGGCGAGGAGCGGCGCGCTGGCGCCGCGTCTCGAACACGCACGTCGGGCTCGCCCGACTTGCGCACATGAATTGCCGATCTCGGGTAAACCCGAGATCGGGGGGCCGCCCCGAGCCGACGAACAAAGGCCTGGCATGACCGACGGAGCACACCTCTACATCGTGCGCCGTGCCGACGGGAGCTACTACACGGGCCCTGCGCGCTCCGGCCTTGAGCAGAGGATCGCTCAGCACAATTCCGGAGCGTTCGACGGCTACACGGCCAAGCGCCGCCCGGTCGTGCTGGTCTTCTCCCAGTGGTTCGATCACATTGCCGATGCGATTGCGGCTGAGCGGCAAGTCAAAGGCTGGTCGCGCGCAAAGAAGGAAGCGCTCATTCGTGGCGACTTCGATGAGCTTCACGTGCTCGCCAGGCGCCGGTCCTGACTGGCGAGCCCGAGGACCGCGCCAAGCCGAACGCCAGTGGTGGTCGCCTCATCCTGCGAGACGCGCTCCTTCGGAGTGCTCCTCTGCGATGAGGGCGGAACGAGCTGCGGCGCGGGCGTTCACGCGGGCACCGATTTGCCAGCTTTTCCAGGGAGGTCTATGAACGCCCTCGGGGATCAATCCGGGGGCAGCCGTGCCGCGACCGCAGCCGATCAAGTGGCCGAGCCAGGCCAAGATCGCCGTCACCTTCATCGTGCCATGGGAGGTGTGGCCGGAGAATTTCGCAACCCGGGAATCGCATCAGCGCTCGAGCCATCGCGCGCCGCCGGCGAACGCGGTCTTCCCCAAGAACATGGCAGCCGTGACCGAGCGTGAATACGGTGACCGGGTCGGGATCTGGCGCCTGATGGACTTGTTCGACCGCCACGAGCTCAAGGTGACGATGCTGATGAACGGGCTCAAGGTCGAGCAGTTCGCCGAGGCTTGCCGCGAGATCAAGGGAATGGGGCACGAGTTCGCGTCGGAAAGCTACGAGCACGAATACTCCTACATGTACACCCGCGAGCAGGAGCGGGACTCGATTGCCAAGTCGATCGCGGCGTTCGAGACGGTCCTCGGCCAGAAGCCGACCGGCTATCTCTCGCCCGGACACTCCTCGACGCCGCACACGCTCGATCTCGTGGCCGAGCAGAGCTGTTTCGTGTGGTGGGCGGACCCCCTCAACAGCGACGTTCCCTATACGCTTGACGCGAAAGGACGGAAGGTCGTGGTGGTGCCCTACAACGTGCCGGGCTGCAACGACTACTCGACCTACGGCTCGGGCCGCACGCCGCGCGACCTGTTGCAGATCATGAAGGACCAGTTCGACTATCTCTATTGGGAGGGCGGGCAGGGCGCGCCGAAGTTCTGGGCCGTCAACATGCATCCGTTCGTCTCGGGCGTGCCCTACCGCACCAAGATCATGGATGAGTTCATCAGCTACGCGAAGGGATTTCCCGACGTCTGGTTCGCGCGCCGGCTCGAGATCGCGAACTGGTGTCTCAAGCAGGGATACTGACTCTCATGCGCATTCTTTTCGTCGATCAGCAGCCGCGCACCGAGAAGTCGGTGCAGCCCTATGACATCGCGGCGATCGAAAAGCTGCTCAACAGCTATGCCTCGCCCGGCACCCGGGTCGAGATCGGATTCCCCGACGACTACGCCGGCTCGCAGCTGATGAACACGATCGGCGGCCAGAGCAAGCTCAACGGGCTCCATCACATGATGGAGACGCCCTCGATCGTGCGGAAGATCTTCTGGGCGGCGGAGAACGGCTACGATGCCGTGATCTCGTCCAACACCTTCGATCCGGGCGTCGATGGCGGACGGCTCGCGGTCAACATCCCGGTGATCGGGCTGCAGCGCGCCGCGATGCACGCGGCGCTCACGCTCGCCGACCGCGTCGGCATCACGGTTCCGCTGGCGCCGCATGTTCCCTACACGTGGCGCCTCCTGCGCACCATCGGGCTCGACCGCTTCGTGAGCGACATCCGGCCGATCGGCATCTACGGCGCCGACATCAGCCAGCGCGGGCCGGAAATCTTCGACACCACGGTCAAGGTCATGCGCGGGCTCATTGCGGAGACGCGGGCCGAGATCCTGCTGCCGCTCGGCGGCGCGATCATTCCCTACGTGGTCGATCCGAAGGATCTCGCCCAGGCGGTCGGCGTGCAGGTGCTCAACACCAAGGCGATCGGCATCCGCTTCGCCGAGATGTGCGTCGCCTGCGGCATGACCCAGAGCGCCATCACCTATCCGCGCGCCAAGCTCAGCTACGACGACTTCGTGCAGGGCGGGTGAGGCCGGGGCTGATGGCAGGGTGTAGCGTTCGCGAAATGCGGGAGCGATGACAGGCGCTGCAGCGCCCATGTGGGCTGCGAGATCGACGAGAACGGGTGCGAGCCACGCCGGCAGGCGCGGCTCAGCCGCCGGGCTTGAAGCTGAAGAGGTTGAAGAAGCCGGACAGGTAGTTGATCTCGCGGCCGCTGGTCGGCGTGGTGCGGCTGACGAAGTCGAACAGCTTGCCGTCCTTGATGCCGTAATTGGCGAGCCGCTCCACCCGGCGATTTTTGTCGAAATAGACCGCGATCACCCGCTGATCGACCGTCTCCTGCCGCAAGAAGGCAACCTGACGCTCGGCGCGCTGGGAGATGTAGTAGAACGCCTCGCCGCTGACGGTCGCGACGGTCGAGGGGGTCCCGAGCAGGATCAGCACTTGTTCCTGGCTGGCGCCAATCGGGATCTGCTCCAGCGCGCCTTCCGGGACGATATAGCCTTTCTGGTAGGTCTCGCCGAAGCAGCCCGCCAACGGCAGGCTGAGCGCCAGCACCGCTGCCAGCCCCATGGCTTTGCCGCGCAGCGAGATCTGGCCGCGCAGTCTGTCCAACCTACCCACTCGCTGTCGCATTCCCATATACCGTTGCGTCCAATACCGTTGCGGTTCATGGACGCTTTGACGTAGCGGGCTTGGCAACGATTGCCAACTGTCCCGACTCGGTGCCCGTGGAAAGTCGAGCTATCCGTATGATATTCCGTCTGTTTCGCCGAACGGGCCCGGACCCCAGCATTGCCTTGCTCTATGGCACGATCGTGGCACAGGCCCGTTTGCCGGCCTTTTACCAGACCTTTGGGGTGCCCGATACCGTCAACGGCCGGCTCGAAATGATCCTGCTGCACGTGGTTCTGCTGCTGCGGCGCCTTCACGGCGAGCCGGAGCCGGCCGGTGTCGTCCGCCCCTTGGTCCGTCCGTTGGGACAGGCCATTTTTGACTTGTTCTGCCAGGACATGGACGCCAATCTGCGTGAAATGGGGGTCGGCGATCTGGCGGTGCCGCGCGAGATGCGGCGGATTGGCGAGGCGTTCTACGGGCGTCAGGCTGCCTATATGACGGCGCTGGACTGCGATGATTCCCAGGCGCTGGTCGAGGTGCTGACGCGCAATGTCCTTGACGGACAAGCGGGGGCCAACAAGCTTGCCGCCTATGTGCAGGCAGCCGTCCGTGCGTTGGCGGCCCAGGACATGACGCAGTTGCGCCAGGGCCGTGTCGGTTTTCCTGATCCCGCCGCCGTGGTGACCTTCGCCGGCGAGGAGCGGTCATGACCAGAGACTCCGAACAGCCCGCCCAGCCATTCCGCGAACAGCCATTCCGCGAACAGCCTTGGAGCGTGCCGGTCACCGTTCACGAGGTGCCGGACACCGGACGTCGTTTCACGCTGGTCGCCGATGAGCACACGCGAGCCGCGATCGCCAAGCTCGCCGGGCTGCGGTCGCTGCCCCGCCTGGAAGCGCGTTTCGAGGTGGCGCCGCGCGGTCGGGATGGGCTCAAGGTGACGGGCGTGATCTCCGCCACGGTCGGGCAGGACTGCGTGGTCACGCTGGAACCGATGGAGTGCGAGATCGAGGAAGCGGTCGACCTGGAGTTTGCTCCGCCGGCAGCTCCGACCATTATCGATGAGGAGGGGGCACGGATCGAGGTCACGTCGGTCGACGCCCCCGAGCCGCTCCTCGGGGACCGCATCGATCTTGGTTCCATTGCCAGCGAGCTCCTGATGCTGAGCATCGACCCCTATCCGCGGAAATCCGGTGTCGTGTTCGAGCCACCGCCGGCGGATAAAGACACCGGCGGTCCTTTTGCGGCGCTGGCAGCACTCAAAAAGAAGGGGATTGAGCCGGAATGAGCCCCTGTTGTGGGCGTCGACCGCACGCTATTGTGGCGCAATGTCCGGAAAGGTCCGTATCGCTCTAGATGCCATGGGGGGGGACCATGGGGCCGCTGTGGTCATCCCCGGAGCGGAACTGTCGCAGCAGCGGCATCCAGACGCTGAGTTTCTGCTGTTTGGGGATCGCGCCGTCGTCGAGCCCCTGCTGGCGACCCGGCCCGCATTGAAGTCTGCCCGCCTCACACATACCGACGTTGCAGTTGCGATGGACGCCAAACCGAGCCAGGCATTGCGTCAAGGCCGCTGGAAGAGCTCGATGTGGCTTGCCATCGATGCGGTCAAGCGCGGCGAGGCCGATGTCGCCATCTCGGCCGGCAACACCGGTGCGCTGATGGCGATGGCGAAATTCCACCTCAAGACCATGCCGGGCATCGATCGCCCCGCCATCGCGGCTCGCTGGCCGACGCTACGGGGGGAATCGATCGTGCTCGACCTGGGCGCGAGCATCGGGGCCGACGCCCAGCATCTCGTGAACCTGGCGGTGATGGGAAGCGCGATGGCGCAGGTGCTGCTGGCGATCGAGCGACCGAAGGTCGGATTGCTCAACATCGGCGTTGAGGAGGTCAAAGGCCTGGAAGAGGTGCGGGAGGCTGGGCGTATCCTGCGCGAAGCCCAGCTGCCCTTTCTCGACTACGCCGGCTTCGTGGAAGGCGACGCCATCGGCCGGGGTGTGGTCGACGTGGTGGTGACCGAGGGCTTCACCGGCAATGTCGCGCTCAAGGCCGCCGAGGGCACCGCGCGCCAGATTGCCCAATATCTTAGGGGCGCCATGACCCGGTCGATCTGGTCGAAGCTCGGTTACCTGTTGGCGCGCGGCGCCTTCCGCTCCGTGGCCGCGAAGATGGACCCGGGCAAGGCCAATGGGGGCGTGTTCCTCGGTCTCAATGGCATCGTCATCAAGAGTCACGGCCATACCGATCCGGAAGGCTTCGCCAACGCGGTCGATATCGGCTACGACATGGTGCGCCAGGACCTGCTTGAAAAGATTCGCCGGACCCTCATGCTGAATCAGAGTGAAGCACCCCGTCTTGCTGGGGGTACCGTTTCGTGACCATGAAGCGTTCCGTCGTGCTGGGCTGCGGCAGCTACCTGCCCAGCCGGGTGCTCACCAATGCCGAGCTGGCGCGAACCGTCGACACGTCCGACGAGTGGATCGTGCAGCGCACGGGCATTCACGAGCGCCGCATCGCGGCCGACGGCGAGACCACGTCCGACATGGCCCTGCACGCCGCCCGCGCGGCGCTGGCGCACGCCAAGGTCGATGCGCAGTCGATCGATCTGATCGTGCTCGCAACCTCCACGCCCGACAACACTTTCCCGGCGAGCGCCGTGTCGGTGCAGGCTGGCCTCGGCATCACGCAGGGAGCTGCATTTGATCTGCAGGCTGTCTGCTCGGGCTTCGTCTATGCGCTGACGACGGCGGACAGCCTCCTGCGCACCGGCGCATTCAAGCGTGCGCTCGTGGTCGGCTCGGAGACGTTCTCGCGCATCCTGGATTGGAAAGACCGCACCACCTGCGTGTTGTTCGGCGACGGCGCCGGCGCGGTCGTGCTCGAGCTCCAAGAGCAGCCGGGCAAGCGCGAAGACCGCGGCGTTCTGAGCTCGCACCTGCGTTCCGATGGCCGCTACAAGGACAAGCTCTATGTCGACGGCGGCCCATCAAGCACGCAGACGGTGGGCCATTTGCGCATGGAGGGACGCGACGTGTTCCGCTATGCGGTCGGCGCCATCACGGATGTGATCGAGGCCGTCTTCCAAGACACCGGCTACACCGCCGACGACATCGACTGGTTCGTGCCGCATCAGGCCAACAAGCGCATCATCGACGGCGCCGCTCACAAGCTCGGTATCGCGCCCGAGAAAGTGGTGATGACGCTTGATCGACACGGCAATACATCGGCCGCTTCGATCCCGCTTGCGCTCGCTGACGCAGTCGCTGATCGCCGGATCAAACGTGGCGATCTCATTCTTTTGGAGGCTATGGGCGGGGGCTTCACCTGGGGCGCGACACTTCTGCGCTGGTAAAATGAAATGAGGCTTCGCCGCGGTTCCCCGTTGACCGTTCGATTGCAAGCTAATATCGTCAGCGAAAACAGAGACATAACTTAATCGCCGAAGGCGGGGCAGGCGATGAGCGGAAAAACAGTGACACGGGCGGATTTGTGTGAGGCGGTCTACCAAAAGGTAGGGCTGTCCCGCACCGAATCGGCGACACTTGTCGAATTGGTCTTGAAGGAAATCACGGACTGTCTCGAGCGTGGCGAGACCGTGAAACTGTCGTCTTTTGGCTCTTTTGTGGTTCGCAAGAAGGGCCAGCGAGTCGGCAGAAATCCCAAGACCGGTAAGGAAGTGCCGATATCGCCAAGGCGCGTGATGGTGTTCAAGCCATCCGCGATCCTGAAGCAGCGGATCAACAACGCCGACGGCGCTGCCGATGGTAATTTCGAAGGTGCTGAAACCACTTAGGTCCGGTCGGACAGGAGCAGCCCGCAGTGGACAAGGCGCCCGACGCGTTCCGCACCATCAGCGAAGTGGCCGCCGAGCTCAACGTGCCGCAGCACGTGCTGCGGTTCTGGGAAAGCCGGTTCAACGAGATCAAGCCGATGAAGCGCGGCGGTGGCCGGCGCTACTACCGTCCCGAGGACGTCGAGCTGTTGCGGGGCATCAGGCATCTGCTCTACGGCGAAGGCTACACGATCCGCGGCGTGCAGCGCATTCTCAAGGAACAAGGCCTCAAATTCGTGCAGTCGGCCTGGCAGCCGGGTGCGCCGCCGCTCGCCAGACCTTCGGACGAGGCCGACTTCTCCGCCGATGAGGGGGAAGCGCGCGACCAGGAGGAGGGCGAGCGCGGTCGCGGCCTGTTCAGCCTCCTGCCGTCGCTGATTGGCAATGCCAACGACGTGCAGGAGGGCGAGGGAGAGGACGACGAGGAGGAGGACGAGGAGGAGGAGGAGGACGAAGACGAGGACGAGGAGGATTCGTCTGAATCGGAGGAGGAGCTGCGCCCGCTGGCGCTGCGGCGGACTGCCCAACCGGTCGGCGGGGCGCTACGTGCCGCGGTTTCGGCGGATGACATGCGCAAGCTCGAATCCGCTCTTCGCGAGCTCGCGGAGTGCCGCAGGCTGCTCGAGGCTGCGGTCGAGGAGAAAGTCTAACTGCGACAGCGGCGCGGCTGAAGGAAAAGTCCAAAGGAAAAACGCCCAAAGGGGAAACGCCCAAAAGGGAAAACGCCTATGAGTCTCTCGATCACGTCTCTCTCGAACACATCCCCCCCGATCCCGTCTCCCGCGATCACGCCGTTTCCCGCCGCCCTGGGTGCCGAAGTCACCGACATCGACCTGCGCGAGCCGCTCGCTGACGCCGCCATCAAGGCCATCCGCGACGCCTTCGACCGTCACATCGTGCTCTGCATCCGCGGTCAGGACCTATCCGAGGACGACCAGCTGCGTGCCGCCGGCTATTTCGGCAAGGTCCATGTGCGCCGCAAGCCCGCGAACGGCCGCGATCCCGGCGGCACATGGGATACGCCGTTCATGATGGTCACCAACATCGTCGAGGGCGGCAAGCCGATCGGCGTGTTCGGCGACGGCGAGATGTGGTTCCACCACGACACCAGCTACTACCCCGAGCCGCACCGCGCGACCTTGCTCTACGCGATGAAGCTTCCCTCCTGGGGCGGCAACACCTGCTTCTCCAACATGTACCAGGCCTATGAGAACATCCCGCGGGCGCTGCGCGACCGGCTCGAAGGCCGGACCATTCTGCAGGTGCATGACTACAAGCGGCGCGAGCGGCTCGACCTCGACAAGATCGATCTCAACAGCGTGCGCAACCACGCGCAGCCGATCTTCATCACCCACCCGGCGACCGGCCGCAAGGCACTCTATGTGAGCCGGCTGATGTCTGCGCGTATCGAAGGGCTTTCGCGCGAGGAGAGCGACGCCGCGCTCGATCAGCTGTTCGCGATCTCGGAAGATCCGTCGATTGTCTACGAGCATCAATGGAAGCTCGGCGACCTGGTGATCTGGGACAACTGGTGCTCGATCCACGCGCGCAAGGATTTCCCGCGCGAGGAGCCGCGCCTGATGCGACGGCTCACGATCGAAGGGCAGGCGATGCGGTTTTAGGGCATGTCGCTCGGAATCGCGGGACGCTGCCGGTGTCAGGCGGCGGGCCGGCCTGCGGTCGAAGGATGGCGCTTGAACTTCATCAGCTCGACGTGCCGTTCGTGAATGCGCGCAAGCGCTTTTGGACGCGATGTGCTCTTACGCGTGTGCCCATAGAAACGTGACGCGATGGCGACCGCCTCGGCTTGTCCCACGCGTTCGTCGGCGCCGATCTCCTCAAGCAACGGCTCAAACTTGGCGTCATTGCCGAGGGCGGCCTCAAGCCGCTTTACGTAATCATCGACGAGACGGTCATCCATGGGAGCGGCAGCCTCTTTGCTTTTGCCCTTCGTTTTGGACGGAGGCGCCGCCTGTTCGGACCCTGACACCATGCTGGCGACGAACGCCGAGATGGGCATATCGGCGTGAATGCGGAGTGCATCCAGAAGTGAGTCGAGGCTGTTGTTCAAGTCCTTCTTCGCCACCCCATTCACAAGGGTGCGCAAACTGACGAGCGCAGGCATGACACCGGCGAGCAGGGGGCCGCTCGCTTTGCCAGCTGATGGAACCACACGTTCGGTCGTCTTCAGGAACGCCGCCACTGTCTTACCTTCGTGTCCGACAAACATCGCACAAAGATCGCGCACGCCGCGCACAGCAGCGCTGTCAGCCTTATTGGCTTCCAGAGCATTGGCGAAGTTCTCCAGGACCGAGCGAAGCTCAGCGACCTTCACAGATGCCATCGCCGGATGACCTCCTCGCCAAATTTGTCGAACATTGCCCGGACTGCCCGCCCTGTGCTCGTGCCACCAATCGAAACGTAGGGGATTCCTCGACGCGCTGCTCAGGCTATAGGTGTACTCCTACGTACCGAGCATTCATATGGGAACTCGAAGGTCGTCTCTCTACTTTCTAGGTACCGAAGCCGCCCGCTCGCCCCTTGCAAAGCGCTTTGCAGCCGGTCCCCTGCGCGTCTCAAGACGAGCCTCTCCTCGTCATGCTGAGGCCTATTCGTTAACGTACCGATGACGCCCATCACTTTGAGCTGCGGCCAGAGTATTTCGTGCGCCTTTAACTGGCGACCAAAGTAGCCGACCGCATCAGCGCTCAGCGGGTCCAATATGGTTGGGATGAGCACGTGCGTGCTGGCACAAAGCGCCTGCACGCTCGCTGTTGTCAGCCGCGGTGGCGCGTCGATGAGAATGACATCAAAGTGGTTAAGCACGGCGTCGCTTAGGAGCAGGTCAGCCAATCGATATCTGATGTCAGTGCTTTCGTCGCCGATCAACCATCGGATCATCTCGCGGTTCTCAATTCTGGCGAGATCATAAAAGGCCGACATGCCACGGGCGCCGTCAACGTCCGTAACTGGCTGGCCCAATGGTCCCCATGGTTTCACTAGACCGCTGATGAGTTGACTGGCTTGGGACAGATGCTCCTCGCCGGGTTGCCATTGGGTGCCGGCAAAAAGCAGCGACGAGCAGGAGCCCTGGAAGTCGAGATCAATGACAAGGACCCGGCGCGAGGGCCGGTCTCGATCATTGAATGGATTGGCAAAGAAAGCGGCCAGATTCGCCGTCAAAGTTGTCTTGCCTACACCGCCTTTCAGGTTGGCGACTGTCAGAATGAGCTTCCCGAGATTCTGCAACTTACCGATGGTGCTCGGCGGCTGTGGCTTGACTGTCAGCCACAGCCCGAGACCGCGGTCATCCACGGCTTCACGCGCTCGGTCGACCTTTCTGCAGCAATTCCACCAAGACGGAAAAGCTCTCGTGGCCCAGGCTCCCACCTGCCGCCAGAATCTTCGACCGATGTAGATGAGCACCAGCAGAATGAGAGCCGCGATTACCTTGACCAGCAGGTCAAGCGGGCTGGATTGAGCAATCTCTTTCGTCAACCGCTCCCAGATGGCGGCGAGTACCTCGAACACGTCTGCCCCCAACGCAAATACCGTCAGGGCATAATATCAAGGCCGAAGGGGCAGTCACCCCTTTAGTTGCAATCGCGCCTTTTCGCGCTTATCGGTTGAGAAGGGTTGAGCCTCAGCTACCCGCCCGCTACCCCGGCAGCTTGATCAGCTTCGCCGCGTTGCCGCCCAGGATGGCGATGCGGTCCTCGTCGGAGAGGCCGGGCGTGTTGAGCACGTGGTCGACCGGCCCCTTCACCCACGGCACCGCATAGTCGGTGCCGATCATGAGCTGGCTTGCGCCATGCTCGGCGACCAGGTGGCGAAGCGCCTCGCCGGTGAAGACGAGCGTGTCGAAGTAGAGCTGCTTGAGATACTCGCTCGGCTTCTTTTTCAACGTGGGCCCTTTGCATTGCTCCGGGAACACCGAGCAGCCGTGGTCCATGCGCGCCGCGTAGGACGGCAGGAACCCGCCGCCATGCGCGCCGCAGATCTTCAGGTTCGGGAACTTGTCGAGCGTGCCCTCGAAAATGAGATGCACGAGCGCGAGCGAGGTCTCCAGCGGATTGCCGATGACGTTGCCGAGCGCGCCCGAGCCCTGCACGCGCTTGGCGATGCCGGTCGATTGTGGCGCAGTCTGCGGATGGATGAAGATGAGGGCTTGCAGCTCCTCGGCCTTTTTCCAGAACGGATCGAACTTGGGTGCGGCGATCTCCTCGCCCTCGACGCTGCCGCCGATGGCGGCGCCGATCAGCCCGAACTCCTTCACGCCGCGCTCGAGCTGCTCGGCCGCGATCTCGGGAAACTGCAGCGCGACCGGCGCGTAGCCGACGAAGCGGCCGGGAAAAGCCTTGCACATCTCCGCGACCTTGGCGGCCTGGAGATCGAACATGCGGCGGGCGAGATCGCGGTCGGCGCCATACCAGAACGCATTGATGCTGAGCGCCTGGACGTCGATGCCGTCCTTGTTCATGTCGTTGACGCGCGCGGCCTCGACCGGGAAGCCGAGGTTTCCTTGCAGCTGCTGTTTGGCGGCGCGCTCGAATGGTGTGCCGTTGACCAGATCGAGCACGGCGGGCACCGCGCAGTGCGCGTGCACGTCGACGGTCCGCACCCGGCGGCCCGCGACCGAGACCTCGCGGCGCGGCGCCGGCTGCGCCACCGCGTGCGGCAGTCCGCAACCGATACAGATGCAGCCGGTCGTCACCGCCGCGGCGTGGCGCAGAAATCCTCTTCGGTTGAGCATCGGAGCCCCCTAACGCACCGCGATCGGCGCGACCGCGGAGCCGGTGCCGCCCTTGATCTTCAAGGGCTGGACGATGAAGGCGAACTCGGTGGCGCCGGCGGCGGCAAGCTTCTCGAGCTCAAGGTTCTCCAGGAGATAGATGCCGTGCTGGATGATCATCATGGCGTGCACCGGCAGGCTGTGGCCGGGCTCGGACGGGCGCACCTCGATGCAGCAGTTGTCGGCCGCCACCATGATCGGGTTCTGTGTGACCAGCCACTGCGCCGCCGCGATGCCGAGGCCCGGGTTCTCGCGGCCATAGCGCTGGTTGTCCTTGCCCATCAGTTTCGACCAGCCGGTGCGGATGACGACCGTGTCGCCCGGAATCAGCTTCTGGTTCGACTTGGCGAGCGCCTGCTGCAGATCGGCGGGCGTGATCATGTAGGACGTCGGTAGCATGTCGACGCCCTTGAGGCCGGCGACATCGAGCAGCACGCCGCGCGTGAACAGCGCGCCAATGTTCTCGACGCCGAGCTTCTTGAAGCCGTTGCGGGTGCCGATCTCGCCGAGCTTGAAGCAATTGTAGAACGTGTCGCCCCACATCTGATGCGAGAAGGCGTCGATCTGGGTGCCGATCTGGCCGAGCTCGGTGACGACGAGCTCCTCCTGCACCTGGCGTGCGTTCGGGATGGGTGGCGACACCTTGGTGTAGATGTTGAACTGGCGTCCCTCGTTGATGAAGGATTCGCGCGTGTCGGGGGACAGCACCGCGCCAAGCTCGAACACCTCGCCGGTCTTGATCAGTCTGGCGGCCTGCGCCACCGACTGCGCGCTCATCATGTTGGCGGCGCCGCGCTGGTCGTCCTTGCCATACTTGGACGGGCAGCGCTCGCTCTCGGGTGGCATCTGCCAGCCTTGTGCGCCGGCCGGCGCGATGTTCAAAGCAAACAGAGCTGCGGTGGCAATGGCGGCCGCAAGAGAACGCATGACTGAACTCCCGGTGTCGTTTCTGTGGGCATGCCGATGGCTCACGGACTCCCCCCGTGAAGCTGAACGAACTGGTGGCGTTGCCGCCACCAGTTCGCAAATCGCGTCTCTTGCGCTGGCCGGATCGGCCGCGTGTATCAGTCTCAACGTCCTGCCTGCGCCTTCAGCGCCGCAATCTCCGCTTCCGTGCGCGGGGTCAGGACGCCGACCTTGCGGCCGCGCGAGTAGGGCACGACCACCTGCAGCGGCTGGCCCGGACGCTCCAGCACCGAGATGTAACGCGACTCGGTGCCGCGCGTCGGCAGGTCGAACAGGGTCCACTTGTTCGCCGCCGGATCGAATTTCGCGACCTTGTCGGTGCTCCACAGGTTAGTCCAGGCGTTGTGGTTGCTGTCGACCGCCACCTGATAGGGCTGATCCGATTCCGGATTCGGCAGCGGAACGAGCGTCGTCTCCTTGGTGTGGATGTTGATCTTGGCGAGCGTGCCGCCAAACGAGTTGCCGGTGTAGACAAAGTCACCGTTCTTGTCGGCGCCCATCCGCCGCGGCGCCTGCGCCCACGGATACGGAGCGTTGAAATCCGGCGGCTGGAAGGTCTCGTAGAACTTGCGCTGGTCGGCCGACATGTTGTCGAGCGCGGCCTTCTCGGGCGGCAGCCGGAATTCGCTGGTCTTGCCGGTCTTGGCGTCGCCGAAGTCGACGAGGTCCTCGGTCATCAACAGCCACCAGCCGTTGCCAAGCCGATCGGCGGCGAGGCCATAGACCGTCGCGGTGCCATGGTTGCCCTTGTAGGTCACCGATTTGAACTCGGTGAACTTCTCTTCCTTGATGTCGAAGCGCAGCGCGCCATCGGGCGAGGTCACCCAGATGTTGCCGTTGAGGTCGGCGTCGATCGTGCCGGCCGTCCCGGTCGTGGAGCGCGGCGGCAGGTAGACCTGGACTTTCTCGTCCTTGGGGTCGACGCGGCCGAGACCGCCATGCGCGCGGGAGACGTGCGAGCGGGTGTTGAACCACATCACGCCGTTCTCGTCGCGGGTGATGCCGTGGGTGCCGGTTGCGATGCCGCGCTGGTCGTCAAGCTTGAAATGCTTCACCGCACCGGTTTTGCCGTTGATCTTGGCAATCGTGGTGTCGATGCTGGTGTGGCCGAAGGTGATCCAGATGTCGCCGTTGAAGTCCATCTGCGCGTCGTGCACGCCCGACACGTGATGCATCTGCGAAGGCGTGCCGAGCGACCAGTCGGCGCCGTCGTTGGCGCGATGGTGACCGCCTTCCATCGGGAAGTCGTATTCCTTGACGACCACGCGAGCCGCTTCGCCGGAAGGGCGCGGCCGCAGCTTGAACGTCATCGAGCTCTCGCCCGGCCCGCGTGCGCGGGCGAGATACTTGGCGAGCTCTCTTTGGTGGAAGTCGATGTTGCCGGTGGCCTTGCCGTCGGGCCGCGGGTACACGCCGAGCACGTTCACCTGCTTCATGAGCTCGAGAACTTTGTACCAGCCGTCCTCATCGAAGCGGTGCTGCAATGGATAGCTCGCCGCATGGCAGCCGGTGCAGTTCTTCCGCACCTGCGTCTTCATGCGATAGTCCTCGGGCGTGTCGCCCGGCAGCGCGGCCAGGAACTCATCGCCCGGCAGCTGACGGATCCAATCCTCCTGGTTGGTGATCGGCGCCAGCTTGAAGTCCTGGTGCGTCGTCCTGGTGAGCTCGATGGCGCTCTTGGCGGTCTGATAGGTGACGGCCTGCGCCCAAACCCGATACTTGCCCTCGGGCATTGGTGGGAAGTAGTAACCGCCGGCCTCGTCGGTGTAGACTGAGGTGGTGATGGTGGCGCCCTCGGCCTTCGCCGAGACCGTGACGCCGCCCATCTTCTCGCCCGCTGCCGACGTGATGGTGCCGGCCAGGATCGCATCCGCAAGAGCGGCGCTCGGGGCGAAGCTGCCCAATCCGGCCGCAATGGCAATCACGCTTGCACCCGCAAACTGTCGTGCAGTCCTCATGGCGTTTTCTCCGAGGTGGTTTTTCGCGAAACTTTGATTACTGACTACGGGTGGCGGGCGGCACCGTGAGTGCCTGGTTGCCCACCGGCAAAGTCTTGACGTAGGCCGCAATGGCGGCGATCTGATCGGGATTGTAGGTGTACTTGAAACCCGGCATCCGGGGCGTGCCGTTGGTGACAATCTCGCGGATCGCCTCCTCGCGCCCGCCCGCCGTTTCCTTGTTGAGCTCCGGGCCATACAGGCCGGCGATGAGGGTGGGTCTGGTGTGGCAGACGCCGCAGGAGGTCTCGTACAGCCGCCAACCGAGCTTCTGCTGCTCATTGAGCTCAACCTCGGCTGCCGGCGCGACCTGGGGCATCCCAGCCATCAATACGATGGCGATCCAAACGAAGACCCTCATTCCAGCGTTCCTCCGCCTTGGTCTTTATTGTCCGAAGCAGCTGGAAGATTAGCCCTATTCCAGGCTGTGGCAAGCCACTCAGCCGTGCAGGCGGCGGCCGGGCCACGCGCAACCCGGGCGGCCGGTTGGAAATCGGGCGCCCCCGCGTCATAAGGGGAACCGCACACGAAAGGCGAGGCGTCCGATGCAAACCCTTATCCGCCTGGTTTCTTGCATGGTTCTGGTGCTGGCCTCCGGCCTCTGCCATGCCCAGGGACCGGCCGCCGGCTATCCAAACCGGCCGGTGCGGATCGTCGTGCCATTCGCGCCGGGCGGGGTGACCGACGTGATGGCGCGCCTCCTGGCCCAGAAGCTCTCGGAAAGCCTGGGCAAGGAATTCATCGTCGACAACCGTGCCGGCGCCGGCGGCAATATCGGGACCGGCGTCGCGGCAGCGGCGCCGGGCGATGGCTATACGTTGGTGCTGACCAGCTCGAGCTACGTGGTCAACCCGTCCATCCATGCCAAGATTCCCTACGATCCCGAGAAGGACCTCACTGCGGTGACGATCTCGGCGGTCTCGCCCAACATCGTCACGGTCAATCCGAGCCTGCCGGTGCAGTCGATCGCCGAGCTGATCGCCTATGTGCGCCGGAGCGGCAAGGCGAGCTTTGCGTCGGCTGGCGTCGCCACCACGCCGCATCTCTCCGGCGAATTGTTCCGGCTCTCGCTCGATCTCGACATGGTGCACGTCCCGTTCGGCGGCGCCGGGCCGGCGCTGCAATCGGCGATCGCGGGCCACACCCCGATCGCGTTCACGGGCTTTCCGCCGGCGGTGCCGCTGGTCAAGGCCGGCAGCCTGCGTGCGCTCGCGGTCACCAGCGCGCGGCGGCTCGCTGCCTTGCCCGACCTGCCCACGATGGCGGAAGCGGGTGTCGCGGACCAGGAAGCCGAGACCATGCTGATCATCCTCGTGCCATCGGCGACGCCGAAAGAGATCATCGACCTCCTCCATCGCGAGATTGCCAGGATCGTTGCGCTGCCGGACACCAAGCGGCGGCTGGACACGCTCGGCTTCGAGCCGCTCGCCAGTACGCCCTCGGACTCGGCCGCCCGCATCAGGCAGGAGCTGGCGCGCTGGGCCAAGGTCGTGCGCGACGCCAAGATCGCAGTCCAGGCCCCATGATTGAATTGCAACAGCGAAAGCGGTGAGCCGATGCGGCGCGTCAATACTCTCATCGGCAGTCCGGTCGAGCGTGTCGAGGATCTGCGCTTCGTGCAAGGGCGCGGTCAGTTTGTTGACGATCTTACGCGGCCCGGCCAGTGGCACGCGGTGATCGTGCGCAGCCCGCTCGCCCATGCGCGCATCCGCTCGATCGATGCCAGCACAGCACTCGCCATGCCGGGCGTGCGGGCGGTGCTCACCGCGCGCGACATCGGGACGCCGGTCCCGCTGATCCCGTTTCGGCGGCCTAATCCGACCATCGCGCCTTATGCGCAGCCGGTGGTCGCCGCCGAGGTGGTGCGCTATGTCGGTGAGCCGGTCGCGATGGTGCTTGCCGACAACCCCGCGCTCGCCGAGGACGCCGTGCAAGCGGTCGTGCTCGACATCGAGCCCTTGCCGCCGATTGTGGATCACCGCGCCTCTGCCAGGAATGACGTGCTGCTGATCCCCGGCACGGCGAGCAACTGCGCGAGCGTGTTCACCGCCGTGACCGGCGATGTTGCGCAGGCCTTTCGCCATGCGCCCTATACGCGGCGCGAGCAGTTCCGCGTGCAGCGGATGACGGCGATGCCGATGGAGACGCGCGGCCTCCTCGCCGAATGGGACGGCTCGAGGCTCCGCGTATCCGGCGCCGCCAAGCTTCCGTTCTTCAACCGGCGCGCCATGGCGGCGATGATGGGGCTCCCCGAAGAGGCGGTCGACTATGTCGAATATGACGTGGGCGGCGGCTTCGGTGCGCGCGGCGAGTTCTATCCGGAAGATTTCCTGGTGGCGTTCGCGGCGCGCAGGTTCGGCCGTCCGGTCAAATGGGTCGAGGACCGGCGCGAGCATTTCATGACCATCGCGCATTCGCGGGAGACCGAATGCGACATCGAGATTGCGCTCGACCGCGACGGCAGCATCCTTGGGCTGCGCGGCGATATCTGGTGCGACATCGGCGCCTATGTGCGGCCGAACGGCATGACACCGGTGCGCAATGTCGCGCAATTCACCACCGGCCCCTACCGGGTGCGCCATCTCAGTCTCACTGCGCACGCGATGACCACCAACAAGACGCCCTCGGGCACGTTCCGCGGACCGGGCCGCTTCGAGGGCTGCTTTTTCATGGATCGGCTTCTCGACATGGCGGCCTCCGATCTCGGCCTCGACCGCCTCGATATCCGGCGACGCAATCTTGTCGTGCTCGACGAGATGCCCTATCCGCTCGCGAGCGTGGAGCCGAACGACGGCTTCGGCGAGACCGCCTGCGACAGCGGCGACTATGCCAGCACGTTCGATCGCTGTGTCGCGGAGGCGCGCTGGACCGAGAAGGCGAGCCTGCAAGGCCAGCTGATCGACGGCCGCTATCACGGGCTCGGCATTGCCTGTTTCATCGAAGGCGGCGGCTCCGGCCCGAAGGAGAACGCGCGCATGGTGGTCGAGCCCGATGGCACCGTCGCGGTCTATGTCGGCTCGTCGGCGGTCGGGCAGGGGATCGAGACCATCATGGCGCAGATCGCAGCCGACGCGCTCGAGCTGCCGCTCGATCGGGTCAAAGTGTATCACGGCTCCACGACCTATCTGCGCGATGGCGTGGGAGCGTTCGGCTCGCGCTCGACTGTGATGGGCGGCTCGGCGATCGTGGTGACGGCTGAGGCACTCATTGAGAAGCTCCGTGCCGCCGCCGCCGAACGGTTCGGCGTCACAGTCGCCGACGTGGGCGTGGTCGAGGGCGCCGCCGTCACGCAGGATGGCCGCAGGCTCACGCTCGCTGATTGCGCTGGCCTGACCGTGGACGGCGAGTTCCGCAATTCCAAGGCGACCTACAGCTACGGCACCACCATCGCGCATGTCGCGGTCGATCCCTCAACCGGAGCGGTCGATGTCCTCGATTTCGTGACCGTCGACGACGTCGGCCGCGTGATCAATCCGCTCACGCTGCATGGCCAAGTGATCGGCGCGACCGTGCAGGGGCTCGGCAGCGTGTTCAGCGAGGAGATCCGCTACGACGCCAACGGGCAGCTCCTGGTCGGATCGCTTGCCGACTACCTGATCCCGGTCGCGACCGACTATCCGCACCTCACCACGATCTCGCTCGAGCTCTATCCGTCGCCGAACAATCCGCTTGGCGCCAAGGGCGCCGGCGAGGGCGGCATCATCCCGGTCGGCGGCGCGCTCACCAACGCGGTTGCGTCCGCGCTCAAGTCCTTCGGCATCGAGCCGCGCGAGCTGCCGCTCTCACCGCCGCGGGTGTGGCAGATGATTGAGGATGCGCGGGAGGTCTTGTAGGGTGGGCAAAGGCGCGAGCCACGCACGCAAGCCTCTCCACAGTGCAAAGCGCCGCGCCGTGCCCACCATGTGGCGCTTCGATGTGTGATGGTGGGCACGGCGCACGATAGCTCTGTACACCCGGCAGGGCCGTGCCAACGCCTTTGCCCACCCTACAGGTCATCAAACCGGCCGCAGCGTCGGCATCAGCCGCAGCGCGTTGTCGCGGTCGATGGCCTTGAGCTCGGCCTCGCTGAATACGCCGGATTGCTGCAGGCCGGTGACGTGCTCTTCGGTCGTGAGATGCGGCCAGTCGGTGCCGAACATGATCTGCGAGACCGGCACCACCGCCTTGAGCGAGGCCATGGCGGGCGCGTCCGGCGCCTGCGCGCAGTCGTAGTAGAACTTGCGCGCCTCCGGCAGGAAGCCCTCCGGCAGGACCGGCTGATACTCCGGGCTCTCGTGCACGCGCTTGATGAAGCGGCGCACCAGATAAGGCATGGTGCCGCCGGCGTGCGACCAGATCACCTTCATGTTGGGATAGCGCCGTGACGCGCCCGAGAACACCATCTTGGCAATGGCGCGCGCGGTGTTGGTGCCGTACTCGATATCGGCGTCGCGCAGACCAGGAACGATGCGCACGCAGCAGGGATGGCTGGTCGGGTGGGTATAGAGCACGGCGCCGCGGCGGTTGAGCTCCTCGAACACGGGCGTGAAGATCGGGTCGCCGAGAAACTTGGTATCGTAATTGGTGCGCAGATAGACGCCGTCGGCCTTGAGCGTGTCGAGCGCGTATTCGATCTCCTTGAGCGTGCCGTCGATATCCGGAAACGGCAGATAGGCGAAATTGCCGAACCGGCCGGGATGGTCCGCGCTGAGCGTGGCGGCAAACTCGTTCGCGAGCCGGGAGAAGCGGCGCGCGTCCGCGTTATCGCGCGGCTCAAAATCGGGCACCGAGATCGAGGTGACCGCGAGCGCGACGCCGCTCTTGTTCATGTCTTCGATCTGCTGCGCGATGGTCGAGCGGTCGTTGAGCCAGGTGCGGGTGCGATCGACCTGGTATCCCGGTGGCACGAAATGGCGATGGATATCGATGCGGGTGAGCTTGCGGGCCGGAGAGGGAGTCTGTGCGGGTGCCGGCGTTGCGGGAAGGAGCGCGCTCGCCGCCACCGCCGCAAAGCCCGTGAGCACGCCACGTCGAGGCAAGCAGCAGCCGCAGGGGTCCAATCGGTATCGACGGCCGAAACGACTGCTCGCCTGCATATTGTCTCTCCCATTCGGCCAGCGTGACGCACTACGCTCAGGGCTGATCGATGCCTTTTTGTTTCATGAGGGCCGCGACCTCCGGCGAGAACAACATGGTCATGAGCCCCTTGGCGGCCTCCGTGCCCGCTGACTTCGTGGTCAGCGCGGCCGCATAGATGGTCTTGAGCTGAAGCGCCTCGGGCAGCGGGCCGACGAGCTGCACGCCGGCCACGACGTGGATCGAGGTGATCGGCGCGACCGTGAGCGTGATCTCGCCTTTGGCGACCGCTTCGAGCGCCTTGGTGCCGTCGGGAAAGAGCTTGATCTTGGGCCGCATCGCGTCCGCGACTCCAAGCTCATTCATCAGCTTCACCAGATAGGTCGAGGAGGTAGAGCCGTCCGCTGGGTCGGGCATTCCGAACGAGGACGCAGCGAGCAGCGCGCGCTTGAACTCATCGGGTGTGGCCACGGCGGGCTGGGTGCCGCCCGCCCGCATTGCGATGCCAAGCCGCACGACGCCGAACGCTCGTCCGGCTGTGAGCAGGTTCTGGCGCGTCAGGCTGTCGAGCTGCGCGGGTGGCAGGATCACGATATCGACGGGTTCGCCAGCCGCGACCTTGGTCTGGATCGCAGTGGCGTTGCCGAAGCTCACGTTGACGCGATGGCCGCTGGCCTTGGCGTAGAGCGGCGGCACCTCGATCAGTACCGGCCGGACAGCCGCGGCGCTCAGGATCGTCAGGTTGTCGGCCCGGGCTGCGGGCACCGCGGTGATCGCGATCACGAACACTCCCGCGACGGTGACACATTTCATTATTGTCATTGTTGGTTTCATTGCCGGCATGACTGGCGCCTCCCCGGCGCCGCCCGCGTCGGATCAGCGCAGCCCTAGGGTCCTAGTCCTGTTCGCCCCTGTCAACATCCGCTATGGTTGTTCACGACATCGCGCCAAGCGGGAGGACGCCATGACACGGATATGGGCCGCAGTGATCGCCAGCCTCTGGGTGAGCGTGGCGACCGCTCAGGAGTTCAAGCCCGACCCGGTCGATGAAGCGGCGGCCAAGCGCGAAGGCAAGGTGACCTGGTACACTTCGACGCCGGTTGCCGCCGGCCAATATATCGCCAACGAGTTCGAGAAGCGGACCGGTATCAAGGTCGAGATGCTGCGCACCGGCGGGCAGAACGTGATCCGGCGATTTATGCAGGAGGCCGATGGTGGCCGCATCAACGTC
>Ga0209797_10000378_pt1 | contig 21971 bp, 17 predicted proteins | sample DOMMetBare3Fresh_2_FD_187472 | JGI IMG/M metagenome (GOLD analysis project Ga0209797, IMG submission 187472) | Wetland sediment microbial communities from St. Louis River estuary, USA, under dissolved organic matter induced mercury methylation -... | ecosystem: Environmental > Aquatic >... | reverse complement strand
TCATTGAATATAGAGCTCGCTGAGATCAGGAATATTTTGATCTGTCTCTTTGGTTGCCTTTATGATCATGAAAAAGCATTCAAAATAAAACAGGGACTGGATATGAAAAAGAAAGAAAGCGTAGCCAATGCTATGGAGGTAATTGAAATGACCGTAAAAAAAGAACTTGCCATGCCTTTTAACCTGCTTTATGAACCGGCAGATATTGAACACCGGTATAATTCATTAAAAAAGTTTTTGCCGCAGGATAAAATTCTGCATGCGGAAGATATTCTGTCAAAAATCCTTACTGAAAAGCCTATTTATTATAATGCCTGGACAAAGGCAAGCACAATGTATATATCGAAAAAAACCTCAACAGTGATAAAAAGGGAATTAATAAAGAAATTCATTCACTCGGAAAACCCGCTTTTAAAGGAAACTGCATTGTATGCACAGTGAAATGTTTTATTTTTAATTTATGGAACACGGAAGTACAAACAGGTTGTTATTAGTAGAAAAAGTATTGATACTAAAATCACTTGATCTTTTTAAAGATACTCCTGAAAACATTCTTGCCGATCTTGCTCCGTTAATGAAAGAAAAACAATACGAGCAAGGAACTGAAATATTTAAAGAAGGAGAAACAGGTGATTGCATGTATGTCATTGAACAAGGGAATATAAGGATACATAAGGGCAGCACAACACTGGCAATACTTAAAGACAAAGAAGTATTTGGAGAACTTTCCTTATTGGATGCAGATACAAGATCTGCCACCGCTACTGCAGATACAGATTGTACACTTTATAAAATTGACCAGGAGCCTTTCTATGAATTGCTTGATGAAAGACCTGAAATAGCAAAAGGCTTTATTAAAATTCTTTGCCAGCGATTAAGAACAATGAATGAAAAGTCAAGACAACAGGATATTACTTAAACAGAATATTCCCTACTGTTCACATCATTCATCGTAAGGCTGATCCCTCTTGTTGCAAAACTTTCTATCACTTCAACTGCCTTTTCAATTTTTAGTTTTACTAATGGTCCTTCATCTTTTTTCCATTTGCTTAAAACAAAATCAGCCTGCAAACCCTTAGGGTATTCATTGCCGATTCCGAACCGCAACCGGGGGTAATCTCTTGAAGCAAGTAAAGCCTCCACACTTTTCAAACCATTATGTCCGCCATCACTACCTGAAGGACGCAAACGCATTTTTGTAAGAGGTAAAGAAACATCATCAGCGATCACAAGAATATTTTCAATGGCAATTTTTTCTTTGTCCATCCAATACTTAACAGCATTACCGCTTAAGTTCATGTATGTTGTAGGGCAAATGCAAACGAATATTTTTCCTTTCCACTTTATTGAAGATGTATAGGCCAATCTGCCGGATGTAAAACTGCCGCCATGCTTTTGAACAAAAGCGTTCACCACATCAAAGCCGATATTATGCCTTGTATGGGTGTATTCATTACCAGTATTGCCCAATCCTACTATCAGAAATTTCATCTCTTATTCTTTTGCAAAATAACGTTTTAAAGATAACGACTTCAGGTTTGCAAAATCAAAGAAACAAAAAACCCACTCCGTCTGAAGTGGGTTTGCCATACAAATCATTGTATTTATTTCTTTCCTTTTTCTTTTTCCTTTTCTTTTCCGGCAGCAGGAGCGGCAGCAGCAGCGGGAGCAGCGGCTCCGGCAGCAGGTGCAGCAGCACTAGCAATACCGGCAGCAGGTGCAGTAGTAGCTTCTTCCTGTTTCAACTGACGTGTCAATACAACAGATGCAATAGGAATTCTTGGTGAATTCAGAATTTCATAATTGGCTTCTTTCACATCTTCAACACGAATGTTACCATTCAGTTCAAGATTGGTAATGTCCACTTCAATTTGCTCTTTTAAATTCTTAGGTAAAGATTTTACCTTAAGAGATTTCATTTTAATGATAAGATGACCACCTTCTTTTACACCTTTTGATACTCCGATAAATTTGATTGGAATATCGGCGATCACTTTTTTGTCCTGCACCAATTCCATCAGATCAATATGGATCAGCTTATCTGTTACTTTATCAAACTGCAGATCTTTTAAAATGCAGTTATAAGTCTTGCCATCTAATTTGATTTCTGCTTTCTGAAACTCTGGTGTGTACACGAATGTTTTAAAAGCCATGGAAGGAGCAGCAAAGCTGATCTCCTTTTCACCGCCATAAATTACACCGGGCACCAAATCCTGAGAGCGAAGTTGGCGGGTGGCTTTCTTCCCGGTTTCGGTCCTCAGTTGTCCTTCGATCGTAATTGATTTCATTTTATGTTTATTTATTAGTTACTCGTATTTGTTGCGGCAAAGCCCAATCAATCTCCTCTTTGTAATTATTATTTACCCTGCTTTAGTAATCCTATTTAGCTTCCCTTGCGTCGCACTCTTGTACTGCATCAATTCTATTCGTCTTTCTCTACCTCTCTTTTCTCTGTGAGTGTACAAATAAGCTTGTGATACTTTTATTCTCAAACGCATTCCTGATGGCCACTGCAAACAATTCAGCTACAGAGATGATTTTTATTTTCGGCGTTGTTTGTCTTAAAGGAATCGTATCACAAACCACTAATTCATCCAGTACACTCTTTTCAATATTCTCATAAGCCTTTCCGCTTAGTACCGGGTGTGTTATCAAAGCCCTTACACTTCTTGCACCTTTTTCCATTAATAGAGCTGCGCTTCTTGCCAATGTGCCTCCGGTATCGCAGATGTCGTCGATTATTACAACATCCCTGTCGGTTACATCTCCAATCACCACCATACTTGCAATTTCATTGGCCCTTTTCCTGTGCTTGTCACAGATCACCATCTCTGCTTCAAAATAACTTGCTATTTCTCTGATCCTATTTGCACTTCCCACATCGGGGGCGGCAAAGGTAAGGTTTTCGAGTTTTAGATTCTCTATATAAGGAATAAAAACTGCATGGCTATCGAGGTGGTCAACCGGTATGTCAAAGTAGCCCTGTATCTGCGGTGCATGCAGGTCCATTGTTATCAAACGGTTGGCCCCCGCTGCTTGTATCATGTTGGCAATCAGTTTACTTCCAATTGCTACCCTTGGCCTGTCCTTTCTATCCTGGCGGGCATAGCCATAGTACGGAATTACGGCAATGATCTTGTAAGCCGATGCCCTTTTTGCAGCGTCAATCATTAATAAAAGTTCCATTAAGTTCTCGGCTGGAGAATGAGTGCTCTGCACAAGAAAAACAAAATCGCCCCGGATACTCTCCATAAAAGTGGGCAGAATCTCTCCATCGCTGAATCGCTGAATATTGACCTTCCCAAGTTTGCATCCATAGCTTTTGCAAATTTGTTCTGCTAAGCCTTGTGATCCCGTACCGGCAAAAATTTTGGCAGCTGACATATTTGAATTGGTTATTCCAAAGGGATTTCTCTGGAGCGGCGAAGATAATACTTCACCCCAAATCAAAAATGTGACGGGGAAAAATGTTGATGTATTAGAACCGGCCTTACTTTACTGCAGCAATAGTCACAGTATTAGCCTGGGGTTCGTTTACTTTTTTCTCAGTTTCAGTATAGCTGCTATTCGAAGTTGTGTTACAACTATAAAATAGCGATGAGCAAATAAAAATGGAGAAAAATAGAACGACAACATAAACACCGGCAAAAAATAAAATTGGATGCAATGCGCCAATTGGGGATACAGATCTTCTTTTCATACGGGTCTTGGTTTAGTTTTTCAGAGGTTAGGATTTTTTAAAACGGGCTCAAATACCCCATAAGTTGTATTTGATGAGCCTAAATTATTTGTTAATCTTGGGTGATGCAAGAGCAGAAATACTCTATCAAGCAATGGGCAAAAGACGACAGGCCAAGAGAAAAATTACTACTGAATGGAGCTCACACACTCAGCGATTCAGAATTGCTTGCAATACTTATATTGAATGGTTCAAAAGAAAAAACTGCTGTTGATCTTGCAAAAGATGTTTTGAAACTCAGCAAAGACAGTTTATCAGAATTAGGCAAGCTCTCAGTAAAAGAATTAATGAAAGTAAAAGGAATAGGCGAAGCAAAAGCAATTTCTATTTCTGCAGCGCTTGAAATAGGAAGACGGAGGCAAGCAAGTGGCTCACTACAAAAGAAAATAATTACAGCTAGTCATGATATTGCAGATTTTTTTATGGCAAAACTTAAAGATTACCGACACGAGGTGTTTGCTGTAGTGTTCTTGAACAGAGCTAATAAGATCAACCATTTTGAAATTGTAAGCGAAGGCGGAATAACCGGAACAGTTGCTGATCCAAGAGTTATTTTAAAAAAGGCATTGGAAGAAGATGCCGTCAGTATAATTCTTTGTCACAATCATCCGTCAGGAAGTTTAAAACCAAGCAGGGCTGATGAAGAACTTACACAAAAAATAAAAGAAGCAGCAAAATATTTCGACATAAAAGTTCTTGATCACATGATCGTTAGTGATGCCGGGTATTTCAGTTTTGCCGATGAAGGCTTGTTATAGATGATAGTTGATAGATAATAACTAATAGTTTGTTTCTAACTATCATCTTTTCAGTTATCATCTATCATCTTATTTAATTATGCTTGCGCCGATGGTCCTCCAAAATTCATTGGTAGTTGAATGTCTTCAAGATCTTTTATTGCACCATTAGCAACTTCATAACGTGAAATATTTTCAGTCAATGCTTTCATGAATCTTTTTGCATGTTGAGGCGTAAAAATTATTCTTGATTTTACTTTACTCTTTGGCGTCCCCGGCATCACGTTTACGAAATCAATTACAAACTCTGCATGAGAGTGTGTAATGATAGCAAGATTTGCATAAGAACCTTCTGCTACTTCTTCTGATATCTCAATATTTAATTGATTAGGCTGGTTTGGCTGTTCTGTCATATTTTATTTTTTGGGAAGCCAAAAGTAAGAAAGGATTTCCAGCCTTACTTGTCAACAATGAAAAAGGATTGCAATACGCAATCCTTTTATAATTAAATAAAATAAATTCATTACCGGGGTCCGATATATTCAAAATTCTGATTAAAGGTAGTTCTTGCACCTACAGGAACTGCAGAAGGGTGAAACATCTGGTACTTTATCAATATATCTCTGTTAGCCTGAACTTGATTTGCACCAGTAGGATCCAAAACTGCATATCGTGTATTAGAAGCCTGGTAAAGCGGAGGGCCACTTCCGGTAGCAGGGTTTCCAAGTGTATTTGCAGGGCCTTGTGTTGGGTCACCATAATAATTTCTCACCTTCGATACTTTATTGGTTGCAGGATCAAAAGTGATTATTAAACCAAATCCACCGTAACCGGTATTTTGAATAGGATTTGTATTATAAAGAGGAATAGCGGGCAAACCCCAAACAGTATTATCAAATAAAATACATTCAGTAGCGCTGATTGTTATAAGGTGTGCTTCCCATGCTCCCGGATGATCCACAAGCCATGATGGAACATTATAACCAGGTTGATTCGCCCATTCTATAAGATTTGGAGCAAAAACATCAGTTACCGGACCTCTTACAGCATAAGTACCATCCCATTGATTTTTTGCACTTAGTTCAACACCAAGTTGACCTTTTGAATCACTTATTTGTGTACCCTCTGGTGCTTCTGCAATTTGAAATCCTAAACCTACCCGTGTAGGTGATGTGATGAGTACAGAAAGATTAATTAATATTTTAAGATACGTTTTAAACTCACCCGCTTTAAATGTTACTGTCCAGTATTGGCCATCAAACGGATTATCAGGATGGTTTGTATAAAAGTTTCTTGGCAGCTCATGCACTTCACCTGCAGTTGGATCTGAGATCAATGCATTCTGATGTTTGATCCTGACTGTAAGTGGTTTATTTAATTCCGCAGGGCTTTTCGTATCTCTTACAATTTCCAAAACATCAAGTGTTGTTATACCTGGGTTCAGGTCGACTGCAAGTGTCATAAAAGTACTTCCCGCAGCACCAGGAAATGAAAGAATTGTCTTCTCAGTATTATTTGAAGAAGGAAATGGTTCCTCACCTTTTTCACAAGAGGTAATAAAAACTGTAAGAGTAGAAATGAAAAGTAGTTGTTGTAGAACTTTTCTCATGTTTATAAAAGTTTTCAGTTAGATGGCAGTGCTAAAGTTAATTAAATCCCGGTTGAAAAAACAAAAGTGGGATAAAAATATCCCACTTTTTTATAACAGACAATTTCTGTTTAATTATTGTTTATCCCACCAAATTCTTGCATACTGTGAATCTGCTTCTCCACTAACTGTGTAAGCAGCAGCAACAGCTTGTGTATTTGGGTTCAGGTCAAACTGAGTTTGTGAAATTCCAAAACGACGCGGAATTGCAAGACCAGCACCAGGGGCAGGAGTTAACACCAAGTAATTATTTCCATTACCATTTGCTTCTCTCCAGATATCCCATGCTTCCTGACCATCAGGATAAGCAGCTATCCAGCGTTGACGGAAAATTTTTGCCATTTGGTTACCACCGGCAAGAGCTATGTCTGGGTCTAACATATACGCAGCAAGATCTACTGCATTATAAACACCCCATTGGCGCCAGCCTTGTTCAATACCATTTGCATAAGCTGTCGTAGCATTTTCAGCTGTCCAACCCATTTGTGCAGCTTGTGCACGGGCTAACCAAACCTGTGATGCTGTAAGTAGAGGCATTGGCATTGTAGCTGTTCTTAAAGAATTACTGATAACACGGGCCCAATCCACATTTGCATTAGACCAGTTTACAGCATCTGTACGGGTCAATCCGTAAGGAAACCCTTTTACATAAGTACCTGCTGAACTTGCAGAACCATATGCGAAAACCCTTTTATCATTATTTCCATTAGGTGCCCAAACAGGTGTAACAGGATTCATGAATTCTGTTAACGTGGCGCTAAGTGCAAAATCACGACGCTGAGTAATATTGTAATAATTATAAAAAGGATTAAGGAAACTACCGCCCGGGTATGCAAGCTTTACATCTTCTGTGTAAGAGGTAAGTACACCTGCAGGATTAGCTAAAGCATCTAATACTTCTGCTTTACCTTTTGTTGCATCTGCTTTTGCAATACGAAGTCCCATGATAACTCTCAAAGAATTGGCGAATTTTTTCCATTTAGTTACATCGCCACCAAGAAGTATATCGCCCTGGAAAGCCGGACCGCCATCAAATTGTGCGACTGCTTCTTTTAATTCTTTAAGCAAGTCTGTATATATTGCTTGCTGATCATCGTAAGGAATAATACCCTCGTACTTTAATGCCTGGGAATAAGGAACATTACCCCATGCATCAACAACTCTCAGGTACCACCATGCTTTCAGGATCCTTGCAGTGGCTATCTGGTTTGCATTTGAACCATAAGCAGCTGCCTTTTCCGGATTAGCTGTGTTGAAATTGATGATATTCTGACAATCGAATAATACACCTGAATAATATCCGCTGAAATCCAGTTGTTGTCTTGCATAACGTGATGCTTCAGTGTACTGTGTTTCGGAATAGTGCTGTGCATAAAGACCACCGGTAACTGACCAAATTTCGCCACCTGTTGCTGAAAGCACATTGGTAAACAGGGCAGCTGTAATTGGTTCAGCCACGATACCGGGATTGAGGTTGGTATCACCAAACTCACCAAGCTTCCTTACGCAACCAGTGTCGGCAATCATAAAACCCGCCAACAGTGCTATTGAAGTTATTTTTATGAGTTTCATTTTGTTTATTTTTCTTTAGTTAATTAATTAGAATGATAGTTTAAGGCTTGCTCCGAAAGAACGTACACCTGGTAATTGACCATCTTCACCCTGAACTCCTGAAATTTCTGAAGGATCAAAGTTTTTAGATTCTCTATGGATGATCCATGGATTGCGGGCAATTACTGAAAATGTAGCGCCATTCACATATTTACTGATACCACCTATCTTTTTAACAGGAATACGATAGCCAAGACTTGCTTCTCTCACTTTTACAAATGTAAGATCATGAATAAATGGTTCTGCTACCTGGTTAAAATAGAATTGATGGAAATAATCTTGTGCTTCAATATACCTGTCAATAGGAGTTTTTTCATCAACTGAGCTTACACCTACCACATGTACACCACCGCCATCAGCAACAGCATCACGTACGTTTTTACCTTTATCGTTTGTAGCTGCTGTTTCATCAAGCAGACCAGAGAAATTACCCCACATTTCAGACAATGAGAAGAACTTACCGCCGATCTGGTAGTCAAGGCTGAATGACATTACAAAATCTTTGTAAGTAAATGTATTTATTAAACCGCCTGTTGTCTTTGGAATAACTGAACCCCAATGCTTATCCAGGTCACGAACATACTGACCTGTAGTTGCATTTAAAACCATCAAACCTTCTGTATTTCGCTTAATACCACCACCAATTAATTGACCCCAATCTTTACCAACTTCCTGGAATGCACGGGCAAATCTGGTACCGAATGCACCGCCAGCAAGCAATTGTCTGCCGCTTGCCACACCGCTGATTGAGATAACAGGGTTTTTGATCAGGTAACCAAAAGTTTTTGTAACATCCCAGCTAAAGTTCTTTCCTTTTACAGGGCTTGCGTTGATTTGTACTTCAATACCTTCACGTTTTACATGAACTGAATTTTTTGCGATAGATGTAAAACCACTCACACCACTTACTGGAATGTTCAAAGGTTCTCCGTCGTTATCTTCATTATAATAAAGAATATTTACACCTAAGCGACCTTTTAAGAAGCGAAGATCGATACCTGCCTCATAAGTAGTAACAGTGCTACCAATAAGATCCGGATCAACTGCAGTATTTGGAGTTCCCATCAGGAAGTTACCATTCCAAAGGAATTGACCTGTTGAGTATCCAAAATTATTCTGATAAGTATTTAACGGTCTTGGTTTGCGACCCCAGCTACCAAACAATTTACCAAAAGTCAACCATGGAAGGCTGCTTTTTGTAAACTCGCTAAAGATAAAGCTTGCTCCAACAGAAGGAGAAAGCAGGTCTACATTTTTACCATCTGTCGGGTTTGCTGAATACCAGTCATTGCGGACAGCAAAAGTTACACTTGCAAATTTGTTCCACTCAATATCACCGCTTCCAAAAAGTGAATTTACTTTTGAGTTACTGCGGCCGTTTGCGATATTTGGTTGAGCTACTGAGTTGTTGATCGCATAATAATCAGGGATGTTTAAACCATTTACAGTTGACATATCAACAGATTTTTGCTCAATATCTCTAACGTTAGCACCACCAGTTACGCTTATCGCAAGTTTATTTCCGAAGAAGGTATTGCTGTAAGTAGCCAATGCTTCATAGTTATATTCACGATAGTATGATTCGCCTGTTCTATAACTAGCGAGGTAACCACTTTGACCGGCACTTTTTTCAAGAGCAGAAGTTGTTTTGTTCTCGTAGAAAGTAGTAAGTTGATTTTTGCGTACTGTAGCTTTCACATTAAAGTGATTGTTCATTTTATACTGTACATAGAAATCACCAAAGAAGCGGTCTCTTGACTGCAGGTTATCCTGGTTTTGGAAATAAGTATAATGATTATACCAGTAGTTTCCAATGATATCCTCATAACCGGCAGCTCCGTCAGGATTTGTATAGAGGTTCCATGAAGCGTAAGCTCCATAAGGAGAGGTAAGGTTTCTTAATTCTTTCATTATACCCATATCAAGATCACGATGGAACCACTGAGTAAATGATCCGGCAGAATTGTTTGCATAACCATCTTCAAACTCACCACGGATCCTTTGGGTAGAATAAGTGCTGTTTACACCGGCAGTAAAATGACTATTCAAATCAACTGAACCTGTCATAAACAAAGTATGGCGGATCGAATTTGAATTTGGAATTATACCTTGTATATTCTGATTTGTGTAAGAAATTCTGATATTGCTTCCCGGACCGCTTTTTGAAAAAGCAGCATTAGTAGTGGTAGTAACTCCCGTATTCCAGAAATCCCTGTTATTATCAGGTTGCGCAACTAAAGGAGCTCCTTTGAAAGAATACTGTGTGCCTGGGAACCATGCATACCAGGGAATATATTCTTGTCCGCTCATACGAGGACCCCAGCTTGCATCATCAGTATAGTCATGGAAAAATTTTCCATCTAAAGCCTGCCATTCTGCAGGCTGACCTGGCTGATAATTATATTGTATAAGATCAGATGAAGCGCCACCTGCATATAGGTTTTGATATTCTGGCAAAATGTAAACTTTATCAGCCATTATACTCTGTGTTAATTCAACACCGATACCTGATTTGGGGGCTCTTTTCTTTGTTGTAATTACAATTGCGCCACCCGTTGCAGCTTCGCCAAAAAGCGCAGTCGCATTAGCTCCTTTTAATACAGTTACATCTTCAACATCATCAGGATTAATATCAAAAGAGTTGATAACGGTACCATCAACAACGAAAATAGGACCAAGATCTCCCAATGATAAACCACCGCGGATACGGAGGAAATCTGAACTGTTCAATTTGGCATTCGACTGAGATCTAACCTGAACACCGGCAATTTTACCAGCGAGAGCTTCCACAACGTTGGTTTGAGGAATGATGTTCAATTGGTCGCTTTTAAGAACCTGCGAACTGTAAGGAGTAGTTCTTTGAGATTTTTTAATACCAAATGCACTGGTTACAACAACCTCAGTCAGGTTGCTACCAGCAGTTGGGGTTAAAGAGATACTTACATTGTCTGAAGTACCTACTGTGATTTCTCTGTCGTCGAAGCCGACAGATGTAATTACCAGTACTGTGCCTGAGGCTACACCTTTGATGGTGAAGCGTCCGTCGGCATCAGCAGTAACACCATTTTTGGTGCCTTTTATAGTAACTGAAGCGAATGGTATTGCTTTCCCATTAGCGTCTGTTACAGTACCGGACACATTCCGGTTCTGGGCAAATACCAGCATTGAGCATAGTATCGCCATCACAAACAGTGATGCAAATTTTCTCATGTGGAGATCAATTTTTGATTAAATAAATACTTGATTTTGAGTCGATAAAACAAATTCTCATGGGTAGGGATAATGTATAAAGACAGCCAATTTTTAAAAAAAGCTGCCGCAATGTAAACAAATTTTTAACAAACAATAAAATAAAAAGCTAACGAATGTTATTAATCAGAAATTAATGCGTGCCATCAACCTTACCTCGGATTTTGAATTGCCGGGAATCTCATCTAACCCCGAGCCCACAGACCCTATATTATTATACATGGTCTGTGACCATTTTAACCAGAAAGAGATATTCGAATTCAGATCGTAGTTGAAATTCAGATAATATCTATAACCCGCATTGAAAAACACCGGGATAGAATAATAATAAAGCACATCGTTTTCGTATGCATAGATCCTCGAATCGTATCCATCGGTCTCAAAATATTGAAGCCTGATATTGCCACTGTACCTTTTAAGCATTGGCTTATAAACAATATCTAAAAAAGTAAGAAAGCCCTTTTCGGCATTCTCTCCTTTTTTATCATACCACAACAGATCTGTCCGGCTTCTTACAACAAATGATGAATTTATCTTAAAACTAATTTGTGTTCGCCAGTTTTGTCTTGGTAGTGAGACGAGATAATTTGTTGCGCTTATATTATCAGGTTGATTACCCTCTTTTGTTTCGCTGCGATATCTTGAATAAATTTCAATCTGTTTATTAGGTGTGTATGTTATTTGTGCAAGAAAATCTTTTCCACGGCTTGGCGCATCAACCAGATATTTTAACCATGGAAAATTATATACATCCATATATGCATCAAATCTCCATGCGGCAACAGGCCGTATAGAAATGCCGGAATAAAATCCATTCTCGTTTGTTGGATAAGTATTCTCAGTAAATGCATTTCCATTTACGGATTGATACTGCGGATCTATTTTGCGATGAAGAAAAGAAAGATCGACTCTTGGGTCAACACTTATTAATAAACCATTTAGAAATGCTTTGCTGAAATTTTTATCAACCGCCGCTTCGCCAAAAAAATGAAGATTACGATAGGTGAAACTGTAATCAACACTATAATTGCTCCACCCATTTCCACTGATCGCATAAAGATTATATGGCTCCTGTCTTTTTTGCACCGGCGAAGAAAAATTAAAAACAATTGCGTTTGCTCCAATATGCCAGTTATCATTTTTATATTTTAAATTTCCTCCGAAAGCAAGCTGGCCAAGTTTATTCCTATCAGCATTTTCACTTGTTGTGCGATGATAACCTGAGTTAAGAAAAGAAGAAATATATTCTTCATTACTTACTGTATCGGCAACAAAATTTGCGCTGAGTTTTCTGTAAGATGCAAAAGCAGTTGCTTCAATTCTTCTTTTCTGTATTGTGACTCCTGCGCCGCGATGAAAATTAAATTCACCGGCAGAATTATATGGCCGTAAAACAGGTGACTGTCTTTTTAACCCAAGCACATCCACACTTTTTCTAAATGCAAGACTTTGCCATTGAATCAATCCTTGTCCCATGTTTATTGTAAAATCACCCAATGCCAAAGATTGTATTGTTCCAAGTTTTCTTGCAAACAAATGAAAAGAGTAAAAATCAAACCCTTTGTTTTGTGCCCCTTTAAAAAATTGTTCGCCTGCATCCTTATCTCCCACTATGCCGAACTGCAATAAATTTTTATACTGGTACCGGTAACGAAAAAATATTTTTTGCGGACTGCCAAGATATTTTGTACCCGAAGTTGTTTTATCAAACCCCTTTGACTTTTCAAGCACTTGTGAATAACGCAGCAGCAAACTATGCTCGCCGTTCTTAAATCTTGTTTTAAAAACATCCCTGATATTTACAGCCTCTTCAATTGTAATAAAAGGCAATAGCTTTTTTATGGTTTGAATATCCCATGAAGGAACCGCCTGCAACTCATAAACGCTGACAAATTTTCCAAACAATTTTCTATACGAAATAAAATTAGCGATCTGTAATCCGGAAAGAATTTTCAACTCTCTCAGATCATTTTCATCAGCAGTATTTAAGTTAACAGGATTTTTTCTGAATTGTTCTAATTGCTGAAGATAACTATCATCTTCCGTTTCGGCTTGATCAGCATCGGTAAGATTTTCCAATTGCTGCTCAGTTGTTGTTACGGGAGTTTCCTGGCCAAAGGTGAGTGGTGAGTAGTGAATGGTGAGTATGAATAGTATGATTAAACGCAGTCTCATCACTTATTCAACATCCTTTTTTGAAAAATTGTAGGCGAGCAAAATTCCCGGTGTTACTCCCAACTGCGGATGATAACTGGCTACTACATCAAGACGAAAAGATCTTAAAAACAACCCAACTCCTGCATACACATTGGATGTGTTGGTAGCAATGCCTGCTCTTGCCATTAATTGTGGTAAAAACTTATACTGCATGCCTGCATTCACACTCACTTGTTGGTTTTCTTCTTTCTCAATTTCTGCGCTGACAAAAAACTTTTCTGATGCTTCATACCCGAATCCGGCAGTGTAAACTGATGCAAGTTTTTCTTCCTGGTTCTTTCCGAATTTTCCACCAACAGGATTATATACATGCACCCCTGCATGAAGCCTGTCTGTCAAATGAAAAATTGTTCCTATTTCAAAATTGATAGCCGAAGAATTTCCATACCCGCTTATCTGAACACCATTATAATTGAATTGAACTCCCACATCCACTTTATCTCCAAGTTTTCTTGCATAAGCCAAACCCATTTGCGATTCATTATAATCACTAAATCCAAAGTAACCCGCCTTTACTCCAAAATTTCCTGAGTTGGTTGGTATGGCAACAGCCAATTGATAAAGACTCAATTCATCCAGCATAAATCTTCTTTCACCATATACTCCTGCCGAAGCATTCTTCATTTTCGCCAGCGAAGCCTGGTTATTATTAAAGGAAAAAACATCGACATGATTTGTACTATAAGCACCAAGACCTGTATAAAGTGCTGCAACAGGTCGGCGAACAGTTTGCCCGTTTATAAATGAATAGAAAAAAAACAGCAGAAGGATAAGGCAGGTTTTCTTCAAGCAGTTAATTTTTCTGTAAGTTAAAATGTTCAACGTTTGTTATCAAAATAATTAATAATTACTGTTTGGGATGGATATGGTGCAGGACTACCTTTGCGCCATGCAAATTTTAGATGGTAAAAAAGTATCGCAAGCGGTAAAAGATCAGTTGAAAATATCCGTAGCACAACTCTTCGCTGAAGGAAAAAAAGTTCCGCATCTCGCTGCGATATTGGTTGGCAATGACGGCGCCAGTGAAACTTATGTGGCTTCCAAAGTAAAATCATGTGAAGAAGTTGGTTTTAAATCAACGCTTATAAGATTTGATGCTGATATTTCTGAACACTTATTGCTGGAAAAGATACTGGACCTTAATCATGATCCCGATGTGGATGGAATTTTGGTACAGCTTCCTTTGCCAAAACATATTTCTGACGAAAATGTGATCAATACTATTGATCCGGATAAAGATGTAGACGGCTTTCATCCTGTAAATGTTGGGAAAATGGTGCAGGGATTACCAACTTTTATTCCGGCAACACCGCATGGTATAATGCTGATGCTCGAACATTATAAAATAAATACTGCCGGAATGCATGCGGTAGTAATTGGCCGAAGCAATATTGTTGGCAGACCTATGAGTATTTTATTAAGTGAAAATAAAAATCCCGGAAACTGTACTGTCACGATTTGTCATTCAAAAACAAAAAATATTGCAGAGCTATGTCGTAATGCTGATATAATTGTTGCTGCATTAGGTCGTCCAGGTTTTGTAAAAGAGGATTGGGTAAAAGAAGGCGCCATAATTATTGATGTTGGCATTACAAGAGTAGCTGATTCAACTAAAAAAAGCGGATTCAGATTAAGAGGTGATGTAGATTATGAAAATGTTGCTCCAAAATGTTCTTGGATAACTCCTGTTCCTGGTGGCGTGGGGCCAATGACAATCGCTGCGCTGTTGAATAACACTTACAGATCGTGTATGATGAAAAACTAATCCCCGGCCCCCTCTAAATCTCCCCCGACGGGGGAGACTTGCTAACACACAAGGCTAAAATTTGAAAAGAACTACTGCATTGTACCTTTACATTTTCAAATGAAAACCGAAATCGTAAATCTAAAATCTGAAATCACATCGCTTCCTGTGATGGAACATTTCTATACTTTGCAGGGTGAAGGATTTCATCAAGGCAAGGCTGCATACTTTATAAGATTAGGCGGCTGCGATGTTGGTTGTGTATGGTGCGATGTAAAAGATAGCTGGGATGCAAGTAAACATCCAAAGTTGAGTGTTGAAAGTTTAAAGTTGAGGGTTAAAGAAACTCCTGCAAAAATTGTTGTTATTACCGGAGGCGAACCTTTGATGCATGATCTTGATGAACTAACTAAAGTATTACAAACAGCCGGATTAAAAACTAATATTGAAACATCAGGTGCATATCCACTAAGTGGGAAATGGGATTGGATCTGTTTATCGCCAAAAAAATTCAAAGCGCCGCTACCTGAAGTAATTCCTTTTGCCGATGAATTGAAAGTTGTGGTCTTTAATAAAAGCGATTTTGACTGGGCAGAAAAATATGCGGCATTAGTTTCACCAACATGTAAACTTTATTTACAACCTGAATGGGACAAGGCTGCTGAAATGACTCCATTGATCATTGATTATATAAAAGCCCATCCGAAATGGGAGCTGAGCCTGCAAATACATAAGTACATCAATGTGCCCTGATAGAAAGCTGTGAGCTTTTAGCCATGAGCTATGAGCAATTGACAAGCTTCAAGATGCAACCAATAATAACTCTGTTCCCTCTTAACATTTATTTACTGAACAAGGAATAAAAAAGCATTAGATTCGTTATAGAAATCCAGCTATATCAATGAAAACTTTCTTTCATATTGTATTTCTTGTCGCCTGCCAATTGTTAATTGCACATTATTCATCTGCACAAATATCAAACACGTCTAAAATAAATCCCAGGGCTGTAAAATTATATAATGAAGGCATTGCAAAAGCAACCGATAACAGGTTTGACGATGCAATAAGTTATTTCCTCCAGGCCATTTATCTCGACTCAAATTATGTGGATGCTTATCTGTCGTTGGCCGGCGTTTATGGACAAACCAGAAAACCCGATCTGTCGGTTGAATATTATCAAAAGGCATTGAGAAGAGATACAATGTCCACCCGGGTTTACAAACTTCCTTATGCAATTAATCTTGCAGGCATGGGAAATTTTACAAAAGCATTGGATGTGATCAATGAATATTTATCAAATCAAAAATTAGGAGAAGCAAGTCGCAAGGCAGGTGAGTTTCGTAAGAAATGTTTTGAATTTGCCGTAGCTAATGAAAAAAAGAATGCGGGACGCAACTACCAGTTTGCACCAAAAAATGCCGGCGACAGAATTAACAGCGCCGAATCAGAATATCTTCCTTGTTTAACAATTGATGGTAAAGAATTTTTCTTTACAAGAAGAGTTCGCGGTTATGATGAAGATTTCTTTTCTGCAAAATGGGAAGGAAAAGATTGGGTAAAAGCGGCGCCGCTTGGCGGCAATGTAAATACCGATCAGAATGAAGGGGCACAAATGATATCACAGGATGGCGAATGGCTGGTGTTTACTGCTTGCAATCGAAAAGATGGTTGGGGCAGCTGTGATATCTATATTTCTTTTCTCACACAAAATGGATGGAGTGAAGGAATAAATCTTGGTGGTAAAATAAATACTGATCAATGGGAATCACAACCATGTCTTTCTCCGGATAAAAGAGATCTGTATTTTGCCAGCAGGAGACTTGGCGGCTATGGCGGCAGTGATATATATGTTTCGCATCTGCAACCAAATGGCGAATGGACAACACCTGAAAATCTTGGGCCAACAATAAATACAGCCGCCGATGAATCATGTCCTTTTATTCATGCCGATAATCAAACATTATTTTTTACATCAAATGGTTTACCAGGCTATGGTGAAGATGATCTGTTTTATGCAAGAAAAGGACCAAAAGGTGATTGGAGTGTGCCGGAAAACCTCGGTTATCCTATCAATACAATTTATAAAGAAGGAACATTGTTTATAGCCGCAGATGCAAAGACTGCATACTATGCAAGTGACCGCAGCGATAGTAAAGGTGGTTTGGATATTTATAGTTTTGAATTGCCTGAAAATATTCGTCCGAATAAAACACTTTGGGTAAAAGGCAAAGTGTTTGATAAAAAAACAACCAGGGGTTTGCCATCTGCAGTTGAGCTGATAGATATGAATACAAAACAACTGATCTCAAAAGTGCAAACAGATGAAAAAGGAAATTATCTTATTACATTGCCCATAGGAAAAGATTATGCATTTAATGTAAACAGGAAAGGCTATCTGTTTTATTCAGATAATTTCTTTTTAAGTAATCATTCGCCTGATTCTACTTATCAAAAAGATATTCCGTTGCAGCCAATAGAAGCAAATGCCTCAATAGTATTAAAGAATGTTTTCTTTGATGTAAATAAATTTGACCTGAAACCGGAATCAGAAGCTGAGCTGGATAAATTAGTTCAGTTGCTAAATGATAACCCTTCAGTAAAAATCCAGATCGGTGGACACACCGATAATGTTGGCAAACCCTCAGATAATCTCACCTTATCTAATAATCGTGCAAAATCTGTTGTCATATATCTTGTCTCAAAAGGTATCGTAGCAACAAGGCTCACTTCAAAAGGTTTTGGAGAAACACAACCCGTTGCCGATAATAAAACCGAAGAAGGAAGAGCATTGAACAGGAGAACGGAGATGAAAGTAATTAGTCAATAGTTTTTTAGTTCAGAGTTAAGAGTCAGGAGTTCAAAGTATATTTGAATTTACCTTATTAATCGACCGGACTAAGAACTATGAACTCTGAACTAATTTACCAACTCGCCTTAACAGATGTCCCCAACATTGGTTGCGTACATGCAAAGATCCTTGCACAGGAATTCGGTTCTGCCGAAAAAGTTTTCAAAGCAAAACAACAACTGCTCGAAAAAATTGAAGGCATTGGTGAAGTAAGGGCAAAGGCGATTAAAGCATTTCATGATTTTTCAAAAGCGGAAGAGGAAATAAAATTCATAGAGAAGTACAAGATCAAGCCGCTTTTTCTTACAGACAAAGATTATCCCAAACGTTTATTGAATTGCTACGACTCTCCTACTCTTTTATTTTATAAAGGCGAAGCTGATCTGAATGTTTCAAAAGTTCTTGCAATCATTGGCACAAGAAATCATACTGAATATGGAAAACAACAAACCGAGAAATTGGTGAAAGAACTTTCATCTCAAAATGTACTTGTTGTAAGCGGTATGGCATTCGGAATAGATGCAATTGCACATAAAACATCTATTAAAAATGATCTGGCAACAGTTGGTGTTTTGGGTCATGGCCTTGATCAAATTTACCCACCTGAACATTCCAATCTTGCAAAAGATATGCTGAAACATGGCGGCGGATTACTTACTGAATTCAGAAGTAACACAAAACCGGATAAACATAATTTTCCGACACGCAACAGGATTGTTGCCGGCATGAGTGATGCTACTGTTGTAATTGAAACAGGTGAAAAAGGCGGTAGCATGATCACTGCTGAATTGGCAAACGGATATAATAAAGATGTATTTGCCATGCCCGGAAGAGTGAATGACAACAAAAGTGCAGGCTGTAATTTTTTAATAAGAAATAATAAAGCAATGCTGCTGACCGATGCCGAAGAATTGATAGAAGTGATGGGATGGGAGGAGAAAAGTCAAAAGTCAAAAGTCAAAAGTCAAAAAGAACTATTTATCGAATTAACTAGAGATGAAAGAATAATTGTTGATATTTTAAATGAAAAAGAAACTGTTCATATTGATGAACTGAATATCAAAAGCGGCTTAAGCAGTAGTTCAATCGCGGCCGCCATTTTAAACCTTGAGCTGCAGGGGGTCGTTGGCTCACTGCCGGGCAAACTGTATAAGTTGAATTAAAAATCACCCAATTTGCCCGCAACAAATAAGATCTGAGCAAATAATTGTTGGTTACTTTTGCCCCGAAATCTTTTAATGAGATCAATAAAGCTAAATCCTCTATACGATTGATGAGCGGGGCAACGTTTTAACCGTTGTTGTTGTCTCAAGTGCAGTAAACGAAACACTTATCCAAGCTATGCCCTTAAGACTGCTGTCTAAATATTTTGCCTTTCTGTTGATACTTGCTTTGCGGGCAACAATCAGTTTTGGTCAACCCTGCTCCAATTTGGGACAAACTCCTTCAACGGCTTTCCCTGTTTGCGGAACCACAGTCTTTCATCAAAGCTCAGTTCCAATTTGCGCCACTCAAAACATATTTGTTCCGGGTTGCTCTACTCAACCTGGCGGAGCCAGTTATCAAAATAAAAATCCATACTTCTATAAATTCACTTGTTATACATCAGGCACATTGGGATTTTTAATAGTCCCCTTAGCTGCAAATGAAGATTACGATTGGCAATTATGGGATATAACAGGGCAAAACCCTGATGATATTTTTACAAACAACACTTTAGTGGTAACTGCAAACTGGTCAGGGACCTATGGCAACACCGGGGCTTCGGCATCTGGGGTTAATTTTATACAATGTGGTTCGGACCCCGCTGCGGGTTTACCAACATTTGCTGCCATGCCTACCCTGATCGCAGGTCATGAGTATATATTAATGGTAAGTCATTTTACAGATGGCCAAAGTGGTTATGACCTTTCTTTTGGCGGTGGCACCGCAGTTATTACTGATCCGACCACTCCACATTTAGCCACCGCAAAGCCTGATTGCGATGGAACAAAAATTACAGTGAAGCTGAATAAAAAAGTAAGATGCAACAGCATTACAGGTAATGGTACAGAATTCAGTTTATCTCCTGCTGTTGCAAACGTAATTGCTGCCATAACTGATTCCTGTGCCTTTGCTTTTGATTTTGACGAAATAACATTAACGCTTTCTGCACCACTTCCCAACGGCAATTATAGCGTTATAATAAATAACGGAAGCGATGGCAATACACTGCGTGATAATTGTGATAATCTTATTCCGCAAGGCGAACTCGTTTCATTTACATATAACAAACCACAACCAATATTTGCAGACAGCATTGGAAAAGTAGCTTGTGCTCCCGATTCATTAAAAATATATTTCCCTAAAAAAATTAACTGTGCAACGATAGCTCCTGACGGAACAGATTTTTCAGTATCAGGTCCTGTGCCGGTTACGGTGGCCAGTGCAATGGGAAATTGCATCAATGGCAAAACAGATTATATCGTTGTAAGATTTTCATCCCCTATTTATACAAAAGGAAATTTCACACTTACATTAAAGGCAGGAAGTGATGGTAATGTAGTAGTTGATGAATGTGGTCAGGAAACACCATTGCAAACTCTTCCTTTTACAACTGCTGATACTGTATCTGCTACTTTTCAATATCAAATTCAATATGGTTGTGTAAAAGACACTTTGTTCTTTTCACACAACGGAGCCCATGATGTGAATTATTGGAAATGGAATATCAATACGTTTCCATCCATCACTTCACAAACAACATCTTTTATCGCATCAGCTTCAAGTGTAAACAATATCCGATTATTTGTAAGCAACGGAGTGTGTATGGATTCAACAGCTGAAGTAATTACATTGGATAATGAAGTGAAAGCATCATTTGAAATGGAAGATTATACTTGTCCCGAAGATAGATTGGTTGTGACTAATACAAGCACAGGCTTGATTGATACATGGCGATGGAGTTATGGCTCAATCGGCAGCAGTTCATTTAAAGATCCGCCTCCATTTCTCTTTCCAACAACCGGCAGAGAAACAAATTATACTGTAAAGCTTGAGGTCACCAATCTTGCTCTTGGTTGTACCGATGTTGCTGCGAAAACAGTTACTGTATTTGATCATTGTAATATTGACGTACCAACTGCTTTTACTCCTAATAATGATCTGCTGAATGATAAGTTTGGTCCGCATAATGCATTGAAAGCGGAGAATTATCATTTCAAAGTTTATAACAGGTGGGGGCAATTGGTTTTTGAATCAAAGAACTGGAAAGAAAGATGGGATGGAAAAGTGAAAGGCACAGCACAAGCAACCGGTGTATATGTGTGGATGCTAACATATACTCATCGTGATACGAAGAAATCTGTGTTTAAGAAAGGAACGGTGACATTGATTCGTTAAGCTTTCCAGTTAGTATAAAAAATTTACCACATAGGCACATAGAAACATAGATTTCACATAGAAAATCCTATCTGTTCCTATTGTACCTATGATTCTATGTGGTGAAAAAAAGCTGAATAGCGATCAGAACGCTTAAGTGTGCGACGCAACAGAAGTCAAATAGAATTACCAAAGCTGGTTACCAAAAAATCATTTTCATCTTTATAGCTGCCGCCCTATCTTTGCACATGGCAACAAGAATTTCTCCCTCTACAGACAATCAATCCCCAAAATTTTTCGGCGAAGGACTTACGTTTGACGATGTTCTTTTATTGCCCGGCTATAGCCAGGTACTGCCCCGGGATGTAGAAATAAAAACAAGACTTACAAAAGATATAACGCTGAACATCCCGATGCTTTCAGCAGCAATGGATACAGTAACGGAAGCAAACCTTGCAATTGCATTGGCAAGAGAAGGTGGCCTTGGTATGCTTCATAAAAACATGAGCATTGAAGAACAAGCTGCACAGGTACGAAAAGTAAAAAGAAGCGAAAGTGGATTGATACTTGATCCGGTAACTCTGCTTGCAAACGCTACTATCGGCGATGCATTGAAATTGATGAGAGAAAATAAGATCGGCGGTATTCCGATTATTGATAAAGCCGGTAAGCTTGTCGGCATTCTTACCAACCGTGATCTTCGCTTTGAAGATGATCCTAAAAGAAAAGTGAGTGAAGTGATGACAAAAGAAAATTTGTACACTGCACCGGAAGGAACTGACTTGAAAAAAGCTGAACAACTTTTTAAGAAAACAAAA
>Ga0209797_10000375_pt1 | contig 22062 bp, 22 predicted proteins | sample DOMMetBare3Fresh_2_FD_187472 | JGI IMG/M metagenome (GOLD analysis project Ga0209797, IMG submission 187472) | Wetland sediment microbial communities from St. Louis River estuary, USA, under dissolved organic matter induced mercury methylation -... | ecosystem: Environmental > Aquatic >... | reverse complement strand
CGGCGGGTGAGGCCCGCCTGGAGCAGCTTCACCGCCGCCCGCTCCAGCTGCAAGAGCGTCTTCCCCTTCTCGCCGTCGGGCAGCGCGTGGACGACGGCGAGGTTCCCGCCCTTCCGCAGCGCGGCGGCGGTCTTCCGGCCGAGGGGCGTTCCGAGCACGCGGGCGCAGGAGACGAGCGCCACCCGGTCGCGGCCGGCGGCGGCCGCGGCGGCCGCGCCTGGCAGGACCGGCCCCACCCGCACCTCGTAGCGGTGCCCGTCCTGCCGGGCCTCGAGGACCTCTGGCGACGCCTCGCTCACGCGACGCCCCCGACGAGGCCGAGCACGCGCCGCGCCACCGCCTCGGGCGCGAGCGCGTCCACCTCCACGCGGTGGTGGGCGCGCAGGTACTGGGGGAGGCGCCTGGCGAGCAGCGCCTCCCACCGGGGAGCGAGCGGACGGGTTCCCGCCTCCGCGCTCGAGGGCTGTGCGGCGCCGAGGCGGCGCGCGGCCTCGGCCGCCGAGACGTCGAGGAAGACCACCCTCCCCACGGCGAGGAGCCGCGCCGCGCTCTCGGGGTCGCAGAAGGCCCCGCCGCCGAGGTCCACGACGAGCGGCCCGGCGAGCGCGCCCACCGCCTCGCGCTCCAGCGCCCGGAAGGCCGGCTCTCCCTCCTCGGCGAAGATGCGGGCGACGGGCTTTCCGGCCCGGGTCTCGACGAGGGCGTCGGTGGACACGACCTTGCGGCACAGGAGGAGGCCCAGGGCGCGGGCCACGGTGGACTTCCCCGAGCCCATCATCCCGGTGAGCGAGAGCGCCTCAGCGGATCCGAGCGGCATAGGCCTCCACCGCCTGTTCGATATCGCGGATCGCGTCCCCCGGGAACTTTTCGACGAAAGCGCAGGCCAGCTCCCAGCAGACCACGGCCTCGCCCACCACCGCCGCGGCGGGCACCGCGCAGACGTCGCTCCGCTCGTAGCGGGCCTGCGCCGGCGCGTGGGTGTCGATGTCCACGGTGGCGAGCGGCGTCGTCATGGTGGGAATGGGCTTCATGAAGGCGCGGACCTGGAGGACCTCTCCGTTCGTCATCCCGCCCTCGAGGCCGCCCGCCCGGTTCGTCTCGCGGTAGTAGCCGCGCTCCTTCGACCAGTGGATGGCGTCGTGGAAGCGGTCTCCGGGCAGGTCCACCCGCGTGCCGGCGCCGATCTCCGCCGCCCGGATGGCGGGGATGGAGCACAGGGCCCCGGCGAGCCGGCCGTCGAGCCGGCGATCGGGATGGGCGTAGCTCCCGAGTCCTGGGGGAAGCCCCGTGGCGTAGACCTCGAAGGCCCCGCCGATGGAGCCGCCGCGCGCCTTCTCCCGGTCGATGATGGCCTTCCACTCCGCGGCGGCGGCCGGGTCGTCCACGTGCAGCTCGGAGGCCTCGATGGCGGCGAGCCCCTCCGCCGAGGGCGGGCCCTCCGGGTGGATGGCCCGCTCGCCGACGGCCGTCACCCGCGAGCTGACCGCGATCCCGAAGCGTGCCAGGAGCTGGCGCGCCAGCGATCCGAGCGCCACCGTGGCGGCGGTGGAGCGGGCGCTGGCCCGCTCCAGCGCGTCGCGGGCGTCGTCGAAGCCGTACTTGAGGACCCCCACCAGGTCGGCGTGGCCCGGCCGCGGGCGCGTGAAGCGCGGCCCGCCGCGCGCCGCGGGGGACACGAGGTTCTTCCAGCTCTCGTGGTCCTTGTTCCAGACGACGAGGGCGATGGGCGAGCCCAGCGTCACGCCGCCCCGGATGCCGGAGAGGAACTGCGCCTCGTCCCGCTCGATCTTCTGGCGGTCGCCGCGGCCGTACCCCTTCTGGCGGCGGCGCAGGTCGCGGCTCACTTGCTCGAAGTCCACGGCGAGGCCGGCGGGGAAGCCCTCGGCGATGGCCGCGAGCGCGGGGCCGTGGGACTCGCCGGCCGTGAGGTAACGAAGGGCCATTCAGCTCTCCCGGGGATGGAGCGCGGCGGCCATGACGGCCTCGGGCGCCGGCCGTCCCGTCCAGAGGGTGAAGGCGAGCGCGCCCTGGCGCGCCAGGATCTGCTCGCCGGTGACGAGCCGCGCGCCCGCCGACCGGGCGGCGCGGGCGAAGGCGGTGTCGCCGTAGACGAAGTCGGCGGCGACCTGCCCCTGCCGCCACGGGAGCGCCGGAAGCTCGCCGGCCTTGCCCGCGAGGCCGACCGAGGTGGCGTTCACGACGAGGTCCGCGCGCTCGGCCTCGTGTGCCAGGTCGGCCCAGGGGGCGGGCTCGGCGGCGGCGGCGGGCTTCTTCATGGCACGGGCGATTCCGTGGCACACCGCCACCGCGGCCTCGGGCCTGCGGGAGGCGACCCGGACCGTGCCGCCGAGGTCGAGCAGCGCCCACGCCGCCGCCCGCGCGGCGCCGCCCGCGCCGAGGACGAGCGCCCGCGCTCCGGCGGCGATGCCGGCCTCGGCGGCGAGACCGAGGAAGGCGGGGGCGTCGGTGTTGTGCCCTTCCCAGCCGTCGGGGAAGCGCCGCAGCGTGTTCACCGCGCCGACGAGCCGCGCCGCGTGGTCGACGCGGGCGCAGAGCCCGAGCGCCTTCTCCTTGTGGGGCACGGTGACGTTGAGGCCATGGAAACCGAGCGCGTGCGCCCCGCGCACCGCCTCGGCGAGCGCCTCCGGCCGCACGTCGAGCGCCACGTAGACCGCGTCGATCCCGGCCGCGGCGAAGGCGGCGTTCTGCATGGCGGGCGAGAGGGTGTGGGCCACCGGGTGGCCGAGGACGCCGTAGAGCGCGGTGCGCCCCGAGATCACCGCGCCCCTCCCGCGAGCCCGTCCAGGATCTCGAAGAAGCGGGGGAAGCTGGTGGCGACGCAGGCCACGTCGTCGAGGACCACCTCGCCGCCGTCCATGAAGAGCTGGGCGACGGCCATGCTCATCGCCACCCGGTGGTCCATGCGCGTCCGCACGGCGACGCCCCGGAGCGGCGTCGGCCCCTCGATGGCGCAGCCGTCGTCGAACAGCTCGATGCGCGCGCCGGCCGCGGCGAGGGTCTCCCCCATGGCGGCGAGCCGGTCCGACTCCTTGACCCGGAGCTCCCTCGCGTCCCGGATGACGGTGCGCCCCTTCGCCTGCGTGGCCATGGCCATGATCACCGGAAGCTCGTCGATGAGCCGCGGGACCATGTGGCCGCGGATCTCCACGCCCTCGAGCCGGCCGGCCCTCACGGTCACGTCGGCGCGGGGCTCGCCGGCGCTCTCGCGCGGGCTCGCGACCTCCACCCGAGCGCCCATCTCCGCGAGCACGTCGAGGAGCCCGGTGCGCGTCGGGTTCACCCCCATGCCGCGGGCGGTGACGGCGGACCCCGGGAGCGCGGCGGCCCCGCACAGGAAGAAGGCGGCCGAGGAGATGTCGCCCGGCACGTCCACGACGCCGCCGCGCGGCCGGCCCGCGGTGACCCGCACCTCCAGTCCCGCGACGTGGAGCGGAACCCCCATGTAACGCAGCATGCGCTCGGTGTGGTCGCGCGAGGCGGCGGGCTCGACGACCGACGTCTCGCCCTCCGCGAAGAGGCCGGCGAGCAGGATGGCAGACTTCACCTGCGCGCTCGCGACCGGGAGGACGTGCCGCGCTCCCCGCAAGGCACCGCCGCGCACCGCCACCGGCGGCAGCCGGTCGCCTTCGCGGGCGGAGAGGTCCGCGCCCATCCGGCGCAGGGGCTCGAGGACGCGGCGCACCGGCCGGCGCCGCAGCGAGGCATCGCCGGTCAGCACCGAGAGACCGGGAACGGCGGCGAGCACGCCGGTGAGGAGCCGCAGGCACGTGCCGGAGTTGCCGCAGTCGATGACGTCGTCGGGCTCGCGCAGCCGCTCGGGCGGCGCCACCACCACCTCGCCCGCCTCGTCGCGCACCGCGGCGCCGAGCCTCTCCACCGCCCGGCGCGTCGAGCGCACGTCCTCGGCCTCCAGGATTCCGCGCACGCGGCTCTCGCCGCGGGCCAGCGCCGCGAAGAGCAGCGCGCGGTGCGAGATCGACTTGTCCCCCGGCGCCTCGAAGGCGCCGGCGAGCGGCCCGCGGCGGCGGCAGGTGACGGGGCCGGTCAGAAGAGCTCCCCCCGGGCGGCCCGCGCCTCCTCCAGGGCGGCGCGGGCGGACTCCGGCGACTCGTCGATGGCCGCGAGGACGCGGGCGAGGTGGCGCGACAACGCTCGCGCCGCCTCGGGCAGGTGGGCGTTGCGGCGCGCCACCTCTCCCTGGATGTCGAAGGCGAAGGAGGCGAGGCGCGTCATGTCGTCGAGGCCGGGCCCGGCGAGGCGGGCCGCGAGCGGGCCGGCCTCGCGGGCGGCGAGGGAGAGGGCGCTCGCGACGAGGTAGGGCAGGTGCGACACCATGGCGACCGCGGCGTCGTGCTCGGCGGCGCGGCAGAAGGCGACCTCGGCGCCGAGGCCGGCGTGGAGCGCCGCGACGCGCGCGAGCGCGTCCTCGCCGGCGCCGTCGGTGCACACCGCCACGGTCCCGCCCTTCCAGCGGTCGGCGCGGGCGCCCTCGTAGCCGCCGCGCCCGCCGAACATGGGATGGGCGCCCACGAAGGCGACGCCGGTCCTCACCTCGTCGCGGGCCCGTGCCACCACCCGCTCCTTGGCGCCGCCCACGTCGGTGAGCACCGCCCCGTCCTTCATGAGCCGGGATACGGGGCCGAGCAGCGACTCGATGGCGGCGATGGGCGTGCACAGCACCACGACGTCGCAGGCGGAGAGGGCCGGACCGGGCTCGGCGTGGGCGGCGTCGGCGACGCCGTCCGGGACGGCGCGGGCGCGCACGTCGCCGCGCGGCTCGACGGCGGTGACGCGGATGGAAGGGTCGGCGGCCTTGAGGGCCCGGGCGAGCGAGGCGCCCATGAGCCCGAGGCCGACGACGCCCACGGTGGTCGGCAGGGGCGCGCTCACGTGTGCAGGTCGGGGCGGAGCACCCGGGCCCCGCGGAGGTAGACGTGCTTCGCGTCGCCGGGGCGGCCCGAGTCCACGTGGATGAGGACGCGGACCGTCCGCGGGAGCGAGCCCGGCACCGGGATCTCCCTGGAGCAGATCATGGGGACCGTGCCCCAGCCCCCCTTCACCCTCGCCGCCCGCGCCGGGAAGTCGGCGTCGAGGTCGTGCGTGACGGTGAAGATCGCCCACACGATCTCTTCGGGCTCGATGTGGTTCGCCTCGGTGAGGGCGCGGCAGAGATCGGCCACGCCGTTCTCCATCGCCTCGATGGTGTTGGCCTCGATCTGGGTGGCTCCCCGGATTCCGCGCATGAGGAGCCTTGGAGTCTAGGGCAAGCCCCTTGCCCGCGCCAGACGCGCCGGATGGGCCGCGTCACTTCCAGACGCGGCGGTCCTCGAGCCTCTTCGCGCCCTCGGGGATGGTCCCCGGAGGCACGAACGCGACGTCGCCGCGGACCTTGACCTCGTCCCGGAGGGCCTCCGAGATGCGGGCCGCGAGGTCCTCCGCGCCGGCAGCGGGGCCGGAGAGCTCCACCTCGTAGGCGAGGTGGTCTTGCTGCCCCTCGCGCGTGACCACCGCACGGTAGCGGGCCACCGCCGGAAAGCGCTTCATCACCCCGTCCATCTGGCCGGCGCGCACGAACATTCCCTTCACCTTGACGCCGTCCCCCACCCGGCCGAGCAGGCCGGCGAGCTTGGGCGCGGTGCGGCCGCAGGGGCACGGGGCCGGCGGCGCGAGGGTGGAGAGGTCCCCGGTGGCGAACCGGACGAGCGGATAGGCTTCGTCGAAGATCGTGGCCACGATTTCGCCGGGCCGGCCGGGGGGGGCGGGCTCGCCGGACGCCGGGTCGAGCAGCTCCACGATCACGTCGGGGTGGACGTGCCAGCCACCCTTCTCCGGGCACTCGTAGGCGAGGCAGCCGAGGTCGGCGGTGCCGTAGCCCTGGAGCACCCGCACGCCGAAGCTCGTCTCGAGCTCGGTCCGGAGCGACTCCGGCAGCATCTCGGCGACGACGAAGGCCGCTTCGATCGAGAGCGGCGTCTTCTCCTCCCGCGCCTTCCCGAGCAGGGTGTGGAGGAAGCTCGGCGTCCCGAGGTAGGCCGTGGCCCCGACGTGCGCGGCGATCTTGATCTGCTGCTCGGTCTGGCCCACCCCCGCGGGGATGACGACGCACCCGAGGCTCCGCGCCGCGGCGTCGAGCATGAAGCCGAGCGGGGTGAGGTGGTAGGAGGCCGCGTTGTGGACGATCTCGCCCTTTCGGAATCCGGCGGCCGCGAGCCCGTGCCGAAAGCGCCAGAAGTCGTCGCCGGCGCCCTGCGGGTCGAAGATGGGGCCGGGCGACATGAAGATCCGGGCGAGCCGGCCGGGCTCGACGCCGAGCAGGCCGCCGAACGGGGGCAGGGCGGCCTGCAGGCCCGGGAGATCGTCCTTGCGGGTGATGGGGAGCTTCGCGAGGTCGTCGAGGCCGCGGACGTCCCTCGGCGAGACGCCGGCCGCGGCCAGGGCTTTCCTCACGTGAGGCGCCTTCCGCCAGGCGCGGGCGACCGTCTCGCGGAGGCGCCTGCCGAGGTAGGTGCGCCGCCTTCCGGGGGACTGCTTCTCCAGGGCCGGGGCGAGGACGGTGCTGGGGCGGAGCTTCGGCATGGTCGGGCTCCTCGCCGCGCGCCGGCCGCTAGCTCAGCCAGCGCTTGCGGCGCTTGTAGAACTTGAGGTTCTTGTAGCTCTTCTTCTCGCCGACGCCGCCGCCCAGGTAGAACTCCTTCACGTCCTCGTTGGCGCGCAGCCTGTCCGGCTCGCCGTCCAGCACGATCCGGCCGTTCTCCATGATGTAGCCGAAGTGCGCGATGGAGAGGGCGAGGTTCGCGTTCTGCTCGACGAGGAGCATGGTGGTCTTCTCCTCCTCGTTGATCTTCTTCACGATGCGGAAGATCTCCTGGACCAGGAGCGGGGCGAGCCCGAGCGAGGGCTCGTCGAGCATCATGAGCTTGGGGCGCGCCATGAGGGCGCGGCTGATGGCCAGCATCTGCTGCTCGCCGCCCGACAGGTACCCGGCGAGCTTCTTCCGGCGCTCCTTGAGCCGCGGGAAGTAGTCGAAGCACAGGTCGTGGTCGCGGCGGAGGCCCGCCCGGTCTCTGCGGGTGTAGCCCCCCATGACGATGTTCTCGTCGACGGTGAGGTCCTCGAAGACGCGCCGGCCCTCCATCACCTGGAAGAGGCCGCGCCGCACCACCTCCTCGGGCGCCAGCCGGTCGATGCGCTCCCCCTCGAAGACGATGCTTCCGTCGGTGACCTCGCCGTCCTCGGTCTTGAGGAGCCCGGAGATGGCCTTGAGGGTGGTGGTCTTGCCGGCTCCGTTCGAGCCGAGGAGCGCGACGATCCCCCCCTTCGCCACCTCGAGCGAGAGCCCCTTCAGGACGAGGATCACGTCGTCGTAGATGACCTCGATGTTGTTGACCTTGAGCATCGACCCTCGGGACCCGCCGCCTCTCCCGGGAGGTTCCCGGGAGAGGGAGCGGGAGGGGGAGAGGAACGGCCTACAGCCCCAGCCACTCCGGCTTGCGCGGCATGTCGTACTCGGCGACCTTCACGAGCTTGCCGTCCTGGACCTGGTAGATGGGGGTCTTGGTCATGGAGCGGTGGTCGGTGGGCGTGATGGTCACGTTGTTGGTGAGGCCCCCCATGTCGAAGTTGGAGAGCGTCTCCGCCGCCTTCTTCACGCCCTCGCCGTTCAGCTGGCCGGCCTTGTCCGCCCGCTTGAGCACCTCGCTCCAGGCCAGGGCCGAGCACCAGCCGCGCACGTACATCGCGTCGTGCGTGTCGTTGGGGTGGTTCGCCTTGTGAAAGTCGACGATCTTCTTCATCCCCGGCACGTCGGTCCCGAACGGAACGTGGGGCACGACGCCGGTGACGCCCTCGGCAGCCTCCTTGGCGACGAGCGGGAGCTGCTCGCTGAAGCCGTAGGGATTCGACCCGAACCGGGTCGTGAGCCCGAGGGCCTTGGCGCCCTTGAGGACGAGCGAGACGCCGGTGGTGGTCACGTTGATGTAGGCGTAGTCCGCCCCCTTCTGCTTCATGTTGAGGAGCTGGCTGGTGGCGTCCTGGAAGTTGGGCGGCAGCACCTCCTCGTCCACGAGGTCGATCCCGTTCTCCTTGCAGAAGAGGCGGCCGGCCTCGACGGGCGCCTTGCCGTACGGGTTGTCGCCGTACAGGAAGGCGACCTTGGGGTTGCGGCTCTTGTCCTTCCAGTCGGCCTTGACCCAGGAGAGCCAGGCGCGGATCTGGTCCGAGTAGCTCGGGGCGATGAAGAAGTTGTAGGGCGTCTTCGCCGGATCGGTGAGTCCGCCGAAGAAGGACGCGGAGAAGTAGGGGATCTTGTCGGCGGCGACGAAGTCCTTCATGGCGAAGGTGTCGCCGGTGCCCCAGCCGTTGATCATGATGACCTTCTCGTCGTTCACCATTCGCTTGTAGGCGGAGACGGCCTCCGGGATCTTGTAGCCGTAGTCGACGCCGATGAGCTTCACCTTCTTGCCGTTGATGCCGCCGCCCGCGTTCACCCAGGCGACCGCGTCCTGGACGCCCTGGGCGTAGGGCTTCCCGACGTCGGAGGTGATGCCGGTGAGGTCGAAGATCCCGCCCACCTTGATCTCGGCCTGGGCCGTCGCCGCCGCTGGGACGAGCGCGGCCGAGGCCAGGATGGACAGCAGTGCTCCACGAATCGTCTTCGTCATGTACGTCCTCCGAGGGGGTTCGTTCACTGCCAATTCGACTGCGTTCAGTACGAGAAGGGGTACAGCTTCCAGTAGTTCTTGATGGTGTGCCAGCGCGCCGCCATGCCGTCGGGCTCGAAGACGAGAAAGAGGACGATGGTGAGGCCGAAGAATCCCATCTTGAGCGCGGCGAAGAGCTCCGTCAGCGCGGGGAAGGTCCCCGCCAGGGCGCCGGTCATGAGCCGGAGCAGCTCCGGCATGATGGTGATGAACACCGCACCGAAGACGGAGCCGAGGATGCTCCCCATTCCGCCGATGATGATCATGCCCAGGTAGTCGATGGCCACGGTGATGGGGAAGTTCTCCGGGCTGATGACCCGGGCCTGGTAGGCGAGGAGCGACCCGGCGACGCCCACGTAGAAGGAGGAGACGCCGAAGGAGAGCAGCTTGTATCGATAGACGCTCACCCCCATGACCTCGGCCGAGATGTCCTGGTCGCGGATGGCCACGAAGGCCTTTCCCACCTTGGTGCGGAAGAGGTTCTTGGCGAAGAGCAGGAGCGCCGCCGCGAGCGGCATGATGAGGTAGAACAGCCGCCGGTCCGAATCGAACAGGAACCCGGCGAGGCGAGGCGCCGGCGTGGAGATGCCGTTCACACCGCCCGTCAGGGACTCCCAGTGGGTGATGGTGAACTCGATGACGAAGTGGGCGGCCAGGGTCGCCATGGCGAGGTAGAGCCCCTTCAGCCGCAGCGACGGCACGCCGAAGACCATGCCGACGAGCGCGGTGGTGAGGCCCGCCAGCGGGATGACCACCGGGAAGGGCAGGCCCGCCTTGCCCGCGAGGGCCGCGGTAACGTACGCGCCCGTGGCGAGAAAGGCGGCGTTGCCGAGCGAGATCTGTCCTGTGAAGCCGGTGAGGATGTTGAGCCCCACCGCCGCGATGACGGCGATGCCGATCCGGTTCAGGATGTCGAGCCAGTAGGAAGCCGCGAGCTGGGGGAGGACGAGGAGGAAGGCGAGGAAAGCCGCCAGCGCCCAGCGCGCGAAGCGGGTCTCGAAGATCGCCATGTCCTCGGCGTAGGTCGTCCGGAAGTCGCCGCAGCGCATCGTGCCGTGCCTCCTAGACCCGCTCGATCTTCACGTTGCCGAAGAGCCCGTACGGCTTCACCGTGAGGATGATCACCAGGAACAGGAATGGCGCCACCTCCTTGACCCCGCCTCCGAAGATCGGATCGAGGTAGCCGCCGGAGAGGTTCTCGAGGACGCCCATGACGAGGCCGCCCACGATGGCGCCGAGCACGCTGTCGAGCCCTCCCAGGATGACGACCGGGATCACCTTGAGGCCGAAGAACGCCAGCGCCCCGTCCACCCCGCCGCGGATCGAGGCGAGCAGGACGCCGCCCACCGCCGAGACGACGGCGGCGATGCTCCAGGAGAGGGCGAAGATGCGCTTCACCGAGATGCCCATGGAGAGCGCCACCTGCTGGCTGAAGGCGGTGGCCCGCATGGCGATGCCGGCGCGGGAGTACTTGAAGAAGAGGGAGAAGATGACGAGCAGGAGCGCCACGCAGGCGACGCTGTAGAGGTAGCCCTGCGACACCGGCAGCGGCCCCACCAGGATCGGCTTGGTGGGGAAGATGGACGGGAAGGGCCGCAGGTCCGTGCCCCAGAAGCCCTGCACCACCGCCTTGAGGACGGAGGACAGGCCCAGCGTCACCATGATGACCGAGATGACCGGCTCCCCGATCATGGGGCGCAGGATGACGCGCTCCATGGCGATGCCGAGCACCATCGAGAAGACGAGCGTGAGGCCGAAGGCGGCGAGGAACGGGACCCGGTGGGTGCCGACGATGGCGAGGCACACGTACGCGCCGAGCATGAGGAACTCGCCCTGGGCGAAGTTCAGGATGCTCGTGGACTTGTAGATGATGACGAAGCCCAGCGCGACGAGGGCGTAGATGCTCCCGACGACGAGGCCGCTGATGACGAGCTGGAGGAAGAGCTCCATGCGTCAGGCCGCCTTCCCCAGCGCCAGCTCGCGCACGAGCAGCGTGGTGTGGATGCGGGTGGTCTTGCCGTCCTGGAACTTGATGGTGGTGTCGATCGCCACCTCGCCCCGGTCGCCGTAGAGGGCGGCGATGACCTCCTGGTACCGGTCCTCCACGAAGGCCCGGCGCACCTTGCGGGTGCGGGTCAGCTCCTCGTCGTCGGCGTCCAGCTCCTTGTAGAGCAGCACGAACTTGCGGATGCGCGCGGCGGCGGGGAGCGTCTCGTTGACCTGGTCCACCTCCGCCTGCAGGAGATCGTAGACCTCGGCCTTGGCCGACAGATCGGTATAGGTGGTGTACGAGATGCGCCGCCTCTCGGCCCACTTCCCGACGATGCCCATGTCGATGCAGAGCATGGCGGTGAGGTAGGGACGGTCGTGGCCGACGACCACCGCCTCCTTCACGTAGGGCGAGAACTTGAGCCGGTTCTCGATGAACTGGGGCGAGAACTTCGTCCCGTCGGCGAGTTGCATCACGTCCTTGATGCGGTCGATGACGACGAGGTGGCCGTCCTCGGTGAGGTAGCCGGCGTCGCCGGAGTGGAGCCAACCCTCCTCCATGGTCTCCTGCGTGGCCTTCTCGTTCTTGTAGTAGCCGAGGAAGACGGCGGCGCTCCGGGAGAGGATCTCTCCCCGCTCCGAGATCCGGACCTCGGTGCCGGGGATGGGCTTGCCCACCGTGTGGAACTGGATGTCCTCCTCGCGGTGGATGCAGGAGATCCCGCTGATCTCCGTCTGGCCGTAGATCTGCTTCAGGGGCACGCCCATGGCGTGGAAGAAGCGGAACACGTCCGGGCCGAGGGCCGCTCCGCCGGTGGAGCCCGAGCGCAGGTAGGTGAAGCCGAGCCGGTCCTTGAGCGCGCGGAAGAGCCCCCAGTAGGCGAGCCGGTAGAGGATCCGCAGCCTCGCCGGGACGGCCTTCTTCGCGAACTGGAGGTCGGCCACCTTCTGGCCGATCGGCAGGCACAGGTTGTACATGAGCCGCTTGAAGGGGGAGGTGTCCATGATCCGGACCTGAACGGTCGAGGTCAGGTTCTCCCAGATACGCGGCGGCGCGAACATCACGTGCGGCCCGATCTCCCGGATGTTCTCCATCACCGTCTCGGGCTCCTCCGGGAAGTTCACGGTGAAGCCCACCGCCAGCGCGGTGGAGAGCGACATCATCTGCTCGCCGATCCAGGCGAGCGGCAGGAAGGAGACGAACTCGTCGCCGGGCCGCTTCGGGTCCACCTCGTGGAGCGAGAGCGCCATGGCGAGGAGGTTCCGGAACGAGAGCATGGCCCCCTTGGGGAAGCCGGTCGTGCCCGAGGTGTAGCAGACGATGGCGACGTCGTCGGCGGCGCCCCGGCGGACGTTCTCCATCCAGAGATCCGGCCGCTCCCGCGCCAGCTCGCGCCCCTTCTCCTCCACCTGCTCGAAGGAGAGGAGTGCCGGGTGCTTGTAGCTCCGCAGGCCCCGCGGGTCGGTGTAGACGACGTGCCGGACCTTGGGGAGCGTCTCCATCATGTCCAGGATCTTGTCCACCTGCTCCTGGTCCTCGGCCACCACGAACGTCGCGTCGCAGTGGTCGATGACGTAGGCCACCTCGTTCAGGTTCGAGTCCTGGTACAGGCCCACCGAGGCGCCGCCGGCGGCCTGCGCCGCGATCTCGCTGCAGACCCACTCCGGACGGTTGTCTCCGATGATGGCCACCTTGTCGCCGCGCTGCATTCCCAGGGCGACGAGGCCCAGCGAGAAGTCGCGCACGCGGTCGTGGTACTCGCGCCAGGTGATGGACTGCCAGATCCCGAACTCCTTCTCGCGCAGGGCCGTCCGGTCCGCGAACGTGTGGGCGTTGCGGACCAGCAGCTTCGGGAAGGTGTCGTCGCCGTGGAGCCTGTCGAGGATGCTCACGATCTTCGTCCTCATCCCTCGACGAGCTCGTGCTGCTCGCCGAGGTAGGCGTCCTGCACCTCGCGGCTGCGGCGCACCTCCTCCGGGAGCCCGTCGGCGATCTTCTCGCCGAAGTTCAGCACGGTCACCCGGTGGGAGACGTCCATCACCACGCCCATGTCGTGCTCGATCATGACGAGGGTGGTCCCGCGGTCCTCGTTGGTCTCGAGGATGAAGCGGGCCATGTCCTCCTTCTCCTCGGCGTTCATCCCGGCCATGGGCTCGTCGAGCAGGAGGAGCCTCGGCTCGAGGGCCAGCGCCCGCGCCAGTTCCACGCGTTTCTGGAGGCCGTAGGCCAGCGTCCCGACCACCTTCTTGCGGATGTGCTGGATCTCCAGGAAGTCGACGATGTCCTCCACCATCTCCCGGTGGGCGATCTCCTCCTTCTGGCCGAAGCCCCAGAAGACGCCGCCGCCGAGCACGCCGGACTTCTGGTGGACGTGCCGGCCGATGAGGAGGTTGTCGAGGACGGTCATGCCCTTGAAGAGGGCGATGTTCTGGAAGGTGCGGGCGATGCCGAGGCCGGTGCGCGCGTCGGGACGGAGCCGCGTGATGTCCCGCCCCTCGAGGACGATCGACCCGCGCTGCGGGCGGTAGACCCCGGAGATGCAGTTCAGCATGCTCGTCTTGCCGGCGCCGTTCGGCCCGATGATGGCGTGGATGGCCCCTTTCTGGACCTCGAAGCTGACGTCGAAGAGCGCCGTCACGCCCCGGAAGTGCAGGAGGATGTCCTTCACTTGAAGCAAAGCCATGCGGCTCCCGGAGGGATCGGCCCCGGTCCGCGACCCGGGCAAGCCTCCTTTGATCCCAAAAGCTGGGGGTCTAGGCAAGCCGCGGTGCGGCACCCGCGCCCCGCCACCTACCTCGCCTTCCGCCCCGGACGGGGGGGGGTTCAACCGGGTGGCCAGCCCATGGGCCGGCCCGCCAGCACATGCAGGTGGACGTGGAAGACGAGCTGGTGGGCGTCCCGGCCCACGTTCATGACCGCGCGCCAGCCGCCCTCGGCGAAGCCCCTCGCCCGGGCCGCGCGGGCCGCCGCCCGCAGGAGCTTGCCCATGAGCGCGTCGTCGCCCTCCGTCACGTCGTTCCCGGTGGCGATGTGCCGCCTCGGGATGACGAGGAGGTGAACCGGCGCCTGCGGCTGGATGTCCTCGAAGGTCAGCGTGTCGGCGTCCTCGTCCACGATGCGGGCGGGGATCTCCTTCTTGGCGATCTTGCAGAACAGGCAGTCGGGCATGCCGTCTCCTCGCGTCGGGCCCAGCCGTCTCAGAAGAGCCTTGCGGAGTCGAGCAGGATGGTGACCGGCCCGTCGTTCACCAGCTCGACGTCCATGTGGGCGCGGAAGACGCCTCGCGCGACGGCGAGCCCCCGTTCTCCCAGGAACGCGCAGAAACGCTCGTAGAGCGCGTTCGCCAACTCGGGCGGCGCCGCGCCGGTGAAGCTCGGGCGGTTGCCCTTGCGCACGTCGCCGAGGAGGGTGAACTGCGAGACCACGAGCACGCCCCCGCCCGCGTCGGCGACGGAGCGGTTCATCTTCCCGGCGTCGTCCTCAAAGACGCGGAGCTGGGCCACCTTGTCGGCGAGGAAGCGGGCCTCCCCCTCCCCGTCGCCCTGGCCCACGCCGAGGAGCACGAGCAGCCCCCGGCCGATCGCGCCGACGGCGGCGCCCTCCACGCGGACCTCGGCCCGCGACACGCGCTGGACCACCGCTCGCATGCCGGCCGTCATGGCACGGCGGCGGGGCCGGCCGCAAGGTCCCGCGACCCAGGGCCTTCGGGCGCCGCGGGTGACAGGCAGGAGGGGCCGTGCTAGACCGCGCCCCATCGCCATGTACCTCATCCGGGATGCGCAGAAGGGCGACATCGAGGGCCTCGGGGCCCTCGCCGCCGTGCTCAACTCGGTGAACCTGCCGAACGACCGGAAGGCGCTCGCCGGCATCGTCCGGAAGTCCCAGCGAAGCTTCGAGGGGCGCATCGCGAGCCCGCTCGAGCGGGCCTACGTCTTCGTCCTCGAGGACACGCGGCGCGAGCGCATCGTCGGCACCTCGATGGTCATCGCACAGCACGGCACGCGCGAGTCGCCGTGCACCTTCTTCGACGTCTCGGAGCGGGAGCACTACTCCTCCACGCTCGACCGGCACTTCCGCCACCGGGTGCTCTCGATCGGGTACCACTTCGACGGCCCCACCGAGATCGGCGGGCTGGTCGTCCACCCCTCCGACCGCGGCAGCGCCGAGCAGCCCGGCAAGCAGCTCTCCTTCGTCCGCTTCCTCTACATGGCGATGCACCCCGAGCGCTTCCGCGAGAAGGTGCTGGCGGAGCTCATGCCTCCGCTCACGCGCGACGGGAAGAGCCTGTTCTGGGAATCGTGCGGGCGGCGCTTCACCGGGCTCGACTACCAGAGCGCCGACAAGCTCTCGCGCCGGAACAAGGAGTTCATCCAGCAGCTCTTCCCGCCCGGGGACCTCTACACCACCCTGTTCCCGCCCCGGGTGCAGAAGCTCCTCGGCGCGGTCGCGCCGGAGACGCGCGGGGCGCGCCGGATGCTCGAGCGCATGGGCTTCCGCTTCGTGGACCGGATCGACCCCTTCGACGGCGGCCCGCACTACGAGGCGAAGCTGGCGGACGTGACGCTCGTCCGCGCCCACCGGCAGGCGCGGCTGGCCGAGGCCCCGCTGGCGCGCGGCGGCACGGTCCACCTCGCCGGGGTCGCCCGCTCGGAGGGTCGGGTGCGCTTCCGCGCGCTCCGCACGCTCGCCCGCCTCCTTGGCGGCGAGGTGCAGCTCCCGCAGCCGGCACGGGACGCCCTTCGCGTCCGCGCCGGCGACCGGATCGACCTCGTCCCGTTCGAGAAGTGAGGGCGGCTACCCGCTCGCGAAGCGGAGCGGCATCACCACCCACAGCGAGACGGGCCGGCCCTGGGCATCGGCGCCGGGGAGCCAGCGGCAGGCGCGCAGCCCCCTGCGGATCACCTCCACGACGCGCTCGTCCAGCGCGGCTCCCAGCACCTCGACGCGTCCGATGGTGCCATCCCGCCCGACGGCGAACTTGACGGTGGTGGGACCGGAGACGTACCCGGCGAGATCGGGCGGCATGCGAATCGCACCGCGGACGCAGCCCGGGACGGCCTCGGCCGGCTTGCGGAAGCCGGTCGTCACGTACTGGGGCGCGTCCTCGAACTCGCTGCCGCGGCTGTGGGCCTCCATCGTCCCGCCGATGACGCCGCCGGGGACGCCGCCGACGACGCCGCCCTCCACGCCCTCCTCGTCGTACTCCTCCACCGGCTCGCCCGGATCGGGCATCTTCATCTCCGGCGCGACCTCGCGTGGCTGGACCAGGGCCGCCGGCGGGACGGGCCTTTTCACGACCACCGTCCTGGGCGAGGTCGGCGCGCGCCGCGCCGCCGCTGGCGGAGGAGGCGGGGGCGCGGGAACGCGGGGAGCCTGCCGCACGAACACCACGTCCACGACGGGCTCTCGCTCCGGCCGCTGGGCCGCGAGGTGCGCCGTGATGGCCGCGAGCGCCAGGAGGACCGTCGTCTCGAGCGCCGTCGCCCCCAGCGAGTACGCACCCCTCACGGCCGCGCGTCTCGAGAGGTCGCGGATCAGGAGCTGATCGAACACGGTGCCGACCCCCTCGCCTCTACCGGTATTCACGGAGAGGCCCCGAGGGAACCGGCGGAACGCGTCCCAGATGGGAAGTCCCGGCCGGCGCACGTCTGCGGGCCGGCGCCCGGAAGGGACCCGGGCCCGCCTGGGGAGGGTGGGCGCCGGCCTCCAGGATCGGGTGGAAGCGCGCTTCCGCCGGGTGTTACGCTCGGGGTGCATGGCCCCAGAACCCGCCGCCCGGCCGGCGGTCGCCCTCGGCCTCCTCGTCGTGAGCCTGCTCGCCGGCTGCCGCACGGCCACGGACGTCCAGCGCGACTACGCCCAGACCTTGAGGCCCCGGGAGGTCGAGGCGGCTCCGGTCGCGGGGCCCGATGCGCCGCTCCCGGGGCCGGCGCGGATCCTCAGGGTCCGCATCTACGCCGACGCGGACTACCAGGCCCAGACCCTCCGGTGGAGAGACCGGGTCCTGGGCCAGCTCGGACGCGCGAACAAGGTGCTCGAGGCCCAGTTTCGCGTACGCCTGGAGGCGGAGCCGGTGCGCGCGTGGAGCCGGCCGGACCGCGCCGGCGGGCTCGACAAGGCGCTCGCGGATCTCGCCGCCACGGACCCCGCGCGGGACGTCGACTGGGTGATCGGCCTCGTCTCCTCGCTGCCGATCTTCTCCGAATCGCACGAGCAGCTCGGGATGGCGTACTTCTTCGGCCGGCACTTCGTGCTCCGCGGGATGGACTCCCTGGCCGAGGCCGAGCAGCTCGAAAGGGCGCTCGACAAGCTCGCGGCGGACGAGCGGGAGTCGCTCCTGCGCGAGCGGCGGCTCCACAAGGAGACGGCGGTTCTTCTCCACGAGTGGGCGCACACGCTCGGCGCGTTTCACGAGCGCTCGCCAGACTGGCTCATGGCCCCGGCCTACGAGGTCCGCCAGGCCGCATTCTCGCCAGAGTCCTCACGCATCGTCCTCGTGGGCCTGCGGCTCCGGAACGCCTCCGACGCCCACGGGCGCGAGGCGTGGGGCAGGGCGTATCGCGACGAGGTGGTCCGTTCCGCGGCGACGGCCTGGGACGAGCGCACGCGGCAGGAGGCGCTCGCCCTGGCGCGCCAGCTGGGCGGTACGGCAGCGGACGGGGCGCCAGGTGGCGCGACGCCGCCCACCGCAGCGGCCCCGCTCCTGGGCGCGCGGCCGGAGGAGCTCCTCGCGCTGGCGCGCGAGCGGCTCGACGCCAGGGACCGTCCCGGAGCGATAGAGGCTCTCCTGCGGGCCGAGGCGGGGCTGGCCTCGGCGGGCTCGGATGGCCGGACGTGGGTCCGGCTCGCCCAGCTCTTCGACCGGGCCCAGACGTGCACCGCGGCGGAGCGGGCAGCCGCCCGGGCGCCGGGCGTTCCGGCCGCCGAGGACGTGGTGGCGGAGTGCACCCGGCTGCGCCGCTGGTATGCCCTTCCGCGCGCAGCGCGCGGCATCCCCGTCGAGCGCGAGCACGAGTACGTCGCGGCCATCCGTGCGGCCGAGACCGAGGTCCACCGGGAGCGATTCGACCGGGCGAAGGCCCGCGCCCGGGAGCTGGAGAAGGCGTTCCCAGGAAGTCCGGGCGCCGCCCTGATCGCCTGCCTCGCGGACGACGAGCGCAAGGTGGCCGCCCGCACCAAGGTCTCGTGCGCAGCGGCGGCGCGCGCCGACCCCGAGGCTTTCCACCCGCAGCACATCCTGGGACGCATCGCCTTCGAGGAGCGGCGCTGGAAGGAGGCGCGTGCCTTGCTGCAACGCGCCCTGGAGCTCGACGAGGCGAACGGCGAGGTGTGGCAGGAGGTCGCCGACGCCCACCAGCGCTTCGGCGACACGGATGCGCTCGAGGAGACCAGGGCCCGCTACCGCACGCGGTTCGGGTTGGAACTGCGGCCGGCGCGCTGATCGGCTCAGGCCTCGAGCACCGTCCCGACGCTGCCGGGCTCGAGCACGGCGCGGAGGAGCTCGCCGGGGGCGAGCCTCCCGACGATGACCACCGAGCGCGCGCCGCCCGCGAGGACGGAGAACGACTCCTCGAGCTTCGGGATCATCCCTCCGGAGATGGACCCGTCGGCGACGCCCCGCTCGAACTCGGGCCTGCGCATCCGCGCGATGCGGCTTCCCGGGTCCTTCACGTCGCGAAGCACGCCCGGCGTCGACGTCACCAGCACCAGCGCGTCGGCCGCGAGGGCCCCGGCGAGCTGGCTCGCCACCGTGTCCCCGTTGATGTTGAGCGGCTGGCCGTCCTCGGTGCAGCCCAGGCAGGCGAGCACCGGCACGTAGCGCCGCTCCCACAGGTCGCCGAGGAGCGGGAGGTTGAAGCCGGTGACGTCGCCGACGAGGCCCAGGTCCACCGGGTCCGGCCCGGCGCCGGTGACGACCCGCGGCGGCCGCCTCACCGCCCGGAGCACGTTGCCGCTCGCGCCGTGGAGCCCAACGCCCATGACGCCGTTGCGGAGGAGCCTGGCGCACAGGTCCACGTTCACCTGTCCCGCCACCACGTACTTCATGACCTCGAGCGTCTCGGGATCGGTGAAGCGCTTGCCGGCGATGACGCGCGTCTCGATGCCCATCCTCTTCTGCAGCGCGGTCGCCTGCGGCCCGCCGCCGTGGACGATGGCCACGCGGTGCCAGCCCTCGACGAGCGCGCGCACGTCGGTCGCGATGGCGTCCATCTCCGGGCTCGCCACCACCTCGCCCCCCACCTTCACGACGACGGTCTTCATGGCGGCCAGGGGCCCGTGTCCTCGAGCGACATCGCCTCCGGCAGCCCGAGGACGAGGTTCATGTTCTCGATGGCCTGGCCGGCGCCGCCCTTCACGAGGTTGTCGAGGGCGGAGAAGAGCGTCGCGGTGCGCCTGCCGGCGCGGGCCGGGCCGGCGGCGACGCCCACCTCGGCGTGGTTCGAGCCGGAGACGGCCGCCACCTCGGGGAGGCGCTTGCGCGGGACGCGGACGAACGGCTCCTCGGCGTACGCGTCCTCGTAGAGCTTGCGGAGCCGTTCCTCGGTCCACTCCTCCGGCAGCTCGACGAAGCTGGTCGCCAGGATCCCGCGGGCGAGCGGCGCCGACACCGGGACGAAGCGGAGCTGGAGGTCGCGGGCCCCGGCGGCGGCGAGCGTCTCGGTGATCTCGGGGACGTGCTGGTGCTCGAGCGGCTTGTAGGTGCGGAGATTGCCGGCCCGCACCGCGTGGTGGGTGGTGGCGCTCGGCACGACGCCCGCGCCGGAGCTGCCGGTGATGCCCTGCACGTGGACCACGCCCTCGAGGAGCCCCGCCCTCGCGAGCGGCAGGAGTCCCAGCTCGATCGTCGTGGCGAAGCAGCCGGGCGAGGCGACGAAGCGCGCCTTCCGGATCTTCTCGCGATTCAGCTCCGGCAGGCCGTAGACGAAGTCGGCGAGCCGCTCCGGGCAGGGGTGCCTCTGGCCGTACCAGCGCTCGTAGCTCTCGGCGCTCTTCAGCCGGAAGTCGCCGGACATGTCGACGACCTTGACGCCCGGAAGGGCGGCGATCTCCGGGACCTTCTGGGCGGTCACCTTGTGGGGCAGGCCGAGGAGCACGACGTCCATCCCGGCCGCGGCCTCGCGCGGGGGGAGGTTCTCGAACACGAGCCCGGTCGCGCCCTCGAGGGACGGGTGGGCCGCGGAGAGGGGCTCGCCGACGAAATCCACCGACGCGACCCGGACGAGCTCCACCTCGGGGTGGATGAGGAGGCGGCGGATCATCTCGGCGCCGCCGTAGCCGGAGCCGCCCACCACGGCGGCCCGGTAGCGCTTGCCTTTCGCCATGGGGTGCCCTTATACCGGCTCGGCCGCCGCCCGTCATTCCCCGGCGGGGCCAGGGGGCCACGAGGACTCCATGCCGACGCCGCTCGAAGCCGCCCTCGCCTGGCTCGCCGGACAGCGCCCGGCGATGAAGGCGCTCCTCGCCCGGCTCGTCGCCCAGAACTCCTTCACGCGCAACGCGGCCGGGGTGAACGCCGTCGTGGACGTCGTGGCGGCGGAGCTCTCGCGCACCGGCCTCTCCCTCGAGCGCGTCCCCGGCGTCCGCTTCGGCGACCACCTCTTCTTCAAGAGCCGCGCCCCGGGGCCGCCCGCCTTCCTCGTCGGCCACACCGACACGGTCTTCGCCCCCGGAACGTTCGAGGGCTGGCGCGAGGAGGGGGAGCTGGGCCGCGGCCCCGGCGCCTTCGACATGAAGGGGGGGCTCGTCGTGGCCCTCTTCGCGCTCGAGGCGCTCGGCCGGGCCGGGCTGCTCGACCGGGTCCCGGTGCGCGGCTTCTTCGTCTCCGACGAGGAGGTGGGCTCGCCGGAGTCGCAACCGCTCACGCGCGAGCGGGCGGCCGGCGCGGCCTGCGCCCTCGGGCTCGAGTCCGGCCGGCCGGGCGACCTCGTCGTCACCCGCCGCAAGGGGCTCGCCGCCCTCGAGGTCGCCGCGCGCGGCGTCGCCGCGCACGCCGGCAACGATCACGAGAAGGGGCGCAGCGCCATCTGGGCGCTGGCCCGCTTCGTGGACCGCGTCCAGGGGCTCACCGACTACGGCCGCGGACAGACCGTCAACGTGGGGCGCATCGAGGGCGGCACCACGCGCAACACCGTGGCGGCGGCGGCGCGCTGCGAGGTGGACCTGCGCTTCCTCACCGTGAAGGACGGCGACCACCTTCAGGACCGCGTGGCCCGGGCGGCGGCCGAGGCGGCCGTCGCCGGGACGCGGGTGGACGTCGCGCGGGTCTCCTTCCGGCCGCCGCTCGAGCGCACCGCGGCCTCGGCCGCGCTCGCCGCCGAGTACGGGGCCTGCCAGGCGGAGTGCGGCCTCGGCTCGGGCGAGGCGCCGCTCTCCGGCGGCGGCTCCGACGCCTCCACCACCGGCGCCGCCGGCGTCCCCTCGGTGGATGGGCTCGGGCCGCGCGGCGCCGCCTTCCACACGCCCGAGGAGCAGGTGGATCTCGGTTCCCTCGTCCCCAAGGCGTCGGCGCTGGTCCGCTTCCTGGCGCGCCGCGCGGGGTAGCCCGGGCGTCCCCGGACGGCGGGAGGCGGGCCGCCCTACCGCCCGACGATCCAGCGCCAGAGGTTGCCGGGCGTGAACGCGAGCCGGAGGATGGCGCGCCGCACCCGGCGCCGTCCCTTGCCGCGGACCCGCTCCGCCAGGTCCTCGAGGAGCGCCAGCGCCTCCTCCTTCTCCTTCTCCATCGCGAGCAGCCTCGCGAGCGCCAGCGTCGCCTCCAGGTGCCAGGGCTCGATCTCGAGCGCCTTGCGCAGCAGCCGAAGGCCCCCCGCCCGGAAGCCGGTGCGGCCGATGGCGTTGCCGCCCTCGATGAGGGCGTTCACGGCGTCGGCGCGCCGGGCCCGCACCATGTTGAGCCGGGCGATCTCCTCCCAGAGCGAAGCCTCCTCCGGGAAATAGGACGCAGCCTGCACGTACATCGCCAGCGCCCTGTCGGAGAAGCCGGCCTTGAGGTGGCCCTGGGCGGCGAGCTCGAAGCTGGAGAGCGCCTTCCCCCGCTCCCTCTTGCTCTGGGCGAGCAGCGGGGCGATCTTGCCGTGCACGGTCGCGTCGCCCGGGTCGTTCGCCAGCACCTTCCGGTAGAGGGCGACGGCCTTTCGCGCGCGCCCGGCCGCGCGGGCCTTGTCGGCCGCCGCCAGCGTCTCCGTGCGGCTGTAGGTCTTCCTGCGCCAGAATGGCACGCCGCATTCTACGACGGGACGGCGCGGCGGGAAGCGGCTTCAGCGTTCCCCGCCGCCGCGCGCGACGCGCGACCGGCCCCAGCAGGCGAGCACGCGGCGGCCGGCCTCGGCCCGGGCCGCGGCGTCCCCGTCG